>Ga0326726_10000243_pt1 | contig 53100 bp, 42 predicted proteins | sample MHFenrmetagenome_2_FD_207603 | JGI IMG/M metagenome (GOLD analysis project Ga0326726, IMG submission 207603) | Lab enriched peat soil microbial communities from Michigan Hollow, Ithaca, NY, United States - MHF15MN | ecosystem: Environmental > Terrestrial > Soil > Wetlands > Peat | place: USA... | reverse complement strand
CGGCTTTGCCAGCGGCGCCGACCATCATCAGGACGAAGGCCACGGCGGCCAGGCCCGTCGGCTCGACCGAGATGTCCGACAGGGTCGCCGTCCCGGCCAGGCTCCAGAGCATGGCGATGCCGAGGATCATCGAGAAGTCGCAGAAACCGCTGATGATCAGGGCCTTGACGGCCGAGCGGTCCGAGGTCGGGCGACCCCCCAGGTAGATCATGCCGTACAGGGTGACGAGCAGGCCCTCCCAGAAAAAGAGCAGGGGCACGAAGTTGTTGGCCAGGACCGCCCCGTTGGCGAAGGCCGCGGTCAGGAAGATGTAGGCCATGAACTCCCGCTCCCGCGGCGCGCCCTTCATCTTGGCCGTGGTGTAGAGCGTGATCAGGAAGAGGAACCCGGCCAGGGCGAGCAGGATGAAGGCCGAGAACTGGTAGAGCCGGAGGTCGAAGTCGACGCCCGGGAAGAGCCACGGAACCGTGAACCGCAGGGTCTTCACCGAGAAGAAGACGAAGCCGTAATACAGCAGCACGGCCGCCCCGGCCACTGCCAGGACGTCGCGCAGGAGCTTGAGCGTCCGGGGCAGGACCATGAACACGGCGGCCAGCACGGCCGGCAGGAGGATCGGAAGAAGCAGCATTTTGGGGGTCATCGGAGCCACCAACTCATCTGTGCCGTCGCCACGTTGACGACCTTCATCGGGTAGGCGATGAACAGGCCGGCCGCCAGGCTGAGCACGGCCAGCACGGCGACGACATAGACCATGGATTTCGACTTCTCGGGGGCCGGTCGCTTGGCTTCGCCGAGGAAGACCAGGCGGAAGGCCTTGAACAGGTAGAACAGGGTCAGGACCGCGGTGAACAGGCCCAGCGCGGCCACCCAGGGCCGGCCGGCCTGGACCGTTCCGAGGATGACCATGAACTTGGCGAAGAACCCGCCAAAGGGTGGGATGCCGATGACGGAGAAGGCGCAGGCGATGAAGGCCATGGCCGTGACCGGCATCGTCTTGATGAGCCCGCCCATCTCCCGGATGTCCTTGGTGTGCACGGCGTGGATGACGATGCCGGCGCAGAGGAATAGGCCGGCCTTGGCCAGGCCGTGGGTCAGGATGAAGATGAGCGAGCCCGAGATGCCGGTGGAATTGCCAATGGCGAAGCCAAGGAAGATGTAGCCGAGCTGGCTGACCGTGGAGTAGGCCAGGATCCGCTTCAGGTCGTTCTCGACGGCGGCGGCGCCGGCGGCGACCAGGCTCGAGACCATGACGATGATCGGCAGGGCCTGGTGCCAGCCCTCCGGCAGCTTGAAGGTGTAGAGGAAGAGCCGGGCGAAGGCGTACGTGCCGATCTTGACCAGGACCGCCGCGTGGAGCAGGGCGGTGACCGTGGTCGGCGCGACGCCGGCGTCCGGCAGCCAGGTGTGGAGGGGCACCGTGGCCGACTTCGAGAACATGCCGAAGAGGATGAGCAGCACGGCCGAACCGGGGATGAGCGTCCCCCGCATGGCCGTCAGGTCGAAGGTGTTGGTCAGCCCGTAGATCTGGACGAAGCCGAGGAGCATGACCACGGCGCCGAAGAAGGTCACCAGGAAGGCCTTGTCGGCCTTGATGACGTGGCTCGGCTCGCGGTAGAAGCCGATCAGCCGCCAGCAGCAGATGGCAATGATCTCCCAGAACAGGTACATGAAGATGAGGTTGCCGGAGAAGACCAGCCCCATCATGGACCCGACGAACAGGAGGACCATCAGGTAGTACTCGTTCTGGTTCTCCTCGTGCCGGATGTAGCCGAGCGAGTAGACCACGATGAGGAAGCCGATGAACGAGGACACACAGGCCATGAAGATCGCGAGCGGGTCGGCGATGAGGATGACGTCAAAGCCGTTGAAGAGGCTCCAGCGCGCGACCTGCTCCCCTCCTTTGAGGGCGAAGGGGAGGAGCGTCAGTGGCAAGACGGCCGTCGCGCCGCTCACCAGGACGGCCCAGACCGAGCGGACGCGCCTCCCGGCGAGGCCGGCAAGCGGCGTCGCGAAGGAGCCGAGGACGGGGACGAGCACCGTGAGGAGGACAGTTGTTTCGACGTTCATGGGGACGGGTTGCCTTCCTATATTAAAAAGAAGGCTCAGTATAGTGATGGCCCGGAGGGTTGTCAAGGATTTCCACAGGCTGTCCTCAGCTTTTGAACAGCCTTTTGCAGAGCCAGATTTCTGTTGATTTTTAGGCCGGAAAGTAGGATAAGAGGGCATCGAAATCCAACGCCGCGGAACGAGGTGAAGCATGGCCGTCGAGATCCGTGAAGTCGCTTCGCGCAAGGACCTGAAGACCTTCATCTATCTGCCCGAGAAGGTCCACGCCGGGCACAAGAACTGGGTCTATCCCCTCTACTCGGACGACTGGAAATATTTCGATCCGAAGAAGAACAAGGCCTTCTCCTATTGCGACACGATCCTGTTCCTCGCCTTCAAGGACGGTCAGCCGGCCGGCCGGATCATGGGCGTCATCAACAAGCGGTACAACGAATACCGCCACGAGCGGACGGCCCGCTTCGGCTACTTCGAGACCCCCGAGGACAAGGAGATCTTTCGGGCCCTCCTTCACTACGTCGAGGACTGGGCCCGGTCCAAGGGCATGACCAAGATGGTCGGCCCCTACGGCTTCTCCGACCAGGACCCCGAGGGCTGGATCATCGAGGGCTTCGATCACCGGGCCACGATCGCCACCTACTACAATTTCGAGTGGATGCCCCAGTGGATCGAAGAAGAGGGCTACACCAAGGACAACGACTGGTTCGTCTACAAGCTCGACGTGCCCAAGGAGATGCCCGAGTTCTACAAGCGGATCTTCGAGCGGGCCATGAAGCGCGGGACGTTCCAGATCGTCGAGTTCAAGAAACGCAAAGAGATCAAGCCCTGGATCCACAAGGTCCTGGGCCTCATGAACGAAACGTACATGGCCGGCAACATCTACGGCTACGCCCCGCTCGACGAGCAGGAGATGGACGAGCTGGCCGGGCGCTTCCTGCCGATCCTCGACCCCCGCTTCGTCAAGGTCGTGGCCAAGGACGGCGAGGTCCTGTCGTTCATCATCGCCATGCCCGACATGACCGATGGCATCAACAAGGCCCGGGGCCATCTCTTCCCCTTCGGCTTCATCCACATCCTCCGGGCGGCCAAGACGACGAAACAGCTCGACCTGCTGCTCGGCGCCGTCAAAGAGCCGTACCGCGGCCAGGGCCTGGACGTCCTGATGGGGGTCAAGGTCCTCGAGTCGGCCTCCAAGGCCGGCAAGGAGATGATGGATACCCACCACGAGATGGAGGCCAACGTCAAGGTCCGGGCCGAGATGGAGCGGATGGGCGGCAAGATCTACAAGAAGTTCCGGGCCTTCCAGAAAGTTCTCTAGTCGCGGATACTTCGCGGAGACTTGGATATCCGTCTTCTCGGCTGTGCTCGGGATATCGCTCCTTGCCCCCGCCTACGGGGAGCGGAGTCTTCGGAGCGGACCTTAAAAGCGTGGCGGAGCGACTCGTAGCCGCCCCTTTGGGAGATATCTTCGTAAAGCTCTTTTCCGATATTTCGCAGAAATGTGCCTCCGTGAATGCTCCGGGCATTTCTGCCCTCCGCTCGCCTCCGATTCGCTCCGGTCGGCGCCTCTCCGCCTCGTGACGGAGATCCGGGTAAATCCGAACAGGACTGGGGAGATCGGTCGGCTTTCTAGGCGACGAGCGACACGACGTAGGCGCCCGTCAGCACGGTCAGCACGGCCACGGTCACCCACGACAGGACGTTGAACGCCTTCCCGTTCTTGTAAGTCCCCATCAGCTTCGGGTTGTTGATCAGGACCAGCATGAAGACCAGCACGACCGGCAGGACGACGCCGTTGACGACCTGAGAGATGAGCATGACCCGGAAGAGCGGGATGTGGGGCAGCAGGATGATGGCCGCGCCAAGGAAGACGAGCAGCGAGTAGAGGCCGTAGAACTGCGGCGCCTCCGAGAACTTTTTGTTGACGCCGTTCTCCCAGCCCATGCCCTCGCAGATGATGAAGGCCGTCGAGAGCGGCAGGATGGAGGCGGCGAAGAGCGAGGCGTTGAGCAGGCCGAAGGCGAAGAGGGCCGCGCAGTAGCGCCCGGCCAGGGGCTTAAGGGCCAGGGCGGCGTCGGCGGCGGTCTCGACCCGGATGCCGGCCTTGAACAGCGTGGCCGCGCAGGTCAGGACGATGAACCCGGCCACGATGGTCACCACGAAGCTGCCGACGATGACGTCCAGCCGGGAGTGCTTGTAGTCCTTGACGGGGATGTTCTTCTCGACGATGGAGGCCTGGAGGTAGAACTGCATCCAGGGCGCGATCGTCGTGCCGACCAGGCCGATGACCATGGCCAGGGCGCCGGGGGAGAAATCCAAGCTGGGCCGGACGAGGCTCGTTCCGATCGCCGCCCAATCGGGCTTGGCCAGGAAGCCGGAGACGATGTAGGTCACGTAGAACAGGCAGGCGAAGAGGAAGATCTTCTCGACCGACCGGTACGTGCCCTTGACCACGAGGAGCCAGACGAGCAGCGCCGAGAGCGGCACGGAGATAAACTTGGAGACGTGGAAGATCTCCAGGCTCGAGGCCACGCCGGCGAACTCGGCGATGATGTTGCCGAAGTTGGTCAGCAGGATGCCGAAAAGCAGATAGACCGTGATCTTGACGCCGAAGCGTTCGCGGATGAGGTCGGACAGGCCCTTGCCCGTGACGACGCCCATCCGGGCGCTCATCTCCTGGACGATGATCAGGGCCAGCATGACCGGGAGGAGCGTCCAGAGGAGCCGGTTGCCGTAGCCGGCGCCGGCCAAGGAATAGGTGGCGATGCCGCCGGCATCGTTGTCGACGTTCGAGGTGATGATGCCCGGCCCCATGACGGCCAGGAAGATCAGGAAGCTCTTCCAGCGTCGCTTGAGCACCTCGGCCATCGCTTGTCCCTTACCCCGGACTGGACACGAGCCGGGGCCGCTGCAGGGGCAAGGCGTCGAACCGCGTTATCATGGCTAGAGCTCCTCGGCGGTTTCCTGGATGATGTCCTGGAGCGTGATGATGCCCTGGATCCGGCGTTCCGTATCCACGACCGGAACGGCCATGAACTTGTACTTGTTGAAGATGTCGGCGACCGTTTCGACGCTGTCGTTCGTCTCGACCGAGACGATGCGGTCGTTCATGAGCGTCCCGAGCTCCTCCTCCCGGCCGCAGATGATGAGGTGGCGGGCGGTGATCACACCGACGAGCTTGCGGTCCTCGTCGGTCACGTAGAGGTAGGCGACCGATTCCAGGGGATGGAAGGCCTTCCGGAAGGCCTCGATGGCGTCGCCGATCGTCTGCCCGCGTCCGAGGGCCAGAAAATCGGTGGTCATGATGCTGCCGGCCGTGCCCTCCTTTTGTCTCAACAGCTTCTCGACGTGCTCGCGGTAGGGCTTCTCCATGGTCCCGATGAGGTGGTCCTTCTTCTCCTCGGGCAGGTCGGACAGGAACTCCTTGGCCTCGTCCGGGTCCATCGATTCCAGGATGTCCGAAGCCTTCTCCGGCGGGGCCGTCTCGATCAGAGAGAGCTGCAGGCGCGGGTCGTCGACCTCCTGCAGGGTCTCGGCCGCGGTTTCCGCGTCCAGGGACCGGAAGACCGACGAGCGGTTGGCCCGGTCGAGCTCCTCGATGATGTCGGCGATGTCGGAGGGATGCATATCGTGGAGGCCGCGCTGGCTCACGTTCAGCTTGAGGTTCCGCTTCGGATCGCTGGCCAGGGGCTGGACGTATTTCCAAGAAGCCAGCCGCTCCTCGATCGGGCTGCCGAAGATCCAGCGCCAGACCCCGTCGATCGTCCGCAGCCAGCCCAGACGACGCAGGATGCCGCGGATGCCGAAGTCGACGTGGGCCAGCCGCAGCTCGCCGTGAACGAGGAGCAGGTGCACGTCGTTGACCCGCTCGATGCGGGCCCCCTGCGTGTCGACGACCTGCTTGTCGAGCAGGTCCTCGCGGACGACGATCTCGTCGGGCCCGACCTGAAGATCGGCCAGCGCCGATTCGGCGCCGGGGCGCAGGACGATGGCCCTCTGATCCAGCCGGTCGACGTTGGCCCAGTCGAGCTCGCGCAGCTTCCGGTCCACGCCGCGGCGGAGGACGAGAGTGGCGGCCTTGGGATAGAGCTCGCTGAGCCGGACCTTGAGGTCTGCCACGCGGCCGATCCGGGCCCCGTCCGCCGCGAGCACAGGTTTGCCCAGCAACTGGGAGACGAAGACGAACATCTGGGCGTCCTGGGCGGTCATACCCGGCTTATAGCACAGGGCCTTAGGGGAGTAAAGCGGGCCGGCCATTTCGCTCGGGCCGGACCCGTCCGGCCGCGAAAACTGGCTATTTCGCGTCGGCCCAGTTCGGGCCGAACCCGACGTGGACGACGAGCGGCACGGCCAGTGAGGCAGCCCCTTCCATGGCCTCGCGCACGAGAGGCTCGACGGCCTTCTGCTCCTTCTCGGGGACCTCGAAAACGAGCTCGTCGTGGACCTGGAGGATCATCCGGGTCCTGAGCTTCCGCTCCTCGATCATCCGGGCCGCCCGGAGCATGGCCAGCTTGATGATGTCGGCCGCGGAGCCCTGAATGGGATTGTTGAGGGCGATCCGCCGCCCGGCCTGCTGCAGGGCCCGGTCGGGGGCGCGCAGCTCGGGGACTTGGCGCCGGCGGCCGAAGAGCGTCTCGGAGAAGCCGGTGGTCCGGGCCTCCTCGACGACCCGGTCGAGATATTCCCGGACCTTGGGCCGCTCGGCAAAATAGCGGTCGATGAACTTCTGGGCCTCGCCCGAGGACGTCCCCAGCTCGCGGGCCAGCGAAAAGGCGGACGCGCCGTAGATGATGCTGAAGTTGATGATCTTGGCCCGCCGCCGGGCGTCCTCGCCGGCCGCCTGCCCGAACACGAGCTTGGCCGTCTCCTCGTGAACGTCGCGATCGGCCAGGAACGTCTCGATCAGGGTCGGGTCTCCCGCAAGGTGGGCCAGGATGCGCAGCTCGACCTGGGAATAATCGGCCGCGAGCAGGACGTGGCCGGGATCGGGGATGAAGGCCTGGCGGAAGCGGGTCCCCCAAGGCCCGCGGGCCGGGATGTTCTGGAGGTTGGGCTCACTCGAGGACAGCCGGCCCGTCGACGCCACCGTCTGGTTGTAGCACGTGTGGATGCGGCCCGTTTCCGGGTTGATGAGCTGCGGCAGGGCGTCGGCGTAGGTCGATCTCAGCTTGGCCATCTGCCGGTAGTCCAGGACGTCCCGGGCCAAGGGGTGGACGGCGGCCAGCTCCTCGAGGATATCGATCGAGGTCGAAAAGCCTTTGGTGACCTTGGTCCGGCGGCCGGCCTGCAGGCCGAGCTTGTGGAAGAGGATCTCGCCGAGCTGGCGGGGCGAGTTGATATTGAAAGCGCAACCGGCCAGGGCGTGGATCTGCTTTTCGAGACGGCCGGTCTCGGCCTCGAGCTCCTTCGACATGGCCTTGAGGACGGCCGGATCGATGCGGACCCCCACGACCTCCATGCGGGCCAGCAGGCCGATGAGCGGCCGTTCGATGTCCTCGTAGAGCCGGTCCATCTTTTTCTGCCTGACCTTGTCCCACAGCAGGGGACCCAGCTCCTGGGCCAGGGAGGCGTCGAGGCAGGCGTAGGGGCCGGCCCTCTCGATGTCCACCTGGTCCATGGTCTTCCCGGTCTTGCCCTTGCCCGCCACCTCCTCGTAAGGGATCTTGGTCTGCCTGAGATAATGGAGGGCGATCCGATCGAGCGAGTGTTTGCCCCAGTTGGGCTCGAGGAGGTAGGACAGGACCATCGTGTCCGTCGACACGCCGGCGAGGCGGACGCCTTCGCGCTCGAGGACGATCATGTCGTACTTGATGTTCTGGCCGGTCTTCAGGACCGTGGGGTCCTCGAGGACGGGCTTCAGGATGGCCAGGGCCCTGTCCTTGGGGATCTGGGCCGGGGCTCCGAGATAATTGTGGCCGACCGGCACGTAGAAGGCCTCGCCTGGCACCGTCGAGAAGGACAGGCCGACCAAGCGGGCCCGGGTCGGCAGGGGCGAGGTCGTCTCGGTGTCCACGGCCACCTGGCCGGCCTCGGCGATGCGGGCGGCCAGGGCCCGGAGCTCCCGCTCCTCGAGGATGGTCCGGAAGTCCTGGCCGGCCGGCCGGGGCGGCTTCAGGATCTCGGCGAGAAGCGAGGCGAACTCGAGCTCGCCGAACAGGCGGACCGTCTCATTCGGGTCGGGGTCCTGGACGACGTAGCGGTCGAGATCGAAGTCGATCGGCAGGTCCCGGCAGACCGTGACCAGGCGCCGGCTGAGCGCGAGCAGCTCCCGGTTGGACTCGATCTTCTCCCGGACGCGCGGGTTCGTGATCTCGTCGAGGCGAGCCAGCAGGTTGTCGAGCGAGCCGAACTGCTCGATCAGCGACTTGGCCGTCTTCTCGCCGATGCCCGGGACGCCGGGGACGTTGTCGGACGGGTCGCCCCAGAGGGCCAGAACGTCGACGACCGCGCCGGCCTCGGCCCCGAAGAAGTCCTTGACCCCGGCCGCGTCGATCAGCCTCTCCTTCGCAGGGTTCCAGACCGAGGTCGAGGCGTCGACGATCTGGAGCAGGTCCTTGTCCGTGGTCACGACGATCGTCTGGAGGCCCGCGGCGGAAGCCTTGACGGCCAGCGAGGCGATGGCGTCGTCGGCCTCGTAGCCGGGGAACTCGGCCGTGGCGATGCGCAGGGCCCGGAGGACCTCTTTCAGCTTGGGCATCTGGATGGCCAGGTCCTCCGGCATGGGCTTGCGATGGGCCTTGTAGGCCTCGTATTCTTCATGCCGGACGGTCGGCCCCTTGACGTCGAAGACGACGCCCAGGTAATCCGGCTTTTCGGCCTCCGCGATCTTGCGCAGCGCGCTGAGGAAGCCGAAGATGGCCCCGGTCGGGAAGCCAGCCGAGTTGCTCAGGCCGCGGATGGCGTAATAAGAACGATAGAAGAGGGAGTTCCCGTCGATGAGAAAAAGGCGGAGCGGGCTCAGTCGTACCTGCCTTCGACGATCTGCCCCAGGACGGCCTTGTGCTGCTCTTCCATCATCCGGGCGATCCGGCCGGCGGAGTCGGGCAGGCCGAGCAGGGCCGTATAGAACCCCCGTTTCGAGGCCAGCAGGCGCCCCGACCGGTAGATCAGGGATTCGATGTACTGGGCCCCCGGGCCCTTGTCCTGGGTCTGGACAAGGTACGCTGCCCCCCGGAAATCGACCCGCGTATCGTAGCCAGCCATATGGGCATTATACCTCATTTGACTTCGTCGACCTGCTTGGTATAATAGATTGAAATTTTGAGAGGTTTTGTCTTGGATAGTACGATGATCGTCGATATCGACCGCTTGCCCAAGGAAGGCCTGCGGATCTCGAAGGACTTCGAGTTCCTGAGCCTTGATCTGGTCGAGGAGAATGCCGTTTTCCTGGAGCCGGCCCACGCCGACCTGACCTTGCGGCTGCTGGGCGAAGACGTCCTGGTCCAAGGCACGGTCACGGCGCGGCTGAGCTTCGTCTGCTCGCGCTGCCTGACCCCGTTCGAGTTCCCGGTGGCCAGCCGGTTCGACCTGGTCTACCTGCCCGAGGACATCGACGCCCTGTCGGAGGAGCTCTCGGACGATAAGATCGACCAGATGTTCTACAGCGGCCGCCAGCTCGACCTGCGGGCCGTCGTTCTCGAACAGCTGAACCTGACCTTCCCGGCCAAGCCCCTGTGCGCGCCGGACTGCGAGGGCATCTGCGCCGTCTGCGGCGAGATCATCCGCGACGCCAAATGCTCCTGCCTCGTTAAGGAGCCTGATCCCCGCTGGAACAAGCTCAAATTTCCCATGAGAGACAAGAGTTAAATGCCTAACCCAAAGAGACGCCACTCGCCGACCCGAAAAGGGAAACGTCGCTCCCACGACGCGCTCTCCCTTCCCACCTTCTCCGTCTGCCCGAAGTGCGGCAACCCCAAGCTGCCTCACCGGGCCTGCCCCGAATGCGGGTACTATAAAGGACGGCAGGTGACGGAAGGGACCGAAGACTGACCGGGCCGGCGGCCATGCGTATCGCGGTCGACGCGATGGGGGGTGACTTAGGCACCAAGGCCACGGTGCCCGGGAGCCTCGCCGCCGCCGAGGACTTCGGCGTCGAGATCCTTCTCGTCGGCCTCGAAAGCGCCGTCCGGCGCGAGCTGGCCCGCCAACCTTCCGCCTCCTCCCGCGTCACCGTCGTCAACGCCCCCGAAGCGATCGGCATGGGCGAGGGGCTGCTGGCCTTCCGGAAGAAAAAAGCCTCGTCGATCCGCGTCGGGGCCCAGCTCGTCCGGGACGGGGCGGCCGACGCCTTCGTCAGCATGGGCAACACCGGCGCCGTCGTCTACATCTCCCGCGATGTCCTGGGCGCCCTCAAGGGCGTGGATCGGCCGGCCCTGGCCCTGCTTGTCCCGGGCGTCGAAGGCCAGACCCTGCTCCTGGACGTCGGGGCCAACGCCAACTGCCAGCCGCACAACCTCGTCCAGTTCGCCCTCATGGGCAAGATCTTCATGACGGCCGTCGCCGGCGTGCCCGACCCGCGGGTCGGCCTCATGAGCATCGGCGAGGAGAAGGGCAAGGGCAACGACCTGGTCAAGGAGGCCTTCGACCGCCTCCAGGTGGCGCCCCTCCGCTTCATCGGCAACGTCGAGGGCAAGGACCTCTTCTCGGGGATCGCCGACGTCGTGGTCAGCGACGGCTTCACCGGCAACGTCGCCCTCAAGGTCTCCGAGGGGGTGGTCCAGAGCGTCATCTCCATGGCCCGCCACGAGATCACCAAGGACCTCTTCGCCAAGCTCGGCTACCTCCTGATGAAGCGGCACCTGAAAAAGCTCTACAAGCGGATCGACTACGCCGAGTACGGCGGGGCCCAGCTGCTCGGGGTCAACGGCGTCTGCATCATCGGCCACGGCCGCTCCAACCCGACCGCGGTCCGCAACGCCGTCGCCCGGGCCCGGGAGTTCGTGGCCAACGGCGTCCAAGACAAGATCCAGGCGGAGATCCTCCGCTACGAGCACGCCTTGAGAGGAGCCTCCTCATGAAGCGATTCGAAGGACGGGTCTCCATCGTGACCGGCGCTTCGCAGGGGATCGGCGAGACGATCGCCCGCGACCTCGCGGACGGAGGCGCCCGCGTCATCCTCGTCGACGTCCAGAAGGACAAGCTCGAAGCCGTAGCTGCGGCCCTCGTCGCGGCCGGAGGCCAGGCCGAAGCCCGCGTCGTCGACGTCGGCGACCATGCCGCCGTCCAGGGCGTGGTGGACGCGGTGGCCGCCGCCCATGGCCGCATCGACCACCTGGTCAACAACGCCGGCATCACCCGCGACACCCTTCTCATGCGCATGAAGGAAGAGGACTGGGACCTGGTCCTCAAGGTCAATCTCAAGGGGGCCTTCAACTTTTCCAAGGCCGTCCTGCGGACGATGATCACCGCCCGGTACGGCCGGATCGTCAACATCGCCTCGGTCGCCGGGCTGATGGGCAATGCCGGGCAGGCCAACTATGCGGCCTCCAAGGCCGGACTCATCGCCCTGGCCAAGTCCCTGGCCCGCGAGGTCGGCAGCCGCGGCATCACCGTCAATGCCGTCGCGCCGGGCTTCATCGCCACGGCCATGACCGAGGCCCTGCCCCAGGAGGTCCAGAAGGCCTACCTCGAGGTCATTCCCCTGAAAAAGTTCGGGCTTCCCAAAGACGTGGCAAATGCGGTAAGATTCCTTCTCTCCGATGACGCCGCCTATATCACCGGCCAGGTGGTCAGTGTGAACGGCGGAATGTATATGTAGGCGGTCCGCCTGCGATTCAGGAATTTCAGAAGGAGGACACCATGGAAAGAGACGAACTGCTCAAGAAGGTTCGGGCCATCGTTTCGGACAAGCTGAGCATCAGCGAAGAGCAGGTCACGGAGGACGCGTCCTTCATCGACGATCTCGGCGCCGATTCCCTGGACACCGTCGAGTTGGTCATGGCGCTCGAGGACGAGTTCGGTCTCGACATCCCCGACGACCAGGCCGAGAAGCTGACCACCGTCGGCAAGGCCATCGACTACATCGTAGGGCACGCCAAGTAGCGCCCCGCTCCGGCCCGCACAACCTCGGATCGTTCGGCTCATGAACAGGGGGCAGAATCCCGAACGGCGCGTCGTCGTCACAGGCATCGGCCTGATCTCGCCGCTCGGCACCGGGACCGACAAGAACTGGCAGGCGCTCGTTCGCGGCCAGGGCGGCATCGCCCCGCTGACCCGGTTCGACGTCTCCCGCTACGCCACCCGGTTCGGCGGCGAGGTCAAGGACTTCGACCCGCTCGTTTTCATCGACCGCAAAGAATCCCGCAAGATGGACCCGTTCATCCGCTACGGCCTGGCCGCCGCCGTGCTGGCCGTGGCCGATTCCGGCCTCCCCGAGGCCGAGCTCCAGAGCGACCGGGCCGGCACCTACGTCGGCTCCGGCATCGGCGGCCTGGGCTCGATCGAAGAGAACCACAAGGTCCTGCTCGAGAAAGGTCCCGACCGCGTCTCTCCGTTCTTCCTTGTTCAGACCATCATCAACGAGGCCTCCGGGCAGATCTCCATCCGCTTCGGGGCCAGAGGGCCCAACTGCGCCAACGCCACGGCCTGCAGCACGGGGACCCACGCCATCGGGGACTCGTTCCGCATCATCGCCCGCGGCGACGCGGACATCATGATCGCCGGCGGCGCCGAAGCCCCGCTGACCCCGCTGAGCTTGGCCGGCTTCACGGCCATCAAGGCCCTCTCGGAGCGCAACGACGACCCGGCCACGGCCTCGCGGCCTTTTGACGCCGAGCGCGACGGCTTCGTCATGGGCGAGGGGGCGGGAGTCCTCATCCTCGAGGAGCTCGGGCGGGCCCTGGCCCGCGGCGCCCGGATCTACGCCGAGATCGTCGGCTACGGCATGACCAGCGACGCTTATCATGTGGCCGCCCCCGACCCGACCGGCGACGGCGCCATCCGGGTCATGCGCCACGCCATCAAGGACGCCGGCCTCGCGCCCGCCGACATCCATTACATCAACGCCCACGGCACGTCGACCGTGCTCAACGACAAGACCGAGACCGCGGCCATCAAGGCGGTCTTCGGGGAGCACGCCCGCCGGCTGGCGGTGAGCTCGACGAAATCCATGACCGGCCACCTGCTGGGCGCGGCCGGGGGGGTCGAGGCCGGGATCACCGCCCTGAGCCTCTTCCACCAGGTCCTGCCGCCGACCATCAACTACCGGAACCCGGATCCCGAATGCGACCTGGATTACGTGCCGAACGAGTCCCGCAAGGCCGAGATCGTCCACGCCCTGACGAACTCGTTCGGTTTCGGGGGGACCAACGGCGCGCTCGTCCTGAAGCGGTTCGAGCGGGCCTGAGGCGGGCGGCCGCGGCCGGACGGCGCCGGCCCCACGAAGAAGGAGAGACCCATGAACATGCTCGTTTTCGTCAAGCGGGTGCCGGACACGGAATCCCGCATCCGCATCCAGCACGAGACCAAGACGATCATCGAGGAAGGGCTGAACTTCATCATCAGCCCCTATGACGAATACGCCATCGAAGAAGCGCTCCGCCTCAAGGAGGCCCAGGGCGGCGCGGTCAAGGTCGTCTCGGTCGGCCGGGACGAGGCCGCGACCATCCTGCGCAAGAGCCTGGCCATGGGGGCGGACGAAGCGGTGCTGATCAAAGACGACGCCCCGGAGAGCTACGACGGGCTGCGGATGGCCCGGATCATCGCCCGGGCCGTCGAGCGCAAGCTCGGGCCGGCCGATCTCCTTCTCTTCGGCAAGCAGTCGGTCGGAGCCGACAACAGCCAGGTGCCGGCCATGGTGGCCGAGCTCCTGGAACTCGCGCAGGCCACGGTCGTGACCAAGCTCGAGGTCGCGGGCGGCTCGGCCACGGCCATGCGCGAGATCGAGGGCGGCCTCGAGAAGGTCACCCTGACGCTCCCGGCCGTCGTCAGCGCCCAGAAGGGACTGAACGAGCCCCGCTACGAGACGTTGAAGGGCATCATGGCGGCCAAAAAGAAGCCGGTGCCGGTCATCACTCTCGATGAGCTGGGTCTTTCCGCGGCCGATCTCGCCCCCGCCGTGGAGACGGTCGGCTTGGACGTTCCGGCGGCCCGGCAGGCCGGCAAAGTCCTGACCGGCGATCCGGCCGAAACCGCCCGCGAGCTCGTCCGCCTGCTGCGCGACGAAGCCAAGGTCATATAAAGAGGAAACGACAATGATCGCCGCATATCTCGAGATCCGGGACGGGAAGATCAAGAAGAGCTCGCTCGAGGCCCTCTCCGAGGCCAAGCGCCGGGCCCAGGACCTGGGCCAGGAGACGGCCGCCGTGCTCGCCGGCGCGTCCGTGGCCGATCTGGCGCCGGCCGCCTTCGGGGCCGGGGCCGCCAGAGCCTATCTCATTGAAGACAAATTGCTTGCGGACTATTCGGCCCAGGCCTACGCGATCGCCCTGGCGGCCTTCGCCGCCGAAGCCAAGCCGGCTGCATGGTTCTTTCCGGCCACGGCCATGGGCAAAGACCTGGCCCCGCGCGTCGGCGCACGGCTCGGCGCGGGGGTGGCGACCGATTGCACCAGGATCGCCGTCAAGGACGGCACGCTCGAATACACGCGGCCGATCTACGCCGGCAAGGCCTTCCTGACCGTGCGGCTGAAATCCTCGCCGCAGATCGCGACCCTGCGGCCCAACGTCTTTCCGCTCGCGGAGGCGGCGGCCGGCATCGGCGAAACGGTCAGGGTCGCGGTGGCCATCCCCGATGGGGCGGTCAAGGGCCGTGTCACCGAGGTTCTTAAAGAAGAGAGCGCCGAGCTCGACGTCAGCGAGGCCGACGTCGTCGTGTCCGGCGGCCGCGGGCTCAAGGGCCCGGAGGCTTTCGGCTTGCTCCGCGCGTTGGCGGCCGTCTTTCCCCGAGCCGCGGTCGGCGCCTCGCGCTCGGCCGTCGATTCCGGCTGGATCGGCCACCAGCACCAGGTCGGGCAGACCGGCAAGACCGTGTCGCCCGAGCTCTACATGGCCATCGGCATCTCCGGCGCCATCCAGCACCTGGCCGGCATGTCGTCCTCGAAGGTCATTGTGGCCGTCAACAAGGACCCCGAGGCGCCCATCTTCAAGGTCGCCGACTACGGCGTCGTCGGCGATCTCTTCGAGGTCGTGCCGAAGCTCACGGAAGAGCTCAAGAAGTCTCTGAAGGACTGATCCGGTCCGGAAGCCGTGCAGGGAGAAGGCTCCTTCACGGCTGTGCTCGGGATATCGCTCCTTGCCCGCGCACCCCGGAAACCTCGTAGCTGGTTTCCCCCGGCCTTCGGCCGGGCCCCCCTTCCATTACGGGGGCCTTGTCGCGACATCCCTCGCCGCCTCGCGGAGCCTTATCCTGCGACCAGGCCCAACTCAGAAGAAATAAGGCAGAGATGCCCTCCGGCCTCGTCGTTTCAAGTGCAGAGCCAGGCTATTTGTACGGGTCTGGCGCGGCTCCGGGCGAGATATCCAGAAGCAACTGGTTTTTCTCCGACCGCGTCTCCCCGACGCTCGTGACGAAGATGGCCGGGTCGTCCATGACCGGGCACTTGTTCTCGCAGATGCCGCAGCCCGTGCAGAGCGTGATGTCGATGACCGGCGCCTTTTGGACCGCGACCGTGCCGTCGGGGAGCTTGGTCTCGACCTCGACGAGCTTGATGGCCTTGGGCGAGACCGGGCAGTGCTCCTCGCAGACGATGCAGGGCTTGCCCAGGACGTAGGGGATGCAACGGCTCTTGTTGACCCAGGCCGTGCCGATCTTGATCTTGTTCTTGTCCTCGATGGTGTTCTTCTGGATGGCGCCCGTCGGGCAGACCTGGCCGCAGAGCGAGCAGTAATACTCGCAGTAGCCGACCTTGGGCACGAGCATGGGCGTGTAGATCCCCTCCGGGCCGGCCTCGGTCAGGGCGGGCTGCAGGCCGCCGGTCGGGCAGGCCCGCATGCACTGGCCGCACTTGACGCACTTGGCCAGGAACTTCGGCTCGGGCAGCGCCCCGGGCGGCCGGATGAGCTTGAGCGAGGCCCGCTTGTGGGACGGCGTCAGCCGGAAGAAGGGGATGGCCACGAGCCCGGCGATCGTCGTCAGCAGGAGCTTGCGGCGCGAGAGGTCGACGTTCGAGACGTTCGTCATCGGCTCGGGCCGGGCCGAGAGCCGGAAGCCGATGGCCGCCGTCGGGCAGATCGAGGCGCAGTGCTCGCAATAAACGCACTCGCCGCTCTTCCACTTGTCGAGAGGATAGGGCGCGGCCTGGGTCTCGCAGTGCTGGGCGCACAGGCCGCACTTGATGCACTTCTCGTCGTCGATCGTGAGCTTGAGCAGGTTCCAGCGGCTGAGGAGTCCCAGCAGCGCGCCGGTCGGGCAGAGATAGCGGCACCAGAAGCGCTCGCGGCGAGCGTTGAGGGCGATGGCGCCGAGGAAGAGCAGGCCGATCGAGAAGCCCTGGATGAAGGTCGTGTGGATAATCCAGTTCTCGAGCGTCTGCGAGATGGCCCGGGCGATGCCGGTGATGCCGAGGCCGTAGAGAGCGCCCGTCAGGCTCGACAGGACGGCGGCCAGCGACGGCAGCACGGCTAGCGCGAAGGACCGGGTCAGGAACGATAGCGGATCGAGATAGCCAGCCGCGTCCAGGCCGAACACGGCGCCGACCAATACGGCGACGAGGATGTAGTATTTCGGGGCCAGGCTGGCCTTGTCCTCGCGCGGCGGCTTGAGGAACTTTGTCTTTTTGAAGACGAACGACGAAAGCTGATGGACCGTGCCGAGCGGGCAAACCCAGCCGCAGAAGATCCGCCCGAAGAGGACGGTCGCGGCGACGGTGACCAGGGCGTAGATGAAGTAGGCGTAGACCAGCCGCGCGGCGACGATCGTCACCAGGGCCAGGAGTGGGTCGAAATGGAAGAAGCGCTGGACGGTCGAGCCGATGTAATCCCGGCCCGTGTAATGGGCCCCGATGAAGAGATAAACGAACAGGCCGAAAAAGACGGCCTGGCTCCCGATCCGGACGAGCTCGAGCGACCGGTATTTCCTAGATCTTCCTTTTTTCAAGGCGCACCTTCGAGAGATCGGTCTCGCCCAGGCCCCGGGCCTTCGACAGGCCGAGATAGGGCAGCTCCTCCAGGCCGACGCCGAACAGGGAGGCCCCGTAGGCGTCCACGGCCAGAGGGTCCGTCCCGGCGATCACCGTTTTGCGCAGCTCGGTGTCGGAGACGCGGCCGCCCTGAGGCCCGTTGCGGACGAGGATGCGGTAGGCGTCGAGGACCGTCAGCCGGGGTTTGAAGAAAGCGGACAGGTCGGTCACCGCCTTGTCCAGGCTCTGGTGGAACTGGTTGCGGGCCCCGGCCGTGGCCCCGAGCCAGTTCTTGCCGCCGAGGGTCAGGCGGCAGAGCGAGTGGACCTTGCCGATGGGCACGTTGATGATGACGTCGGATTCGACGACGTCCTGGACGATCTCCCACTCCTTGAGCCATTCGCCCTTGAGGGCCATCTTCTTGACCCGGTAGTCGTCGACGAAGAGCATGTCCCCGCCGGCCTGCTTGACCGCGTCCTCGATGCCGGACCGGACGTAGCAGCGCTTGGATTGGTTCGTCGTATTGTCGATGACAATGGCCTTCTTGGCCCCGGCCCCGAGGACGAGCTCGACCAGCGTCTTGACGACCTCGGGGTTGGTGCAGGCGGCCATCTCGGGCGTCCGGTCCCAGCCGATGTTCGGCTTGATGACGACCCGGTCGCCCCGGCCGACGAACTTGCTCATGCCGCCGAGCGCGGCGATGGCCTCCCTGGTGATCGCGGCCGGCGATTCCCCCTCGACGACGGCGAGGGGGACAAGCGGCGCCGGCGAGGCCGCGGCCGGGCGGGCCCAGACCCGGGGCCCGAAACGAAGGGCCAGGCCGGCGGCGGCCGCGCCCGTGATGAAATCACGTCTCTTCATAGGCTCTATCCTTTACCGAGCGAGTGCACATATTCCATGATACCATCAAAAATGCCCTGGGCCGCGAGCTCGCGGTATTTTGTGGTCTTGAGCTTGGCCTCTTCCTTGGCGTTGCTGAGGTGGGAGATCTCGACCAGGACGGACGGCATGTCGCTGCCGATGAGGACCCAGAAGGGCGCGCCTTTGACGCCCAGGTCCTTGATCCCCGGCAGGTCCGTGGCCAGGTCTTTAACCAGGTTCTTCTGGATGGCCTTGGCCAGATTGTAGGACTCCTGGACGTTGCTGTTCTGGACGATCTTGTCCAGGATCGACTTCATCGCCCCGATGTTCTTGGTCGAGGTCGCGTTCTCCCCGGCCGCGAGCTCGACGACGGAAGGGTCGGGGTTGACGTTCAGGAAGAACGTCTCGACCCCGCCCCGCTTGCGGTCGCGGTGGGCGTTGGTGTGGATGGAGATGAACAGGTCGGCCCGCTTCTGGTTGGCGATGACGGGCCGGCTGTCGAGCGGGGGATTGACGTCGGACTCGCGGGTCAGGACGGCCTCGATGCCGGCCTTCTCCTTGAGCAGCTTCTTGAGGTCCAGGGCCACCTCCAGGTTGATCTCTTTCTCCTGGAGGCCGGACTTGCCGATCGTGCCGGGGTCGTTCCCGCCATGGCCCGGGTCGATGACGACGGTGCGCACGCCCAGGCCGAGCTGGCGGGCGAGAGACGTGGCGTTGAGGTTCGGGTCGTTCGGGTCGACGGCGCGCTTGACCGGCTGCTGGACCTTGTTGCCGGCGGGCGGCGGGGTCTGGCCGGCCGGGGAGGATGGTGGCTGGGCCGGCGGCGCCTCGGTGGCCCCTTTCGGATAGATATCGACGACCAATCGGAATGGGTCGGGGAGGTGATAGACCCTATAGGATTGGATGCGGGCGAAATCGACATCGATGGACAATCGCACGGTCGAGGCCGTCTTTTGGACGATGCGGACCTGGCTGATGTAGTCGGCCCGGACCGGATAGTCCTGCCCCTGGAGGATGGGGTTGAGCTTGGCCTGCAGCACATCGACATAAATGCGGCCGGGCTCGCGCAGCTCCCCGTACGTGTATTCGCGGAGCTTGCCGATGTCGAGGACGATGCGGGTGAAGTTGGGATGGGTGAAGCGACGGAGGTTGACGATCTCGGTCCGCTGGTCCGGCTGGGGCTTTCCGGCCAGGGAGAGAACGAGCGGCAGCGCCGCAACGAGCGCCAGACCGAGGCTCTTGAAGGCAGATTTCAATTCGAATCAATTTTATAGAACAGCGCTGGCATTGTCCACAGGCGGGCTTTCCAGAGGGTACCGGGTTTACGCATTACGCTGTCCCAGGCTAGATGCGTAATGCGTAAACCCGGTACCTTCTTTAGGCGCCGTACTTCTGCAGCTTCAGGGCGTGGGCCAGCATCAGGGGCATGGCCGAGATCGACCGGAAGCGGCCGAGATAGCCCTTGGCGCAGGCCCGCTCGGTGAACGCGGCGACGTCGTCGACGCCGGCCGTCCCGGCGACGAGCAGGAACGGATTGGGGTGCCAGGAGTGGCCCTTCAAGGCCGACGGCGTCGAATGGTCGGAGGTGACGACCAGAACGTTCGGTTTCAAGGCCGTGATGCGGGGAAGGAACGGGTCGAGGGCCTCGATCGCGGCCACCTTGGCGCTCATGTTCCCATCCTCGCCGGTCGAATCGGTCCTCTTGTAGTGGATATAGAAGAAATCGTGCTCGTCCCAATTCTTTTCCAGGGCCTCGAACAGGTCCGCCGTCTCGCCGCCGACCGCAAGAACATCCATGCCCAAGAGCTTGGCCAGGCCCTTGTACATCGGGTAGTTGGCGATGGCCGCCGGCCGGAGCTTGAACAGCGCCTGCATGGTCGGGATCGAGGGGAACTTGGAGAAGCCGCGCAGGAGCGCGGCGTTGGCCTTGGGCTCGTCCTTGAGGACCGCGGCGACGTCGTCCATGAAGAGGTTGACGAGGCCGGAGGCCTTGGCCGCCTCGGGGGCCAGCGGCGTCGTCGGGACCGGGGCGCGGCCCTCCTTCTGCGGGTCGGCGTCGCTCAAGGCGTCGGCCAATCCTTCGGCGGTGAAACGGGCCACGAAGCGGTGCTCCTTGCCCGGGAAGACGCGGACCTCGACCCCCTGGCGCTGGGGCAGGTGCTCGTTGAGATAGGCGCAGATGCGGGCGTTCTCCTCGGTCGGGATACGGCCGGCCCGCCGGTCGACGACGAGGCCGCCCATGACCGTGGCGAAGTTGCCGCGCGCGACGAGGTCGTTCCGGCCGACCTCGACCCCCGAGCCCAAAGCCTCGAGGATGCCGCGGCCGAGGTGGAACTTGAGCGGATCGTAGCCGAAAAGAGCCAGGTGGGCCGGTCCGCTGCCCGGGGTGATCCCCATCATGACCGGGTCGGACACGCCGCAGATGCCGGCCTTGGCCAGCCCGTCGAGGTTCGGCTTGCGGGCCGCCTCGAGCTCGCTTTTCCCGTCGGCGGGCAGCCCCCCGACGCCGTCCATGACGAGAAGGACGATCTTCGTATCGGTCTGTTGACTCAGTTCCCGGGCCAGCTCTTCCCATTCCATGGTGATCTCTCCTTGAGAAAGCCCACGTATTTTAGCATAAATTGAAACATCCTCCCGGCTCTGATAAAATCCCCACATGACGAAAGTCCTCATCCTCGATTTCGGCTCGCAGTACACCCAGCTGATCGCCCGAAAGATCCGGGAGCTTGGCGTCTATTCCGAGATCGTCCCCTATTCGACGCCCCTGGCCGCCATCCGCAAGGCCGCTCCGTCGGCCCTGGTCCTTTCCGGCGGCCCCCAGAGCGTCTACGGCAAGGGCGCGCCGCACCCGGACAAGGGCGTCTTCGACCTGGGCCTGCCGACGCTGGGCATCTGCTACGGCGTCCATCTCATGGCCCATTTCCTGGGCGGCGAGGTCATCCCGTCCAAGGAGCGCGAGTACGGCTTCGCCGCCTTGCGCGTCCTCGACCGCTCGGGCCTGCTCGACAAGATCAAGGACCGGGAACAGGTCTGGATGAGCCACGGCGACCGGCTCGAATGCGTCCCGCCGGGCTTCCGCCTGACGGGCAGCACGGCTAACACCCGGGCCGCCGTGATCGAGGACCGGACGCGCAAGTTCTACGGCGTCCAGTTCCATCCCGAGGTCATCCACACCAAGGAAGGCCTCAAGGTTCTGGCCAATTTTCTCTTTCATGAGGCCGGCCTGAAGGCCGACTGGACGATCTCCTCCTTCATCGCCCGCAAGGTCAAGGAGATCCGCGCGACCGTCGGCGGCGGCAAGGTCATCTGCGGCCTGTCCGGCGGCGTGGACTCGCTCGTCACCTCGCTCATCATCCACAAGGCCATCGGGTCGCGGCTGACTTGCATCTTCATCGACAACGGCCTGCTCCGCAAGGGCCAGTACGAAGCGCTGATGGAGGCCTTCCGCCACAAGTTCGCCCTCAAGGTCGTGGGCATCGACGCCTCCGACATGTTCATCGATTCGCTGCGCGGCGTGACCTCGCCGGAGAAGAAGCGCAAGACGATCGGTCGCCTGTTCATCCACCTGTTCGAGCGCGAGGCCATGCGCCTCGGCGGGGCGGCCTTCCTGGCCCAGGGCACGATCTATCCCGACGTCATCGAATCGAACCCAGTCAAGGGCCCGTCCTCGGTCATCAAGTCCCATCACAACGTCGGCGGCCTGCCCAAGGGCCTGAAGTTCAAGCTGGTCGAGCCGCTCCGGGAGCTGTTCAAGGACGAGGTCAGGGCCCTGGCCCTCGAGCTCGGCGTCGATCAGGAATTCATCCGCCAGCATCCCTTCCCGGGCCCCGGGCTGGCCGTGCGGATCGTCGGCGAGGTCAACCGCGACAGCCTGGAGATCGTCCGGGCGGCCGACGACGTCGTCCTCCAAGAGGTCCAGCGGGCCGGGATCTACGAGAAGCTCTGGCAGGCCTTCGCCGTGCTCCTGCCGGTGCGCTCGGTCGGGGTCATGGGCGACCAGCGGACCTATCACCGGGTCGTGGTCATCCGGCTGGTCCAGAGCACGGACGGCATGACGGCCAACTGGTACCCGGCGCCGGCCAAGCTCATGGCCGCCATGTCGACGCGCATCGTCAACGAGGTCCGCGGCGTCAACCGGGTCGTTTACGATGTGACGACGAAGCCGCCGGGCACGATCGAGTGGGAATAGCCGCGCGGCCGGGTCGCGCCATATAGATTCGCTCATGGAACCGACCTTCGTTCATCTTCACAACCATACCGAATACTCCATCCTCGACGGCTGCTTGAAGGTCGACGCGCTGGTCCAATCCGCCTACGAGGCCAAGATGCCGGCCGTGGCCATGACCGATCACGGCAACGTCTTCGGCGCCGTCCAATTCTTCAAGGCGGCCAAGGCCAAGGGGATCAAGCCCATCCTCGGCTGCGAGTGCTACGTCGCGCCCCAGAGCCGGTTCGATAAGAAGCCGGGGACGAGCGACGACATCCACCACTTCCACCTCATCCTGCTGGTCAAGGACGACCGGGGCTACCGGAACCTCTGCAAGCTCGTCACCCAGGCCTATCTCGAAGGCTTCTATTACCGGCCGCGGATCGACAAGGAGCTCCTGCGCGCCCACAGCGAGGGCCTGATCGGCCTGTCGGCCTGTCTCAAGGGCGAGGTCGCGCTCTGGCTCAACCGGGGCTTCCCCGAGAAGGCCGAGGACGCGGCCCGCGAGTACGCCGCGATCTTCGCCCCCGGCGATTTCTATCTTGAGCTCATGGACCACGGCCTGCCGGACCAGAAGGCGGTCAACCCGCAGATCGTGGCCGTGGCCCGCAAGCTCGATCTGCCGCTCGTGGCCACGAACGACATCCACTTCGCCCGCCGCGACGACGCCGAGAGCCAGGACGTCCTCGTCTGCATCCAGACCAACCGCAAGATCTCCGATCCGGACCGGATGAAGTTCTCGACCGACCAGTTCTACTTCAAGTCGGCGGCCGAGATGTCCGAGCTCTTCAAGGACACACCCGACGCCATCGAGAACACCGGCAAGATCGCGGCCCGCTGCACCTTCGATTTCCCGTCCAAGACCTATTATCTGCCCGTCTTCGCCCCGCCCGACGGCAAGTCCCTGAGCGAGTACTTCGAGGAGGTCGCTTGGGCGGGCTTCCAGGCCCGCATGGCCCAGCGCCAGGCCGGGGCCGGCGGCGCCAGCGGCCAAGGCTCCCACGCGCCCGCCGAATACGAAGCGCGCATGGAGCGGGAGATCGCCCTCATCAAGAAGATGGGCTTCGAGGGCTACTTCCTCATCGTCTGGGACCTTCTCAACGCCGCCCGGGAGCGGAACATCCCGGTCGGGCCGGGCCGCGGCTCCGCCGCCGGTAGCCTCCTCGCTTATGCGCTGCGCATCACCGAGATCGACCCGCTCGAGTTCGATCTTCTCTTCGAGCGCTTCCTCAACCCCGAGCGCATCAGCCTGCCCGACATCGACATGGACTTCTGCGGCCGGCGACGCCAGGAGATGATCGTCTACCTGACCCAGAAGTATGGGCAGGACAACGTCTGCCAGATCATCACCTTCGGGACCATGGCCGCGCGCGGCGCCATCCGTGACGTCGGCCGCGTCCTCGAGGTGCCGCTGCCCGAGGTCGACCGCATCGCCAAGATGATCCCCTTCGCCCTCGACGCCACGATCGCGGACGCCCTCAAGCAGGTGCCGGAGCTCAGGACCCTGCGCGACCGCAACTCCAAGATCGCCCAACTCCTCGCCATCGCCCAGAAGATCGAAGGGCAGGTCCGCCACCCGTCGATCCACGCCGCCGGCGTCGTCATCACGCCCAAGCCGCTCGTCGAGTTCCTGCCCCTCTATCAATCGGTCAAGGGCGAGGTCACGACCCAGTTCCCCATGGGCGACGTCGAGGCCCTCGGCCTTCTGAAGATGGACCTGCTCGGCCTGCGCAACCTGACGGTCATCGACGATGCCCTGGCCCTGATCCAGGCCGAGACGGGGACCGCCATCGATATCAACAACTTACCGATCGACGACGAGGCCACCTTCGAGCTCTTCCGGGCCGGAAACACCGACGGCGTGTTCCAGTTCGAGAGCCCGGGCATGAAGGACCTCCTGCGCCGCTTCCGGCCGACCGAGTTCCGCGACCTCATCGCCCTCAACGCCCTCTACCGGCCCGGCCCGCTCAAGAGCGGCATGACGGACGAGTCCATCCACCGCCGCAACCATCCCGAGCGGATCGCCTACGAGCTGCCGGAGCTCGAGCCCGTCCTGCGCGAGACGCGGGGCATCATCGTCTACCAGGAACAGGTCATGCGCATCGCCACCGACCTGGCCGGGTTCACCTTGGCCGGGGCCGACCTGCTGCGCAAGGCCATGGGCAAGAAGGACAAGGAGACGATGAAGGCCCAGAAGCAGAAGTTCCTGCAGGGGGCCAAGAAGAAAGGCATCGCCGCCTCAAAGGCCGACAAGATCTTCGAGCAGATCAAGGAGTTCGCCGAGTACGGCTTCAACAAGTCCCACGCCGCCGTTTACGCTTTTCTGGCCTTCCAGACGGCCTGGCTCAAGGCCCATTACCCGACCCACTATCTCGCGGCCCTGCTGACGTCGGAAGCCGAGCGCGGGGCGACGCCCCAGGTCGTCAAGTACATCGGCGAGTGCCACGAGATGGGCATCCAGGTCCTGCCGCCGGACATCAACAAGAGCGACTTCTGCTTCACGGTCGAGGGGGGCAACATCCGCTTCGGCCTGGCCGCGGTCAAGGGCATCGGCCAGGCGGCGGTCGAGGAGCTCGTGGCCGCCCGCAAGAAGATGGGCCGCTTCCAATCCCCCTTTGATCTCTTCCTCGAGCACGACACCAAGGTCGTCAACCGCAAGGCCGTCGAGAGCCTGATCAAGGCCGGGGCCTTCGACTCGCTCGGCTGGAAGCGGTCCCAGTGCTACCACATGCTGGACCGGATGATCGATTTCGGCCACGAGGTCCAGAAGGCCCAGGCGTCCAAGCAGACGTCGCTCTTCGGTTCCGGCGCCGTCGAGCCGCCGCCGATCCCCTTGGAAGTGCAGGAGATGCGGGAGTGGGACGAGTCCCACGTCCTGTCTTACGAAATGGACGCCCTCGGCCTTTACATCACCGGCCATCCCCTGGCCCGGCACAAGGACCGGCTGCGCAAGCTCGTCTCGCACATGATCAACGAGCTCGACAGCGAGCGCGACTTCGACAAGGACGTCCGATTGGCCGGCATCATCGGCGCGCTCAAGCCGCTCAAGACGAAGAAGGACGAGCGCATGGCCACCTTCGTCCTCGAGGACCTGACCGGCAAGATCGAGGTCGTGGCCTTCCCGGACGGGTTCAGCAAGTGCGGCCAGTACCTGAGGGAAGGGCAGCTCGTCTGGATCAAGGGCAAGTACATGGGCGAGGAGGACAACCGCCGCATCAGCCTGAGCGCGGCCATGCCTCTCGCCGAGGCCTTCGAAAAGCAGGCCAAGAGGATCGTGGTGCGCATCTTCCTGCCGGGGCTCGAGGAGTCGACGCTGGCCGAGCTCAAGATCCTCCTCGACGGCTACGAAGGCCGCTGCCCGGTCGTCTTCGAGCTCGAGACGCCGCACTCCTATCGCCTGACCGCCCAGAGCGCCGAAGTCCAGAAGGTGACGCCGTCCGAGGAGCTCATCAAGAAGATCCAGGACGTCCTCGGCGAGGACGCGGTCTTCGTCGAGTACTAGCCCAGGGCGCTATTTCCTTCAATATTGCCCAGGACATTCTCAGCGAGCAACCGGGAGGAGAGTCTACAAGCCCGGTATCTCCCAGGGCGAGATTCCCGGCCAATAAGAAGCTGGAGAGCTATGAATAGCAGAGACCCCAGGGCGGAAGCGAGTAATCGATAGCTCCGAAGTTACGAACTCAGCATGATACGATCAAGACTTGACAGAAAATCTAACTGGACCTATGTTTATACCCAATAGGCACCGAAGAAGGGAATCGTGTTCGGCAGGCGTCTTGGCGCGAAACCTCTTTCTCTAAATCTGCTATCATTTTTGGTAATCTCCCTTATATGGTTTTTGTGCCTGCTCATTATGGTTGCCTGCGAAAAGAATAGTACCGCGGGCTATCCTCTGAATAGGTTGCCTTCATTCAAGTGTAGGGATATCCAGGGCAAAGAAGTCGATTTTGGCAAATTGAAGAGCAAATATGTTTACTTGCACTTTGTGCGCACGTTTTCTCCGGATGATGAAATTGGAATAAACAAAATCTGTAAAGACCTTGGCCGATATCATTCAGCAACACTGCTTTTCTTATTTCCGTCCAACTCGCGGCCCAAGACTCTCGAGTCAGGACCGAATATCGATTTTATCTATGACAAAGACGGCCAAATTAGTAGCCGATTTAATGCGCCAGCATGCTGTGACAGCTATCAGTTCTTTAACCAAAAAGGCGAGCTTATCTATCGTGGGTTATTTGACGGTGATTCTCCAGACCAAGTCATATCTCTTTTTCTTGATGTAATTGCGGGTAATATCCAATATTTGGATGAGAATTTTAAGCAGCTTAAGATCAAAGATTCAGGATTGATGGCGGACTTAGCACAATTCATAAATCACGAGGCAAATAGAAACACTTTCTTCGTCATTGGTTTCATTTCTGCGGGCTGCGTAAATTGCCGTATTGCTGAGATCATAGACCGGGTTAATCAGATCTACGCAAGTTCCCATAGCCGCAGTTGTTTCCTCCTTGAGGTGCCTAGCGACTACAGTGATGCGGATCTCATTAATTTTGATAGAGCCTTTCAGATTAGCATTCCGATCGCCCGGCCTCCACAAGACATAGGCTTAGCCTGGGATTACTTAAGAAATCACTATGCGGGCCTTTTTGACAATTTCTTTATTATCATTAATACAAAAGGGGAAATCCTAGATTTTCTTGACGAAGGAGGGAACGAAGACAGCTTCTTTGAATATCTAATTTCGTTAGTTGGATAGCATGAAAATACGCTCGCAACCATTGCCAATTCTCTTCGTTCAATGCGCATTGTTGATATGTGCATGTTGCTCACCGCGGGGACTCGCACAAAAGGACGAGGACAGGCTTAGCGATACTGAGCAGCAAGCCCTATTAAAAAGATTTCCGACTCCTAATTATGCAGAGAAGCTTGATCTTCTGACCTATTTTCCAATAAAGCAGAACCCCGCTTCCACAGAGCCCTCCGGAATGCCTCTCAGGATGGCCTTGGGCCCCGATAATTCGCTTTACATATCGGAAGCCAATGAGGCTCAAGTGCTGGTCCTTGAATTGGATGGAGGAATGTCGCGGAGAATCGGGGCCCGTGGAAGAGGGCTTAGCCAATTCCTTGAACCCTCGCTGCTCGGGTTTGCTTCCGATAGCAAATTCGCAGTTTGGGATTCAAGGGCCCTACGAATTCAGTTATTTGATAGACAGGGCGATTTCGTTAGCTCCTTCAGGTTATTCATGCCGTGCTCTTCAATGACCGTAGACAATCGTGGATACATCTATTTGAGCTTTCTCGACGCTGTAAGTAATGATAGACCACTTATAGATGTCTACGATTTATCGGGACGCCATCTGGGACAGTTCGGCCGACGAATTCAGGCCAGTTCACCGTTTTTTAACGAAGTCGATCTATCAATAAGCGAAGATGGGATCTTGGCTGCGTGGAAAACCTACCCGCTTATTAGGAAATATTCGAAAAGTGGGGAATTGTTATTCGAACACTATATAGATTACGGACCCTTAAGTTATTTTGGCCAGATGAATATGTCCGCGAAGTGCGGGGCCCAAGGGACAGAATTTCATACTGCGGTTTGGAAGATCTTTGGGGGAAGCGACGCCTACTACCTTTTGATAGGTTACCCGCGACTTGAGATCTTAAAGATCGATTTTTCGGGCAACATAAAGAAAGTTCTTTGGGATGACGCCCCGAAGGACCTTTTCGTCTCCGATTTCCTAATAATGCGCCATGGCACCAAGGCCAAGATATATATCTTAGAGCAAAGACCGGTACCGGGGATTCGTTGTTACGAGGTCGGAGGACTTTAGCAGGTCTTTTCTCCATATATCAGTTAAAAGGAGGCTTACAATGACCAAGAGAATTGTGGGCGGGTTCTTTATCGTTCTCATGTTGTTATCGGCTCGATATCCGCTGAGAGCCGAACTGTTTCTCTGTGAGGATTTCGGGTGTCTGCCGCGGATATTATGCACGGGAGATCATGTCGAAGGCGAAGGTCTATGCATGTTCAAGTGCTACCACCTCGGCGGAGGCTATGTGCATTTTCAGTGCCCAATTCAAAAGCCGGGTTTGCCAGGCCATTGAGTGCAATTAATCTCTAGCGATATTCGTTATCGTCTTTTTGGGTCTGTGCCTCATAAGATAAAATGTGTTTAGTAACTTTACGGGTATAGAAGATCCAGCCTCAGGGCAGAAAGGCAATCGTGCTCCGTTTCTTATCCGGGCAGAGAGATGGAAAGAAGAAGATGAAAGATGACGTTGCCCTTTCTAGAATCTTCGCCGTTAGAGCTTTGGTAATTGTCATTTTCGTTGCCTCACTCAATCCCCGAGCTTATCTCTCCTCTCAAGAGCTCTCGCATGATGTCCGAGTCGTCAATATAGCCGTTCCAGTGCGCGTCTTCGAGGGGAATCGGTTCGTCGACAACCTGACGATGCGGGACTTCGAGGTCTTGGAGGACGGAAAGCCGCAGAAGGTCGAGGCCGTCTACGTCGTCAATAAGACGGCCGTCGAACCGCAAATCCTTGGAACTGGGCCTCATCCATGGTCTTCCAGGTCCTTCTTTCTCTTCTTTAACCTCTTCGAACCCGATCCTCAGATACAAAAGGCATTGCTCTATTTCATTGAGAATGTTCTCGCGCCGGCAGACCATCTCCTGGTGATCACCCCGCGCGCCTTTTACGATTGGACAAAGGAAGCCAAAGCGGGGCGCGGAGCCAAGGAACTTTCGGCCGGTCTCGCCAAAAAGATCAGAAAAGACATCCTGGCCGGGGACGCCGCCTACCGCGCGGTTATCGCAGACCTCAAACGCATGGCCGGCCTTGGCGGCATCGACCAGCAAATGAGCGGCGTCGTAGAGATATCGGACCACAGCACGCTCGAGTCGCTCGGAACGGCCGACATCGAACAATTCCTCATGAAATACCGTGCGGATGTCGATCAATTGACGGCGCTGCGGACGATCGACGAGGGGAAGATCCTCGATTTCGCCAGGGCCATGAAGAAGACCCCTGGTCAGAAGTTCGTCTTCTATTTCTACCAAAAGGAGTTCATCCCCCTCCTGGACCCGAGGACCCTCCAGAGGTATTCGGAGGATCCCTTCCTGTACTCTCTGATCACGGAGCTCACCGAGGTCTTGAACCAGAGGTCATCTCTCGACATCGGCCGCCTGAGAAACACGTTCGCCGACGCTTTCATCAATTTCAATTTCCTCTATCTCACGAAGGACCCGGCCGGGGTTCCTTCGATTCAGATCGCCGAAAAGAGAGACATCTCCTCCGTGTTTAAAAATGTCGCAGCGGCAACGGGCGGACTCGATGCGTCTTCCGCCAGCGCTGGCTACTTGATGCAGCAGGCCGCGACCGCTTCGGAGCACTCCTATCTGCTCTATTATTCGCCTTCGAATACGGTCCGCGACGGGAAATTCCGCAAGATCGAGGTCAGGGTCAAAAACGGGGATTACCGGGTCTCTTTCATGGCCGGGTATTTTGCTAATTAGCGGTTCCAGGCGTGCTAGGGAAGCGGGGATTCGTTGACAATCGGGCCCAAAACCGCTAGAGTAAACTGACTATTTTGTTGATTTTCTGAGGAATATCGCGTGCCCTATACGATCATTGTCGCCGACCCGAGCCCGACGGTCCAGAAGGCCGTCCAGCTGGCCCTGCCCGAGGCCGAATTCCGGGTCTTTGTCTTCGAGGACGGCGCGTCCCTTCTCGAATCCGTGACCGGGCTCGGGCCCGATGCCCTCATCGTCAGCCTGACCCTGCCCGGTCGCGACGGCTACGACGTGGCCCGGACCCTCCGCAGCCGCAAGGAGCTGTCCACCGTGCCCCTCGTCGGCCTGCGCGGCTCGTTCGAGGGCATCGACGGCGACAAGACGACGCCGCCAGACTACGACGAGGTCCTGCCCAAGCCTTTCGAATCGGAGCGCCTGGCGGCCACGGTCCGCGAGCTCATCGCCAAGAAGACCGGGCCGACGCACCTGCCCGAGGAGCCGCTCTGGCCGGGTCCGACCGGCGCCGCGCAGGGGCCCGGGCCCTCATCGGAGAAGGCCGGCGCCGGGGTCCGGGAGATCGTCCGCGAGGAGATCGGCGGCATGGAGAAGGAGATCGAGAAGCGCGTCCGGGCCCGGGTCCTGGCCGACCTTAAAGATTGGATGTCGAAAGCATGAACACGAAGAGCGAACTGGCGAAAGCCTACGATCCCAAGCCGGTCGAGGAGAGGTGGGGAACATTCTGGCTCGAGGAAGGGCTGTTCACGGGGGACCCCAAGTCGCCCAAGCCTAAGTTCTCCATGGTCCTGCCGCCGGCTAACGTCACCGGCATCCTGCACATGGGCCACGCCCTGTGCTTCACCCTGCCGGACATCATCACCCGCTGGAAGCGGATGCAGGGCTACAACTGCATGTGGCTGCCCGGCACCGACCACGCCTCGATCGCCGTCCATAACGTCATCGAGAAGCGCCTGGCCGAAAAAGGCTTGACCCGCGAGAAGGTCGGCCGCGATGAGTTCCTGCACATCGCCTGGGATTGGAAAGAGCGCTACGCCGGCGTCATCACCAGCCAGCTCAAGAAGCTCGGCGCCTCGCTCGACTGGTCGCGCGAGCGCTTCACCATGGACGAGGGCTTCAGCCGGGCCGTTATCCAGGTCTTCGTCTCCCTCTACAACGAGGGCCTGATCTACCGCGACTATTTCCTGGTCAACCGCTGTCCGCACTGCGGCACGGTGCTCTCGGACATCGAGATCGAGCACAAGACCCTCTGCGGCAAGCTCTGGCACATCCGCTACCCCGTCGAGGGCTCGGACGAATCGATCGTCGTGGCCACGACCCGGCCTGAGACGATGCTCGGCGACACCGCGGTGGCCGTCCACCCCGACGACGAGCGGTACGCCCACCTCCACGACAAGAAGGTCCGGCTGCCGATCCAGAACACGCTCATCCCGGTCATCACGGACGAGCGGGTCGAGCGCGAATTCGGCACCGGCGCGGTCAAGGTCACGCCGGCCCACGATCCGGTCGACTTCGAGCTTGGCAAGAAGCACGGCCTCGAACAGGTCATCGTCATCGACGGCGCCGGCAAGATGACCGAGGCGGCCGGCCCCGAGTTCGCCGGCCTCGACCGCTTCGCCGCCCGGGCCAAGGTCGTCCAGAAGCTCCAGGACGAAGGCTTCCTCGTCAAGATCGAAGACTACCAGCACGCCGTCGGCCATTGCTACCGCTGCCAGAACATCATCGAGCCCCATCTCTCCTGGCAGTGGTTCGTCCGCATCAAGCCGCTCGCCGACGAGGCCATCCGCGTCGTCGAGGCGGGCCTGATCGAGTTCATCCCCTCGAACTGGACCAAGACATATTTCGAGTGGATGTACAACATTCACGACTGGTGCATCTCCCGCCAGCTCTGGTGGGGCCACCGCATCCCGGCCTGGTACTGCCGCGACTGCGGCAAGATCATCGTGGCCATGGAGGCCCCGGCGGCCTGCGACGCCTGCGGGGGCCCGGTCGATCAGGACGAGGACGTCCTCGACACCTGGTTCTCGTCGGCCCTCTGGCCGTTCGGAACGCTGGGCTGGCCCGACGAGACCGAGGACCTGAAGGCCTTCTACCCGACCGACCTGATGTCGACCGGCTTCGACATCATCTTCTTCTGGGTCGCCCGGATGATCATGATGGGCCTCAAGTTCCGGGGCCAGATCCCCTTCAAGCACGTCTTCATCAACGGCCTCGTCCGCGACCTCAAGCGGCGGAAGATGAGCAAGTCCGAAGGCAACATCATCGACCCGCTGGAGATGATCGACAAGTACGGCACCGATGCCCTGCGCTTCACCCTGGCCGCCCTGGCCGTCCCGGGCATGGACCTGGCCCTGTCCGAGGAGCGCATGGCCGGCTACCAGGCCTTCGCCAACAAGATCTGGAACGCCTCCCGTTTCGTCCTGATGAACCTCAAGACCGAAAAGCCGGCGATCAAAGAGGCCGAACTGACGCTCGCCGACCGCTGGATCCGCAGTCGCCTGGCCTCGGTCACGACGGCCCTCGAAACGAGCCTGCGCCAGTATAAGTTCTACGAGGTGGCCGACCTCCTCTATCACTTCGTCTGGCACGAGTTCTGCGACTGGTACATCGAGTTCGCCAAGGTCGGGTTGCGCGAAGGGCGGACGACGACAGAGGCCGTGCTGGCCGACGCGCTCGACCGCATCCTCAAGCTCCTGCACCCGTTCATGCCCTTCATCACCGAGGAGATCTGGCAGCACCTGCCCGGCACGGGCAAGTCCATCGCCGTCGCGCCGTTCCCCGTGGCCGAAGCCGGCTGGGAGGACACGCGCGTCGAGAAGACCATGGCCCTCGTCCAGGCGGTCATCGTCGAGACCCGCACGATCAGGACCCAGAACAAGATCGCGCCCAAGGACAAGCTCCGGGTCATCGTCAAAACGGCCGGCGTCGAAGAGACGTCCGCCCTCGAGAGCGAAGCCGCCTCGGTGAAGACCCTGGCCGGGTTGGAATCGCTCGAGTTCGCCGCCGCTCTGCCCGAGGGCGAAGGCCTGCTCAAGGGCGTCGCCGGTCCCTTCGAGATCGGCATCGTCCCCGTCCGTCCGGCCGACGTCGGCCAGGAGCGGGACCGCCTGCAGAGGGAGCTCGTCAAGATCGCGGCCGAGGTCGAGAAGATCGAGCGCAAGCTTGGGAACGCCGATTTCGTGGCCAAGGCCCCGACGACGGTGGTGACCGAGAACCGGGCCCGCCTCGAAGAGCTCCAAGTCCGGCGCGACAAGCTCGGCCAGAACCTGGCCGCCTTGGCCGAGCGTCCCTGATAGCGGGGACCTGCCATGCCCTTCGGCGCCGTTCTCCACCGTTTTGACAGCCTGCCTTCGACCAACGATGCCGCCCGGGCCCTGGCCCTCGCGGGGGCCGCTCACGGCTCTTCAATCCTGGCCCGAGAGCAGACCCGGGGCCGGGGCACGAAGGGTCGGGCTTGGCATTCGCCGGCCGGGCTCGGTCTCTACACCTCGTTCATCCTCCGCGATCCCGCCGGCGGGGCCGTGCCCCATCCCCATCTCCTGCCGCTCGCCGCGGGACTGGCCGCATCGGATGCCATCCTGGAGCTGAGCGGCCTCGGGATCCGGCTCCAATGGCCGAACGATGTCCTTTTTGAGGGGAAGAAGCTGGGCGGGGTCCTGACCGAAGGAACGAATGCCGGCGCGGCCGGGGGCTTTGCCGTTGTCGGCATCGGCCTCAACGTCGGCCACGGCCCGGGAGATCTCCCGGAGGAGCTGCGAGCCACGGCGACCTCCCTGCGCCTGGCCGGAGGCCGCGTCCCGGCCGTCGAGGCTCTCTGGACCGCCCTTTGCGGCACCCTCGAGCGCTGGTATAATGAGCTCACCCGGGGAGGCAAGGGAGCGGTCATAGGAGCCTTCACGTCCCGCTCGGCCTTTTCCCGCGGGGATCCCGTGAGGGTCGAAACGGCCGACGAGATCTTCGAGGCCGGCTACCAGGGGCTCGACCCCGAGGGCCGGCTCGTCGTTTCGCGCGGCGCGGCCGGCCCGGTCGCGCTCGTGACCGTTCGCCGGCTCGAGCGGACATCGTGAGGAGGCAGCAGATGCTCTTGGCATTCGACGTCGGCAACACGACCATCGCCATCGGCCTGTTCCGCGGCCGCAAGCTGGTCAAGAGCTGGAAGATCGAGACCGACAGCGACAAGACCAGCGACGAATACGGCGTCCTCCTTCTCAGCCTGATGCAGGCGGCCGGGCTCACGGCCGGCAAGATCACCGGGGCGGTCATCTCGAGCGTCGTCCCGCCGCTGACCCCGATCATCGAGGACGTCTGCCGGTCGACCTTCGGGACGACGGCCAGCGTCGTCGGGCCCGGGCTCAAAACGGGCATGCCCATCCTCTATGAGAATCCGCTCGAGGTCGGGGCCGACCGCATCACGGCCTCGGTCGCCGCCTTCGAGAAGTACGGCGGCCCGGCGATCGTCCTCGACTTCGGCACGGCCACGACCTTCGACGCCGTCTCGGCCAAGGGCGAGTACCTGGGCGGCGCCATCGCCCCCGGCGTCCGCATCTCGGCCGAGGCCCTCTATCTTCGGACGGCCAAGCTGCCCCGCATCGAGATCCGCAAGCCCAAGCGGGCCATCGGCCGGACGACCGTGGCCAGCATGCAGTCCGGGCTCTATTTCGGCTACATCGGCATGGTCACGCGGATGATCGAGGAGATCCGCAAGGAGCTCGGCGCCGAGGCCCGGGTCGTGGCCACGGGGGGCTTCGGCGGCCAGATCGCGGCCGAGCTGCCCGTGATCCAAGCCTATGAGCCCGACCTCGTCCTCGAGGGCCTGCGGATCATCTATGACCGCAATCGCGACGCCCGGGACTAGCCGGACGCCGGGAACGATGATGAACGACCGGAGCGCGCAGAGCGGCTACTACCAGGAGATCGCCGCGGCCTTTCTCCAGCGCCGCGGCGGGGCGCTCGTGCTCTCGCCTCGCGACCAGGCCGCGATCGCCGCCTGGGAAGAGCGGCGGATCCCGTTGCGGGTCGTCCTCGAGGGCATCGGCCGGACGTTCGAGGCGCTCAAAGCGCGCCACCGGGACACCCGGTCCATCACCCTGGCCGCGTGCGACCGCGAGGTCGAGGCCGCCTTCGCCCAGCACCGCGACCGGGCGGCCGGGCGGCGGAAAGTCCTCGAGGCCGTGCCCAAACCCGATAGGAAGGACAAGGCCCGGCGCGAGATCGCCAGGGCCCTGGAAGGGCTGGACGCGCAAGACGCCGAACTCGGCCGGATGCTCCGGTCGGCCCTCGACACGCTCGCCGGTGCGGAGCCCGACGAGGCCGCCCTCGAGCGGATCGACGCTGAGATCGAAGAGGCCCTCTGGTCCGGCGCGACCCCGGCGGAGAAGGCCGAGGCCGCGGCCGAGGCCAAGAAGGCGCTCAAGAGCCGGGCCCCGTCGGGCCTCGATGAGGCCATCCGCCGCCAGGTCGTCAAAAGCGCCCGGACCCGCCGGCGCATCCCCCACGTCTCGCTCCACTTCTATTGAGAGTCGTTACCATGCCTGCCACCCGCGTCCTGACCCTGCTCAAAAGACACCGCGAGGGTCTGGACCTCGACGAGATTCTGAACGAGCTCGGCCTCAAGCGCCGCGACCGGGCCAAGCTCATGGCCGAGATGGAGACTCTCCGCGCCGAAGGCGATGTCCGCGTTTTCCGCGGCCGGTACCGCCTGGCCGAGAAGACAGGGGTCGTCAAAGGCCGCTTCGTCACGGCTCGTCCCGGCTTCGGCTTCGTGACCCCCGAGGGCGGAGGGCCGGACATCTTCGTTCCGGCCCGCTTCGCCCACGGCGCCCTGCCGGGCGACGAAGTGACCGTCGTCGTCCACGAGCAGGGCAAGTTCGGCAAACCCGAGGGCCGGATCGAGCGCATCCTCAAGAAGAAACAGGCCAGCCTCCTCGGCGTCTACATCGAACGCAACGGCCTGCCGTACCTCCAGGCTTTCGACTCGCCGTCGGTCGACGACCTCCCGCTCAAGCACCGCTCGCGGCTCGGGCCCGAGCCGGGCATGATCGTCGAGGCCGACCGCCAGACGCTGACGGTGACCCGGGTCTTCGGCCATCCCGACAACCCCGGCGTCGATGCCCGGGTGGTCATCGCGCGCTACGGCCTGAGGTCCGAGTTCCCCGAGGACGTGCGGGCCGAGGCCGAGGCCTTCCCCGAGGTCGATCCGGGGACTTCCCTCCAAGGCCGGCGCGATCTCCGCGACTGGCCGACCGTGACCGTCGACGGCGAGAAGGCCCAGGACTTCGACGACGCGGTCAGCATCCGCCCGCTCCCGGACGGCGGCTGGCTCCTCGGTGTCCACATCGCCGACGTCTCGCACTACGTCAAACCGGGGAGCCCCCTCGACCGCGAGGCCCTCGAGCGCGGCACAAGCGTCTATTTCCCCGACCTGACATTGCCCATGCTGCCCGAGCGGCTGTCGAACGGGCTCTGCAGCCTGCGGCCGCGGGAGCCCAAGCTGACGATGTCCGTGCTCATGGAGATCGAGCGGGACGGCCGCGTCCGCAGATCGGAGTTCACGCCGTCCATCATCCAGACCGTCCATCGCATGACATACACATCGGTCTTCAAGATCTTCGAAGGCGACGAGACGGAGAGGGCCCGGTTCGCCGACGTCGTGCCCGCCCTGCTCGCCATGCGCGAGGCGGCGGCCGCCCTGCGCGAGCGGCGCCTCGGCGACGGCAGCCTCGACTTCGACCTGGTCGAGCCCGAGCTCATCTCCGAGAACGGCAAGCTCCTGGCCGTCGCGGCCGCGGAACGGAACGAGGCCCATCGGTTGATCGAGGATTTCATGGTCGCGGCCAATGTCGCCGTCGCCACGGCCTTCACCGTGAAGAAGCGGCCGGCGATCTACCGCGTCCACCCCGCGCCCGACGTCGGCGATCTGGAGAAGCTGCGCGACATGCTCCTCCGCTTCGGCATCGCCCTGGCCGACCCGGCCAAGGTCCGCTCCAGGGACCTCCAGAGGATCCTCGATAAGGCCAAGGGATTGCCCGGCGAGAAGCTCATCGGCCGCCAGGTCCTGCGGGCCCTGAAGCTGGCCGTCTATTCCCCTAGGAACGTCGGCCACTACGGTCTGGCCCAGACCGACTACACGCACTTCACCTCGCCCATCCGCCGCTATCCCGACCTCGTCGTCCATCGCCTGCTCAAGTCGCTTCTGGCCCGTGAGCCGGCGCCCTCGTTCGATCTCGAGCCCATCGCCGTCGCTTCTTCGGAGCGGGAGCGCAATGCCGCTGACGCCGAGCAGTCGCTCGTCGAATGGCGCATCCTGCGCTTCCTCAAAGACCGTCTCGGCGACGAGTTCGAAGGGCTCGTCGTCGACATCGTCAAGGCCGGGCTTTTGGTCGAGCTGAATGACTATTTCGTCACCGGCCTGCTGCCCTTCGGCTCGCTCGGCGGCGACTTCGAGCCGCGCCCGGCCGGCCGGCGGCTGCGGCCCAAGAAGCGGCGCAAGACCTATGACCTCGGGGATTCCGTTCGGGTGGTCCTGGTGTCCTGCGATCTGGCCCTGCGCCGGATGAGCTTCATGCCGGCACCGGACCGAGAGGAGAAGCGCCCATGAAAGCGCCGGCCTTCGATGCCGTGCTCGATTTCCCGCTGAAGGAGGGAGCGGCCGAGTTCCGGGGGGAAGCGGCCTTTCTCGGCGGGACCGTCCCGTCCTGGTTCCTGGAGTACGGGATCCCGGGCCGCAAGCGAACGCCCTTTGTCCGGGTCATCACCGAGGGGCCGGTCGACGTCCGGTGGGCCGATCCCTTCGAGGTCCGGACCGCATCGGGCCAGGCCCTCGGGCGGGGCAAGTGCCTCTTTCCCGGCGCGCCGTCGTCCCAGGAGTGGAAGCCGGCCAAACGGAAGGCCGTCCTCGCGCGCCTGGAGCTCGGCGAGAAGGACATGATCCTGGCCCTGGCCGACCTCGGCGGGCTCAAGGGCCTGAATGGCGAGGACTTGGAGCCGTTCTGCCGCCTGACCCGCTCGCGGATCGAAAGCTCGGCCCGGGCCCTCGAGGAAGAAGGCCGGGTCCGCATCCTCGGCTTCACCCCGCTTCGCCTGGTCTCCCAATCCTGCCTGGACTTTCTGCGCGGCCGGATCGTCTCGTTCCTGGTCCAGTTTCACAAGGGCCACCCGTCCCAGCGCGGCGCGCCCATGGAGAAGCTCGAGAAGAAGTTCGAGGCGCCGAAGACGGTCCTCGTCCTGGCCCTGCGCCTCCTGGCCAAGGAAGGCCGGGCCGTCGAGGACGCCGGCATCTTCCGGCTGCCCGATTTCCGCATCCCGCTCTCGATTCCCGACGAGGAAACGCTGGCCACGCTCGAGGCCATGGTCCTCAGCGGCGAGATCGGGACCGTCACGCTCGACGAGATCCGCGACAAGCTCAAGCTCACGGAGGGCACGCTTCAGACGCTGATGGCCGTCCTGGCCGAGCGCAAGAAGATCGTCCAGGGCATCGACGGCTTCATCCTCCACCAGCGCTGGCTCGACGAGATCATCGCCAAGATCCGGGCTTCGGGGAAGCGGGAGCTGACGGTCGCGGACTTCAAAGCCATGACCCGCCTGTCACGGAAATACAGCATCCCGCTGCTGGAGTTGCTGGATTCTATGGGCGTGACCCGCCGCAAGGGCTCGGTGCGGGATATCCTCTAGCCTGTTAGCTCGGCCCGCTTATGGTTCCTCCCCCAAATAAGGGATTGCCGGCTCTTGGGAGGGCCTTCACTCGGCGGCGAGGGTTATCGTCACGAAGTCCCCGTAAAGGAAGGGGAGCCCGCGCTCACTACGTTCGCTTCGGTCGGCTTGCGGGGGTGCGAGTGACGATACCCGAGCGAAGCCGAGTGAAGGCCCTTCCTTTTTAGAAGGCGAGTCCACCTATTTCGGTTCTTTGCCTTCGGGCTTCTCTTTGGTCTCTTCCGGAGCCGCTTCGCCCGCGGGTTCCTCGCCTTCGGGCTTCCCGGCCGGCTTTTCTTCGGCCGCCTCGCCGGCCTGGTCCTCCGGCTTCTTCTTGAGGGCGGTCTTGAGCAGGTCGGCGAAGATGCCGAACTTGGGCTGTTCTTTCCTGGCCGAGGGCTTGATCTCCACTTTCTTTTCGCGCGCGACCCGCTGTTCGGGGGTCTCCTCTTCCTTTTCTTTGACGGCGGCCAGGGCCGCCCGCTCCGATTCTTCTTCGGCGATCTTCTCTTCGATGACCCGGCGTTCGCTCTTCTTCGGCCGCGGGCCCTTGTCGCTGCCGCCCCCGCCTTCCTTGGGCTTCCTCTTCTTGAATTCCTTGGCCTTCTTGGCGGCCCCAGGCTCGGGCGGCATGGGCGGCTGTTGGACGGGCCGGGCCTCCTCGACCGCTCCGAGGCCGGCCCCAGGCTCGGCGGCCAGGATCTCCTCGGCCACGGCCTCGAGGGCCGCCTCTTCCGGGGTATAGGCCTCGGGCGCCGGCTCTCCGTAGCCCTCGGGATAAACGCCCTCGGCGGCCGCCTCTTCTTCGACGAACGGCTCGCGGTAGGTGAAGACGCCCTTCTTTTTGTCTGACTTGGTGAACTCCGGCGAGTTGATGAGGACGTACTCCACGTCCTCCTGGGTCGTCTGGCGGACGAGGTCGATCAGGTGGTAGGCCCGGAGGAAGTGGAGCGAGTGGGCCGAGGTCGAGAGCACGGGGTCGCTGAAGATGGTGACGACGAAGTCGCGCAGGTCGAAGCCTTCGCGCGTGGCCGTGAGCGGCAGCAGGTGGGCCAGCGTCTCGCGCTCGATGTAGATGATCTTGTTCGGCTCGGCGTAGGTGTAGGCCTCTTCGCCGTTGTCGACGAACTCGTCCCGCTCGGCGTCGTAACCGAGCCGGATGACGGACATCTTCTTCTTCGATCTCTTGACCCAGAACTTGAAGGCCGTCGGCCCGGTCCGCTCGAGGGTCAGGCTGGCGCCCTGGGGGGTGTTGTGCTGGGTGTAGAAGTCCTGGAGCCCGACGAAGAAGTTCTGGGTCGGGAAGTAGTACAGCGTGTAGGCCTTGCCCTCTTCGGAGTCGGTGAAGGTGTACTCGCGGGCGTGGACCAGCTCCTTGGCCAGGCTGCGGGGGATCTTGATCCCGCCCGAGGCGATCTCGCGCCAGGTCAGGTAGATCTTGATCGGGAAGTCCTGGACGATGCTCATCTCCGGCTTCTCGAGCTCGTCGAGCTCGGGCACGGCGGCCAGGGGCGCGGACAGGGCCAGGCCTTCGGGCAGGGCGTTGAGGATGGACTTGAGATGCCACTTGCCCCAGCCGGAGCCGGCCAGGAGAATGAACTCCTTCTTGTGCTTCTTCTCGAGAAGCGCGGCCAGGCTCAGGCAGGTCAGGTCGAACATGTCCGACGAGGCCTCGAGGCCGAAGAACTTCTTGACCAGCTCCTCGGTCGAGGCCGAGTGGCCCGTGGCCGTGAAGTCGGCTTCGATCTCCTGGATCTTCTCGGCCGGGATCTCGACCTTCTTCGCCGTGAGCTGCCAGAAGTCGTTCCAGGTGAAGACGTTGGGGTCCTTGGCCAGGCGGATCCGCAGGTTCTTCTCCAGGTTCCGGAGGTCCCGCTCGGTCATCGGCAGCTCGGTCAGCCGGGGGTCGTCGCCCTTGGCCATGATCTCGATCGTGGCGCCCTTGCCGTCGCAGTTGGCCGGCAGCATCACCTGGGTGTGGGTCTTCTTCATGTAGTCGATGTATTTACGGAAGACGCCGCCGCCGGGATAGTCGACCTCGAGCATGTCGCAGTTGAAGTGCTGGGAGTGGGACTTGGCCACGACCTTGAGGATGACCCGGCCCTCGAAGTGCTCGACCGACTTGCTGCCCACGGTCAGGGGCTCGCTGTAGTCCTTCTCGATGAAGTCGCCGACGTCGTAGCGGGCGTAGGGATCGTACTTCTTGACGTCCTGGGTCCTTTCGGTGGCCGTCTTCTCGAAGGCCAGCTTGCCCGCCAGGTCGCGCGTCAATTGGGGCTGCGGCGTCCGGGCCAGCTCGCGCTCGACGAGGGTCAGGTCCTCGTCGGACACCGTGGTCAGATTGGTCGGTTCAGCGTTCATGTCAGTCCTTGCCGCCCATGAGCGCGATCAGGATGGCCTTCTGCGCGTGGAGGCGGTTCTCAGCTTGGTCATAGACGACGGAATAGGGCGCGTCGATGACCTCGTTGGTCACCTCGTCGCCGCGGTGGGCGGGGAGGCAGTGCATAAAGATGGCGTCCTTATTGGCGTGGGCCATGAGCTTTTCGTTGACCTGGAAGGGCGCGAAGATGCGGGCCCTGGCCTCCTTCTCGGATTCCTGGCCCATGGACGCCCAGACGTCGGTGTAGACGGCATCGGCGCCGGCCACGGCCTCTGCGGGGGAGTTCGTGAGGGTCAGGGCGAATCCCGTCGACCGGCCGTCCTCGCGGGCCCACGCGACGTATTCTCTCCGGGGCTCATAGCCGGGCGGGGTGGCGACGGCCATCTTGGTCCCGCCGCGGGCCGCGGCCAGCATCAGGCTGTGGCAGACGTTGTTGCCGTCGCCGACGTAGGTCAGCTTGAGGTTCGAGAGGGCGCCCTTGTGCTCCCGCAGGGTCTGGAAGTCGGCCATGGCCTGGCAGGGGTGGGACATGTCGGTCAGGGCGTTGATGACCGGGATCCTGGCCGCGGCCGCCATGTCGACGGCGATCTGGTGTCCGAAGGTCCGGATCATGATGCCGTCCACCCAGCGCTCGAGGTTCTTGGCGATGTCGTAGGCGCCCTCGCGGCTGCCGAGGGAGATGTCGGACGGGGCCAGGTAGATGGCCTCGCCGCCGAGGCGGAGCATGCCCGCCTCGAAGGTCATGCGGGTTCGGAGCGACTGCTTCTGGAAGATCATGGCCAGGATCTTGTCCTTGAGCGCGTTGCGGTACTTGGCCGGGCGCTTCTTGACGGCCGCGGCCGTGTCCAGCATCTGGCCGAACTCGTACACGCTCAAGTCGCGAATGGACAGGAAGTCTTTGGTCATCGCCGTTCTCCTAGGCCGAGGCCACGATCCGCGTCCCGGACCGGTTGATCAGGGCGGCCTTGAGGTGGGAGTCCTTGGTGATCAGGACCTCCCGGCCGCCGGCCTCGATGTATTCGATGGCGGCCCGGATCTTGGGCCCCATCGACCCCGGCGGGAATTGCCCCTCCGCCAGGTAGCGGCGGGCCTCGTCCACGGTCAGGACCGGGGCCTCGCGCTGGTCGGGCTTGCCGTAATCGATGAACACCCGCTCGATGGCGGTGAGAATGATGAACAGGTCCACCTTGACCTCGCGCGCGAGCAGGCTCGCGGCGTAGTCCTTGTCGATGACGGCCTCGACGCCTTCGAAGAGGCCGTTGCCGTTGATGATGACCGGGATGCCCCCGCCGCCGGCGGCGATGACGATGCGGCCGGCCTCGACGAGCTCGCGGATGATGCCGTTGTTGACGACGTCGATGGGCCGGGGCGAGGGCACGACCTTGCGGTAGCCGCGTCCGGCGTCCTCGACCATGGCCCAACCCTTCTCGCGGGCCAGCTGCTCGCCCCGGAGCTTCGAATAGAACGGGCCGACCGGCTTGGTCGGCTTGGCGAAGGCCGGGTCGTCCTTGTCGACGACGACCTGGCTGACGAGCGAGGCGACCTCCTTGTCGACGGACCGCCGCCTCAGCTCGTTGACCAGGGCCCGTTCGAGCATGAAGCCCATGCTGCCCTCGGTCATCGCGTCGCAGACATCGAGCGAGTAGGGCGGGATCTTGTCGGCCGCCTCTTCCATCTGGATGAGGAGGTTCCCGACCTGCGGCCCGTTGCCGTGGACGATGATTAGCTCGTAGCCTTTGCTCACGATGTGGACCATGAGCTCGGCCGCCTTCTGGGCGTTGCGCATCTGATCCGACTGCAGACCTTTCTGGCTGTCGGGCAGCATGGCGTTGCCGCCGAAGGCGACGAGGGCGATCTTCGGTCTCATCGGGCTCCCCGGCCTGGATTATTCACGAGCCGAGGCGGCTGCAGATGCGAGGCGTCAAAGGGTGAAGCTGTACTCGGAGTACTGCGAACCCTTTGCAACGAAGCAGATGCGGCCGGATCGGCTTGCCCGAAGGGTAAAAACGCCGCTCTTGGTTCTTCGGGCTTGGCGGTGAAAAAAGGCGTTTTCATGAATGGTCCAGGCTAGAACTTCTTCAGGACGTCCTTGAGGTCCGGATGGCCGATCTCCTCGAGCTCGTAGCCGACGCGGAGGATGGGCTTGGAGACCTTGATGACCCGGGTGATGTCGATCGGCGTGGCGCTGACGACCAGGTCGCAGTCGATGGCCTCGATCGTCTGGGCCAGCTCGCGCATCTGCTTCTCGCCGTAGCCCATGGCCGGCAGGACGTCGAAGAGGTGGTTGTACTTCTCGAAGGTCTTTTTGATCGTGCCGACGGCGAAGGGCCGCGGGTCGATGATCTCGGCCGCGCCGTACTTCTTGGCCGCGACGATGCCGGCGCCGTACTTCATGCCGCCGTGGGTGAGGGTCGGGCCGTCCTCGATGACGAGGACGCGCTTGCCGGTGATCCGCCCGCCGTCCTTGACGATGGTCGGGGAGTTGGCCTTGATGATCTTGGCCTTGGGGTTGACCTTCTTGGCGTTGGCCAGGACGGTCTCGATGCCCTCGGGGGTGGCCGTGTCCATCTTGTTGATGACCAGGACGTCGGCCCGGCGGAAGTTGGTCTCACCGGGGTAATACGTCAGCTCGTGGCCGGCCCGGTGCGGGTCGGCGACGACGATCTCGAGGTCGGACTTGTAGAAGGAGAAGTCGTTGTTGCCGCCGTCCCAGAGGATGACGTCGGCTTCCTTCTCGGCCTGCCTGAGGATGGCGCCGTAATCGACGCCGGCGTAGACGATGATGCCCCGGTCGATATGGGGCTCGTACTCCTCGCGCTCCTCGATCGTCGTCTCGTGCTTGTCGAGGTCGGCGTAGGTGGCGAAGCGCTGGACGGCCTGCTTGGCCAGGTCGCCGTAGGGCATGGGGTGCCGGATGGCGGCCACGCGGCGGCCCTTCTCCTTGAGGATGGTGGCCACCTTGCGGCTGGTCTGGCTCTTGCCGGAGCCGGTGCGGACGGCGCAGACGGAGACGACGGGCTTGCGGCTCTTGATCATGGTGTCGCAGGGCCCGAGGAGGACGAAATTGGCCCCGGCGGCCTGGGCCCGGGAGGCCATGTGCATGACGTACTCGTGGGGCAGGTCGCTGTAAGCCAGGTGGACGTCGTTGACCTTATGGGCGGCGATGAGGTTCTCCATCTCCGATTCGGCCTCGATCGGGATGCCTTTCGGGTAGAGCTTCCCGGCCAGGACAGCGGGGTACTTGCGTCCGGCGATGTCCGGGATCTGGGTGGCTGTGAACGCCACGACCCGGTAGTCCGGATTGTCCCGGAAATAGGTGTTGAAATTGTGGAAGTCGCGCCCGGCGGCGCCGAGGATGAGGACCTTTTTCATGCGCATTCTCCTTTATTAAAGAAAAACTTCTCCATCAATAAATTCCGAAATCTTCAATTGTCCGAAAAAGAAGCATAAGTATAGCCCATAAAAGGCTTTAAATCAACAGAGGAGGGCCTCGGGGGTTGCCTCCGTCCGCGCGGTGATTTTTTACGCCGGTCCGTTCGCTGGACTCGGCGGCAAAACAACTCGCTCGGCTTGCGCTAAGCCTCGCTCAGACACGTTTTGCCGGTTTCCTCTGAAACTGCCCCCGTCCATCTCCGGACCGGCTAAATCACCGCTTATGCTCCCTCCGGCGAAACCCCTCGGCCCTGATCTTCAGGAAGGACAGCAGCGGAACACCCGGCGCCGCGTGATCTCCCGCTCGCCTGACACCGGTACATCTATTTTATTATCAATATGATATGACATGAACCTTTATGGGCTATGGGGGAGAGTTATTGAAAAAGAAGACGGCGGGAGCGAGGGATCTGTCCCTTTTGCGCGTGTCCCAGAAAACCGCCTTATTTTGGCTTCGCTGGCGGGGTGATCTTGCGGCCGGGGGAGCGCTTGGCGAAGCCGCCTTGGATCTTCGGCGGGGCCGGCGGGCGGCGGGCCTGTTTCCAACCGGGCATCTGGCGATGATTGACGGGATGTGGCATGCCTTTTCCCCTTACAGAGTAATGATATCGGCGGTCAGGGCGGCTGGGTCGAGGAGGGCGACCGTGCTTTTTCCACCGAGCCAGCCGCCCGCCTCACCGGGGTTGATGAGAAGAATGCCGTCCCGGGTCTCGATGAGCGGCCGGTGAGTATGCCCCGAGACGATGACATCGCAAGTCCGGGCCACAAAGAACGGGGCGGCCATTCCCTCGAGGTGGGCGACAACAAAGCGGAGGCCGGCGTACAGGAAGGCGAACGGCTCCTCCCGGATCTCGCCCGCCCCCTGAAAAGCCCTGATCAAGCCGGCCTTCTCCCCGTCGCAGTTGCCGAAAACCGCCCGCAGGGGGGCCTTGAGGTTCCGGAGCTGGTCGACCGTGAACGGGGCCACGAAGTCCCCGGCGTGGATGACGAGGTCGCAGCCGGCGTCGTTGAACAGGCGGACGGCCGCGCGGACCCGATCCAGGTTGTCGTGGGTATCGGATAGGATGCCAACCATGGCCCTGATTATAATCGGAAAATGGGGACGTTTCTATTTTTCCAGGGTCCCTGGGGGGAAAAATAGAAACGTCCCCATTTTCCAAGAGGGACGGTCCCCTCCGGGGACAGCCTCACTTCCGGCCATATTGACTATTCGGGCGGATTTGCTTAAGATAGAACGGCTTTTTAATAGTGATAGATAGGCGCGTAGCTCAGTGGGAGAGCGCTTCCCTGACACGGAAGAGGCCGTGGGTTCAATCCCCTCCGCGCCTACCATGGTACTCAAGCGGTCAGAATTCAACGCCCCGGCGCCTTTTCCGGACTTGAATCGCCCGCCTTTTTAGGGACAGACAGACGCGAATGAGCGACGATTCTCACGCCCCGATCGAGATCCTGCGCCACAGCGGTGCCCACCTATTGGCCCAGGCCGTCCTCGAGCTCTACCCCGAGACCAAGACCGGCGTCGGCCCGGCCGTCGAGACCGGGTTCTACTACGACTTTCTCCGGAACGAGCCCTTCACCCCCGACGACCTGGTCAAGATCGAGGTCCGGATGAAGGACATCGCCCGGGCCGACATCCCCGTCGAGCGGCTGGTCCTGACCAAGGACGAGGCCATCAAGCTCTTCGAGGAACGGAAGCAACCGCTCAAGGTCGAGCTCATCCGCGAGAAGGGCGACGCCACCGTGACGGTCTACCGCCAGGGCGGCTTCGTCGACTTCTGCCTCGGGCCCCACGTGCCCTCGACCGGCCTTCTCCAGAACGTCAAGCTCCTGTCCGTCTCCGGCGCCTATTGGAAGGGCGACGAGAAGGGCCTCCAGATGCAGCGCATCTACGGCGCCGTCTTTCCGACCGCCAAGGAGCTCGAGGACTACCTGCACATGCTCGAAGAGGCCAAGAAGCGCGACCACCGCCGTCTCGGCGCCGAGCTCGACCTCTTCAGCACCAACGACGAGCTCGGCGGCGGCCTCATCCTCTGGCACCCCAAGGGCGCCCGGGTCCGGGCGGTCATCGAGCAGCACTGGCGCGAGCGCCACTGGGCCGGCGGCTACGATATCCTCTATTCGCCCCACATCGGGCGGGCCAACCTCTGGGAGACCTCGGGCCACCTCGGCTTTTATAAGGACAGCATGTACTCGCCGATGCTCATCGACGAGCAGCCGTACTACCTCAAGCCGATGAACTGCCCGTTCCACATCCAGATCTACAAGTCCCGGATGCGCTCCTACCGCGACCTGCCCCTGCGCTGGGCCGAGCTCGGCACCGTCTACCGCTACGAGCGCAGCGGCACGCTCCACGGCCTGCTGCGCGTCCGCGGCTTCACCCAGGACGACGCCCACATCTTCTGCACGCCCGAGCAGATCGAGTCCGAGATCCTGCGCGTGCTCGATTTCTCGGTCTCCATCCTGGCCGACTTCGGCTTCACCGACAACAAGATCGAGCTCTCGGTCCGCGACCCGAAGAACCCGGCCAAGTACGCCGGCTCGGACGCCATGTGGCGCCAGGCCGAGGCCTCGCTGGTCAAGGCCCTGGAGACCCGCGGCGTCCCCTACGAGCGCATGGAAGGGGAGGCCGTCTTCTACGGGCCCAAGATCGACATCAAGATCAAGGACGCCATCGGCCGCCTGTGGCAGTGCACGACCATCCAGTTCGACTTCAACATGAGCGAACGCTTTGGCATGACCTACGTCGGCGAGGACGGCCAGGAGCACCGGCCCTATATGGTCCACCGGGCCCTGCTCGGCTCGCTCGAGCGCTTCTTCGGCGTCCTGGTCGAGCACTACAACGGGAGCTTCCCCCTGTGGCTGGCCCCCGTCCAGGTCATCGTCCTGCCGATCGCCGAACGCCACGAGGCCTATGCCAAGTCGCTCGAGGAGAAGCTTCAGGCCGCCGGCCTGCGCGCGGCCGTCGACCTCGGCCGCGAGAAGGTGGGCAAGAAGATCCGCCAGGCCGAGGTCGAGAAGATCCCCCTCATCCTGGTCGTCGGCGACAAGGAGGTCGAGCGCGGCTCGGCCTCCCTGCGCGTCCACGGCCAGGGTGACAAGGGCGAGATCGAGGTCGCCCGCTTCCTCGAGCAGGCCCTGGCCCTCAACAAGCAAAAAAGTCTCATTGTGAATTTCTAGAGGAGGACTCAACATTTTCAAGAGACACGGTTACTATCCTGCGGTCGCCAAAGCCAAGCCCCACCGCACGAACGAGATGATCTCGGCCCGCGAGGTCCGGGTCATCGACGAGAACCGGCAGGCTCTCGGCGTCATGCCGACGAGCCAGGCCATTCAGCTGGCGCGGGAGCGCGGCCTCGATCTCGTCGAGATCGCGGCATCGGCCGAGCCGCCGGTGGCCAAGATCACCGACTACGGGAAGTTCCTGTACGAGCAACACAAGAAGGACCACGAGGCCAAGAAGCACCAGAAGCAGATCCAGATCAAAGAGATCAAGTTCCGGCCGAAGATCAGCGTCCACGACTATGACTTCAAGATGAAGCACGTCAAGCGCTTCCTCGGCGAAGGCAACAAGGTCAAGATCACGGTCATGCTCCGCGGCCGCGAGAAGCAGAAGCCCGAGCTCGGCCAGCAGGTCCTCGACCGGGTCATGCTCGAGGTCAAGGACATGGCTACGCAGGACGGATCGCCCCGCAGGCAGGATTGGGCCGTGTCGGCCCTGTTAGTCCCCACGAAAACCGGAGGAAAAGATGCCAAAGTTAAAAACCCACAAGGGAGCCCAAAAGAGGTTCAAGGTCACGGCGAAGAAAAAGTTCCTGCACGCCCAGGCGAATAAGAGCCACATCCTGACCAAGAAGGCGTCCAAGCGCAAGCGCCATCTGGCCAAGAGCGTCGAGGCCTCGGCGGCCGACCGCAAGGTCCTCAAGACCATGCTCCCGTACGACATCTAGGAGATCACCATGCCACGCGTGAAACGCAGCACCAAGCGGCGTGACCGCCGGAGGAAGGTCCTCGGCCTGGCCAAGGGCTACTTCGGCGCCAAGAGCCGCAATTACCGGACGGCCAAGGAAGCCGTCGAGAAGTCGCTCCTCTACGCCTACCGCGACCGGCGGGCCAAGAAGCGCGACTTCCGCAGCCTTTGGATCGTCCGCATCAAGGCCGGGGCCCTGATCAACGGCACGACCTACAGCCGCTTCATCAGCGGCCTGAAGAAGCTCAACGTCGGGCTCGACCGCAAGGTCCTGGCCGACCTGGCCGTTAACGCCCCGGAGACCTTCGCCCACCTCGTCCGGATGACGCAGACCCCGGCCGCGTAGGTCCCGCCCATGGCGAGCCTCAAGGACCGGGCCGACGGCCTTCGGAGGGAGTTCGACGCCGCCGCCCTCAAGGCGGCGGACGCCAGGTCCCTCGAGGACCTGCGGACGGCCTTCCTGGGCCGCAAGAGGGGCCACGTGACGCTCCTTTTCGAGGAGCTGAAGTCTGTCCCGCCCGAGGAAAAGCGGGACGCGGGCCGGCTGGTCAACGAGCTCAAGAACGCCGTCACGGAGCGGCTGCGGGCCCTCGAAGCGCAGATCCAGACGGCCGTCCGTCCGGCCCGGGCGATCGACCTGACTTTGCCCGGCCGCAAGCGCTACGTCGGCTCCCCGCATCCGCTGACGATCTTCGAACAGGAGATCGAGCGGATCTTCCTCGGCATGGGCTTTTCCATCGAGGAAGGCCCGGAGATCGAGACCGATTACTACAACTTCGAGGCCCTCAACTTCCCGCCGCACCACCCGGCCCGCGACAAGTGGGACACGCTCTTCATCAAGGGCGACCTGCTCCTGCGGACCCACACGTCGCCGGTCCAGGTCCGGGTCATGGAGCGGTCCAAACCCCCGATCCGCATCATCTGCCCCGGCCGGGTCTTCCGCCGCGAAACGCCCGACCCGACCCACCTGCCGATGTTCCTGCAGGTCGAGGGCCTGGTCGTTGACGAAGGCGTCACCTTCGCCAACCTCAAGGGCACGCTCGAGTTCTTCCTGCGCTCCCTCTTCGGCGAGAAGGTCAAGGTCCGCTTCCGGCCGAGCTTCTTCCCCTTCACGGAGCCCTCGGCCGAGGTCGACATCGAGTGCCTCGTCTGCTCGGGGAGCGACCCCTCGTGCCGCGTCTGCGGCGGCACGGGCTGGAAGGAGATCCTCGGCTCGGGCATGGTCGACCCGCAGGTCCTCAAGAACGTCAACATCGATCCGGAGAAATACTCCGGCTGGGCCTTCGGCCTGGGCATCGACCGCACGGCCATGTTCGCCTTCGGCATCCCCGAGATGCGCTATTTCTATGAGAACGACCTGAGGTTCCTCAGGCAATTCGGGACCAGATGAAGATCAGCCAGGACTGGATCCGCGAATATGTCGCCGTCGATCTGCCGCAGGCGGGGCTCGTCGACAAGCTGACCATGATCGGCTGGGTGCCCGAGACCGTCGAGGAGAAGGACGGCGACCTTATCCTCGACCTCGAGACCTACGCCAACCGGCCGGACACGCTCGGCCACCTGGGTGTCGCCCGCGAGATCGGGGCCCTGCTCGGCCTGCCGCTCCTCGAGAAGGACTGGCCGCTCATGGAGCTGGCCGAAGCGACGGCCGGCATCGCCGACGTCCAGATCGCGGCCGAGGCCCTCTGCCCCCGGTACTGCGGCCTCGTCGTCCGCGGCGTGCCCGTGGCGCCTTCGCCCGAGTGGCTGCGGCGCCGCCTCGAGGCCATGGGGCTGCGGCCCATCAACAATGTCGTCGACGTCTCGAACTACGTCCTCTTCGCCACCGGGCAGCCGATCCACACCTTCGACTTCGGCCGCATCGGCGGCGGCCGCATCATCGTCCGCAAGGCCAAGCGCGGCGAGACCGTGGTCGACCTCGACGGCCGGACCCTGGAGCTCACGCCCGAGATGCTGGTCATCGCCGACGAGAGCCGTCCCGTCGCCCTGGCCGGCGTCATCGGGGGCCAGGCTTCGGGCATCACCGCGTCGACCCGCGACGTCTTCATCGAGAGCGCCAACTTCGACCCGGTCTCGATCCGCAAGACCGCGAAAAAGCTCGGCCTCTCGACCGACGCGTCGTACCGCTTCGAGCGGGGGGCCGATATCGGCTTCGCGCCCCGCGCCGCGCTGATGGCCGCCTCGCTGCTCTGCCAGATGGGCGGCCAGGCCACCCGGGGCCTGATCGACCGCTACCCCAAGCCCCACAAGCCCCGGACGGTCCGGCTGCGCCTGCGCCGGATCTCCGAGCTCCTGGGCGTCGCCGTGCCCGAGAGCTTCGTCGCCGAGGTTCTCGTCCGGCTCGGCTTCCGCCTCGAGGGCGCGGGGGCCCACGCCTGGCGCGTCGAGGTGCCCTCGTTCCGGGTCGACATCTCGCGGGAGGCGGACCTGATCGAGGAAGTGGCCCGCTTCTACGGCTATGACAAGATCCCGTCCCAGGTCACGCCCGTCGACTCGTTCCCGACGGTCGTCAACCGGCGGCGGGAGCGCCTGGCCCGCGTCCGTGAAACGCTCCTCGCCCAGGGCTTCGACGAGGTCCTCAACTGGAGCTTCGCCGACCCCGAGCGGGAAGCCGCGGCGGCCGGCGGCCGGACGCCCGTGCCCATCCAGAACCCGATCTCGAACCGGGCTTCGGTCATGCGCACGACGCTTCTCCCGGGCCTTCTCGAGAACGCCGCCTGGAACCTCAACCGCGGGCTCGAGGGTGTCCACGTCTTCGAGGCCGGGAACGTCTATTACTGGAGCGAGGCCGAGACGCACTGCGAGGACCTGCACCTCGGGATCATGTCCACGGGGCTGCTGCCCGGAGCGGGCTTTTCCGCTCCCGCCGCGGAGACGGATTTCCCGGTCGTCAAAGGCGCCGTCGAGGCCGTCCTCGAGGCGCTGCGGTTCGATCCGGCCGCGTTCGAGGAACGGGACCACCCCTCGTTCGAGCCCGGCCGGGCCCTGGCCGTCCTCTACAAAGGCCAGCCGGTCGGCCACGTCGGCCTCGTCCGGCGGTCTTTCGCCGCCGCCGTGGCGGTCGAACGGCCGGTCTATGCCGCAGAGATCGACCTCGCGGCCTTGTTTGAAAAGACGCCCCGGGCCTTCGAGGTCGCGCCGGTCCCGAAGTTCCCCGGCATCGTTCGGGACCTCTCGTTCCTGGTTGGCCGGGACGTCGCCTACGCGGAAGTCGCCCGGGTGCTGGGCCGGGTCGACCAGCCGCTGCTCGAGGGCTTCGAGCTCGTCGACCGGTTCGCCGGCCCGCCCGTGCCCGCGGACAAGGTCAGCCTGACCATCCGGCTCCATTTCCGGCATCCCCAGCGGACGCTCGTGGCCGCGGAAGTGGACAAGGCCGCCCAGGACCTCGTCGGCCGCCTCAGACAGGATCTCGACATCCAGCTCAGGGAGGGCAAAATTGACAACGGAACTCGAGCGAATTAAAATACTTGAAGGCAAGATCGGACTGGTCGTCGATCACATCCACAAGCTGACGACCGAGAATGACAAGCTCAAGCAGCAGATCAAGGAGCTCAAAGCCGAAAAGAAGGAGTCCGAGGACAACGCCCGCAAGGTCGCCCGCCTGGACGAGGAAATGAAGAAGTACGAGGGCGAGCGGGAGGTCCTCAAAGGAAAGATCGAAGCGATCATCGGCGAGATCGACAAGCTGGGGTTATGACCGAGCGAATCCTCGAGATCGAGATCTTCGGACAGCGGTATAAGATCCGCGTCAAAGGAGAGGAGGATGAGAAATATATCGGCCACTTGACCTCGCTCGTTGACCAGAAGATGCACGAAGTGGCTGTGAAATCGAAGTCCGCGGATACGACCAAGATCGCCGTGCTGGCGGCCTTGAACATCGCGGACGAGCTGTTTCTGAGCCAGAAGAAGCTGGATCAGCTGAACGAGGCCTTGGGCCACATGGAGACGGAGATCGAAAGTTTGGAGGGCCATCTCTTCGCAGATGACAATACATTCACGGACGCCGATAAATCCCCGCTGTGACGGGCCGTCCCCCCGCGACGGGCTCGCCGGCCGGGCCGCTCCCGGCGCGGGCATCTGACGCCTCCCCGCTTTCCCTCGCGTCTCCTCATTTGAATAGATGAGGAGGTTATCCCAATGAACTGGCTGACGTACGTCGCCATCGCCGTTGTCGTTATCCTGGCCGCCGCGGTCGGGATCCTCCTGCTCAAGCGGCAGGAGGGCAGCCGCAAGGCCGCCGAGGCCGAAGAGCAGGCCCGCATCATCCTCGACCGGGCCCGCGAGGAAGGGGACAAGATCAAGCGGGAAGCGGAGCTCGCGGCCCGCGAGAAAGACCTGGCCCGCCTGAACGAGTTCGAGGCCCAGAGCCGGGAAAAGCAGCGCAAGATCAACGAGACCGAGCGCCGGCTCCTCAGCAAGGAGGAGAACCTGGAGCGGCGGTTCCAGTCGATCGAGCGCAAGGAGCGCGACTTCACCCAGAAGGAGCGCCAGCTCTCGAAAAAGGAGAAGGACCTCGAGACCGAAGAGGCCAAGATCGCCGAGACGCTCAAGAAGGCGGTCGAAGAGCTCGAGAAGATCTCCGGCCTGACCCAGGACGAAGCCAAGACCATGCTGATCAAGAAGATCGAGGACGAGGCCAAGCTCGAGGCCATCGCCTCGGTCCGCCGGATCGAGGAGGAGGCCCGGGAGAAGGCCGCCGTTTCGGCCCGCGAGATCATCACCAACGCCATCCAGCGCTCGGCGGCCGAGCACGTCACCGAGACCACGGTCTCGGTCGTCGACCTGCCGTCCGAGGACATGAAGGGCCGGATCATCGGCCGCGAGGGCCGCAACATCCGGGCCCTGGAGATGGCCACCGGCGTCGACATCATCGTCGACGACACGCCCGAGGCGGTCATCCTATCGAGCTTCGATCCG
>Ga0326726_10000242_pt1 | contig 53236 bp, 37 predicted proteins | sample MHFenrmetagenome_2_FD_207603 | JGI IMG/M metagenome (GOLD analysis project Ga0326726, IMG submission 207603) | Lab enriched peat soil microbial communities from Michigan Hollow, Ithaca, NY, United States - MHF15MN | ecosystem: Environmental > Terrestrial > Soil > Wetlands > Peat | place: USA... | reverse complement strand
CCTCCTGTGCGAGCCGGGGCTATTCGTTCCGGAGGGCGACCGCGGGGTCTACCCGCGCGGCCCGGCGGGCCGGCAGGAGACTCGCCGCCGTCGCGGTGAGCCCGAGCCCGAGCAGGACGGCCACGACGGTGAGCGGATCGCCGGCGGGGACCGCGTACAGGAACCCGCGGAGCGCGTGCCCCACGCCGGTCGCGCCCAGCAGACCTATCGCGGTCCCCGCCCCGACCAGGGCCAGGGAGCCGCGGAGCACCGAGCGCAGCTCGCGATCGGGGGTGGAGCCGAGTGCCAGCCGGATGCCGATCTCGCGGGTGCGTAGCCGGACCACCTGGTTCAGCACGCTGTAGATGCCCGCTGCTGCCAGCACCACCGCGATGATCGCGAATCCACTCAGCAGGACCAGCGACGACCGCCGCCCCGCGAGGGAATTGCCCAGGCGAGCCGACAGCGGCTGCAGCGATTCGACCGGCAGCAGCGGATCCAGCTCGCGCACCGCGCCGGTCACCAGCGGCGCCAGCGCCGCGGGATCCCCGCGGGTGCGGAGCACCACGGTCAGCCCGCCAGGGGCGAACTGGGCCGCGGGATAGTAGACCGTGGGACGGGACGGGCCATCCAGCCGGTCGTGCAGCACGTCGCCAACCACCCCGACGACCTCGAGCTCGTTGTCGCTGCCGTAATTCACCCGCATCCGCTTCCCGACCGGAGACTCCCCGGGCCACTCTTCCCGGGCGAGTTGCCGGCTCACCACCACCACTCGCGGAGCGTCGGCCTTGTCCTGCCCGGTGAATCCGCGGCCGGCAAGCAACGGGATCTCCATCGCGCTGAAGTAGCCCGGCTCGACAATGCGGAGCCCGGCGACCGGTTCCTCGCCCGCGGGAGGAACGGGCCGGTCACTCGGGTGGAAGGTGGACCCTGCTCCGGGGCCGGTGAACGGCAGGAAGTTGACGCCGCCCACGGCCACCACCGCGGGATCCCGCCGGAGCCGGTCGAACAGCTGGTCGAAGAACAGGAGCTGGCGGGCCTGATCGGGGTAGCGGCTCTGTGGCAGGTTGAGCTCCGCGGTCAGCACGCCCCGGGAATCGAAGCCCGGTCTCACATCCTCGAGCCGGGCCAGCGACCGGAGCAGAAGCCCGGCGCCGTGCAGCAGCACCAGTGCAAGGGCGAACTGCCCCGCCACCAGCAGCGCGCGGAGTCGCCGGCTGGCGCGCCCGCCATGGACCCGATCGGTGCCGGAACGGAGCACGCTGCCCGGATCCCCCCGGAGAAATGCGGCGACCGTCAGGAGTCCGAGCACCACGCCGAGGCCCACCGCCCCGAGAGCAAGGCCGGCGACCAGCGGCAGGTCGAGCCGGGCATCGGCGATCCGCGGTACCTCGCGGGCCAGCCGGGGAGCCAGATCGATGGCCCACAGTGCGAACACCGTCCCCGCCGCGGCACCGGCCAGCGCCAGCAGGGAGCACTCGGTCACCCATCCGGCAATGATCCGGGCTCGGCTGGCGCCCATGGCCCGCTGAATCGCAAAATCACGCCGGCGCGCATCGGCCTGGACCAGGAGCAGGTTCCCCAGATTTGACGCGGCGATGAGCAGCACCAGGCCCACCGCGCCCAGCAGCAGCAGCAGTGGCCGCTCGACCGACCCGAGCACGTCCTCCCTCAGCGGCAGGACGTGGACGCCCCACCCCGCATTGAACCCGGGGTACTCCTGCTCCAGCACGCGGCCGATGCGGTTCATCTCCTCCTGGGCTTGCGCCAGCGTGTGGCCCGGCCGGAGCCGCCCGATCGCCATCGAGTAGCGGCCCCGACGGACCCGCATTCCTTCGCTCAGCCGGAACGGCTCCCAGTACTCCTCGGTGCCCAGGGGGAGGAAGCTCCGCGGCAGCACGCCGATGATCTGGGCCTGTCCGGATTCAGTCGTCACCATCCGTCCAACCACCTCGCTCATCCCACCGAAACGGCGCTGCCACAGCCCCCAGCTCAGGAGCAGGGTCGGCACGCTGCCGCTGTCCGCATCGGCGGGGATGAAGGTCCGGCCCAGAAGCGGTCGCACCCCGAGCAGGTTGAACAGGTTGGGAGTCACCGCGCGGCCGCTGATGCGCTCCGGGTCGCCATCGCCGGTGAATGCCACCCCGGACCAGGTGTAGAGCGCGAGGTCGGTGAAGCTGGTAGCGCGGTCGCGCCAGTCGAGGAAGTTCGCCGGGCTCACCACGTTGTGGTCGTTGGCGCGGGGACGGTTGGCCTCCCACAGCGCCACCAACTCGCCGGGATGCTCATAGGGCAACGGTTCCAGCAGCGAAGCCCGCACCACCGCGATGAGCGCGGTGACCGAGCCCAACGCCAGGCCCAGGATGAGCGCGCCGAGCACGGTGGTCCCGGCCGAGCGGCGAAGCCGTCGAGCCGCGCGGGCGATTTCGACGAGGAGATTCATGGCAGGGCGCACCCGGCTGAGGGTTCCATCACTCGCTCCGAAGGCTGATCATCGGGTCCACCCGCGCTGCCCGGCGCGCGGGGAACAGACTGGCGGCCACGGCGACCAGGACCACTGTCCCCGCCGCGAGTACGATGGTCTCGGGATCCCAGGGGGAGATTCCGTAGATCAGCGACCCGAGCGCCCGGCCGGCGAGCAGCGCGCCTGCAACACCCAGGAGCACACCCACTGCGGTGAGTCGCAACCCGTCCCGGACCACCAGCGCGAGCAACGACCCCGGTTCGGCGCCGAGCGCGAGCCTGATGCCGAGCTCCTGGCTGCGGCCTCGCACGGCGTAGGCCAGCACGCTGTAGATGCCGAGCGCGGCGAGCACGAGCGCGAGCGTGGCGAACAGGCTGAACAGGGTCGCGCCCAGGCGCCAGGCGTGGTAGTTCGGCGCCAGGACCTCCTCGAGCGACCGGACCGCCACGAAGGGAAGATCGGGTACGGCGGTCTGCAGCGCGGCCTGCAACCCCGGAGCGAGCAGGCGCGCCTCGCCCCGGGTCCGGATGAACATGGTCAGGTGCTTCGTCGTGCTGTCGGTGGGAGCGAGCGGCACGTAGTACATCGCCTGCGGCTCTTCCTGCGGGCTGTCACGGATGCCGTCCTTGACCACGCCGATGACTTCGGTGCAGGTCTTGGAGTCGCCCAGCAGCAGGCACTGGCCCAGCGGATTGGCGTCACCGAAGTAGCGCCTGGCCATGGTGGCGCCAAGCAGCGCGACCGTGGGTTGCGGACGACGGTCGGCGTCGGTGAAACCACGACCCCGCTGAATCGTGAGCCCCATGGTGCTGAAGTAGTCCGCGGTGACGGACTCGATGTACGGCCCCCCGCTGGAGAACCGGGGCAGCGAATCGCGACCCAGGATGCGCAGCCCCCGGGCCATGCTCCACCCGAACGGCTCCCCGAACGTGAGCGCCACCGACTCGACCCCGGGGTAGCCGCGCGCCACCTGGGCCATCGCGTCAAAGGCCTGGCCGGTGGCAAGCGCGGTGAAGCCCGCCCGAGCCGGATCGGCCCGTACCGTGATGATGTTGGATCGGTCGTACCCGATGTCGATCGCGCGGACCCTGGAGAGACTCTGGACAAACAGCCCCGCCCCCACCACCAGCAGCACCGAGAGACCCACCTGCGCCACCACCAGGCCGGACCGGAGCCGCGAGCGGCGGAAGCCGGTGTCGCGTGCCCCTTCCTTGAGAACCGGAGTCAGGTCACCCTGCACCACCCGGAGCGCCGGGAGCAGACTCGACAGAATCGCCGCCAGCGCGCTGGCGGCAGCCGCGATGGCGTACACCCGCGCGTCGACGCTGAACGAAGAGGTCATCCCGGCCGGCAGCACGAATCGCCGGAGCAGATCCCCGCCCCATTGGCAGACGAGGATCCCGGCCCCTCCAGCGAGCGCCGCCAGCCATACCCCTTCAAAGAACAGCTGTCTCACCACCCTGCCCTGCCCGGCCCCCAGCGCCTTCCGGATGGCGAGCTCCCGGCCCCGCACCAGGCCCCGGACCAGGAGCAGGTTCGCCACATTGGCGCAGGCGATCAGCAGCACGATCAGGGAGACGCCGGCGAGCCAGAACACCAGTCGCGCGCTCTCCCTATAGTCGGGACCATTGGCCTCCTGGACCGGACCGACCAGCACTCGCTGGAAGCCGTTTCGCGTGGTCGAATCACTCCGGCCTGCCGCGATCAGCGCGGTGGCCTCGGCCGCGGCCTGCTCCCTGGTGGCGCCGGGAGCGAGCCGGGCGATCAGGCTGACGAAGTACCACCCGCGGTTGGTGCGATAGTCCGGTCCATTGTGGCGGGTGGCGACCGGGGCGAATGCCACCCAGGCGTCGATCGGATCGTAGTTGCCGGCATCGAAGCCGCGGGGCGCCACCCCCACCACCGTGTAGACCTGGTCATCGATCGGCATACTCCGGCCGATCACCGAGGGATCGGCCCCGAAGCGGCTGCGCCACAGCCGCTCGCTCAGCACCAGCGCCAGCGCGCCGTTGTCGGCCCGGTCGTCATCCGGAGTGAGCAGACGGCCGAGCAGCGGCCTGGTCCCGAGCAGCGGGAAGTAGCTCCCTGTGACCGCCAGCATGTCGATCGACCTCGCCTCGGCGCCCCGGCCGAGGGATGCGGAGCCAGCGTTTTGCGCGGCAATGCCGCTCAGGGTCGTGGCGTGAGTGAGATCGGTGTAATCGGGGTACGACACCACCGAGCTGAGCCAGTCGCCGAACTGGGGACTGGCGTGCTGGAAATAGGTCCGGATGATCCGGTCCGGGTGCTCCACGCCGGCCGGCGGGCGGAACAGCAGGGTGTCGAGGGCGCTCACCAGCGTGACGGTGGCCCCGACGCCGAGCGCGAGGGTCAGCGCGGCGGTGGCGGTGAATCCGGGAGCGCGCCACAGCGAGCGGGCGGCGCGGCGGAGATCGTCGAGGATGCCTGTCATGTCGGGTTGGTTGGCGGGAATAGAACGGAATCAACGATTTCAGTCGGGAGTTGATGCGAACGGCGCCACGTTCCTGCGCTCGGTCGGGTCTGGCGGCGGCCGGGCAGGCCGGTACCTTCGACCAACCGGGTCCGGGGACCATCATCCAGGAGAGGGTCACCATGGCGGGACGATCCAAGCTGCTCAAGGTGCCGTACTTCACCCAGCCGACCGACAACACCTGTCAGTCGACGGTGCTGAAGATGTTCGCCACCTACCTGGAGCGGGAAATCCTCAAGAACGACGCCGGGGCGGTCAACCTGAGACCGGTCGACATCTACGATACGATCAACAAGGACCCCAAGCGGCCGAACAAGAAGTTCACCAACGCCCACGCCAACATGAAATGGTGGCTGGAGCAGCGGTTCCCCACGCTCACCTTCCAGTACATCACCACCGCGCTGGACTTCGAGGCCATCGACGACATCGTCGGCTTCATCGATTCGGGATTCCCGGTCCTGGTCGCGGTCAGCCATGCCAACGTGGAGGGCCACATCGTCCTGGTGATGGGCTACGAGGGATACATGGACAACGCCAGCTCGATGGACCTCAAGCTGGTGATCCACGACCCCTACGGCGCCTTCGACCCTTCGCTGCTCTCGAAGGAGTACGGAAAGCAGCGGTTCGACCGCGGCATGTGCATGCAGGCGGGCGGAGAGGTCGGCCCCGGCACCGGGGTGCGGGTGGACCCCCTCGCGGCGAGCCGGCAGCGAAAGGACGACAAGTACAAGGGGACGTTCTATCTGATATCGGCGAGCCGGTAAACCGTTCCACGTTCCGCGTTCCGCGTTCCGCGTTTGTTCCTCCACACTCCCCGGTACTTCCCCGGGATGCCCTGCCGGTGGGAGACCCGAACCGCCGGGAGAACCCGGCTGCGACTCGCAGCCAACGCGGAACGCGGAACGTGGAACGCGGAACACTGTCATCACTCCGACCTCAGCGCTAACATCGGATCCGTCCGCGCCGCCCGGCGAGCCGGGATCCAGCTGGCGAACAGGGTCACCCCGCTCAGGCTGACGAGGACCAGGAGCAGCACCACCGGGTCCGTGGGTGAGACGCCGAACAGCAGCGAACGGGCGACCCGGGTGATCGCCAGGGCCGCGATCATTCCGATCGCGATGCCCACCCCCGCCAGCTTCAGCCCCTCGTGCAGCACCAGCCTTATGACACCCGGTCCGGTGGCACCCAGGGCCAGGCGGATCCCCAGCTCCCTGGTGCGCTGGGCCACGGCGTAGGACACGATGCCGTAGAGCCCTACCAATGCCAGCACCAGCGCCAGCGCGCCGAGTGCGCTGGTCACCCGGGCGGCGATCCGCGGCATCAGCAGCGCCCGCCCGGCGAGAAGTTCCTCGATGGTCTTGAGGTCGGACACCGGCAGATCCGGGTCGGCTGCCGCCACCGCGCGGCGGACCATCGGGATGAGCGCCAGCGGGTCGCGCGCCGCACGGATGACCAGGGTGGCTTCGGTGGGATAGTCCTGGCCCAGCGGGATGTACGCATGCGGCTCCGGAGCCTCGCTCAGCTGCCGGTACTTTGCATCCGCGGCCACCCCGATCACCGTGAACGCGATCCCGTCGGCGGTGTTGAGATGGAAGACCTTCCCCACCGCCGGCTGGCCGGGCCAGTAGCGCTCCCCCATCTCCCGGCTTACGACGGCGACGGCGGGCGCGGCCAGGCTGTCACCCGGTCCGAAGTCCCGGCCGTCGGTAAGCGGGGTCCCCATGGTGCTGAAGTAGCCTGGGCCCACGGTAGTCCAGCCGACCACCTCACCACTCTTGCCCGGCGTGGCTTCGGCGCCGCCCTCCGGCACCACCACAGCGCTGTTGGAGGTGAACTCGAGCGGCACCGACTGCGCCAGGGTCACTCCAGTGACTCCCGGCAGCGCCCCGATCCGCGCCAGCAGATCCCGGTACAACGCGCGGCCGCGGGCGGCGTCGTAGCCCACCAGCCCCGGCGATACCCCCACCAGGAGGCCGTTACGGGTATCGAAGCCCGGCGACACTCGCTGCATCGCGGCAAAGGTCCGGACCACGAGACCGGCGCCGATCAGGAGCAGGCAGCACAGCGCCAGCTGTGCCACCACCAGCGCGGAGCGGAGCCGCGACTTGTGCACCCCGGGCCACACCGCCGCGTCCGCCTTGAGCGCACCTGCGGTGCCCGGTGACGAGGCCTGCAGCGCGGGGACCAGCCCGAAGGCGAAGGTGGTGAGCAGCGTGATCATCGTGGTAAACAGCACCACCCGGCCGTCCAGCGAGAAATCGAGCACGAAAGGGATGTCGGTCGAGAAGCGGAGCAGGTTCTCTACCGCCCCGCTCAGCCCCGACGCCACCAGCAACCCCAGTCCCCCACCGGCGAGCGCGAGCACCAGGCTCTCGGCCAGGAGCTGGGTGACCAGCCGCGCCCGGCTGGCACCGAGGGCCAGACGCACCGCGATCTCCCGCCGCCGGGCGAGCGCGCGGGCCAGCAGCAGCGAAGCCACGTTGGCGCACGCCACCAGCAGCACCACCAGGCCAATCGCCAGGAACAGCCGGAACCCGAGTCGCATGCCATCCGCCATGGCCGGCTCCGGTCGCGCGTCCGCTTCGCTGAACAGCGCCCCGGTGGTTCCCCGGTTGGTCGCCGGGTAGATCTCCGCCAGGCGCCGCACCATGCCGTCGACGGCCACGGCAGCCGCGCTCAACTCCACTCCGGGCCGGAGCCGGCCCAGCATCCGGAAAGAGACGTTGCCTCTGGCATCCAGACCGTTCGGACCAGGGTTCAGCGGCCCCCACGCCGAGCCGGCGGGAAGCCAGAGACCGGGCTGGAAGCCCACGTAGAACGGTGTCTGAAATCCGCGCGGCGCCACACCCACGATGGTGAACTCGCGGCCGTTGATCCGAAGGGTGCGGCCCAGAACACCCGGATCGGCCTGGAAGCGTGAGCGCCAGAGCCCGTCGCTCAGGACGGCGGCCGGAGTGCCTCCCGCGCTGTCTTCCGACTGGAGAAAGCCGCGGCCGAGTGCCGGTGGCCGGCCGAGGACATCGAAGTAGTTCGCGCTCACCAGCTCGGCCCAGACTCGCTCGGCCTGGCCAGACAACCCGAGGCTGACGGCCCGGGGCGAGTAGGCGATGAGACCCTGGAAGAGAGCGCCGCTCTCGGCGCGCAGATCGCGGTAGTCCGGCCAGCTGAGATCCTGGTAACCGGTACCGTCCTCGCGGTGGGCGTACAGCACGGCAAGCCGGTCGGCGTCCGGCACCGCCAGCGGCCGCCACAGAACCCCGTTGCCCACGCTGTATACCGCGCTGGTCGCCCCGATGCCCAGGGCGAGAGTGAGGATCGCGGCGAGCGCGAAGCCCGGCGTGCGCCGGAGACTGCGCAGAGCGTACTTGAGATCTTGAAGCGGCATGTTGGTTCCGAGTTCCGAGTTCCGAGTGCCGACCGTAGCGCCGCACAGCTTTGCGGCGCCCACTCGGCACACGGTACTAGTCAGCTCGCAGCGCGACCATCGGATCGACCTGCGTGGCTCGGCGCGCCGGGAGGTAGCACGCCCCGAGCGACACCAGCGCCACGCCGAGCGCCACCGAGACGAAGGTGGTCAGGTCCAGCGGCGCGACGCCGTAGAGCTGGTTAGCCAGGAGCCGGGTGAGCCCCGCCGCGCCGGCCAGCCCGAGTGCGACACCGACCGCCGTGAGCCGGAGGCCGCGTCCCAGCACCAGCTCCAGCACGTCGCGGGGAACCGCTCCCAGACTCATCCGGATCCCGAACTCGTGCCGGCGTTGAGCCACCCGGTGCGACATGAGACCGTAGATCCCGACTGCGGCGAGCAGCACCGCCAGCGCCGCGAAGCCGCCCAGGAGGAACAGCAGGAACCGCTGGAAGGCCACCGAGGTGGCGAGGATCTCGGTCATCGGGCGCACCTGCCCGATCGGGACCAGCGGGTCGGTCTCGTGAATCGCACGGGCGAGTGCCGGCCCAAGGGCCGCGGGATCACCCGAGGCACGAAGCAGCACATGGATGGGGAACCAGCTGCTGAACACCCGGGTCACGTCGGGAGGTGTCTGGGCAGATGTGACGAACACGGTGGGCGGGGCCGGGAAGCCGATGTAGCTGCGCACATCGGCCACCACGCCGACTACCCGGTAGGTCACCCCGCCTTCACCCCCCACGTCGAGAGTGCGGCCCACCGCGCCCCGATCGCTCAGGAACCGCCGGGCAAAGGTCTGGTTCACCACCGCCACCCGCTCGGCAGTCTCTCCGTCGCTGGCCGCGAGATCCCGGCCTTCGAGGAGGGATACGCCGAGCACACCGAAGTAGCCCGGGGTGATGGTGCGATAGTCGATGGAACGAGGGTGCTCCTCGCCCTCGATCACCACCGACTGATTGCCGCCCCGGGTAAGCGGCAGCCCTGCCTCCACGACCGCCGCCGCCTGCACGCCGCGCTCCGCCTTGAGCCGCCGGATCAGCTCATTGTAGAACAGCACCGGAGACGATTCGCGCTCGTACCGAGAACCGGTGAGCCAGATCTCGGCCGAGAGCACCCGCTCCACGTCGAAACCCGGATTGGTGCTCATGAGGTTGGCGAAGGTCCGGGCCAGCAGCCCGGCGCCGGTGAGCAGCACCAGCGAGAGGGCGATCTCCGCGATGACCAGAGCGTCTCGCATCCGGCCGTGGCCGGAGCCGGCGGTGGTTCGTCCCGAGCCGTCCTTCAGGACGTTCTGCAGGTCCACCCGCGCGATCTGCCAGGCGGGGAGGAGCCCGAAGACCAGCCCGGTGAGAACGGAGAGACCAAAGGTGAACCCAAGGGCCCGGCCATCCAGCCGGATGCCCTCGGTTCTGGGGACATCGCCGGGCAGGAATCCGATCAGCGCCTGCAGTCCCCACACCGCGACCACCAGGCCGATCACCCCACCGATCAGCGCCAGCACCAGACTCTCGGTGAGCAGCTGCCGCACCAGCACGCCCCGCCCGGCGCCCAGCGCCATCCGCATGGCCAGCTCGCGCGCCCGGGTGATGCCGCGGCTCAACAGCAGGCTGGCGACGTTGGCGCAGGCGATCAACAGCACGAATCCGATCGCGCCGAGCAGCACCCGGATCGGGCGACTCACATCCGAAACGATCAGCTGCTGATATGGCAACAGATCGACCCGGACATCGTTGGAGCCTCTCTGGCTGAACTCCTGGAGGAAAGCGGTGAAGGTGCCGGTCATCCGCTGCCGCGCCTGGTCGAGCGACAGCCCCGGCCGGAGCCGACCGATGAGCACCAGGTTCTGCCCGCTGCCGATGGTTCGGCTCACCTGCGCCATGGTGCTCCAGGCATCGACCGCCGACTCCGACTGGAAGCCCGGCGGCATGATGCCCACCACGATGTGCGGGGCTCCGTCCAGCGAGACGGTCCGGCCGAGGATCGCCGGGTCACCGCCGAAGTGCCGCTGCCACAACCCGTGGCTCAGCACCACCGCGGTCGCCCCGCCCGGCAGATCCTCCTCCGACAGGAAGCCGCGGCCGAGGGCGGGCTGCACCCCCAGGACGTCGAAGTAACCCCGGGAGACCCGCAGGCCCGCCACCCGGAGCGCCTCGCTGCCGGTGAAGATGTTGAATCCGACCGGCGTCGTTGCGGCGACCGCGGAGAAGACCTCGCTGCGCTCTTCGAGGAACCGGAACTCCCGATAGGTGATGCCCATCTGGCCGCGGTAGCTGCTGCTGATCTGGGCCAGCTGCACCAGCCGGTCCGGTTCCGGGTAGGACAGCGGCCTGACCAGGACGCCGTAGAAGACGCTAAAGATCGCGGTGTTGGCGCCGATCCCCAGCGCCAGCGTGATCGCGGCCACCAGGGTGAAGCCCGGGGTGCGGCGCAGGGTGCGAACGGCATACTTGAGATCGTGCAGGAACGTGGACATGGCGCCTCAGTTCCGAGTTCCTGTGTAGCGGCGCACAGCTGTGCGCCGCCTACGCGGAACGCGGAACGCGGAACGGGGAACGCTATTCACCGCGCAGCACAATCATCGGATCGGTCCGGGCCGCGCGCCGGGCCGGGAGCCAGGACGCGAGCACCGCGACGGTGGCGAGTCCCAGCGCGACAACTCCGTACGTCACCGGGTCGGTGGGCTCCACTCCGAACAGCTCCCCGGACAGGAGCCGGGTACCGGCGGCCGCCGCGGTGAGGCCCAGTACCGTGGCCACGAGGGTGAGCCGGATCCCGTGACGCATGATCGGGGCGACCGCCTGGGTCGGCGTGGCACCGACCGCCAGCCGAATACCCACGTCCCGGGTCCGCTGGGTCACCAGGTAGGAGATGACGCCATAGACCCCCACCCCGGCCAGGACCAGCGCCAGCAAGGCGAACCCCGCCGTCAGCCGCATGGTGAACCGCAGCCGGCCCACCGAACGCTCCAGCAGCTGCTCCATCGAGGAAATGCCCCACACCGGCTGATCCCGGTCGACCGCCCAGATGGCGGCGCGCACCGCGGGGAGGGCCGCCAGCGGATCGCCCAAGGTACGCGCCACGATGTTGGAGAAGAGGAACGGCACCTGCAGCACCGGGCGGTAGAGCTGCGGGCCGACGATCTCGCCAAGGTTGAGCTGCCGGGCATCGCCCACCACCCCGACCACGGTGTAGGAGATGCTGTCACCGACCTCGCGAAGCCGCTTCCCCAGCGGCGATTCTCCCGGCCACTCCCGCCGCGCCAGGCCGGAATTGACGATCACCACGGGAAGGCTGCCCATCCGGTCGTGGGAGTCGAACTCCCGGCCGGCGAGCACCGGGATCTCCATCGTCTGGAAGTAGCCGTCGCTGACCACGTTGCGCTGGGCCACCGGCTCCTGGCCCGGAGGGGGCGGCGCCTTCCCGTCGACCAGGTAGCTGGTGTTGCCCCAGTTGCCGCTCATGGGAGTGGCCTGCACCAGCGCGGCCGAGGTGACGCCCGGCACCCGGCGCACCTCCGTGAGCGCGGCGCTGAAGAACTCGGTCAGCTGACCGGGTTCCTTGTACTTGACCGCGGGCAGGCGGAACTGGAACGTCAGCAGGTTGCGCGGCTCGAATCCGGGGTGAACCTGCTGCATCCGGCCAAGGCTCCGGAGCAGCAACCCGGCACCGATGAGCAGCACCAGGCAGAGTCCCAGCTCGCCGACCACCAGTACGCTGCGTGGGTCGATCCGGCCGCCCGTTCCACCGCCCCGCGGCTTGAGACCCGACCCGAGACTCGATCGCAGGCCGTACCAGGCCGGGGCCAGGCCGAAGCTCACGCCGGCAAGCAGCGTGACTCCGAGGGAGAACAGCAGGACGGCGCGATTGACACCCACCGGCGCGCTGGTGGGAAGCCCGCCGGGCACGGCGGCGACAAGGCTGCTCACCGTCAACAGCGCCAGGCCGACCCCGGCCGCGCCGCCGATGAGCGACAGCACCAGGCTCTCGGTGAACAGCTGCCGGAACAGCCGCCCGCGGTCGGCCCCCAGGGCCGCGCGCAGCGAGAGCTCCTGCCTCCGGGCCAGGCCCCGCGCCAGCTGCAGATTGGCCACATTGGCACAGGCCACCAGCAGCACCAGCACCACCGCGGCCAGCAAGGTCAGCAGCGCGGGCCGGAGCTCCCCCGCGACCTGGTCGCGCAGCGACAGCACGGTCGCGCCGAAGTCCGTGTTGCTGGCGGGGTAGTCGGCGGCCAGTCGCGCCGAGATGGCCGAGAGGTCGCGCTGGCCGTCCGCCAGCTCTACGCCGGGCTTGAGCCGCCCGACCGCCCAGACGTTGCGTACCCCCCGCTGGAAGTTCACCGGGCCGCTCGGGATGGCGGTGACCGGGAGCCAGAGGTCGGTGGCGCCGCCGAATGGCGACTCGAACCCGCGGTCCAGCACGCCGATGACGACGGTGGGACGTCCGTTCAGCAACAGCGTGCGGCCCACCACCGCCGGATCGCCGCCCAGCCTGGTGCGCCACATCCGGTCGGAAATCACCGTCACCGCCGCGTCGGTGCCTGGAGCGGTTTCCTCCGGCGTGAACACCCGGCCGAGAGCCGGAACGGCTCCCAGCACCGACAGCGCCTGCGCGGTGATGAACTCGCCGCCGAGACGGTCGGGGGTCTCCCCGCCGGTAAGATTCACGCTCATGCCCCGCATCACCCCGATTTCCTCGAAGGTGTGGTTTCCGGCCCGCCAGTCCTCCACATCGGTGTAGGCGGTGAGAATCTGGCGGTCGGCGCCGCGGGCGCCCCAGATGGCGACCAGCCGATCGGCGTTGGGATAGGGGAGCGGGTTCAGCAGCACCGCGTAGACCACGCTGAAAATCGCGGTGTTGGCCCCAATCCCGAGCGCCAGCGTCAGCACCGCGACGAGCGTGAACCCGGGGGTGCGGCGCAGGGTGCGGAGCGCGTAGCGGAGATCCTGGATCAAGGTTGCCATGAGTCCCTCACGGTTCCGCGTTCCGCGTTCCGAGTTCCGCGTTTTGGTATCCTGAGTCGGGAGACCGCGTCATCCCTGGCCAGACCCGCGCTTGCCCCTGGCCTACGTGGAACGCGGAACGTGGAACGCGGAACTCGGTCACTCCTCCCGCAGCACGACTACCAGATCGACCCGGGTGGCCCGCCGGGCGGGAAGCCAGGTGGCAAGCAACGTCACCACCACGAGCAGCAGCGAGATCAGCACGAAGGTCAGCGGATCGGTGGCGCTCACGTTGAAGAGCATGCTGCGGAGCACCCGGGAGAGCGCCAGCGCGGCGACCAGTCCGATCCCTATGCCGACCAGCACCAGCCGCATCCCCTGGGTCAGTACCAGGCGCAGCACCTCCTCCGTCCCGGCCCCGAGCGCCAGCCGCACACCCAGCTCCTTTGACCGCTGCGTGACGGTGAACGACATGACCCCGTAGAGCCCGATGGCCGCGAGCACCGCCGCCAGACCGGAGAAGATCGCGAGCAGCACCATGGAGAAGCGCCGCGGGCCGGTGCTGCCGTTGATCAGATCCTCCATGGGATTGACGTTCGACATCGGCAGGTCCGGGTCGATCGCCTTGAGCTCCGCCTTGATCTGCGGCACCGCCGCCAGCGGGTCGCCGGTGGTCCGGACCACGAACGCCATTGCCCCCTGCACCGCCTGTCGGAACGGGAAGTACATCTGCACCCGCCGGCCGCCGTCGAGCCCCTCGTGCAGGGTGTGCCCCACGACGCCCACCACCTCGATCCAGGCGATGCTCGAATCGGTCAGGTTGTTGAAGGTGATCCGCTTGCCGATCGGATCGGCCTTGGGCCAGTAGCGCTGCACCATCTCCTCATCGACGATGACCACGCTGGGCGCGGCCGGCCCGTCCTGCTCGGTGAACTGCCGGCCCTTGAGCAGCGGCGCGCCCAGCGCAGCCAGGAAACCGGGAGTCACGATGCGCTGATCGCCCCACGGGCCCGGGGTGTTGGCCGGCGCCTGGTAGCCTTCCACGTTGAAGCTCCCCGTGGACCAGCTGCCCCCGAACGGCAGCACCGAGGTGGCGCCCACCGCGGTGACCCCGGGAATCACGGTGATCGCCTGCGATACCCGGTCGTAGGCGGCCAGGCGCAGGGTGTCGTTGCTGTACTTGGAGGCCGGGAGCGCGAGATTGAAGGTCAGCAGCCGCTCGGGCCGGAAGCCGGGATCCACTCCCACCAGGCGGGCAAAACTCCGGATCATGAGGCCGGCTCCAACCAGCAGGGTGAGCGCCAGCGCGACGGTCGCGACCACCAGACCGCGCCGGAGTGCCAGTCCGCCCAGATCCCCGGCCGATCCGCGGCCCCCTTCCTTGAGCGTGTCGTGCAGATTGGTGTGCGCCACCCGGAGCGCCGGGGCCAGCCCGAACACCAGCCCGGTCACCAGCGAGACCAGCAGAGTGTAGCCCAGGACCGTGCCGTCGAGGCCGATGTCCTTCGAGGGCGGCAGGTTGTCGGCGTTGAGGGCGAGCAGCGCCGGGACTCCCCATGCCGCCAGCACAACGCCGAGCAGTCCGCCCATCAGGGCAAGGAGCACGCTCTCGGTCAGCAGTTGCCGCACCAGGGCGACCGGTGATGCTCCCAGCGCCACCCGCACCGCGATCTCCCGGGCCCGGCCCGCCGCCCGGGCGAGCTGCAGGTTGGCGACGTTGGCACAGGCGATCAGCAGCACCAGCCCCACCGCACCGAGCAGGACGAACAGCGCCTGGCGGATACCGCCGGTTGCCTTCTCGTTGAGTGTGGTGACCAGCAGGTCCCAGTCGGGCGGGTACTGATCCGACCGGTCCGTCTTGAGCTGACGGGCCACCGCGTGGAACTCGGTCTGCGCCTGCTCCGGCGTCATCCCCGGGCGGAGCCGGCCGGTGAACGCCAGGAACTCGTTGGTGGGACCGGCGGCGAGTTGCGCCGGGGTGAAGACCAGAGGCGCCCACAGCTGGGCTTGCCGCCCGAAGAAGCCCCGGAACGACGCCGGCATCACCCCGATGATCTGATAGCTCTCGCCGTTGAGCACCAGGCTCTGGCCCACTGCCTTGGGGTCGCCCCCGAACGAGCGCCGCCAGAATCCGTCGCTCAGCACCACGACCTTCTCGTGGCCGGCGGTAGCGTCCTCCGGCAGAAAGGCCCGCCCCAGCGCCGCAGGCACGCCGTAGGTCGCGAACCAGTCGCCGGTGACGCGCGAGGCACGGAGCCGCTCCGGATCGCCCCGTCCGGTGAGGTTGGGCGCCCACCCGTTCTCCACCGCGGCCGACTGCAGCACCTGCTGCTTCGCCTGATAGGTCTGGAAGCCCGAAACCGACACCGGGGCCTGCAGATTGTTGAGCGAGGGATACAGATGCTCCACCGTCACCAGCCGATTCGGCTCCTTGTATGGCAGCGGGCGCAGCAGGACCGCGTTGATCACCGAGAAGATGGCGGTGTTGGCCCCGATGCCGAGGCCCAGCGTCAGCACCGCCACCGCGGTGAAGCCGGGGCTCTTGCGGAGGGTCCGGACCGCATACTTGAGATCCCGTGTGATCGTTGCCATCAGAATTCTCCGCGTTGTAGTTCCGAGTTCCGAGCGTAGGGCCGCACAGCTGTGCGGCCCCTACAGAGTTCGGAACTATTCCGTTCGAAGCGCGATCATCGGATCGACGCCGGCCGCCCGCCGGGCCGGCAGCCAGCAGGCTGCCAGCGCCACCGCGCCGAACAGCGCCACGACCGCGATATAGGTCACCGGGTCGAACGGGCTCAGGCCGTACAGCCGGCCGCTCAGCAGCCGCGCGAGTGGCAGCGCCAGCGCCAGCCCCACCGCGAGACCGATTCCCGCCAGCCGCATGCCCCGTCGAATCACCAGCCACACCACCTCGTCCGCGCGGGCACCCAGCGCGACCCGAATCCCGATCTCCCGGACCCGCTGCGCCACCAGGTAGGCCAGTACGCCCGCCAGCCCCACGCCCGCCAGGACCAGTCCCAGCAGGCCGAATCCGCCGATGAATCCGCCGGCCAACCGGGACGGCAGCAGCGACAGATTCAGATGCTCGTCGATGGTGCGGATCTGCGGAGCGGGAAGCGAGGGATCCAGCGACCGGACCAGCTCCGCCAGCGGCCGGCTGAGCGAGGCCGGGTCGATCGCCGTGGCGAGGATGAGGACCCCGGCGCGGGACGGCCGGCGCGCAAGCGCCGTATAGAAGGCCGGGACAGCCTCGTCGGACAGCGAGCTGTACTTGATATCGGCTACGACTCCCACCACCGGTTCGTAGGGTCCCTCCGCGCCGCTGACGCTGATCCGCTGGGTCAGGGGATCGCGGTCGGGCCAGAATCGCCTGACGAACGCCTCGTTCACCACGATGCCCCCGGCCGGACCCACCGACTCCTCGTGTCCGATGCCGTGGCCCCGGACCAGCGGAATGCGGAGGGTTTCGAAGTACCCCTCCCCCACCCGGGTCACCGGGAGCTCCATGTCCTCACCGGGGGCGGGGGTGTAGCCCGCGATCCGGAGCCACTGCCGGCTGCGCCCCGCGGTGACCGGCGCCCTCGAGGCCACCGTGACCGCCGTGACGCCCGGAAGGCGACCCGCCTGGGCCACCATTTCCGCCAGCAGCTCGCGGCGCCTGGGATCGTCGAGCGTCCCGTTGAGGCGCAGATCGAATTCCGCGACCAGCCCCTGGCGCAGGCCGAAGCCCGGGTCGATGGCCAGGGCCCGGTGCAGGCTGCGGACAAAGAGGCCGGCGAGCAGCACCAGGATCAGCGACAGACTCACCTGGCTGACGACCAGCAGCCCCTGCATCCGCCCGATCTCACGCGAGCTCGTGGCCGCCCGCGTGAGCGCGGAGGCGGGCGCGGTCCGGCTGGCGCCGAAGGCCGGCGCGAGGCCCAGTCCCAGCCCGGTGACCAGGGTGACTCCGAGGGTGAACAGCATCGACCGCCAGTCGGGTTGCACGTCGAGCGTGAACGGCGGATCGACCGGCAGCAGCCCGGCGTTGAGCGCGGCCGCGGCCCATTGCGTCAGCCCGTAGGCGGCCATTCCTCCCAGACCTGTGAGTACCAGGCTCTCGAGCAGCAGCAGCCGCAAAAGCCGCCACCGGCTGGCGCCGAGCGCCATGCGAACCGCCAGCTCGTGTCGCCGGGCCACGCCGCGGGCCAGCAACAGGTTGGCCAGGTTGCTGCACACGATCACCAGGAGCAGCGCGACCACCAGCAGCATCAGCGCGGAGACACCCATCGCGGTGCCGCGCACTCCCGGTTCCACCCGGCTGGCCGCCTCCGGGAGCAGAGTGATCCGCCGGCCTTCTCCGCTCACGGTGCGCCAGTTGTCGGGATACTCCCGGAACAGGTCAGCGGCCACCCGGTCGGCTCCCGGGGCCACCGTTGCGAGCGTAGCACCGGGAGCGAGCCGCCCGAACAGCGCCAGGGTGCGGCTCCCGCGGCTGGTCAGGTCATCGCTGCCCGGCTGGAGAATTGGCTCCGCCGACAGGGTGGCGTAGGCGTCGAACCGAACGCCACGCACCGGCCCGCCGAATCCGCTCGCCGACACGCCGATGACCTGGAACGGACTCCCTCCGAGGGTCACCACCCGTCCGAGCACGCCCGGCTTGCCGCCGAACCGGGCCTGCCACAGCGCGTGACTCAGGATGACCACCGAGGCCCCGCCGGCAACCGAGTCCTCCTCCGGCAGGAAATCCCGCCCCAGGGCAAGCGGAACCCCGAGCGTCCGGAAGAAGTTGGCCGACACCTGTCCCAGCAGCGCCGGCTCACTGGTGCCGTCCACCAGCAGTGCGGTGTTGCGCTCCTTGAGCGCGGCCAGCCCCGTCAGCCCCGGCAACCGGGCGGTCATGTCGCGATAGTCCAGGTACGAGGAAGTGCCGTACGGTCCGCTGCTGAAGTCGCTGGTGTAGAGGGAGACCACCCGGTCAGGATCGGCCACCGGCAGCGGCCGGAGCAGCAGGCCGCTCACCGCGCTGAATACCGTGGTGTTTCCCGCGATGCCGATCGCCAGCGTGAGCACCAGTGCGGCACTGAAGCCGGGAGCCCGGCTGAACTGGCGCAGCGCCGAGCGCAGGTCCTGTGAGAGTCCGGTCAGCATCGAGGCTCCTCCGGAAAACACCAGGTTGTTCCCGCTAGTCGCAGCGGAGCGCCACCATCGGATCGACCCGTGCCGCCCGTCGCGCCGGCAGCCAGCTGGCGACCAGCGCCACCCCGGCCAGCAGCAGCCCGATAGAGAGGTAGGTGGGCGGATCCGCCGGCGAGACTCCCAGGAGCTGGCTCTGCAGCAGCCGGCCGGCCGCAAATGCCAGCCCGGCTCCGCACAGGAGGCCGGCGGCCACCTGCCGCCCCGCCCGGCGCAGCACCATGCCCATCACCTCGCCGCGGCTTGCGCCGAGCGCCAGCCGTACGCCGATCTCCCGGGTACGCCGGCTGACCAGGTGCGTCAGCACTCCGTAGATCCCCAGCGAGGAAAGCACCAGCGCCACCCCGCCGAAGGCCGCCAGCATCCACGCCGCCATCCGGCGGGTGAACATCGACGCGCCCATGTGCTCCGCCATCGTCCGGACATCGAGGAACGGAATGTCCCGGCCCACCGCGGCGAACGCCGCGCGCAGCTCGGGCACCATGGCGCGCGGGGACCGGGTGAGACGGATGTGGGTGGTGAGCAGGAAGTCGCGGCCTTCGCCCAACACCCGATACACCACCGGCATCGGGGCTTCATTCAGAGTGCCGTATTTTCCGGTGTGCGTCACCCCGACGACGGTGAGCCACTCTCCCCCCTGGCGGAGCCGGCGCCCGATCGGATCCAGGCCGGACCAGTATCGGTCCACGAAGGCCTGGTTGACGATCGCGACATGGGTGCCGCCGCCTTCGTCCGCCCGCTCGAACGACCGGCCCCGCACGATCGGGATACCCATCGCCTCGAAGTAGCCGGTGGTCACGCTGGAGCGGTTGAGCGAGGTATTCTCGTCCTTGGCCGGGGTGTACCCCTCGATCTCCGTGCCGCTGCTGTTGGTGCCACCGAAGCCCAGCGGGACCATGCTTGCGGCCCCAGCCGCCGCCACCCCCGGTACCGCGCGCACCCGTTCCAGCAGCACCCCCATGACCCGGACGGCGGCGGAATCGGTGTAGCCGGCGAGTGAGAGATCGGTGCTGACCAGCAGGACCGAGTCCGGGGCGGTGAATCCGAGATCGATCTCATTGGCGGATTGCAGACTGCGGACGAACAGCCCCGCGGCGACCAGGGAGAGGACGGAGAGCGCCAGCTGGCCCACCACCAGGCTGCCCTGCAGGCTGAACCGGCGGGGACGCCCTTCGCCGATCTCATCCTTGAGCGAGGCGACCAGGTCGGGTCTCGAGGCGCGGAGGGCGGGCAGCAGCCCGAAGAGCAGGGCGGTGAGCCCGGTCAGGGCGGCGGCGAAGGCGAGCACCCGGTTGGTAAACCCGATCTCGAACGAGATCGGCACCGGCGCCGGCGGGACGAAGGCATACATCACGTTGCGGCCCCAGACCGCCACCAGCAGGCCGACCACGCCCGCCAGCAGCGAGAGCACCAGGCTCTCAGTCAGCAGCTGGCGCACCAGCCGCCACCGGCTGGCGCCCAGGGCGATCCTGAGCCCGATCTCGCGCCGGCGGGAGAGCGCCCGCGCCAGCAGCAGGCTCGCGACATTGGCGCACGCGATGAGCAGCAGCACCGCTGTGATGCCGAGCAGCGCGGTAAGAGCCGGCCGCATCAGCGCCGGTCCGCCGAAGTCGGAGAAGTCCTGGACGAAGGCGCCGCGCACGTCCTCGTCCCCGTTGGCTTCGGCGACCCGCTTGGCGATGGCATCGAGCTCGGCGCGGGCCTGCGCGAGGGTCACCCCGTCGCGCAGCCGGCCAACACCCTGGTAGCTCTGCCATCCCCGGTTCTCCAGCCAGCTGGGGCGGCCCGCGAGCAGTGGTTCGATTGTCAGCGGGAAGTAGAGATCGAAGGCGAGACCCATCTCGGTGCCGCCGAAGCCGGGCGGCGCCACCCCGATGATCGTGATTGGATGGCCATTGAGCGTGATCGTCCGGCCGAGGACGGCGGAATCGGCATCGAACCGCTCCCGCCACAGCGAGTACCCCAGCACCGTCACCGGGCTGGCGCCGGTCTCCTCGTCCAGGCGGAAGCTCCGGCCCAGCAGGGGGCGGACCTGCAGCACCTGGAAGTAGTTGGCAGACACGGCCTGGGCCCACACCCGGTTGACGCCGTGCTCGTCGCGCAGCCCGCCCGCGAAGAACCGGGAACAGGCGATGTCCAGGGTGCGGGACTGATCCCGCCAGTCGCGGAAGCTGGGGTAGGAGAGCGACCAGCTCTGGTCCTCGTACGCCCGGGTGCGTACCTGAACCAGCCGGTCGTAGCCCTGCACCCCGGGCAGCGGGCGGAGGACGAACCGCTCCATCCAGGTGAACACGATGGTGTTCGCCCCGATGCCCAGGCCCAGCGAAAGTGCCGCCGCCAGGGTAAGCCCCGGGCGCGCCCGGATCGCTCTGACCGCGAACCGGACGTCCTGCAGCAGGCCGCCCATGGGGTCAGCCCTTGCTGAGTTCGGCGACCTTGTCCTCTACCACCCGGCCGTCGAACAGGTGAATTGCCCGGTCAGCGTGCGCGGCGTAGCGCGGGTCGTGGGTCACCATGCAGATAGTGGCGCCGGCGCGGTGCAGCGCCTGCAGCAGCTCCATCACCGCTTCGCCATTGGTCGAGTCCAGGTTACCGGTCGGCTCGTCCGCCAGCAGGATGAGCGGCTCGCCCGCCACCGCCCGGGCCACGGCCACGCGCTGCTGCTGGCCGCCCGAGAGCTGCGAGGGGTAGTGCTTCACCCGGTGGGACATGCCCACCTTCTCCAGCGCGGCCATTACCCGCTGCTTCCGCTCGGTCGCCGGCATGCCCCGGTAGGTGAGCGGCAGCTCGACGTTCTCGTACACCGTGAGATCGCCGATCAGGTTGAACGCCTGGAAGATGAATCCGATCTCGCGGTTCCTGATGCGGGCGCGGTCCGAGGGGGAGAGCGTCGCGACCGGCTTCCCGTCCAGCCAGTACTGCCCCCCCGAGGGCGTGTCCAGCAGGCCCAGCAGCGACAACAGTGTGGTCTTGCCGCAGCCCGACGGCCCGGAGATCGCGACATACTCGCCGCGTTTGATCTCCAGGTGCACCTCCGATAGCGCGTGGGTCTCCACCTCGTCGGTCAGGAAGACCTTCTTGATGCCTTCGAGCCGGATCAGGGACTGGCCGTTGGTGGTCATGCGGGCTCCGATGTGGGCTATGAGCTACGACTGCGAGTTATGAGCTGTGAGCTGCAAACCGGTCCTGCGTCCGATTCGAGGCCTGGGCCCCGGGCTACCACTTGAGCCTGACCCTGTCCACCGCATCCCAACGGGACATGTCCGACAGGATCACCACGTCCCCCTTCGACAGGCCGCGCACGATCTCGACCGTGTTCACCGAGGTCCGGCCCAGCTCCACCCGCGTCCGCTCGGCTTCGGAGGTTCCCGGGACCAGTCGGAAGATTCCCACCGTGCTGTTGGCCTGGCCGTACGCCGGCCGGCCCACGTTGAGCACATTGTCCAGCCGCTCGAGCGTGATCGTGCCATCCACGCTCAGGTCCGGCCGGGCGCCCTTGGGCAGCGCCTCGTCGAGCGCCACGTCCACCGTCACCGTGCCGTTCGACGAGCCCGGATCCATCCGGATCACGTGCCCCTTGACGATGCCGTTGCGGGTGTCGATCGACGCGGCCTGGCCCAGTGTCACGTCGCGCGCCTGCGTCTCGGGAACCCGGAGCACCGCCTTGAGCCGCTCCGGCTGCACCACCTTCGCCAGGGTGGCGCCGCTGATCGCCCACTGCCCCTGCTCCATCGGCATCTCCTGCAGCACCCCGTCGGCCCCTGCCCGCACCACCATGGCAGCCACCAGCGATCGCTGGAACTCGGCCACCGCCCGCATCCGCTCGACCTGCTGCTGCTGGACCTCGAGCTGCGACGTGATGTTCTTGGTGTAGATGTCGAGCCGCTGCTGCTCCACGTCGAGCCGGGCGGTGAACTCCTCCGCCTTGTCCCGCGAACGGGCGTAGTCCGCCGAGGAGATCAGGTCCTGGGCGGCGAGCGCCGAGTCCGAGGCCGCCTTGCGGAGCGCGTCACGATACTCGGACCGCATGTTGGCGACCACGCCCGCCTGGTTGAGCTTCTGGGTCTCCAGTGTGGTCTTGAGGGATACCAGCTGGGCCTGGGCGTCGGTCAGCTGGCGCTGGGCCTGCAGCAGCTGGATCTGGACGTCGGGGTTACTCAACTCCAGCAACACCGTCGCCGCCGTGACCCGGGCACCAGGCTGGACCAGCTTCCGCTCCACCCGTCCGGGCACCACGGCCGACACCCAGCGGATCTGCTCCGGCACGAGGGTGCCCGGGCCGCGGACATCCCGCACCATCGCACCCTGGCGCACCGTGTCCATCCACAGGGTGCCTCCTTCCACAGAGGGCGCGGCCGGCCTGAGCCGGGACAGGCCCACGGTGGTGAGTCCCAGTGCCGCCACGGCCGCACCTATATAGAGGAAGCGGCGCCGGTCAGGTTTCTTCTCCCGCGGTATGTCCACCGGCGGTCCCCGGAATCAGGAGGTCATTGAAGCGGGGCGATCGAGCCCCTTCGATCCGCTTGATAGAGGTAAGAAACGTGCCGAACCCCGTTCTGGTTACAGATCGGGCAAGTCGTTGGAGGACGGGCGATTGACGTTGCGGCCAGAGCCCTCCGTGCGCCGGCCACGTTCGCTTGCGGGATTGGCCGTCCCACAAGCGGACAGGGTCACTCGCCCCAGGAGACACCGGAACCGCGGTGCACACACTCCCCTACCTCGCCCCGAGCGGCACCGTGCATATCACGGCCACCCATGTCCACTGGCTGACCCCCACCGCGCTCACCTACGTCGGCGCTGACGTCCTCTACATCGGGAGATCCAGCCGCCTGGTCGACACCTTCGTTGTGGGTCGGGAGGTGGCAGTGCTCGACCTCGCAGCGAGCCCGCCATCGGTTTCCATCGTCGCCAACACCAGCCTGGCCTCGTCCGTATGGCCCGCCGCCGACGGCACAGCGCTCTTCTATGCGGTTGCTGGAGACTCCCGGGTCTTTCAGCAGACTCTCACCACCGGCTCGGTGACGGTGATCCACGATTTCGGCACCCGGGGCATCGCCCGCTACGTGACCGTCCGCGGCGGCAGTCTGGTCGCCGTAGTGGGAGGCCGGGTGAGTTTTTCGGTCGATCCAACGTTCGGACCGATTCAGCGCGACGGCGGGGGGGCCCTCGTGCTGGTTGACCTGGCGACCGGACTGGAAACCGATCTCCCGTTTCCAGGACTGGTCGCCCGATAGGCGGCCCTGTCACCTGACAGCCGGCACCTTGCCGTGGAGGGCGTCGACACGCTGGCCTTCCCCGACCCGAATCCCTGGTTGCTGGAGCTCCCCTGACCCGGGCATTCGCCCGTCCGCCTTTCCCAGGGTGTCTCTCGCGCCCCTTCTGTCGTCTCCAGTCCCGGAGTACCTTGGGACCCAGCGGTACCCATAGCTCGCTCCACCATCGCCACTAACAGCCCGCGCCGATATGCCCCACCGCCCGACACGCGGCAAGACGGGGGTGTACCTCTTCCGGACCACCCTGCTCCCGGCCCTGGTCCTGGCCGCTGGATGCAACCACCCGGATCCCTTCCCTCCCGGGGAGGTCCCCGACGCCGGCCCGCGGACCACCACACCGCCGATTCAACTCACCTACAGCAGGGGCGAGGACCTAGATCCGGCCTGGCTCGCCGACGGTTCGGGGCTGGTGTACTCGTTCCAGCGGGAGACCAGCGTTCCAACCGATCGCTGCCTCGGCGAACTGCCACCGGGAGGCGGCACCCGACGGCTGGAGAAGTGCGTGCTGTCCGGTCCGGACATCGATTCGGTGGACGCGCTGGGACCGGTCGCGGTCGGGCCGGATGGCAGGGCCGCATGGGTGGATGCCCGGGCGCTCCAGGGGCGGACTGCGCCTGACAAAGGCGCGATCCGGGTCGGCAGTCTGGCGCCGGGTGATTCGGGAGCCCCGGTGCGGACCCTGCCCTACCCAGCACCCAGCGGCACGCTGCACGTCACCGCGACGCACCTCGGCTGGCTCACCCGTGACCTGCTCACCTACATCGGGGCGGATGTGTTCTATGTCCGTCCCTGCATGGGCTGCAAGCTGGATACAGTGCTGATCTCCCGCGAGGCGGTGCTGCTCGACCTCGCCTCCTCCCCCGCGGTCCTCCAGGTCATCCCCAATACCACCCAGGTCAGCTCCCTCTTTCCCTCGGCCGACGGGCTCTCGATCTACTACACCCGCGCGGGCGATACCCGGGTGTTCCAGCAGGTGCTCGCCAGCGGGACCGAGACTGTGGTGCACGACTTCGGCCTCGCGGGCATCGCCCGGGACGTCAACGTGCGCGGCAGCGTGCTCACGGCGGTTGTCGGCGGCAAGGTGAGCTACGGAATCGATCCGCTGCTGGGCCCCCGGCAGGTCGACAGCGGCGGAGTGCTCTACCGGGTGAACCTGACGGACGGCACCGAGACCGCGATACCCTTCGCTCTGGGGTTGGTGCAGCGGCCGGCGCTCGCGCCCGATGGCGGCACCGTCGCGCTAGAGGGGATAGACACGCTCATCCCTCCACCCCGGATCGACCTGTGGCTGTTCCGGCTTCCGTGAAGCTGGCGGCCGGGCTCACGCTGCTAGTGGGCTGCGGGCATGGCGAGCCGTTCGACGTCTCCCGGCCGGAGCAGCAGCCGGGGCCGTTCCAGGACGCGGTACCGCTCCGGCTGACGTTCAACCTGGGATTCGACAGCTGGCCCTCCTGGTCCGCCGACGGTTCGGCCCTGTGGTACTCCGCGGAGCTGGCCACCTCCGATCTGGATCGCTGCATCGCCCGACTGCCCGCCCGGGGCGGGACCCGCGCGGAGATTCAGTGCCCGCTGGAGGCGGCCAACGGGTTCAGCGAGGGACTGGAACAGCCCGCGAGCGACGGGTCGCGGCTCGCCTGGGCCCGTTCCGAGGTCGACACCGCCCAGTTGGGTCCCTACCGGTTCACCCTCTGGGTTGCTCCGCTCGCGGCCCGCGCCACCCCGACGCTGGTGCAGACCTTCCCATACCAGGCGCCGTCGGGCAGGCCACACGATGCGCCACTCTACCTGCAGTGGCTTCGGCCGGGTGTGCTCCTGTATCTCGGTGCCGAGAACGGCTGCTGCGGCTCGGACACCCTGCGCTTCGGCGAGCAGGTGGTGCTGCTGGACCTGACCGGCCCGACCCCCTCTCGAAGCTTCGTGCCCGGCACCACGCATGCCAGCGCGGTAGCGAGGTCGGAGGACGGCCTGGCGATCTACTACACCCTATATGGCGACAGCCGGGTGTACCGTCAGGTTCTCGCCACCGGCGAGGTCACCGTGCTGTACGACTTCGGCGCCGGACACATCGCGCGGGATCCCGACGTCTCGGGCACCCGGCTCGTGGCGGTGATCGACGGCAAACCTGACTCCCAGGCCATCACCCCTTTCGGCCTGGTGCAGGTCGACCATGGCGGTGACCTGATGGTGGTCGACCTGACCACCGGAGTCGGGACCCGCGTTCTCGACGCCGAGCGGTGGTACAAGCATCCGCGCTTCGCCCCGGGCGGTACCCGGCTGGTGGCGGAGGGATGGCCGTTCACCATCGTGTCGACCCCCATCGGTGGGGGGGTATTCCGGATCGATACTGTGCTGGCCAGAAGCGACGACCTCTGGATTCGGGAGGAGTAGGCGTGAGACGACTGCTGGCGGTTTCCATCCTGGCGTTCGGCGTGAGCCTGCCGGCCGCGGCGCAATCGGTTGGCGCGGTGACCGGCGTGGTCCGGGAGGCCGGCGCCGAGGGTGTGGGTCTGGTGGGCGCGCTGGTGACGGTCGATGGCGGACGCTACGCCGCGGTGGCCGACCAGCGCGGGGTCTACCGGCTGCGGGAGATTCCCGCCGGCTGGCACGCCATCAAGGCCGCGGCGATCGGACACCGTCCCCTGGTCCGCGACAGCGTGCTGGTGCGGGCCGCCCAGACTACCGCCCTCGACTTCGTGCTGCAGACCGACCCGGTCGGGCTCGAGCCGCTGGAGATCATCGCCGAGCGGGTAGACTCGGTGCTCGACCCCCTCACAGTCCAGGACCAGCAGCGTTTCACCGCGGAGGATCTGCGCCGGCTGCCGGTCTCGAGCGTGGAGGAGGCCATCGCCCTCTCCTCCGGAGCGGTGGGCGAGAGCTATCGCGGCGGCCGACTGGGCCAACAGGCGTTCATCCTCGACGGTCTCGGCCTCAAGAACCAGCTCGATGCCTCGACCGGCTCGCTGGGGGTACGGGTTCCGCCCGACCTCCTGGCTGAGGCCTCGCTGGTCACCAACGGATTCTCGGCCCGCTATGGCCAGGCCGTATCGGCCCTGGTCAACCTCGCGACCCGTGACGGCGGCGACCGCTGGCGCGGACGGCTCACCTACGAGACCGATCGCCCCTTGGGCAATGGCGGTGACTACGGGCTCGACCGCACCGTCCTCTCCGCCGACGGGCCCCTTCCACTGGGTATACGCTTCCTGGGCGTGGTGGATGTGAGCGGCCGGCTCGATGCGGAGCCAGTCAACGCGCCGGCGCCGTCCAATATCCGCGATCCCCGCCACGATCAGCCCTGGCTGCTGCCGCACAACAGCGGGGAGCAGGGCGACTTTGCCGCCAAACTCACCATCCCCTTCGGAACCCGGCAGACGCTGCGCATCCTGGCGATCCACTCCGCCGAGCAGCGCCTGCTGTACGACCAGTCGTACAAGTATGACCAGAACTTCGCCCCGGTCCGCCGGGTGACCGGCAACCTGGTGAACGGCCACTTCCAGCGCACCTTCTCCGGCTCGGGAGTCGTCGCCGACCTGCGGCTGGGCTACTTCGGCCGGGAGTTCATCCGCGGAACCCCGACCGAGCAACCCGACTACGCCTTCGGCGCCATCACCGGGAAGAAGATCGGCATCCTGGGCGAGCAGATCGCGAAGAGCCAGGACACGGCCCTCGCGCGCGACGTCCTGCCCGGCTTTCAGACGCCGGAGTTCAGCGTCAATACGCCCTGGGGCGTGCCCGCCTACTTCATGGGCCAAGCCTCCCGGGGGGATCTCGGCTGGAACAAGTTCCTGGAAGTCCGCACCCGGCTCGACCTCAGCATCCCCGGCGGGGCCAATACCGACTTCTACTTCGGCGGCGAATACTCCGGCCAGCGGGTGCACACCTTCCAACGCGCCCTCGGCTACCTGCCGGTGGGCGGGGAAGTTCCTGCTGCCACAGCGGCCAACTTCACACCGTGGGCTGGCTCGATCTACGCGGAGGCACAGGGACGGTCCAACGACCTCGCGCTGACGGTGGGCATCCGCTACGACCAGTTCAGTGGCCGGGATGACCTGCCCGGGAAGAGCGCCAAGACCCAGCGCGGCCTGAGTCCCCGCATGGCGGTGAGCACCGTGTTCAAGGGCGCCACCTTCGTCGCGAGCTTCGGGAAGTTCCGCCAGGCGCCCGACTACCAGTACCTGGTCGACGCGGCCTTCGACGATACCACCCGGACCGGACGCACCCGCCAGGGTAACCCCGACCTGGGCTTCGAGGAGTCGACCCAGTACGAGTTCAGTCTCCGGCTCCGGCCGACCCGGGCCACCAGCGTGCGGGCGAATCTGTACGTGCGGCGGCTCGACGGCCTGGTGGCCTCGGTGCCCCTCGGGATCAATCCCGACTCCAGCATCTTCGGCAATGCCGACGCGGGCTCGGTCAAGGGCTTCGAGGTGATTTTCGAGCGGGAGTTTCGCGGCGGCTTCGGCGCACGGATCAGCTACAACCTGCAGGACGCCACGGCGAATTCGTCGAATGCCTTCTTCGTCCGCCGGGCGGGCACGATCGACCCGGGCACCGGCCAGATCGTGTTCCCGGCCAAGGTGGAATTCCCGCTCGACTTCGACCGGCGCCACTCGCTCACCGGCATCGTGACCGGCACTGTGCCGAGCAGCTTCGGGCCCAGCGTGGCGGGGTCGAAGGTCCTGGGCGGCATCGAAGGCACTGCCATCATCCGGGTCGCCTCCGGACTGCCGTTCTCGAAATACATCGGCGACTCGCTGGTTGGTCTCCCCAACGACGGCCGGCTGCCGGCGACGAACACTATCGACCTGCTGGTGCGGCGTCCCTTCCGGCTGCGCGGTATGGAAGGCTCATTCTACGTGGACGTGCGCAACCTGCTCAACCGCCGCAACATCATCGCGGTACGCCGCGACACCGGGACACCGCAGCTGAACGAAGCCACGATCCAGCAGCTGGCCAACGACGCCTTCCTGGCCAATCCGGCCCCGATTCCCTACGAGTCGCCCCGCTACCGCAGCTGGGCCGATCAGGACCATAACGGCTATGTGGAGGGGAGCGAGCTCCAGGCGCTGTACCTCGCCGCCACCCGGGACTTCGTGCAGCCGATGTTCTTCTACGGTGCGCCGCGGCTGCTCCGGCTCGGCATCGAGGTGGGGTTCTAGGGGAGTGAGGAGGCGAGCGGTGAGCAGTGAGGGGTGAGAAGTGAGAAGTGAGAAGTGAGAAGTGAGGGCTGGGCAGTGCGGTTCAGTGTCATCCCGGGGGAGCGTAGCGACCGAGGGATGACACCTCACCTGAACCTGGCTGGGCAATCCATGCACTTCTCACTTCTCACGTCTCACGTCTCACGTCATACCGCGGCTCAGAACCACTCGCAAGCCCACTTCTTTCCCGGCTGAATGCTGCAGTGCACCGGCAGGGGATTGGCGTAATTGAAAGTGAGCTTGTAGCTCGGCCCCAGGCGCTGATACTCGAGGGTGCTCCCGTTGGAGAGATGGGGCACGCCACTCAGGAACTCGGGCACAATGTCGTCCAGCGTGACCGGGTACATGTTGTGCGCACTGTGGTACGACTCGATGGCCTGAAGCACCGCGCTCGACGCGCGCATGCCCTTCGCGGCATCCGGCCCCTTTCCGGGTGGCAGCGGCTTCAGATAGAACCAGCCGACGGCTGCGATCACTGCCAGCGCGATCATGAACTTCATCGAGGCCTCCCGGCCAGTGTCTTGTGATGCCGGGGGAAAGAGCAAGTCGAGTGCCGACCTGACGTTCGCTTGCACGGACTGGCCGTAAGCCCAGACTGACCGCTCCAAACCAAAGCACAGCAATAGGTTAGCCCAACGAGGCGAGCCGCGTCACAATGGCCTCCCGATCGGGCCACGGTGGGCCTGGTCCCGCGCTCCGCACGATAGGGCCCTCCGCGATGCGAGGGCCGGCACATCCCTCCGCCCACTCCCGACCCATCCCGGTGCCCGCCTGGTGGTGGCGCGCTCGAACGTTCCCGTCGATGCAGAGACCCCGCTACCTTGCCGGGAGACAGGGCTGCGAGTCGCCAGCGCTCGGCCCTGTGCTGAATTGCCAACTGCGAACCACGGAGCCACGGAGTCCCACGCAGGCCGCACGGAGGACTGATAGGGTTGTCTGCTGCACGTGGAGAATCATGTCACCTCCGTGAAACCTCCGTGCGCCCCGTGACTCCGTGGTGAGTGTCCATCCCGGCTTCAGGTCCAGGTCCGGGGTTGGTGACGGGCGGACGTGCCAAGGGGTGAACTTGCAACTTTGCGCTTCGAGCCATGGATCTGCTGACCCTCACTCCCGCCGGCTTGTACTGCTCTCAAGCTGACTTCTACGTCGACCCCTGGCAGCCGGTAGCCCGGGCGGTGGTCACCCACGCGCATGGCGACCACCTCACCCCCGGCTCGGGGGCCTACCTCGTGGCCCGGCCAGGCGCCGAGCTGGCCCGGGCGCGGTTGCCCGAGGGCACGTCGGTCGATGGCGCGGCTTATGGCGAGCGACGTTCCCTGAACGGCGTGCAGCTCTCCCTCCATCCCGCCGGCCACATCCTGGGATCGGCACAAGTGCGCATCGAGTACCGCGGTGAGGTGTGGGTGGTGAGCGGCGACTACAAGCTGGAGCCGGACCGGACTTGCGCGCCGTTCGAGACGCTCCGCTGCCACGGCTTCGTGACTGAGTGCACCTTCGGCCTCCCGGTCTATCGCTGGCTCCCTCAGACGGAGGTGTTCGACTCGATCAATAGCTGGTGGCGGGACAACCAGGCCCGTGGCCGCGCCACGCTACTGCTCGGCTATGCCCTCGGCAAGGCCCAGCGTCTCCTGGCCGGGCTCGATGCCACGATCGGACCCATCTGCACCCACGGCGCCATGGACCGGATGACCGGTCTGTACCGCGAGGCCGGCGTCCCCTTGCCCGAGACGATCCCGGTGTCATCGCTGCCGGCACGCCACGACTGGACCAGGACGATCATCCTGGCTCCGCCGGGCGCCGAAGCCACCCCATGGGCCCGCCGCTTCGGCGACGCGGCCACCGGGTTCGCCTCGGGTTGGATGCAGGTGCGGGGAAACCGCCGGCGGCAGGCACTGGACCGGGGCTTCGCCCTGTCGGATCACGTCGACTGGCCCGGACTGCTGGCGACAATCGAGGCGACCGGCGCCACCACCGTCTGGGCCACCCACGGATTCACCGCGCCGCTGGTGCGGTTCCTCACCGAGCGCGGCCTCGAGGCCCGCGCCATCTCCACCCGCTATGAAGGCGAGCGGGAAGAGCCGGTGGAGAGCTGACGGTGCGACGATTCGCGCGGCTCTACCACGAGCTGGATTCGAGCAACGCCACCGGCGACAAGGTGGCGGCGCTGGTCTCCTACTTTCGCGAGGCCGCTCCGGCTGACGCCGCCTGGGCCGTAGTGTTCCTCACTGGACGCCGGCCGCGCAGGGCCGTCTCGGCGACCCTGCTCCGCAGCTGGGCCGCGGAGGAGGCGGGAGTCGCGGACTGGCTGTTCGAGGAGTGCTATCACCAGGTAGGCGACCTGGCGGAGACGATCACCCTGCTGCTGCCCGCCGAGGGCAGCTCTGACGAGGACCGCCCGCTGTCGTGGTGGGTGGAACAGCGTCTCCTTCGGCTCGGCGAGCTGGAAATCGGGGCCCAGCGCACCACGCTGCTTGAGACCTGGCGCGCGCTCGACGCCCGCGAGCGGTTCGTGTGGAACAAGCTCATCACCGGCGGTTTCCGGGTCGGCGCCTCGGCCCGACTCGTGATCCGCGCCCTGGCCCAGGCCTCGGGAATCCCGGAGGAGACCATCGCGCACCGTCTGGCCGGCGCATGGGAACCGACCGAAGCCTGGTATCGGGCACTGGTCGATCCTGACGCGGTCAATGCCGGGACCAGTCGGCCCTATCCCTTCTTCCTCGCCTACCAGCTCGATCTGCCTCTCGCCGACCTGGGCGACCCCGCCGAATGGCTGGCCGAGTGGAAGTGGGACGGCATCCGGGCGCAGGTCGTCCGCCGCGGCGGGGACACCTGGATCTGGTCCCGGGGTGAGGAATTGCTCCGCGGCCGTTTCCCCGAGCTCGAGGAGGCCGCCAGCCTGCTGCCGGATGGCACCGTGCTGGACGGCGAGATCCTCCCCTGGCGGGACGGCGCGCCACTGCCCTTTGCCCTGCTCCAGCGCCGCATCACCCGGAAGACCGTAACTGCCCAGGTGCGCCAGCAATGCCCGGTAGTGCTGATGTCCTACGATTTGCTGGAGCACGAGGGCACCGACGTCCGGCTGCGTCCGCTGGCCGAGCGGCGCGACCAACTCGCCGCCCTGCTCGGCACCGGCAGAGGTGACGGCAGACTCCTGTTATCGGCGCCGGTGGATGGCGCCGACTGGCCGGCCATCGAGGCGGAGCGGGCGCGGGCGCGGGAACGGTCGGCGGAAGGGCTGATGCTCAAGCGACTCAGCTCGCCCTACGGGGTTGGCCGGCGCCGGGGCGACTGGTGGAAGTGGAAGATCGATCCGTACAGCGTCGATGCGGTGCTGCTCTACGCCCAGCCCGGTCATGGCCGCCGGGCCGGGCTGTTCACCGACTACACCTTCGGCGTGTGGGATGGCGACCACCTGGTGAGCTTCGCGAAGGCCTATTCCGGTCTCACCGACGAGGAGATCCGGCGGGTGGACGCGTTCGTACGGGCCAACACCATCGAGCGGTTCGGTCCGGTGCGCGCTGTGGAGCCGAGGCTGGTCTTCGAACTGGCATTCGAAGGCATCCAGGCCTCACCCAGGCACAAGAGCGGGATTGCAGTTCGCTTTCCCCGCATGGCACGCTGGCGCACCGACAAGCCGGCGGAGGAGGCCGACAGCATTGAGACGTTGCGGAGCCTGCTCGAGAACGTGAGACGTGAGACGTGAGACGTGAGCAACACGCGGATTGTGACGGGCTAATGAGAGTCAAGACTGAGCGTGAACACGAGACTGACGGTGGTGCCGCGGCCGTCTCACGTCTTACGTCTCACGTCTCACGAATCGAGGCGTGGTTCGCCGCCCGGGGCTGGTCCGCGTTCGAATTCCAGCGCGAAGTGTGGCAGGCCTACCTGGCGGGGGAGAGCGGGCTGGTTCACGCCGCAACCGGCACCGGCAAGACCTACGCGGCCTGGCTCGGTCCGGTGGCTGAATGGCTCCGCGACTACCCGGTGAACAGCGCGGAAGCCGCCCGCCCTTCCCGCCTCCCCCCTCCGCTCCGCGTCCTCTGGCTCACCCCGCTCCGGGCGCTGGCCGCCGATACCGAACAGGCGCTGCGGACGCCGATCGAAGACCTCGGACTTCCCTGGACCATCGAGACCCGCACGGGCGATACCAAAACATCCGTGCGACAGCGGCAGCGCGTCCGGCTCCCCACCGCGCTGATCACCACGCCCGAGAGCCTTTCGCTCCTGCTGAGCCGGGCCGACCAGGCAGAGCTGTTCGGCCAGGTCGAGTGCGTCGTGGTGGACGAATGGCATGAGCTCATGGCCAGCAAACGGGGCGTCCAGACCGAGTTATGTCTGGCCCGTTTGCGGAGGCTCGCCCCCGCCCTCCGCACCTGGGGGCTCTCCGCTACGCTGGGGAATCTGGAGCAGGCCCGGGACACCCTCCTCGGCCTCGATGACCACGGCCGCACCCGACCCGGCCGCCTGGTCCGCGGCGTGATTCCCAAGGCGCTCTCGGTGGACGCGCTCATCCCCGAGACGATCGAGCGATTTCCCTGGGCCGGACACCTCAACACCAGGCTGCTACCGGCGGTGATCGAGGCCATCGAGGAGAGCGGCACCACTCTCGTCTTCACCAACACCCGGTCGCAATGCGAGCTGTGGTTCCAGGCCCTGCTGGAGGCCCGGCCCGACTGGGCGGGAGTGCTGGCGCTGCATCACGGTTCGCTCGACAGGAAGGCCAGGGACGCGGTTGAGACAGGGCTCCGGACCGGGGCACTGCGCGCCGTGGTGTGCACCTCCAGCCTGGACCTCGGTGTGGACTTCACCCCGGTAGACCGGGTGCTGCAGGTCGGCAGTCCCAAGGGTGTCGCCCGCCTGGTACAGCGCGCCGGGCGGAGCGGGCATCAGCCTGGTGCGTTGAGCCGGGTCACCTGTGTTCCCACCCACGCCTTCGAGCTGGTCGAGGTCGCCGCCGCGCGGGACGCACTCGAGGCCGGCGCCATCGAGGCGCGCCGGCCGGTGGAGCGCCCGTTGGACCTGCTGGCCCAGCACGTCGTGACCCTGGCGCTCGGGGGCGGGGTCCGCCGGGAGGCGCTGTTGCCGGAGTTCCATACCACCGCCGCGTACCGGGACCTCACCGACCTCGAGCTCGACTGGGTGCGGCGATTCGTGACGATGGGGGGCGAGGCTCTCCGGGCGTACCCGGAGTATCACAAGGTCGAGGAGCAGGATGGCCTGCTCACCGTGCCGAATCGGATGGTCGCCTTCCGGCATCGTCTGGCCGTCGGCACAATCGTCAGCGACGCCGCCCTCAAGGTTCGGTATCTCACGGGAGGAAACCTCGGCAGCGTGGAGGAGAGCTTCATCGCCCGGCTCAAGCCGGGAGATCGATTCCTCTTCGCCGGCCGGCCGCTCGAGTTCGTGCGGCTCCGCGAGATGACCGCCTGGGTGCGGCGCGCCCGCTCGGTGCGTGGGGCGGTGCCGCGCTGGGCCGGGTCGCGGATGCCGCTCTCGACCGAGCTCTGCGCCGCGGTCCGGGCCAAGCTCGAAGAGGCCCGCACCGGGCGCTTCGCCGGGCCGGAGATGGCCGCGGTCCGGCCGGTGCTCGAGCTGCAGGCGCGGCTTTCTCGCATTCCCGCCCGGAACGAGCTGCTCATCGAGCGGGTCTCGACCAGGGACGGGGAACATCTGTTCGTGTATCCCTTCGAGGGACGACTGGTGCACGAGGGGCTCTCCGCGCTGTTCGCCTACCGGATCGCCCAGTTGGCTCCGCTTTCGTTCACCTTCGCCTGCAACGACTACGGTTTCGAGCTGCTGTCCCCCGGCCGAGCACCGCTGGAGCAGGCGCTCGAAGGCGGGCTGCTCTCCAGCCAGCACCTGTTGCACGACATCCTCGCGAGCCTCAACGCGGTGGAGCTGGCCCGGCGGCAGTTCCGCGAGATTGCCCGGGTGGCGGGCCTGGTCTTCTCCGGCTACCCGGGCAGCCCCAAGAGCCTGAAGCAGGTGCAGGCCTCGAGCGGGCTCCTGTACGATGTGTTTACCCGCTACGATCCCGGCAATTTGCTGCTGCACCAGGCTCAACGAGAGGTGCTCGAACGCCAACTGGAGCAGACCCGGCTCGGCCTGGCGCTGGAGCGGATGCAGGGAGGGATCGTCTCCATTCTGGAGCTGGAGCGGCCCAGCCCGCTCGCCTTCCCTCTGCTGGTCGATCGCACACGGGAACAGATGACCACCGAGAAGCTGGCCGACCGGATCCGGCGGATGACGGCGCAGCTGGAGCGGGGGCTTCGCTAGGCGGACGGGCGGATGGGCGGACCGGCGGACCGGCGGACCCGCAGACCGGCAGACCGGCAGACCGGCAGACCGGCAGACCGGCAGACCGGCAGACCGGCAGACCGGCAAGAGTGTCATCCCGAGGACGCCCACGCGAAGCGTGGGGTCCGAGGGATCTACCCGCCCATCCTTCGGACGCAGGGTTCAGGAAAGAGCAAACCAGATCCCCTCGTCATTGCGCTCCCCTCGCTACGCTCGGGGCAGGCTCTCGGGATGACAGGGTTGCGTCGCACTCCTGGCCTTTCACTCACCGCCCCGCCCGCCCCGCCCGCCCCGCCCGCCTCGCCCGTCCCGCCCGCCCCGCCCGCCTCGAAACTACATTCCGGCGTGACTCTCTCCATCATCCTCGCAGGCGAACCGGTCGAGCTCCTCGCGGAGCGGGCGTTGTTCTGGCCCGCCGCGTCGACGCTCATCGTGGCCGACCTGCACTGGGGCAAGGCCGCGAGTTTTCGCGCCGCGGCCATCCCGGTCCCGCGCGGAACCACCACGGCGGATCTCGCCCGGCTCGACCGGGCCATCGCTCGCACCCACCCGCGCCGCCTGCTCGTACTGGGAGACCTGCTGCATGCCCCCGCTGCTCAGGAGGCGCGCGCGACGCTCGGCCGGATCCGGGAGTGGCGCCGGTCCCACGCCGATCTGCAGGTCCTGCTGATCCGCGGCAACCACGATCTCCGCTCGGGCGACCCGCCCGCCGACCTCGACATCCGCGCGGTGAACGGCTTCGCCGAGGGACCATTCGTGTTCCGACACCACCCGGAGCCCCCAAACGAGGGCTACGGACTGGCCGGACACCTCCACCCCTCGGTGCGGTTGTCAGGCCCCGGGGGCGACCGGGTGCGGCTTCCCTGCTTCCATTTCGGCAGGCGCAGCGGCATCCTGCCCGCCTTCGGCTCTTTCACCGGAACCGCCACCCCTCCGCTGGAGCCTGGAGACCGGGTCTACGTCGTGGCCGATGGCGAGGTGGTCGCGGTACCCGGCCTGGTACGGGCCGGCTCGACAGGCCTCCCCTCGGCGGGCACTCGTGAATAGCTTCGCAGGACCAATTACCCCGGTATCATGAACGATCTTTTCGCCGCCCGTTCCCAGATGGGGCTGTCGCTCGTGTTCCACATCATCTTCGCGGTGGTGGGAATCGGCATGCCGCTCCTCATGGTGGTGGCGGAGCGGCGCTGGCTCCGGACCCGCGACCCGCTGGATCTGGAGCTGGCCAAGCGGTGGAGCAGGGGCACTGCGATCCTCTTCGCGGTTGGCGCGGTCTCGGGGACGGTGCTGAGCTTCGAGCTGGGGCTCCTGTGGCCCCGATTCATGGAGCTGGCCGGGCCCATCATCGGCATGCCCTTCTCCCTGGAAGGGTTCGCCTTCTTCACCGAGGCGATCTTCCTCGGCATCTACCTGTACGGCTGGGACCGGATTCCGCCGAAGGCACACCTGCTGGCGGGTGTGATGGTCGCGGTGAGCGGCGTGGTCTCCGGGATCTTCGTGGTCATCGCCAACGCGTGGATGAACACCCCGACCGGGTTCGACCTGGTCGACCAGCGGATCGTCCACATCGACCCGATCCGGGCGATGCTGAACCCCGCCAGCTTCCAGCAGACGCTGCACATGACCCTGGCGGCCTATGCCGCCACCGGCTTTGCCGTCGCGGGGATCCACGCCTTCCTGCTGCTCAGAGAGCCGCTGAACGCGTTCCACCGGCGGGCCCTGGCAATCGGCGTAATGGTCGGCGCCCCGGCGGCCCTGCTGCAGCCGATCTCGGGAGACATCAGCGCCCGTAACGTGGCCCAGTACCAGCCGGCCAAGCTCGCGGCCATGGAGGCGGTGTTCCGGACGGAGCGGGCCGCGCCGCTGGTCGTCGGCGGCTGGCCGGACATGGAGAGGGGAGAGGTCCGCTTCGCCCTCAAGATCCCGTACGGCCTCTCGATCCTCGCCCATCATGACAGGGCGGCCGAGGTGAAGGGGCTGGACCAGGTGCCGCGGGCGGACTGGCCTTACGTCCCGCTCGTCCACCTGGGCTTCCAGGTCATGGTGGCCATCGGGAGCATCCTGGCGCTGATCGCCCTGTGGAGCCTGTGGATTCTCATCCGCCGGCAGGAGCTCGCCGCGCATCCGCTGCTGCTCCGGGTGCTCGCACTGTGCGCCCCGCTGGGTCTCATCGCCATCGAGGCGGGATGGGTGGTGACCGAGGTCGGCCGGCAGCCGTGGATCATTCACGGCGTGCTCCGCACCCGGGAAGCGGTGACGCCCATGCCGGGGCTGACCTACACCTTTCTCGGGTTCACGCTGCTCTACCTCTTCCTCGGCGTGGTGGTGGGATGGATGCTCTACAGCCAGATCATCCGCAGTCCGCGGGAGCAGGAGTGGAGCCGGGTGTACGTCCCAACCGCGCGCGCCACGGAGTGATGCGCAACGCCATGAGAACCGCAACGCAGAGGACGCAGAGATCCGCGGAGGTCGCAAAGTGGAAGGTGCCGTACACCCTCTGCGTCCTCCGCGTCCTTTGCGTCTCTGCGTTGCGGTTCGGGTGAGGTCGCAGCGTGCCTAGAATCGGATTGCCAGAGCTGCTCGCCGGTGTGGTCGTCGTCGCGCTAACGGCCTACGTGCTGCTCGCGGGGGCCGACTTCGGCGGCGGGGTGTGGGACCTGTTTGCCAGGGGCCCACGGCGCGACCGGCAACGCGAGCTCATCGCCCACGCGATCGCCCCGGTATGGGAAGCCAACCATGTCTGGCTGATCCTGGTGCTGGTCCTGCTCTTCACCTGTTTCCCCACCGCGTTCAGCCGGCTCACGGTCACCCTGCACATCCCGCTGACTCTGGTGGTGGTAGGGGTAGTCCTGCGCGGTTCCGCCTTCGCCTTCCGCAGCTACGGCGCCGAAGACTCCAACGCCCAGCGGTACTGGGGCCGGGTCTTCGCCAGCGCGAGCCTGGTGACCCCGATGCTTCTAGGAGTCGCACTCGGCGCGGTCGCGGCGGGACAGGTCGAGCCGCCCACCGGTGCGGGCTTCGTGGCGGATTTTGTCGCGCCCTGGGCTTCGCCCTTCACCGCGAGCGTCGGGCTGTTCACTCTCGCGTTGTTCGCCTTCCTCGCAGCGGTCTACTTGACGGTGGAGGCGCGGGACCGGGACCTTCAGGAGGACTTCCGCCGCCGGGCGCTGGGTGCGGGAGTGGTCGTCTTCGTCATCGCGATGGTCACGCTGGGGCTCGCCTGGAAGGAGTCACCCTGGTTGTGGCGAGGCCTGGTGACTTCGGCCGGGGCCGTGCCGGTGCATCTGTTCACCGGCCTGTCGGCCACCGTGGCACTCTGGGCACTCTGGTCGCGTCGCTACTCGATCGCCCGAATCGCCAGCGCGGCGCAAGTGGTGGGCATCGTGTGGGGGTGGGCCCTGACTCAGTATCCATTCATCCTGCCGCCCGCGCTGACCATCAACGATGCGGCCGCTCCGGTCATCACGCTCAAACTGACGGCCATCATCCTGGCGGTGGGAGCGGTGGTGCTGCTGCCGTCGCTGGGGTATCTGTTTCGAGTCTTCAAGAGCCGGTGAGCGGACGGGCGGACGGGCGGACGGGCGGACGGGCGGACGGGCGGACCATGGGTACAAGAGAAGGGCGGGTTCCGCCAGGGAATCCGCCCTTCACCGTTGCCACTGACCGCCTGACCGCCTGCCCGCTTGACCGCCTTTCACTACTCCCGCGCGAGCATGTCCCGGATCGGCCGGATCAGGGCAAACATGATCAGGCTCGCCACCAGGGCGAACGTCGTGACGGCGCCGAAGAGCTGCACCAGGGTGAACGACTCGTAGAGCCCGGCCACCCGTCCGGCGATGAGGTTGCCGACCGAGGTCGCGAGGAACCACACCCCCATCATCATTCCCTTGACCCGGTCGGGTGCGAGCCTGGTCATCGAGCTGAGCCCCACGGGGCTCAGGCACAGCTCCCCGATGGTGTGCAGCAGGTAGGTCAGAACCAGCCACATGGGGCTGACGCGGTTTCCCCCCGCGGTCGCGGCGGCCGCCCCCATCATGACGGCAAACCCCAGCGAAACGAACAGCAGTCCGAACGCGAACTTCGTCGGACTCGACGGATCGCGGGTGCCGAGCCTCATCCAGAGCCAGGCGGCCACCGGCGCGAGAGTGATGATCATCAGCGCGTTCACCGCCTGGAACCAGGAGGCGGGAAACGCCAGGCCGAATACCGAGTTTTGGGTGTTCTGCTGGGCAAAGAGGTTGAGGGTCGAGGCCGCCTGCTCGAACGCCGCCCAGAAGATGGCCGCCCCGCCGAACAGCACCACGATCACGATCAGGCGCTTGCGCTCCTCCCGGGTCCACTGGCCCAGTGAGAACAGAGCGACAAAGAACGCCACCACCACCACCGCGTACAGCCAGCTGAACGCGTTGGTCACCGCGTCCACGCTCAGGGTCCCGTTCCGGACCAGCAAGGCCACACTGGCCACGATCGCGATCAGCGCCCCGGCGCCAAGCCAGAACTGGCGCCGCACCGAAGACCCCTCAGGCGAGCTGGGCCGCACGCTGGGGTGCACACCGGCCGAACCCAGGTGCTTCCAGCCGAGGACGTACTGGATCAGGCCGCAGAACATGCCGGCCGCGCCGACCCCGAACCCCCAGTGCCACGAGTTTGCGGGATTGAGGCCCATGCCCTGCAGCGTCGCCTTCCATCCGGCGCTCTGGGCCAGCCAGCCGACGATCAGGGGGGAGAGGAACGCGCCCAGGTTGATCCCCATGTAGAAGATGGAGAACCCGGCATCCCGGCGGGTGTCCTGGGCGGTGTAGAGGTCGCCCACGATGGCGCTGACGTTGGGCTTGAGCAGTCCGGTGCCGAGGATGATGAACGCGAGACCGGGATAGAAGAACGCCGTTCCCGGCACGGCGAGGCACAGCTGGCCACACATGATCAGCACACCGCCGTACAGCACCGCCCGCCGGAGGCCGAGGATCTTGTCCGCAACCCAGCCCCCGGGGAGGGACAGCATGTACACCAGGGCGACGTAGGTGCCGTAAATCGCGCCGGCCCGCTTCACATCGAATCCGAGCCCGCCCTCGGCAACCGTGGCGGTCATGAACAGGATGAGGATCGCGCGCATCCCGTAGTAGGCAAAGCGCTCCCACATCTCCGTGAAGAAGAGCGTGGAGAGGCCCCGCGGGTGCCCGAAGAACGCGGTATCCTGGGGGTTGCTGGCTCCGCTCGGACTGGCCGGCGCGGCGGTCATGGTAGCCAAGAGGAATGCTCCTGGATGGGGTTAGTCAGGCTCAGAGCGGTCAGGCGGTCAGGCGGTCAGTGGTCCGGCGTGAGGCCAGACTCCTGCCCCGTTCGAAGGGCAGTGCTTCGATTGCATCCCGCTGGCCGCCTGACCGCCCGACCGCCCGACCGCCCGACCGCCTAGCGTCTCTTCTTCAGAATGTCGTCCAGCACTACCCGGTCGATCTTCCCGTCCATGCGTACCCGGACATCGTAGTTCTCCCAGTACATGAAGTCCCGGAGGGCCCCGAGGAACACATCGTTGACCTTCCCCTGGGGCGCTTTCAGCCACTTTTCCGGCTGACCCACCGGCTCCCGCAACAGGATCGGCTCCAGCTGCCGTACGATCTCCGGCGTAATCCCGACCAGGTCGTTGGGCTCGCTGGGGAAGAAGTGGAGCTTGTGGAGGGTGAGGAGCCGGTCCAGCTCGGCGATGGGGTTCACCGCGTCGTACACCCGGATGTCGATGAACCGGTCGTTGGCGCCCAGGTAACCGCCGTTCTTCCGGACCACCAGCAACGCGGCCGACTGCATCCCGCGCCGGTCGCCGCCGCCGGCCTGGCCTGCCCGGAGCGCCGCCATGAGCCGGTCAGCCAGGGAGCCGGTGCTCGTCTCGAAGGTCTCCGCCAGGTTCTTCACCGTCTGGTCGGAGACCATGATGTTGGCCTGGGTGGCGTAGTTCTTCCCGACGATCACCTCGCCCTTGCCCCCCAGCCGTCCGCCGGTCACACCCCCCACCCGGCCGCCGGCCCAGTCGAAGGTGCGGGTGCCGGTGAAACTCGCCGAATTGCCGTGCGCGTCCACCATCCCCACCTGCCGGTCCTGCAGCATGGTGTCGCTCCGCATGATGATGCGGAGCGCCTCCTCGGCCGTGGCCCCCTGGGCAATCAGCTCGAGACCCTGCTCGCCATAGGCGGTGTTGCCAAGGCTCTGGGTGGCCACCGCCCCGACCCCGGCCTGCCCCCATGGCACGATCCCGCCGACATTGGGGAACTTGGATTCCACCGCGACGCCCAGGTCGCCGGTGGCCGGATCCCACGCGACGATGCTGTAAGTATGAGCCAGCTTCTGGAAATGGGAGGGCGGAACGAGGGGCTGTTGGGCCTGCAGGTGAGGCGTGAGAGGTGAGACGTAAGACGTGGATCCGAAGAAGACGAGGACGATTGCCAGCACCGGGCCCCTTCGCGGTTGCCCAGTGGCTTTGAGAAGCCACGTCTCACCTCTCACGTCTCACCTCTCACGGTCGCTCCTTGCCCAGCTTCTTCTTGAGGTGATCGAGCTGCGCCTGGACCGCGGCGTCCATCTGCTGCCGATTGAGCTGGCTCTTGAGCAGCTCCCCGTCCACGTCGGTTTCCGGCCGCACCCCTCCGGCAGTCTCGAGGTCGCGCCAGGCGGCCTCCTGCGCGGGGGTCGGTCCCCCAGCACCCTGCCGGGCCCGCCTGAGCTCGAGGGTCATCTGCTCCACGTCCCGCACCGTAAGGGACAGCTCCTCCCGCTGGGCCGTCAGCTTCATCTCCAGCACCTGTACCCTCTCCCGGTGCCGCACCACGAACTGCTCGGCGATCTGCACCGTTTCGGGATCGGGAATCTGGGCGGCGAGACGGCCGCGCCGCTCGGCATCCTCCAGCTGCTTGCGTTCGGCCGCAAGGCCACGCTCGGTCGCAGCCAGGGCGTCCCGCATGGCGGCCACGGCCACCTTGGCGTCCACGATTGCGGAGTGGAGCAGGGCGGCACGATGCCGGGGATCGCCCGGAGGGGTATGGTCGGCGAGGAGTTGCTCGAGCCGGGCCTTGAGCCCTTCAAACACCGTGCGGTTGTCCCAGTCGAGGATTGGCCGAATGGTACGGATCGCCCCAAGGGGCGTCAAGGAAGCGGGCGCGTTAGCTTATGGGACATGCGCCGTCTGCTGCCGCTGCTCCCGCTCCTCGCACTCGCCTCCTGCGGTCCCTCCCGGGCCGGCGGAGCCTGCGGGCTCACCGCCATCGCCGGCGCCACCATGCTGCTGCAGGAGTTCGCCGTGCCGGAGCAGACCCTGGGTGAGCCTCCCCTCCGGCTGCCGCCCCGGCTCGTCGCCCGGGTGGCCGTGGGTCCCGCCTACGCGGCGGTGGTGGGCCGGACTCCGGACAGCGCCTGGGTGATCGGCATCGACGGCACCCTGCCACGGACGATTAAGCCCGGCTTCGGAGTGCTGGTGCTGGACAAGGCCGGCAAGGCCCGCGGCGTGATGGTCTACGAATCCGATCCCATCCGGGGCGCTCCGCCCATCGGCAAGCTCGCCGTCGACAGCCTGATGCTCCCGCTGCTCGCCATCCAGCTAGACCCGGCCCGCATCGAAGATCCCCGGTGCCCGCTCTTCCCGGACAGCCTGCTCCAATGAGCGCCCCGCGCATCGGCGTGACCGGGGTGACCAGGTCCGTCTCCGGAGCCGACCGGAGCGGAGTAAACTCGGCCTATGTCCGCGCGGTGCTCCGGGCAGGTGGTATCCCCCTGATCCTCGCCCCGCTCATCGGGGTGGACCACAATGGGCCGATTCTGGATGCCATCGACGGGCTGGTGCTGACCGGTGGCGAGGACGTCGACCCCGCCTTCTACGGTCACCAGCCACATCCGGCCCTCGGCACGGTCGACCAGGTGCGTGACGCCTTCGAGCTGGCGCTGTTCCACGACGCCTGGGCCCGGCGGCTTCCGGTGTTGGCGATCTGCCGGGGCATCCAGCTGGTGAACGTCGCCCTGGGCGGATCGCTGTGGCAGGACATCGCCGCCGAGCGACCCGGAGCCCTCCCTCATCAGCAGCCGGACGGGCGGGACGCGCGCACCCACGAAGTGATCATTACGACAGGTTCACGCCTCGCCGGGGCGCTGGGGACCACTCGCTGCGAGGTAAACAGCTTTCATCACCAGTCGATCCGTGACCTGGCCCCGGGCCTCGTGATTACCGCCCGGGCGCCCGATGGAGAGATCGAGGGGGTGGAAACCGCGCCGGCCGACCCCTGGCTGCTGGCGGTGCAGTGGCACCCCGAAGAGTTCCATCATCACGACCAGGCCCCGGATCATGGACTGTTCGATGCCGTTGTGCACGAAGCGAGTCAGCAGGCCGTTCCACGTTCTGCGTTCCGCGTTTCGAGTGGAACCGCCTAGCGATCCAGCGTCTCGTCTTCCAACGCTGAACGCGGAACGCGGAACTACTGGACGTACCCCCCCGGGAACAGGACTCGGTCGGACAGTTCGTTGAGCGCGGTGCGGATGGTCGGGAAGCGCGCGGCCGCGGTCTGCAGCACGCCCTCGAGCTGGAACCGGTCGGCCAGGACGTGGTCGGAGGCCATAGCATAGCCCCGGCGGCCCAGGCTGTCGTAGTAGGTGAGATCGGGACCGCCCCGCCGGATGCGCCGGGCTTCGATATAATGGGGAAACAGGCCGGCAAGCCACAGGGCATAGTTGCCGAGATGCAGCAACACCTTGAACCGGCGCTCCCCCTGGGTGGACTCGAGGTCGCTGACGATGTCGACCAGATAGCGATGTGACTGGTCATCGTTCCAGTCGACCCGCTGCGCCCGGTCGCGCTGGCCGAATTCGAGCAGCAGGGCGGCGAGATAGTCGGCCACCTCACGCTCCGCCACCCCGGCGCCCAGCAGGGCATGACGGACCATGACGTAGAAGAACAGCACCTCGCTCGGCACCATCATGGTGCGCACCGCCAGGAGCCCCTCTGCCAGCTCCGGCGCGTCGAGCAGCGGATCGGGCCCTTCGTGTTCCAGCCGCTCTTCCAGGGCGGCACGACGCGCCGCCGAGCCCCGGCTCAGGAGCAGCAGTACCAGCTGCAGGTCACCCGCCTTCAGGCGGCCACGCATGTTAGCGAGGATCATGTCGTCCCCTCCCGGCGCTGAGTCGTCCTCAACCGATCCGGAGTCCCCTCCGGCCGCCGCGCTGTCCAGCGTGATCGCGTTCGCCCGCGCGGTCACCGGCACGCTCCGGCCTCTATCACTACTCGACCGGATCGTGCAGGAAGTCAAGGCATCTTTCGGGCCAGTCCCCGTGGCGGTGATCATTGTGGACGAGCAGGGTGACTGGGAGAGTGCTAGCGGAGACGCAGGTCACCCCCATCTGGAGGGGCTGCTCACCGAAGTCCTGCGCACGGGGGAGCACGCCGCGCGGCGGACTCCCGGAGGAAGCGCCCTGGCGGCACCGCTCGTCGGTCGGCGCTCGATCCTCGGGGTCGTCGGGGTGGCGCTGGATCGCGACGCCGATATTCACGACCTCCGGCTCCTGGTCGGCATGACCACGGTGGCCGCCGTCGCGCTCGAGGGAGCGCGCCTGGCGGAGGCCCTGGACCGGAGCCGCCAGCGGTGGGAGGAGGCGATCGATGCCGTCAGCCTGGCGATCTGTCTGCTCGATCGTGGCGGCCGGATCGAACGGGTGAATCGCGGCTTCACCGACCTGCTATCGCTTCCGCCGGTCGCGGCGGCGGGCCGGCCGTGGCAATCGGTGGTGCCGCCGGAATGGCGCGAGGGAATTGGCGCGGCGCTGGCGGCCCCCGGTCCCGAGGAGGTGGAACTCCGCCTGGCCGACCTGTCGATCGCCGTGACCGCCTTCCGCACCACCCCGGGAGACCCGGGGCGCGCGGTCCTGATGTTCGAGAACACCACCGACCGGCGCCTGCTGCAGGATCGGCTGATCCAGTCCGGGAAGCTGTCGGCCATCGGCCAGCTCATCGCCGGCGTGGCCCACGACCTCAACAACCCGCTCACCTCGGTGGTGGGTTTCGCCGACTTCCTGGCGGAATCCGCCGAGGTGCCGCCCCGCATCCGGGAGCCGCTGCGGGTGATCCAGCAGGAAGCGGAGCGCGCCTCGAAGATCGTGAAGAACCTGCTGAGCTTTGCCCGACGGCAGGAGACCAGGCAAAGCACCGGGCTCCAGCCGATTCTCGAGGCGACGGTAGGGCTGTTCCGCAATCAGCTGAGCGGAGATCGTATCTCGCTCGAGCTGGAGATCGCGCCCGACCTGCCGCCGCTGGATCTCAACCCCAACCAGATCCAGCAGGTGTTCGTCAACCTGATCCAGAATGCCGCCCAGGCCATTCAGGCCACCAGCCTCCCCGGCACCATCCGGCTGGTGACTCGCCGCTGGATGGACGGCGTCGCGGTCGAGGTGACGGACGACGGTCCCGGGATGCCGCCCGACCTCGCCGCGCGCGCGTTCGAGCCCTTCTTCACCACCAAGCCGGAGGGCCAGGGCACCGGGCTCGGGCTCTCCATCAGTCAGGGCATCGTGAAGGAGCACGGCGGCCGGATCACCCTGGCGACTCGCGTCGGAGCGGGCTGCACGTTCGTTGTGGAACTGCCGGGCCGGCTCCACCCGGCGGCCGAGCCGCTCGCCGCCGCGCCTCCCGGCACCACCCGGCCGTTGAACGTGCTGGTGCTGGACGATGAGCCCCACATCCTGCACTACATCCGCTCAACGCTGGAGGCCTGGGGCCATACGGTGGCCACCGCGACCGACGGGCACACCGGTCTCGAGCGGGCGGTAGGCGAGCACTTCGACCTGATCGTCTCCGACCTCCGCATGCCCCGGCTCGGCGGACGGGAGTTCTACCAGTCCCTGCTGGAACGGGCGCCGTCGGCCGCGAAGCGGGTGGCCTTCAGCACCGGCGACACGGTCCGGGGCGACACCCTGGACTTCCTGGAATCCTCCGGCCGCCCCTGCCTGCAGAAGCCGTTCAGCCTCGCGGAGCTGCGGACGCTTCTCCGGGATGCCGGAGGATGACGTTCCACGTTCCGCGTTCCGCGTTCCGCGTTGGTGCCGGAGGCTCCCCCCGCACCCTCGCCGCGCCTTCGGTCCTCAAGAACGCGGAACGCGGAACGCGGAACGTGGAACTGTCTGTCGTTCACATCGCCTCGGGACGCGAATGGCGCGGCGGCCAGCGGCAGGTCTGCTATCTCGCGAGTGCCCTGGCCGAGGCCGGCGGAATCCGTCAGCTCGTGGTCACCGGCCGGGGAACCAGGCTCGCCGCCGAGCTGGGTGGCTCGGGCGTGCCGGTGTCGGAGGTCCCGTGGGGACCGGCCTTCGATCCGCGCGTGCTGTGGCGGCTGATCCGGGAACTGGACGGGCGTCGCGCAGAGCGGCCGATCCTGCATGCTCACGACCCACACGCCTTTGCGCTCGCCGCGCTGGCGGCGGCGTGGCGCGGAGCACCGCTGGTCGTCACCCGGCGGGTGGAACTCCCGCTGCGTCGTCCCTTCCTGTGGCGGCGGGCAGACCGGGTGGTCGCGATCTCCCAGGCTGTCGGCCGGGCTGCGGGCGCGAGCGGTCTCGACCCGGACCGCGTGGTGGTCGTGCCATCCGGGATTCCGCTTCATGCTCCGTCGGCAGTAACTCCCCTCAATCTCCGGCGGCGGCTGCAACTCGCCGATGAGGCGATCCTGGCGGTCACCGTCGGCGCGCTCGAGGCCGAAAAGGACCATCGCACCCTGATAGCGGCCGCGGCGCTGCTGCGGGATACACTGCCGGGCCTCCGCTGGGTGATCGCCGGGACCGGAGCGCTCCGCCGCGAGCTGGAACGCCAGATAGCGGCGCAGGCCCTCGGTGACCGCGTCCACCTGATCGGTGAAGTGCCTGACGGACGGGCCGTGATCGCTGCGGCCGACCTGCTGGTGGCCTGCTCGCGGGCGGAGGGCCTCAATACCTCGGTGCTCGACGCGATGTCCCTGGGTGTCCCGGTGGTGAGCAGCGACGCCGGCGGCCTCCCGGAGGTGCTGGCCGGAGACGCCGGGGTTCTGTGTCAGCGGGAGAATCCGGCTGCGCTCGCCACAGCGGTTGCGCGGGTGGCCGGCGATCCGTCGCTCCGCCGGCGCCTGATTGCCGCCGCGCACGAGGGCGTACGCCGATTCGGGAGCGACCGGATGGCCGCGGGTATGCTGTCCGTGTATCATTCGGTCGCTCGAACCACCTAGAGACGCATGCTCTATCTCTGCATCCCCAGCCACGACGAGGCCCCAACAGTCGGGCTCCTCCTGTGGAAGATCCGCAAGACCCTTCAGGCGTTTCCCCGCGAGTACGAAATCCTCGTCGTGGACGACGCCTCGAGTGACGCCACGTCCGAGATCCTCGAGCCCTACACCAAGGCCCTGCCGCTGACGGTGATCCGTCATGGAGAGCGGCGGGGATATGCCCGCACGCTCGAGGAGCTGCTGCGACTCGCGGTCGAGCGCACCGACCGACCGAAGCGCGACGCGGCAATCGTGCTGCACGCCGATTTCAGCCACGGCCCGGAGTATCTGCCCGAAATGGTCAAGCGCCTGGAATCGGGCGCTGACCTCGTGGTCGGTCAGGCGACTGTGACGGGTGAGCCAAGGCGGGCGGCACGGCTCGTGCGAAAGTACGCCCGGTGGCTGCTTAGAGGCGTGCAGGTGTCCGGAGTGAAGGACATTGTCTCCGGATATGGAGCCTTCCGGCTGTTCGCGGTCCGGAACGCCCTCAAGGAGCAGGAAGGGCCGCTGCTCACCTCGGAGGGCTGGGCGGCGAACGCGGAGCTGATTGCCAGGGTGGCGCGGCACGCACGGCGGGTCGATACGGTGGAGGTGCTTGAACGTCACGATCTCCGCCAGCGCAAGAGCCGCATCGATCCGTGGCCGCTGGCGCGGCAGTTGTGGCGCGAAGGCGGGAGACTCAGGATCAGCAGCACGCGGCCAGCCGACTCCAGACCGGGCCCGGCCAGTCGCGCCGCTGAAGACCCGGAATTGGAGGAAGCACCGAAATGAAGCTTCTCACGGCTCAAGTCGTCGCCAGCCTGTTCCTCGGCGCGATCCCCGCGGTCTCGGCCCCCCAGGCCGCTCTTCCGTCGCGGCCCGACCCGGTCAGCTACCCCTTTCACGTGGGAGAGCGGTTCCAGTACGCCGCCAAGCTGGGAATCCTCCGGCTCGGCACGGCGTGGATGAGCGTGAACGGCATCGACACCGTTCGCGGGCAGGAGTCGTTCGTGTTCGAGTTCGGGCTGGACGCCTCGGCACCGTTCTACAAGAGCAGGAATGTGCTGCAGTCGTGGACCGGCACCCAGGACCTCGTCTCCCGGCGTTTCCACCAGGACCTGGTGGAGAACGGCAAGCCGCGGAAGCGCTACTTCGAGATCTTCCCCGACTCCCAGATCTATGTGCAGGAGAACCGCCCGGGCTCCAAGGCCTCGGTCGCCAACCCATTGGACGACGCGGCGTTCTTCTACTTCCTCAGGACCCTGCCGCTCGAAGTGGGCAAGACCTACAAGTACACCCGGTACTTCAAGAAGGAGCTGAACCCCGTCACCATCACGGTGGTGAAACGGGAGAAGATGGAGATGCCGGACGGCAAGGATGCCACCTGTGTCATCCTGAATCCGGTGGTCGGCGACGATGGCCTGTTCGCCCCGCGCTCCAAGGCGATGCTGTGGATCACCGATGACGCCCGCCGGGTGCCGGTGCAGATCCGCGCCAAGCTCCCCTTCGGGACGGTAACCCTGCGGCTCGAGAGCCTGACTCCGGAGCAGACACCGCAGTGAGCGGGTACCGCGAGCCCGACCTCCGGCGGCTTCGTACCGTCGCGATCGGGGCGCGGCCCAACAAGATCGACCGCACGCTGCTGGCCGGACTCCCCGGCACGGACCGGTCCTTCCACGCCTTCCTCGACAGCCTGCCCCACGTCCTCGCGGCCGATCACCTGCGTACGTTGGCGGCCGCGATCGCCACCGCGGCGGGTGCCGGCCGCGGCGTCGTGCTGCTGGTCGGAGGTCATGTCATCAAGGTGGGTCTGGGCCCCTTGCTGGCCGACTGGGTCCGGCAGGGCATCGTCACCCACGTGGCGATGAACGGCGCCGCGGCCATCCATGACTTCGAGCTGGCCGCCTTCGGCGGAACCAGCGAGGAAGTGGAGAGCGGCCTCAACGACGGCACCTTCGGCATGGCGGAAGAGACCGGCTCGGCGATGAACGCCGCCATAAACCAGGCGCACGCCGACGGACGTGGATTGGGGGAAGGACTGGCGATGTCGCTAGCCGCCGCGGCCGACCTTCCCGGTGCGGACGTCTCCCTGCTCCTCGCATGCCACCAGCAGGGAGTGCCGGTGACCGTCCACGTCACCATCGGTGCCGAAGTCATCCAGCAGCACCCCATGGCGGACGGTGCGGCGCTGGGCGAGACCAGCCACCGCGATTTCAGGCGCCTCGCCGGCTCCCTCCCCGATCTCGACGGCGGGGGAGTGGTCCTCAACCTGGGTAGCGCCGTGGTGCTGCCCGAGGTTTTTCTCAAGGCACTCACCATCGCTCGAAACCTGGGCGCGGGGAAGCCGACCGGATTCCTCGCGGCCGACTTCGATATGATCCGGCATTACCGGCCGCAGATGAACGTGGTCGAGCGCCCGACTCGTGCTGGAGGCACCGGTCTCCTGTTCACCGGGCACCACGAACTGCTGCTTCCATTGCTGGTGTGGGCGGTGAGGGATGTGAGCCGGAAGGCGTGAGGCGTCAGCCGTCACCCGTCACCCGTCAGCCGTCAGCCGTCAGCCGTCAGCCGTCAGCCGTCAGCCGTCAGCCGTCAGCCGTCAGCCGTCCACGCGTCATGCCTGATTGGCTTGAACGCAACACCTGACGCCTGTCGCCTCACAGCACTCCAAACCCAACGACCCTCCGGCGCAGGCACCGGAGGGTCGTTTGTCTTCGGGAGCTGGATTCCCTGCTACTCGGTCGGCTTTCCGGAGATGGTCTCCTTGACCCGGTCCGCGGTGGCTGGGGCGAAGATCCGCAGCACGAGGTAGATCAGGAAGCCGAGGAACGCCAGCCAGATCAGCTTGCCCACGACCCCGAGGATGATGCCGAACAGACCCAGGAAGAGCTGCAGGCCGAACCAGGCAACCACGGCCAGCAGGGCGAACCCGACGAGGTTCCGGAACATGCTATTTTCCTCCACGGAAAGCAGTCTCGCCAACCTAGTACGCGCGACGTTTCAGAAAGTTTCCTCGGTCCAATCGTGACACAAGCCTTTGATGTCATTGTGGTTGGCGGAGGCCCGGTAGGTGCCTCCTGCGCCCGGGAGCTGGCCCAGTCCGGTCGGAGGGTGCTGCTCCTCGAACGCGGTGACAACCGCGGCGAAGGGTGGCGCGCCGCCGCCGGAATGCTGGCAGCGCAGGTCGGCAGCACCGGGCAGGACCCCCTGTTCGAGCTGGGTCTGGCCGGCCGGGAATTGCTCGCCGAGCTCGCCCCGATGCTCCAGGACCAGACCGGGATCGACGTCGGCTTCTGGCAGGAAGGTATCGCCCGAGTGGCTGGGGATGAAGCCGACGCGGGCAAGCTCCGGTCTCAGGTGGCGTGGCAGCGGCAGCAGGGACACGTCTGCGACTGGTTCGACGCCGGCGAGGTGAGGGCCCGGTGGCCCTGGCTGGGTCCGACGCATGGAGCGTTCTGGGCCCCGCGCGATGCCGCATTGCACCCTGTCCGCCTGGTGGACGCGTTGCTCAAGGATGCCACCAAGCTGGGCGTTTCGCTGGTGCACGACAACGTGGTTGCGATCGAACGCCGCGGCGACCGAGTTACCGGCGTCATCGGCCGGGAGAGTTACGGCGCTCCGGACGTGGTCATCGCGGGCGGTGCCTGGTCGGGCCAGGTCGGCGGACTGCCCCGCCCCCTGACCGTAGAGCCCATTCGCGGGCAGATGGCGGCACTGGCCTGGCCGGCCGGGGTGGCGCCGGCTGTGGTCATCGGCAAGGGCTGCTACCTGGTCGCGCGGGATGGCGAAGCGGTGGTCGGGACCACGATGGAGCACGCCGGCTACGCGCCCGAGGTGACCGCCGCGGGACTGGCTGAGATCTTCACCGGCGTGAGCGCGCTCTGCCCTTCCCTGGCGCGCGGTGAGGTGCTCAGCACCTGGGCCGGCCTGCGCCCGGTCTCTCCCGACGGGCTCCCCATCATCGGCCGCGAGCCTCGACTCAACGGTCTGTGGTACGCCACCGCGCACGGGCGGCACGGCATTCTGTTGTCAGGCATCACCGGAGTCCTGATCACCCGGCTGCTCTCCGGTGAGAACGAGGTGGAGCACCTCGCGCCTCTCCGACCGGACCGGTTCTGGAACTGGTGATTGGAGGCGACGAGGCGACGAGGCGACCGGACGACACGGCGGCCTGCCTCCTCCCTCCCTTCCCACTCCCACTCCCACCTCCCACCTACCACGTCTTACGCCTCACGTCTCACGTCTCACGTCTTACGTCTCACATCTCACGTCTTACGTCTTACATCTCACGTCTCACGTCTCACGCCTGACGCCTGCAGCCCCCCAACCCATCCGATCGCCCGCGACCGGCGTAGACCCGGACATGCGGCGCCGGACACTCCGTCCTGCTTCCGCCTTACCCTCTCGCGGGAGACCCACCCATGCTCCGTTGGCGCGCACTATCGCGCATCCAGCGGCTCGCCGCCCTGCTCGTCGTCGCCGGTGCCCTGGCCGGTGGCGTACGCTATGCGACGGGCTCCGACCACCAGGACACTCCGCTGGTCGAGTTGAATCCGCGGATGGACCTGACCGATGTCTACGCGTTTCCCGGTTCCGCTCCTGGGCGGATCGTGCTGGTGATGAACACCAGCGGTTTCCTCAGTCCGGCGCAGACGCCGAGTGCGGCGTTCGATCCGAACATCCTGTACCAGTTCAAGGTGGACAACGACGGCGACGCCGTGGAAGACCGGGTCATCCAGGTCACCTTCGACGGCTCGACCACCAGCCAGAAGGTCACGGTGCGCGGCCCGTTCGTCCCCCCCGTGACCGGCGCGATGATGAATGTGGTGAACACCAGCGCCACCAGCCTCGCCGGCGACTTCAACCAGCCGTTCGGCTCGGCCAGCGGGGTCCAGGCCTTCGCCGGTCCGCGTGACGACTCGTTCTTCCTCGACCTCGAAGCCGCCTTCTGCATCCTGCCCGACCGCCGCCCGGCCTCCGGCCCCCTGGCGGGCCCCTGTACCCTGCCGAGCGCCGGCTTCCGTACCCCCGGCGTGAACTACATCGCCGGCTACAACGTGCTGTCGATCGTGGTCGAGCTGCCGAGTTCGCTCCTGGAGAGTGGAGCCCCGGGCAGGCTCGGCATCTGGGGCACCATCAGCCGCTGATCACGACCCAAGGAGAATCCTTCAATGCGAACCCGCACTCTGCGCCTGACCACGCCGGCGCTGCTCGCAGGCCTGGCGATGCTCGCCGGCGCCTGCAGCGATGACAACAACAACTCCGGGGTCGGCCCCGGCACGAACCAGACGTACAACCAGGTCCAGCGCCTGGGCAACCCGCTGATCAGCGAAGTCCTGCTGGACAAGCGCAGCCACCCGACCCACGGCTCGACCGGGCCGGACCAGGACGCCGCACTCATCGGGCCCGAGATCTTCAGCCACCTGGTCAAGAACTCCCCGACCACCTTCGCCGGGCGCGACTCCGCCTACGTCGGCGTGCTGGCCAGCGTGCTGCTGCCGGACATGCTGATCGTGCAGACCGATAAGGACCCTTCGACCGCGAGCTGGCTCAACTGGGTGGGCGTAGGGCCGCTGGCGAACGGCTGGGGCGGCCGGACCCTGTCGGACGATGTGGTGGACCTGGCCCTGCTGGCGGTGTTCGGCGACCCTTTCGGCCTCGATCCCACGCATACCACGCCGTCGCTGACTAGCGACCACGTGGCGAGCGACTCCCCCTTCCTGGCGAGCTTCCCGTACCTCGCCCCGCCCAATCCTTGAGAAGGCGGGCGGACGGGCGGACGGGACGGG
>Ga0326726_10000241_pt1 | contig 53240 bp, 49 predicted proteins | sample MHFenrmetagenome_2_FD_207603 | JGI IMG/M metagenome (GOLD analysis project Ga0326726, IMG submission 207603) | Lab enriched peat soil microbial communities from Michigan Hollow, Ithaca, NY, United States - MHF15MN | ecosystem: Environmental > Terrestrial > Soil > Wetlands > Peat | place: USA... | reverse complement strand
TTTATGCAGTGGCTCGATCCGCAGATCGGCTGGCTGGTGGTCAAACGGGCCAGCGGCAACAATTTCTCGCTCGGGAGCCTGTTCAGGACGGAGGACGGGGGTCTGACCTGGAGCCAACTGAGCATTCCAATTGGAGAAGAGGTGGCTTTCATCACCCCGGAGACCGGCTGGGTGGCCGGCGGGGCGGCCGGGGACGAGTTGTACTCGACGGAGGACGGCGGCGGGACGTGGGTCTCCCAGGATTTCGTGCAGTCCACGGGGACAGACAACCAGAAATATGCCTATTTGCCCCCCAGGTTCCAGGATGCGAACCATGGTCTCCTGCCCATCACGATCAGCGATGGGAACGGTATTCAGGTTGACTTTTATTCGACCGAGGATGGAGGCCAGACCTGGACGCTGGAGAACAGCACCCCGCTGGACGGGAGCGTCGACCCGGGCGTGGCACCCCCGTTGTCCCTGTTCGACGGCAGTCATTTTACCCTGGTGGTGCCAGCCAGTGACCGGATCGTCACGGAACAGGGGCCGGGCCAGTTCTCCACGAGATACAACCTGGACGGCAGGTCAACCGACCTGACCACGATCGATATGGCGAGCATGGAGGTGGGGCTGGGGCTGTCCATGGCAGGAGACTGCACCGCCCCGACACCTGATGCAGAGACCAAGGGGAACCTGTCCTGTACGCAGACGAAACAACTGCTCAAGACCACCGATGGGGGGGAGACCTGGAACCCGGTGGCCTTGCCGGGGGAACCAGGGGCGGTCCAGGCTGCAAGCGTCGACAGCATGATCGGCCAGGGAATCGACACCTGCGAAATCCCCACCCTGAATCAAATGCAGGCCTGGTGGAATGACAGCCCCTATGGGGCGGTCAATCTGTATATCGGGGGCTCGATGCGGGGTTGCGACAACGTGCGCCTCAACTCAACGCTGGTTTCCCAGTTATTCCAACAAGGCTGGAAATTAATCCCAACCTGGGTGGGTCCTCAGGCGCCCTGCACGTCCTTTCGAGAGCGGGTGAGCCTCGACCCGGAAAGCGCCCATGACCAGGGGACAGCCGAGGCGGAGGCTGCCATTACGGCGGCCTCAGCCCTGGGACTGACCAACCCGGACGGCTCAAACACGGTCATTTATTATGACCTGGAAGGCTACAATATCAACAATGCCGACTGCCGAAACGCGGTGAAATCCTTCATCGACGGCTGGGACGAGCAGCTGGCCGCGCGGGGAAATACATCCGGCGTATATGGGTCCGCCTGCGCCTCGGCGCTGAGCGATTTCGCCAGCATCCCCCATATCCCGGACACAATCTGGCCGGCGTGGTGGAATTTCGATACGTATGACGGCAATGCCTCGGTGCTCGGCATCATCTGCCTGTCCAACAATTACTGGGTCTATCACCAGCGCATCCACCAATATGCGGGGGGGCATAATGAAAGCTGGGGAGGCATCACCCTCAATATCGACGATAACGTCCTGGACGGAGGCCTGGCGGTCCCGTACCAGGGCAGCGGCAACCTGCCTCCCAGCCAGCCGGTCAACCCAAAACCGATCGATGGGGGCATCGTATCCCGCACCAACGACACCTGGCTGTACTGGAGCACGAACGGCATTTCCTGCAACGTTCACACCTGGGGCGTCAATATCGACACGACCACCAACGGAAATTGCGCGAGTCTCCATCCCGGCATGCAGCCTCCCGGCGCTTATTTGTGGCAGGTGACGGCGATCAATCCCTACGGTTCCACGCTCGGGCCGGTGTGGCATTTTAATGTCCAGCCGTATGCCCCGACCGGGCTGACCCTGGGCACCGTCACCGGCACCCGGATCGACCTGGGTTGGACGCTATCGGCCGACGACCCTGTCTACCTGGACGGGTATGATGTGTATGTCAATAACCAGATGGTCCTCAGCCTGCCCAAGGGAACGGTCAGTTCCACGATATCCAACCTGGCGTGCAATACACCCTATTCCATCTTCCTGCGGTCCAGGCGGCAAAATATACAATCGACGGATAGTAATTCCGTTACAACCACAACCGGAAGCTGCACAGGAGTGACCTATACCATCTCTGGCAACGCCGGGGTGGGGGGAGCTGCCCTCTCCTATACCGGAGGCTCAACCACTGCGGATGGGATTGGTGACTATTCGATCCCTGTTCCCGCGGGCTGGTCCGGAACGGTCACCCCGTCGTTGACGGGCTACATTTTCATTCCTGTCAACCGGGCTTACACCAACGTGCTTGCCAGCGTGACCGGTCAGAACTACATGGTATATCCAGGTGCCTTCAACAAGACCAGTCCCGCCAACGCAGCAATAAACCAGCCCACCAATCCGACCTTAAGCTGGGGAGCCAGCGCTACTGCGGCTTCCTATTCATATTGTCTCGATACCGCCAACGACAATGCCTGCAGCGCTTCCTGGATATCCACTGCTTCCAACACCAGCGTGGATCTTAGCGGGCTCACGCCGGGAGCGACCTATTACTGGCAGGTGCGCGCCACCAACGCCAGCGGAACCACGTATGCCAACGGCAGCGCCACGTCCTGGTGGTCGTTTGCCGTCCTGCCTCTACCCGGCGCCTTCAATAAATCCAGCCCGACCAGTGGATCTACCAATTTACCGGTCAATCCAACCTTAACCTGGGGAGCCAGCAGCAATGTCGTCTATTACCAGTACTGCCTCGACACCGTCAACGATAATGCCTGCAATACCTCCTGGGTTTCGACCGGCGCGACTGCAAACGTGACTCTGATCGGTCTCACCCCGGGCACTTATTACTGGCAGGTGGGCGCCACCAATGGAATAGGAACCACATGGGCGAATGGGAGCGCCACTTCCTGGTGGTCGTTCACCATCGTCCCGTTCCCGGGCGCTTTCAATAAGGCTGCACCCGTAAATAACGATCCCAATCAACCCACCAACCCGACATTGAGCTGGGGAGCCAGTAGCGGAGCCCTATCCTACGCGTATTGCATCGATACCATCAACGATAATGCCTGCAATGCCTCCTGGATCTCAAATGGGACAACCAGGATCAAGGCGCTAAGCGGGCTTACCCCCGGGACTATATACTATTGGCAGGCGAGTGCCACCAATACCACCGGTACCACCTATGCAGACGGCGGGATCACAGCCTGGTGGTCGTTCGTTGTTCCATCCATACCCGGCGCTTTTGGGAAATCCAGCCCAACCAATGGAGCCACAAACCAGCTTTCCAACCCAACCCTGTCCTGGGGAAGCAGCAGTAATGTCGTCAACTATCAGTTCTGCATCGATACCAGTAACAACAACACCTGCAATGCCTCCTGGATCAACACCGGCACCACCGCCAGTGTGGCTCTCACCGGTCTGACTCCCGCCACGTATTACTGGCAGGTGCAATCAACCAATGCCGTGGGTTCCACCTATGCCGATGGGAGCGCCACTTCCTGGTGGTCGTTCACGGTAGACCAGGCGCCCGGCGCTTTCAACAAGACCAGCCCGGTTAGCGGGATCACAAACCTTCCGACTGCCATCACCTTGACATGGGGAGCCAGCGCAAGGGCAGTATCCTACCAGTACTGCGTCAACACCACGGCTGCCTGTACCACCCCCGCAGCCTGGGCATCAACCGGTGCACTTACGACCGTCACCCTGACCGGATTGATCCCTGGCACCTATTACTGGCAGGTGCAGGCCGTTAACGGTGCTGGAAGCGTGGATGCCAATGCCGGGGCCTGGTGGTCGTTCACTATAAAAGTGTTCGACTCGATAGGAGTGTATAACAACTCCATCTTCTATCTGCGCAATTCCAACACCAACGGTGTTGCTGACCTCATGTTTTCCTATGGTTGGGTATCAGCAGGGATAATACCCCTGGCAGGTGACTGGGACGGCAATGGCAGTACAACGATCGGGATATACAACAACGGTGTCTTCTATCTGCGCAATACCAACAATAATGGTATTGCTGACCTCACGTTTGCCTATGGGCCGGTGACAGCGGGGGTAATTCCACTGGCAGGTGACTGGGACGGAAATGGAACTGACACGATAGGGGTCTACTATAACGGTGTCTTCTATCTGCGCAATTCCAACGATAATGGTATCGCCGATCTCACGTTTTCCTATGGGCCTTTGGAAGCGGGGGTAATTCCCATGGCGGGAGACTGGGACGGCAACGGCACGGACACGGTTGGTGTATATCGCAACTCCATCTTCTACCTGCGCAATTCCAACAACAACGGTATTGCTGACCTCACGTTTTCCTACGGTTGGGTATCAGCAGGGATAATACCGCTGGCAGGTGACTGGGATGGCAATGGGATCACCACGATAGGGATATACAACAACGGTATCTTCTATCTGCGCAATTCCAACAACAATGGGATAGCTGACCTTACCTTTGCCTATGGGCCGGTAACAGGTTCCAAGCCGCTCGCTGGTAAGTGGTGAGTGCTGCTACTTTGATTAAATCGGCACATATTTTAGAAAAGGGGTTGCAAACGCCAACTGCCATATAGAAATATAATGCTCAGAATTACCTCCCGCCGACCTCGCAATAACCAGCATTTATGTCGACGGGCGGATGTTTTATCATGACGAGCCTGCCCCCCACGCTACTTGAGAAGGCGTTAATCAGGAGCGTAAATACCTATTAATTAAATGTTATAAGGGCTTGAAATTAAACATATAGTCTGTTGTAGAACCGCCTCAGTAAGAACAACAAGGGAACAAAAACATCCCCGCCCAGGAAGAGCGGGAGTCGATTGAGGGGCGGATATCTGAATAAACTCCAGGTTGGTTTTATTTGCCAGCGTGGATTTTATCGACAGCGCGGGAGGGCGCGTGCTGATGCTGATTGAGTCGGCGGCAGGAGATTTATTGGAAATTGACGAAGTCTTTTGATGGGATGCCGGTGGAACACCCAACATATCCGGGAGAAAATTCTCAATCGGGGAAGATGAAGGAATGGTTCGAGTCGGAAGTCATTTAGGCGTTTTTATTGGAAGAATCAGGGGTTGGAGGAATAAAACGAAAAATCGTGATCAGGGCTACCCCGGTCACGGCTTTGGGTGGGGGGAGGGTAGAAGGGCTTGGTAACGTAAAATTCCGATGTGCTTGTTTTCAGGTGCTTTCATTCAGCCCGGTTGAACAACCGGGGACGTCAGAACCCGGTTCTCAGGGAGGATGAGCATCAAATTCATTGCGGTGATATAATACGATATATATTATCTCTATTGTATACTTAAATAATCGGATGATTTATTTTAGTGATCCGGCACAGTTTTCGGAATGTAAACCCTCGGTCGGATCGTCTATTTAAATCACGGGCAACGGGTCCTCTATTTTTACCCAATGAGGAACATAATTTTACAAAGGAATTTTGAATGAACATAACCATCACAAAAACTGAAAAGCCCGTTCCTATCTCCCGGTTGCATCTGGACGGCATACTGGATGGTACCAATTTTGAGACTCTGATGAAAGAAGCAAAAAAATTGTACACTGCAGGTGCCCGCAACCTTATCCTGGACCTGAGCCTGCTTACATATATCAGCAGCGCCGGGTTGGGCGCAATCCATCAGGTCGCGCTTTTATTCCGGGGGAAAAAACGCCATGAACAAGACGAAAGCTGGGGTGACTACCGATGGGCAGCCTACAGGAAAATCGATAATCGCCGCATGTATCCGTACGAGGTCCATGTCATATTATTTTCCCCCACCAAAGAGGTCCGCAAGGTGCTCGACATGATCGGCTTCGGCTTCCTCTTTGAAATCTTTACCGACCTTCAGAAAGCGATCGACTCATTTTATTTTCCATGGGTGCCAGTGCAAGGGAAGTCAGCCTGAGGTAAGTTCAATCGCCCCTCTTTCTTATAGGGTGCATTATTCATTGCGATTCGGGTACAAAGGTAGTGGAGAGGTATTGGTATGGATTCTCATTCAATTCAAGTGATGGCTGGCGTTACTTCGAGCATGATCTTTGTCAGCAGCAACTTACCCAGTTTGTTCAAAGCCTTCAAGACAAAAGATATGGGGTCCTACAGCCTGGGGCAGCTTATTTTGGGCAACGTTGGGAACTGGGTCTACTGGCTGTATGTGCGCAGCCTGCCCGTGGGTCCGGTCTGGTACCTGCAAGCCTTCTTTACCACCGCCAGTGGATTGATGCTTTTCTCCTACCTGCGCTATGAAAAGAAATGGTTCCGTATAAAGAGACGAAACCCGCATGCACCCGCCAACTCGGCTTTGGCGAACCATCCCTGTGGGAACATCCGGGATCAGTCGGATGGGTAAGACCAGCTGGCGAGCTGGAGATCCTGGAGACCCTTTTTGGCATAGGGGTAAAAATCATTCACCAGGAATAACTCGAAAATAGTTTCGAATGACGATCGAAGCATCAAAAAAAGGGGGCTTGACAGAAGAAAGCATGCAGTAATATCAAAAACAAAATCAGGGAGACCGCGCCGCGGCGCATCAAGCGACCAGCCGCCAAATATAGCCATATCGACGCCCTGACATCGTACCCGAAGGGTAGGGGTCGATAGGGGTGTCGATGTTCTAATCCCCCCTATCCCTCTTAACAGCTTTTATCCCCATCGATAATCCTGAGATCGTCTTTTTTATTCGGTATCACGCACAGGAACTCGAAATCCTCGTCCCCGTTGTTCTGGTACCAATGCGGCGCACCTTCGGGGATAAAGACCACGTCCCCTGCCTTCGCCTGGTAGATTTGATTGTTGATGCCGATGCAGGCATGCCCGCGCAGCACGAACTGCTCGTGCTCCACGGTGTTGGTGTGGGCCGGCATGCCTCCGCCGCGCTGGATCACGAAGCGCCGCATGGCAAAGATGGGGCCTTCCTCCGAGGAGATGAGCACCTGGATGGTGGTCTTGTTTCCCCCTTTGACGGCTTCCGCGGCCACATCACGGACATGTTTCACTCGCATATGACCTCTGCGCGGCGGGCGCTTCGAGCGCCCAGCCGCCACACCTGCACTGCACCAAATGCAGTGCGGTGCAAATGCATCGACGACTCACGTCGTCGATGCATCCATTCCTGTAAACATGCGGGGTATTATACTGCTTGTGCGGGTTGAGATTTCCTTACCTGTAAGTAATTTGTACAAATTAATATCCGGCTTCTGCGCTATACTAAAAACCTGGAACGATTCCTGGATATTTGCCCTGTCGTTTTCGTTCCGGGGAGTGAAATCCCCCGGACGGAACACGGGGTGCCTGGAGGAATAAATGGAAAGCAAAAATAAAAACAAGACCTGGTTGATCGCCGCCCTGGTCGCGCTGGTCGTGATCGGCGGGGGACTCCTGGTGTGGTCGCTGGTGCTGGACGACCTGTTCAACCGGCCGGCTGAAAATCCCGGGACGGGGACGCAGGCAAATAACCCCGTGGGAACCCAGACTGCGGCGAATGTCAACCTTCCCAATGCCATAACGATCGATCCCCAGGCTCCACAGTTGATCGAAGTGGGGGCCGGCTATTGCGTTGCCCTCATACCGGACGGCTGGAGCTTCGCCTCCCCTGCTCCCTATGCAGGAGCGGACATTTTATCAGCGGACAAGCGCATCCATGCTGCCTGGGAGATCGCCAGCCTCAATAAATCCCTTTATCCAACCGAGGATTCTGCTTTGACTCAACTGATGAATCCGGTCTACCCGGGTTTTACCCTTACCAGCCCGAAAACGGAAACGGCAGTCGGGTTTTGGTCCCGTGATTTCAGCAGCGGGACGGGGCAAAAGGGCACTCTTTTCTACATGCTGTATGACGCTGACCCCAATATAGAAGTGATCTCGGTCTATGCTGCTGCAACCGACTCGGACCTGTGGGATACCCGAGGAGCGCTGGCATTGTCTTCCGCCATCTCGATCCGCTGCCTCTCTCAACTACGCCCCTCGACGGCGAGCCTGGACCTCGGGTCCGCGAACCCCTCCGACCCGTCCGCCAACCCGGAGGTGGTCCTTTCGTCCAAGTGGACCGAGGCGTTAATGGGATCCGTAAATGTTTACTCTCCCGCCCTGGGCGAGCACTATTTGGTGTCCCCGGGTTCTTACTGGGCAGACGGTCCGCAGGGCGGCGGGTATTATCGCCAGCTCCCGGAGGGCGGGTACGAGTTGCTCCAGGTTGGTTTTGGGGAGTATTAACGGGGATTCGGTTCCAGAAGAAGTAGGGGCGAGACATGACATGAAGGAATCAAAGTTAAATCATCCTCCCCCATTTTTTGTACGCCTGCCCCGCATACTTTGGCGGGGTGAAAATGGGGGAGCCCGAAGGGCGGAGGGGCCGTTTAGGACGCCGGTCTTGGCAATCCCTGTTTATTCCACCGACCGGTGGATTGTATTATCTTTGTGATATTATTATTCTGGTTAAACTATATTGTCGTATCTGCAAGTTGCCCACAATCTATGTTTCTCCCTAATGGCGGGTGAACGTTCGATAGATAGCCAATTAGCCCATATGGAATAACGGATGATCAATAAAGGAGGTTCGATATGAAAAAGTATTTCTTTCTCATCATCATCGTCCTCATCCTGGCATCCTGTACCCCTACAGTTCAGCAAGAAGCAACGCCAACATTTCGCTTTGGCGTTGCTGTCGAAAATAAAGCGCAAGCACTTATAGGAGCCCAATCAGGTCTTATTCAGAGCTTTGATTACACAGAGCCACTTACAGTGGTTAAAGTGGAGCAAATGAGTTTCGCGGAATATAGCAAATTCGTAGGCACATCCAACAATAGACCGTTGGAAATGCAGGTATGGCTTATTATTTATTTTGATGACCAGTGGCAGTCAAAATCTCCAATGCCTGGTGTTACGCCTTATCCTCCGTTTCACGGTTGCGTATCCGTAGCCATCAATGCTGCGGATGGCATGCCATTAGAGGTGGGTGGACTACATTTTGGCATAATACCGGAATGTGACAAATAATCCTGATCAATCAGTCCTGAGGCGGGCTAAAACCGTCTGGCGGGAAGTAGATAAACCAAATATTTAATAATCGCAATTCATGAGTATTTCAATGCGATAAGGAATCTGACGCATTGGGTACATCGAAGCAAAGTGCGGTTGAACATCTAATTTGGTGGGATCAATGCCCCTATAGTTTATCGCTTCTTTGCGCCGAGAAATAAACCGGGAGAAACTACATGAAACTTTATAAGTTTATCTCTTATACATCTTTGGCGATTATTGCCGTAGTGATAATTCTTCTCGCATCTTTGCCGATTAGATTTCCAAATTCGTTAATCGCTTGGAAGCAAATAATTCTCATTCTGATTCCCGCTGTAGTGCTTGTTGTGCTTCTTTTCGTAAAGCCACTTCTTTCAAACAAGGTTTTTCTCGCTCTAACCATTTTGTTTGCAGGAGTTGCCATTTTGGGAACTATCGCGGGATGGATGTCACCTATCTTGTTGGGAATATTTTTAGTAGCATGTTTTGCTTTATATATTTCCGGTAATACCTCTCAATCCGATTTTAAGCGTAAATAAGACATGGTTTTATGGTGGGTTGGTCAGAAAAGAAGATTATTGGGTAAGAGGCATTGAGTCCATCGAAGCATTTATTGTTTTATCTTTGTGATTTTGCTTTACTGGTTTAAGTTTATGGTTATTCAACTGACGTCCATAAACTATTTGCCTCCCAAAAGGAGGGTGAACATATGATTCTAAGTTACGATGCGAATTATTATGTTTCTATGAAACAGGTGAAAGAGAGTTAGCACTGCGAAAAAGGAAATTTATATTCATTGCATTATTAATTGGGCTCTTGATGATTGTAATCGCAGTAACTTATTTCTATTTGAATCATCAAGAGTTTATGGCTCAGCGTCATCACTTGCTATGTGAGATCTTACAACCTGGCATGTCAAAGGATGAAGTGCTCAGCAATTTGCAGCAGGTTGGAAAATTTACGATGAATGAGGTAGATTCGTCAAGTGGATTTGTCGCCTTAGATATCAACTATACAGATCCTCGCGTAGTGGGGCAATATGGCTATTTCTCGGTCGTGTTTATTGATAGTAGATATGTACGGGCGGTCGTGCCGCATGGGAGCGATAATCCCGAGTACATTTGTGATTTATATCAAGCGTCCCGGTCAGTAACTATTTCCCCGTAAATTGTTGTCAACCGATACAATTTACAAGGGCTACTAGAACGAATATCGGGAATGAAATTGGCAAATTAGCATCTTCCGAATTCGTAACGAACCTTCAAGTAACGCTTATCATGAGTATATCAATCCTGTAAGGAATCTGACACTTTGATTCCTTCGCATCATGCTATGACGGAATCAATACGTCAGATTCCCTATGACATTGAGATTGTTTTGTAAGTTATAGATTTGCATCATTTTAAGGAAATAAGGTGTAGAATTTTAGAGGAGTAGCCTAATTTCGAACAAAAGGGGTGGCAAATTGGGAATTCATTTGGCACAAAACAATAGGTTTTTGAAACTATTTCGTCTCTTGATGAGCAACATGACTTCACGGAAAGGTATCGTGTTCTCAATTGCCATGACTCTCATGCTTTTAAGTTGCAATTCCACAGGATCATTCGCTCCGACATCCACACCAATCCCCACTTCTACTTTCACGGCTTACTCCACCCCGACTGACACATCATCCATTGCCAGTTCAAAGACCAAAGCAAAGCTTCTGATTCAAAATCAAATGAAGTATTATATTTCCAATCCGGACGTATTGGAACCAGTTCTTTTGTATTCAGGGGAACAACCGTTATTAATGGCGAGCCTATCGCCGGATGCGACAAAATTTGCTTATTTTTGGGGGAATTTTGTCTACGTCCAGGATTTAGAAACTGGGAAAATAAGTGTACTAAACCAAGAAATTATTGGAAGTATGGGGGGACAAATCAGGTGGTCGCTGGACGGTACACGCCTCGCGATAACATGTGCATATGGTCAACAACAGATCCCGGCAATCTGTTCCATTAATACACAAAATGGACAAATAGATGTTTTAGTAAACGAAACAAATATGGACGAATTCTGTTCATCATCCGGGGCATTTGTTATGCTGCAAGATTGGAGCCAGGATAACTCAATGATGGTTTATACCTGTTTTATCATTCCAGGACAGGGTAAAAAAGAAGATTTTTCAATTTATCTTTATGATCTTGCCTCCAAAACATCAAAAAGAGTTTTTGACGGAACGACCCAAGATACAATGTGGGGAATCGGCAGTGCCTCCATTTCGCCCGATAATAATTACCTGCTGATAACCGGACACAACCAGGATCACATCCTTCAGGTTTATCTTCTGGACCTGACGAATAACACACTGAAACAACTGACGAATGAAACGGACTATGATTCGGAGGCATTGGTCTGGAAAAGTGACAGCAGGTCTTTTTATCTGCACAAAACATTTAGACAGATACCTTATCCAGAATCTAATTTTGTAATGAACACAAATGGGCTTATTGTTAATTCGTTGGATATTTCCGGAAAAATAATCAAATAGATATTAATAATCGATCATATCAGGATAGAAAATAGCGCCCAATTTATTTCCAGCTTCCTTCGCATGACCCAGTGCAATACCTAATTCAAGAGAATGCCAAATACGCGGACGGGTGCTAGGTACGCACCCGTCCGCTGCTGTATAACATCCCGGTTCTTACGGGATTTCTTGATATGGCTTCGAGGAAAAGCAACTGTCAGCACAATAGAAACTTTGATTCCTTCGCATCATGTCTCGCCCCTACTAAAATATTATTGTGTCAAAATCGCCATCGGGTTTGCCAGGCAGGCTGCCCCGGTCTCCCCGGGCTTGCATAACACCAGGGTGCGGTCGTCTTTCACGGCAAAAATAAACTCCCTGGTCGTTTGCCCCACCAGGAAGGAATCGGCGCACCTGGAACCCCCACCCAGGGGTCCGTACCGTTCTTCCCCGGTCATTTCCACGATGAGAATGTTGTCGGAGATATTGTAGGCTCCGGTAGCACTGTCCACTGAAAATTGATATTCTCCAGAGGTACACACATCCCCGCCCTTGGGATTCGTAAAGATCCAGAAGAAAGCACCACCCGAGGTCACAGTTCCGGCCTGGTCTACAACAACAGAGACCCACCCATTTGCCCATACAAGGGGTGGAACGCCACCTACCACTTTGAAGTCTTCCAGGAATTGATCAGAGATATTGGTATCTATTGGAGATCGATATGTCCCCCAATGAAGCGGACTCTTGACCGGTGTGGGAGGCGGCGGGGGTGGGACGGTGGGCGAGGGCGCCGGGGTGGGAGCAGTGGTGGCGACCTGGTTCGCCGGGGGAGGGGTCGATGGACTGTCCGGGTTGGTCAAATTGCAGGCAGCGCCGATGATAAAGACGCAGGCTGCGATCAAGGCAAGGAGCAATAAGGGAGGTTTCATGAGGTCTCCTGGACGATGAAAAGGTGGTTGTTGAATCCATTATATTCACACCTTCGGTTCGGTCAAATGAAATCAGGAGGTCTCTTTTTATTGAAAGGATGCACCGTGGAAAGGGTTTTTGATTGGGATGCCAAAAAATGGTAAAACCGGTTTACGGGTATAATGCCCTTTCCTTAGTGAAAGGAATAACAATGAAAGATATTGGCAAATTTACCATTCTGACCATGCTTGCTGCCCTGGGCAGCCTGGTGTTGAGCGCCTGCGGGGCAGGCGGACCCACACCCGCCCCCACACAGGACATTGGAGGGATCGAAACTTCAGCGGTCGGCACCTTCGCAGCCGGGTTGACCCAGACCGCCCTTTCCCTGCCGACCAGTACGCCAACCGCCACGCCCACCTTTACTCCAACCCCCACCGCCACGAGCAGCACACCGCTCGCAATTGGAAACACACCGATCCCAACCGTCTCTTGTTACGGGCTGACCCTCGTCAGCGACGTGACCGTACCCGACGGCACTCTCGTGGCTCCCGGTCAGACCTTTACCAAGACCTGGCTGGTCAAAAATACCGGCACCTGCAGCTGGGACTCGGGTTTCAAGTTCGTCTTTATCGCCGGGAATTCGATGGGTGGAGTCCCGGTGCTTCTGACCGCACTGGTAATTCCTGGGGCGACCCTGGAAATTTCCATCCCCATGACGTCTCCCACCAAGATCGGCAATGTAACCGGACACTGGCGGATGTCCCTCGCAAACGGGACGTTATTCGGCGCGGATGTGTTCGTCTCGATCGTGGTGGGTAATGCGACCGCCACCGCCACCAGCACGGTCACCGGGACTGCGACCACTGGCGCCTCCACATCCACTGCCACCCCCACCTTCACCAACACACCCTGAGGTTAAACTATCCTGAATAGGTTGGGACAGGGAGGAGATTATTAAATAGAACAAATGTTCTTATATCAAAGAACAAAAACAGGGAGCCGGGGAGGCTCCCTGCGCAATAAGCTGCTCGATGCCCCACCCCCAGCCCTCCCAAAATACCAAAGAGTTTGGGGAGGGCGACCGTAAGCTCGGTCAGGTCTGATTTGGGCAGTAGAAGAGGCGAGATACATCGTACCTGGAAGGTATGTCTAGCCCCTGCTACAGGGTTACGGCATGGATCTCATTCGCCGCGAGGCCGTGGTTAAAACGCGTTTCGCCACGATGGTCACCTTGTTACTCGAGCTGGGAGTGTAGACATGGGTCACCTCCCAACCCTCCATCCCCCATTCATTCAGGGTGGTTTCGATATTTTCGTCTTTGGTCCCAAAAGCGCTGCCGATGGTCTGCACGCGGTATTCCCATAGAACATTTTGGTCAGGCATATCCATTCTCCTAACGGCGAGCAGCTCCAAGCTGCTTTCGCCAGACCCTGCGATAAGAGGGACAGAAGCATTCAGGTTTCACATGAAACCTTGTCTATACTTCCTGCCTGCGGAAGATCAAGCAGGCGGCGGCCAGCGCCGCGAAGATTACACCCAGGCTGATCCACAGGGCTGGCCAGGCGGTGATGTTTCCCTTCAGTACCAAGGATGCACCCCAGCTGATCAGGTGGCCGGGGAAATAATCGCCGATGGACGGCAATGCGCCGATCCCCCCGACGATGATCAGGGACACGAACGCCAGTCCCACCGCGATGCCGTTGCTGCGTGCGATGGTGCTGCACAACAGGGAGAGCGACATATAGACCAGGAAATCGATCAGGATCAGCCCGTTCAGGGCCAGGTAAGGTTCCCAGGCAAGCGGCTCGAAAAGGAGGTAGGTGTAGTACCAGCAGCCCAGGGCGGCGATGAGGATGCTGGCGATGAAGGCCACCGCCATGGCGGCGTACTTGGCCAGCAGGAAGGTCACGCGTGAGACCGGGCGGGTCAGGAAAAAGGCCGCCGTGCCGCGCTCCTTCTCCTGCACCACCACGCCCATGGTCATCAGCAGCGCCAGCAGCACGCCGAACTGGACCATGTTCTTGACGTACTGTCCCACCGCATCCACCACCGTGGGGGTGGGGAAGAGGGTCTGGATATTGCCCGGCACACCCGGGATGGCTTTGAGCATTTCAGGCGTGAACTTGGCCAGGGCGGGCGAGGTCAGGCCGAAGATGACCAGAACCGCCGCCACGATCAGGAAGCGGTAGGTGCGCACCTGCTCGAGCATTTCCTTGCGAAAAACAGTGAAGAAGTTCATGAGATACTCTCCGATCCCACCAGCTGCAGGAAGACGTCTTCCAGCGAAGGCCGGATCTCTTCGTAACGGTTCAATACGAGCCCGGCGACCACCGCCCCGGCAAGCAGCGCGGTCTTGGCGATCTTGACATCCTTGACGATGATCCGCAGGGTCCCATTCTGGGAGGTGACCGTGGTGACCCAGGGCAGGCGCTTCAAGTCTTCGCCCCACTTCGCCAGAGCTGGGCGGTCGTCCGCTTCGACCTCGAAAGCGGGCACGGCGTAACGCTCCAGCAGCTCTTCACGTCGCGACTGGACCACCATTTTGCCCCTGGCGATGATCCCCACCACGTCACATACCCTTTCAACATCTGCGAGGATGTGGGTGCTCATCACCACCGTGGCCTGGCCGCGCAGGTTCTCGATCAGGTCGAGCACTTCCTTGCGCCCGGCGGGGTCGAGGGCGCTGGCGGGTTCGTCCAGGAAGAGCACCTCGGGGTGATGGATAAGCGCGGCCGCCACGCCCAATCGCTGGCGCATGCCGCGGCTGAAGCCTCCGATGCGGCGTTTCGACACGTCTTCCATGCGCACCAGTTCGAGCAGCTCCTTCGTGCGGGACTTGCGGCTGGAGGCCGATAACCCGTACAGCTGGCCGAGGTAATCCAGGAACTCGACGGGGTTCATCCAGGGATAGAAAGCGGGCTCCTCGGGAAGATGCCCGATCTTGGGCGGGAGGGAATTCCCGGCGTGCAGCACATCCACGCCCGCCACCTGCGCGGACCCGGAGGTGGGGCGCGCCAGCCCGGTGAGGATACGCAGGGTGGTGGTCTTGCCGGCGCCGTTGGGACCAAGGAAGCCGTACACGGTCCCCGCCGCCACGTCCAGGTCCAGGCCGTCGAGGGCGTGCACCGCACCGTAATATTTGGTCATTTTTTCAACATGAACGCTGCTCATGAGTTGCTCCTATTCTTCCTTTCTTCCAACGACGAAGTAGATGATGGCGCCAAAGATATTGACGAACAGGATGATCAGCGCCCACATCCACTTGGGCCCGCGCGTATGCTCGCGCCGGACGAGGTCAAGGAGGGCGACGACGATCAGGACCAGTTGAATGATCAGCACCGGCACCAGGTAGGGGATGAATTGCATCAGTTTTTGGAGGTCAGTGTTCATTTTCATTTTCCTTTCAAAGGTATGATTGCTGCAGGTTTTGTTCCACGTGAAACACGCGCTGGTCTTCACCCTTATGGGGTGGGCGTACGCAGGGTCGCCGAATCGAAGTACAGTCCTTCCACCTGGCTGCTGGCGATAAAGAATGCCACCGACACCGTAACGATCCCAGTTTCGAAGCTGCAGGGCAGGCGGTAGACGGCGTAGCTCGCGTTATTCGAGAGCTCCAGGGGCGCAGTGCAGGAAACGTAATTGCCGCTGGTTTCCTTGATAAATGCCGCCATATTCACGAATTGCACTTCGGTAAAATCCTTTTTCATCTCGTCGCTCATGGACTGGGTGGCTGCAACAAAATCGCCGGCGTTGAAAGCCTTCAGGATGCTGTCCACCACCTGGACCACCTGCTCGTCGGAAAGCGACGATGGGAGGGGCGCCTGGCAACCGGTGAGAAGCAACGTTGTTACCAGCGCGAGGGAAAACAGGGCGGATGGGATTTTATTGTCCATGGGCACCTCCCGGACACCTAGACCGTCCTATTGCTCAACCTTGCGCAGGTTGGTGGAATCGAAGAAAAGGCCTTCCACCTGAGCCCCGCCTATCTTGAAGGTGACGATCACGATGACGGGCTCCAGCTCGAATTTACACGAGAGGCGGTAGAGGCTGTAACCCTGGTTGTTGGAGAGCTGCGGGGTCGTGTCGCAGGACAAGTACCTGCCGCTGGCCTTTTGGAGCATGTCAACCATGCTTGCGAACTTCGCCTCGGGGATTGCGGTCAGCATGTCGGGGCTGAAATCCCGGCTGAAACCTGCATAGTCGCCCGCGTCGATCGAGGTCAGGATGTTGACGATCACTCCCACGACCTGGTCGTTCGAAAGGGAAGCCGGTTTGGGCGCTTGGCAGCCGCTGAGCAATAACGCCGCGACCAGCGTAAAAGTCAAAAAGATGGTAGGAGTCTTAATTTTCATGGTCATCACTCATTATAATAGCCCGGCCAGCTGGGAATGCAAGGGTCTGGACTCCCTTGTGGGGCTGGACACGTATCTTCACCTAGATCGAGGCTGCCACCGCAGACTGGCGGCGGAGCACCCAGGCAGCGACCGCGAAGAATACAATGGTGCTGCCCAGGACCACACCGATATCAAGCAGTTGGCTTGAGAGAGTTCCTAGATTCTGGGTGGCGTTCCACACACCTTCGGCGATGTAGTAGGTGGGCAGGAAATGGACGATCTTGGTGACCGGGCTGCTGCTGAGCATGTCGCCCAGCGGGCCAACAAAGACACCAGCAATGATGAAAATGGCGGCGATCGGCCCTATGGCAGCCGAAGATGCACTGACCGTGTTAAATAACGAGCCGAGCAGCAGTCCCAGTGACAGGCTGAACAGACCTCCCAGCACGGCATAAAGCACCACCAGCGCCACCTGCCCGGTGAAGGCCTCCTGGATCGCCATCACCACGCCGGTGAGTATAAACTGGTAAAGCAGCACAACGATGAGTTTACCCAAAAGCATGTCCGCGAAGGAGGCCGGAGAGACCATGAGCATGCGCAGAGTCTTCTTTTCCTTCTCTTCGATCAGGACCTGCGGCATGAAGGTGATACCCACCATCAGCGAGACCAGCAGGATGAGCGATGCGTAGAATTTCGACAATGTGGAAGCCATGTTCGTATTTGCGGTTTGATTGACCACCCTGGTGACCAGATCGACCGGTGGCTGCGGGCTGGCGACAGTTCGACAGTAGTTGACAATCCCAGCCTCGACAAGGACCCGGGTCTGGGAATTCACATCCTTCGCGTCGAGAAATAACTGGAGCTGCGGGCGATCCCCCGCAACAAGGCTGGCGTCGAATCCTGATGGGACGACCAGGCCAACCGCGTAATGGGTGGCGCCCTTCGAAACGACTCCGCTGAAGGCGTTGCTGACTTCCGAACTCGAGCCGGCCTGGGTCACCTTGATATTTTGGAAAGAGTCCAATATTTGGACAACATTCGAGGTCCCTGGGTTGTAAACCAGGATGTTCATGGTGGAATTGCCGATCACCTTGCCGAGGAGCAGGTAGAGCAGCGAGAGGACGATGGGGGCAATCAGTCCACCCAGGGTGGCCTTGTTCAGCCATAGATCGAGAGCGTCCTTGCGGGCGATTGCCCAAATAATGCGTGGGTGCATGGGGAATCTCCTTTCTTTATGCCGGGCGGATGCCGGCAACCTCGATAAATACTTCTTCCAAGGTGGCTTCCTGGGAATGGATGGAGCGCACGTTGCCCTGCTTCATCAGTTCGTTGAGGCGGTCCGAATCGCGGGCGTCGTCCATTCCCAGTGTGGTTTCCGATAATCGGTTCGGGTTTTGAAGGTCGGCAGCCACCACCAGCAGGCTGCGTTTGCCGTGGGCCAATTTCAGCTCGCGTGGTGTGCCTCCAGCCACCAACTTCCCTCCAACAATGAAGCCCAGGTGCTGGCAAAGCTGGTCGGCTTCCTCCAGCAGGTGGGTGGTCAGCAGGATGGTGGTGCCTTCCTGGCGCAGTCCCTCGATAATGCCGCGGATATCCCGGGCGGAAATGGGATCCAGGCCGCGCGTGGGTTCGTCCAGGAAGAGTACCGGCGGTTTATGTAGCAGGGCGCGCGCGATCATCAAGCGCTGCTTCATTCCGGTCGAATAAGTCCGCACGGGGCTTTTTGCCCGGTCGGCCAGGTTGACAAGCGCCAGCACTTCGTCTGCGCGGCTCTCGGGTAAACCGTACAGCCAGCAGCTGAAGCGCAGATTGTCACGCCCCGAAAGCCGGTCGTAAAGGTTCTGGTCTTCGAATACCACGCCAATGAGGGCCTTCAACTTTGTCCTGTCCCTGACCACGTCGCAGCCGGCCACGCGAGCCCGGCCTCCGTCCGGATCGATCTGCCCGGTCAGCAGGCGGATGGTGGTGGTCTTGCCGGCACCGTTCGGTCCCAGCAGCCCGAAGATCTCCCCTCGCTCTATGCTGAAGCTGATGCCTGCCACCGCCTCCTTTTCCTTGAAGCTGCGCCGCAGGTCTTCCACCTCGATCACTGTCGCTAACTCATCCATAGCAATCCCTCCCCATAAAAGTTGGTATTCGAGTTCATTCGTTTTCGCCTTGGGAAATCCTCCGCGGCCGGCAATTTGATTGCGGATGCAGGGTCCATCCTGCCGGCACGCGGAGAGGTTCGTGGTTCGTTATTTCTTTTGCTTGGGTATGTTCTGCTGCGCCAGCGAGATCATGCCGCTCAGTCCGCCCAGGTTCATGGTGTCGATGGCGGAGCTTGGCACGATGACCAGCGCGCCTTTTTCCTTGAGCCCTTCGAAGAGCATGTTCATGGCGCGCAGGTGCAAGGCGGTGGGGTTGTGAATGTACGCCTCGGAAGCCTCGGAGAAGGAAGCAGCGATCTGCTTCTCGGACTCACCGAGAATAATGCGCGACTGGCGTTCGCGTTCAGCCTGCGCCTGGCGGGACATGGCATCTTCCAGGTCGGGCGGGATGATCACGTCGCGGATCTCCACGGACTGGACGGTGATACCCCATGGAGTGGTGCGCTCGTCGATGATCCTCTGCAGGTCGGCATCCATCTTGGCGCGTCCCACCAGGATGTCAGCCAGCATACTCTGCCCGATGATCTCGCGCAGGGCTGTCTGGGCGGCCCAGGCGATGGCGGCGCGGTAATCAGCAACCTCGAGGGCGGCTTTTTCTGCGTCCCAAACCACCCAGAACAGGACGGCGTCCACGTCCACGGGGACGGTATCCTTGGTGAGAGTCTTTTCAGCAGAGAAGGGCGTGACCATGACGCGGTGGTCGATCCAGTTGGCGAGCGTGTCCGCGAACGGCAGCATCCAGAAGATGCCCGGTCCGGCGAGTTTATGGAATTTTCCCATGCGCAGGACGATGGCTTTCTCCCACTGCGAGGCGATCTTAAGCCAGAACAGGAAATATACAGCGAGCAGGATCCAGACGACGGTCCAGGTGCCGATCAAGGTGTCGCCAACCGCGTTTTGGGACATCACGAGCACGCCGATGAAACAAGCCAGCATGCAAATGGCGAACAGGAATCCAGCCATGCCGGGAATGTGCTGGTCAGGCTGCAGGCGCCGCAAGCTTGCATCTTTCGAATCAGATTTTGGTCTCATACTAATCTCCTTTTATTCAATATCGGTTTCAGGGTCGGGCAAGTGACCGGTTTGCTGCCAAACAGTCACCTTATCCTTCATAATTTGGTCGAGTTCCCCAGGCGAAGCGCCCAGCCGGGCTGCATCCGCTAGGTACCGTTGGGTGAGGGCAATCAACGCTTTTTGGCGGATCTTTTCGGACACCTCGGGCGGGGAGATCTCCATGACATAGGTGCCGCGTCCCTGCTGGGTGGAAATGATGCCGACTTCGTCGAGAATGCGGTAGGCGCGGGCGATCGTGTTGAAATTGACGCGCAGCTCGAGGGCGAGGCTGCGGACGGTGGGGAGCTGTGTCCCTGGTTGGATCCAGCCGCCTGCAATGCGCTCTTTAATCCGCTCCACCACCTGGAGGTAAATCGGGATTCCGGAACGAAAATCGATTTCGAGGTTCATAGGCTGTAATGTATCATTGTCTCATTGTATAATTGTATCATTGTACTAATTGTATACCGTTTTGATTTTTTGTCAAGAGGGTTGACAAAAATCCCGATAGCTCCTTTATGTGGAGGATTGAACGCCCCCTTAACCCCATCCCCCTATCCCCCTTCCCAAAGGGGGAAGGGGGAAAGCGAAGCTCAAGATTTCCTTTTTTTGAATTCCATCCGTCTCAAGACTGGAGAGAAAATTAAAGCTCCGATAAACTCGCGAATTTAGAAACGCTGCAATAAAAATAGCCGAGCCTTTCCGGCGAAAAAAAAGGATATTTTCGACACGGACCGCTACAACGGCAAACTATCACGGAGGTTTCTTTAAGATAACGAAGCGGAAGACATCCAGCTTTGATTCAACGCACGTCCAATGAGGTTGCCAAGTCTGTTTGTGCCGGAAGCAGTGGTAAAATTTGAAGGCGAATTATTTTATAAGGAGTTTTATTATGGAAGAACAAACCGGTACTTTCACTGTAAAAAAAGGCCTGGCGCAAATGCTCAAGGGCGGCGTCATCATGGACGTGGTCACCCCGGAACATGCGAAGATCGCGGAAGAGGCTGGAGCGTGCGCGGTCATGGCACTGGAACGCGTCCCGGCGGACATCCGCGCCCAGGGCGGCGTGGCGCGCATGTCTGACCCGGACTTGATCCTCAAGATCATGGACACGGTCACGATCCCGGTCATGGCGAAATGCCGCATCGGGCATTTCGTGGAGGCGCAGATCCTGGAAGCCATCGGCGTGGACTACATCGACGAGTCCGAAGTGTTGACCCCGGCGGATGAAGAGAACCACATCCTGAAGCACAACTTCAAGGTGCCGTTCGTATGCGGGTGCCGCAACCTGGGCGAAGCGCTGCGCCGGATAGGCGAAGGGGCAGCCATGATCCGCACCAAGGGCGAGGCCGGGACCGGCGACGTGGTGGAGGCTGTACGGCATGCGCGGGCAGTGCTGGGCGAAATCCGCCACCTGACCACCATGGCCGACGAGGAATTAATGGCGTACGCCAAGAACCTGGGCGCGCCCTACGAACTAGTCAAAGAGACCAAGGAACTTGGACGCATGCCGGTGGTCAACTTCGCTGCTGGCGGCGTAGCCACCCCTGCGGATGCAGCCCTGATGATGCAACTGGGCGTGGACGGTGTTTTCGTGGGATCGGGCATCTTCAAATCGGGTGACCCGGCCAGGCGCGCGGCAGCCATCGTCAAGGCCGTGACGCATTACAAGGACGCCTCCATCCTGGCGGAAGTCAGCAAGAACCTGGGCGAACCGATGGTGGGACGCAGTGTATCCGTGATGCCGGAAGTTGAGAAAATGGCCGGTCGAGGCTGGTAGTTGGGGAAGCACCCATCATATCCCAACGGGGACCATGTCCGCTCGCGAGGCACGCTTCCCAGACGGGGACAACGTCAACGAAACAAGAACAGCTCCCAGAAAGAGGCGGCGCGCCTTCATGAAAATGTGCGTCCCCTTTAATGTGCAATTATGAAAATTGGTGTTTTAGCCATCCAGGGCGATTTCGCCGAACATATCGTCATGCTCAAGCGCCTGGGCGTCGAGACCGCAGAAGTTCGTTTGCCGTCCCAACTCACCGGGCTGGAGGGTCTCATCATACCGGGCGGGGAATCCACCACGATCGGGAAACTTGCCGAGGATTTCGGATTGCTGGAGCCACTGCGCGAATTTGGTAAAACCCATGCCCTGTGGGGCACCTGCGCGGGAGCCATCTTCCTCTCGAAGGATGCCCGCCGCAGCCAGCCCCTGCTGGGGATCATGGATATCACCGTGGTACGCAACGCCTTTGGGCGCCAGGTGGACTCGTTCGAAGCCGACCTCGACCTGCCCGAACTGGGTGAAGGCGGTCCCTACCATGCCATCTTCATCCGCGCTCCGATCATCGAGTCGGTGCAGGGCAGCGCCAGGATCATTGCCTCCCTGCCGGATGGACGCATCATCGCTGCCAGGCAGGCAAATATGCTGGCAACCTCATTCCATCCGGAACTGACGCAGGATGCGCGCTTTCATCAATATTTTCTTTCCCTCATAAAATGACCGTACGATCGCTCGACTTCCTGGACCTGCCTTTCCTATCCCGCTCGCGGAGGAACGTGCTGCCGCTTTACAGCGCGCGCATCCTGACGCGCGGCAACCCGCTCGGCGCTAGAGCCATGCTCTCGTACCTGAACCCGCGCCGGCAGATTTATAGCGCAGTTGTAAGCGAGGATGACGTCTCGCTGATGGGACAGGTCATATTGAAGGCGGAAGAGACCTCCGCCAGGCTGACCTTCCTGGCGCCCACTGAGAACATCGACCGATTAACCCCCGCGTTGCTTGATCACCTGACTGCGCAAGCCGGGGAGTGGGGCGCGTTTCACCTGCTGGCCGAGGTGGACGAAATTTCCCCGTTCTTCCGGACTTTACGGATGGCTGGTTTCTCCATGTACGCCTGGCAGCGCATCTGGAAATTACCGAAACTGGAACAGCCCGATGGAAACAGCACCTGGCGCGAGGTCGAAGAGTCCGACTGGCCTGCCGTCCAATCGCTGCATGGACAGATCATCCCCGCACTGATCCAGCCGGTGGACAGCCTGCCAAGACAGGCTGCAGGCCTGGTGTGCCGACCGGAGGGAATCCTGCAGGCCTACGCAGCCATCGACAAGGGACCGGCGGGGATTTGGGTGCAGCCACTCGTCCCACCCGATTCGGGGTGCGGCCCCGACCGCCTGGCCGGGCTTTCCAGCATGGGTAACCGCCCGGTTTACGTATGCGTGCGTTCCTACCAGGCCTGGCTCGAAACCGTGCTGGATGATATGGGCGCCACAGCCGGGCCGCGTCAAGCCGTGATGGTGAGACGCATTGCGAAATTACAGATGGCTGAAGAAAAAGTATCCGCGCTGGAAAAGGTGCTGGCAAAGCCCGTCGCACCGGTGGCGCACATTGTGAATGGCGAGGAGCCTCATCTAGCAGTTAAAGCGAAGACAAATGAACCATAGTTGTGAAATGCGATTTATTCCTTACCGGCCGAACCAGGGATGCAACCTGGAAGAATCCAAAAAGTGATATAAAGAGAATATGACCCAACTAAGAATCACCGACGACCTGGACGCCCTGCTCGGTATCCTGCCGGGCAATATCGTCGAGGCCGTCCATAAAGCCAACGATTACGACAACCTGCTCGAGATCATCCTGGACCTGGGGCGGGTGCCCACGGCGCGTTACGTGCTGGGGGAAACGGTCTTGATCAACAAGGAAATCACGCGGGCCGAACTCGACCACGTGGTGGAACGAATCGGCGAGTTCGACGCGGACAACCGGGCCGGGCTCGAGCGCACCCTGCACCGCATTTCATGCCTGCGCAACCGGCGCGGGCATATCGTGGGTCTCACCTGCCGCGTGGGCCGGGCAGTGTATGGAACGGTGGACATCATCCAGGACATCGTCGAGTCGGGCAAGAGCCTGCTCATCCTGGGAGCCCCGGGAGTGGGCAAAACCACGCTGCTGCGCGAGGCCGCCCGCATTTTGGCGGAGTCGAAACGCGTGATCGTGGTGGACACCAGCAACGAAATCGGCGGTGACGGCGATGTGCCGCACCCGGCAGTTGGCAAGGCGCGCCGCATGCAGGTGCGCGAGCCCATGCTCCAGCATGAAGTGATGATCGAAGCCGTGGAGAACCACAACCCGGAAGTGATCGTGATCGACGAGATCGGGCGCGAACTGGAAGCCGCGGCAGCCCGCACGATCGCTGAAAGGGGCGTGCAGTTGATCGGCACGGCGCATGGACGGACCATTGACAACCTGCTGCTCAACCCGACCCTATCGGACCTGATCGGCGGCATCGAAGCGGTGACCCTTTCGGATGAAGAGGCGCGGCGGCGCGGCACCCAGAAGACGGTGCTCGAACGGCGCTCCCCCCCAACATTCGACGTGCTGGTCGAGATCCAGCAGCGTGACCGCTTCGCGGTGCACATGGATATCTCCGCCTCGGTCGATTCGCTGTTGCGCGGTTACCCGCTCCCACCGGAAATTCGCAGCCGCGACGCCGAGGGCAAGATCCACATCGAGAAAGCCAAAACCAATTCAAAGTCCAAACCCGATTCGGAATTCCGCATCGAGAACGGGCATACCACCGGTCCGCGCAGGAATTCAATCCGTCCGGACTCAATGGAATCGGTCAGCGTTAGGACAGCACCGGCAGAGGCACACGTGCTCCCCACCGCACAGGGGTTCGCGAACGCTCCAACTGAATCCCATCGCACCCCGCTCCAAGCTGTACGAGTCTACCCGTTTGGTGTGGCGCGCGACCGGCTGATCCAGCTTGCAAAGCGGATGGGCGTGCCTGCAATCGTTGTTAAAGATGCCGGCGAGGCGGACGTGCTGGTGACCCTGCGGTCGTATTACCGGGACCGCCAGCAGGCGGTGATGCAGGCCGAACAACGCGGGGTGCCCATTTTTGTGCTGAGGGCCAATACGGTGGGACAGATGGAACAGTTCCTGAGCGACCTATTCAACCTGTCCGAAGTGGTGCCCGGGGCAGGTGAGCTGGACAACGTCAAACTGCAAGCCCAGGCTGCCATTTCCGCCGTGCTTAACGGCGAGCGCTGGGTGGATCTGCCGCCTGGGCCTTCCACGGTGCGCAGGCTGCAGCATGAATTGGCTCGCGACGCAGAGCTGATCAGTCATTCTTATGGGAAAGAACCCAGAAGGCACGTGAGGATATTCAGGGAATAATCGCGATGGGCACGATAGGTCGTGCTTCTACCGAAATATGTTTATAACCTTGGAAGGTCCTGAAGGCTCCGGAAAGACTTCGCACGTGCCCCATCTCGTGGAATTCCTGCGCGAGAAGGGCTATACCATTTTCCCCACGCGCGAACCGGGCGGAACCTCCATCGGCGAGCAGATCCGTGAGGTGCTGCACAGCCTGAAAAACACCGAGATGCACCCGCGGGCAGAGACACTGCTCTACCAGGCGGCGCGTGCCCAGTTCGTGGAGGAGGTGGTGCGCCCGCGGCTGGCGCTGGGCGAAATCGTGCTCTCCGACCGTTACGCCGATTCGACCATTGCCTACCAGGGCTATGGACACCAGCAGGACCTGGAGCAGGTGCGCGCCCTGGTCAAATACGCCACCGGCGGGCTAATCCCCGACCTGACGATTCTCCTGGATGTGGACGTGGAAATGGGAATTGGGAGGAAGTCAAAAAGCCAGGAATGGAACCGCCTGGACGCATATACGCTGGAGTTCCACCAGCGGGTCAGAAACGGGTACCTGGATATGGTAAAAAAGGAACCAGAGAGATGGGTCGTCGTAGATGCAGGCAAAGGGTGGAATGAAGTACAAACGGACTTGCGCAACGTATTTCTTCAAAAGCTAAACCAGATAAAAAAATAAATTCCGGCAGGGATTGATCAAGGCCTGATGGTTTTTGCAAGACTCTGGCATCGATACGCGGATAAGCTTTGCATCAGACTGCAAATCTTTTCTGCTTCATTGGAGACTTCATGAAAGTAAAAATGATCCTGCCAGCGCTCACGGAAGTCAACAGCCCATTCTGGCGCCCCATCAAATACAGCCTTTTTCCACCCCTGGGGCTGGCAACCCTGGCGGCTCACCTGGATCCGGGTGACGAGGTATCCATCCAGGATGAACACGTGGAACCTTTAATCACAGATGATCAGCCCAATCTCGTTTTAATTCAAGTCTATATCACCTCGGCATATCGCTCGTACGAAATCGCCGACCTGTATCGCGCCCGCGACAGTTTTGTCTGTCTTGGGGGTCTTCACGTAACTTCCCTCCCGGAAGAGGCGGCGCAGCACGCAGACGCCATTTTCATCGGCCCGGGAGACGACACCTGGCCGGCTTTTTTAGCCGATTATCGCAAGGGTGTGCCCAAAAAGATATACAAATCTGCACAGCGCAGCCTCGTCAACATCCCCTTCCCTCGGCGGGACCTTTTCAAACGGCACCTTTACCTGGTGCCGAATTCGATCGTGGTCTCACGCGGGTGCCCCTACCTGTGTGATTTCTGCTATAAAACTTCGTTCTTCAAAGGAGGAGCCTCGTTCTATACCCAAACTGTTGATCGAGGACTTGCGGAAATCGAGAGGCTGCCCGGCCGACACCTATATTTCCTGGACGACCATCTTTTCGGGAACCCAAGATTTGCCAGCGAATTGTTTGAAGGGATGCGCGGGATGAACCGCCTATGGCAGGCCGCGGGTACAGTGCAGTCAATCCTGATGCCCGACCTGATCAAGAAGGCTGCCGGGGTGGGGTTGCGCAGCCTGTTCGTTGGGTTTGAAACGCTCAACTCGAATAACTTGAGGGAACAAAAGAAAACCCAGAATCTAAACCATGATTATGGAGAAGCCATCCGCCGCCTCCATGATCTGGGAGTCATGGTCAACGCGAGTTTTGTGTTTGGCATGGATGAAGATGACGAAAGCGTATTTGACCGCACAGTAGACTGGGCCGTAAGGCAGGGGGTCGATACAGCCACTTTCCATATTTTGACTCCCTACCCAGATACCCCACTCTTTGTTCGCATGGAACAGTCACACCGTATCACCACAAAGAACTGGGACCTTTACGATACCCGTCACGCGGTTTTTACTCCCAGGCATATGTCGAGCCAAACCCTGGAAGAAGGCTACTGGCGCGCATATCAGAATTTCTATTCATGGGCAAATATCCTTCAATCCACGGGGAAGCAGGCAGACCTCCCAGGTAGTTTGCGTCATTTTATCTATAAGTCTACGTGGAAAAAATTTGAGCCGCTTTGGGATTTCGTCATCCAATTAAAAAGAGTATCCTCTTTTACACAACTGCTTGAAATGGTATTATCAGGAACAACATCATCCGGGTTCGATGTGCTTGAAAAACCGGTTGATGACACTGCTTTCCTGCCTGATCAAACTCCCTTTGCGGGGTAACTCCTGCCACCAGGAAGTATTGCTAATCTCAAGAACCAAGGGCAGAGTATCCATATACCTCCGCCCAAGGCATCTCGCTGATAAAACCTTGATTAAATTTGGCGCTTGGAAACTTATTGCATTCCTCAGTATCGAACTGGCAATGATTGATCTATTTTAACCAAGTGTCTTCTTTCGTTGACCGGTCAAAATGCTGAATAAAGTATGAATAATATAAAAGCCGCCCAACACCGGCTCCACCGGACTGATACCGTCTCGAGAATCTGCGGCACATTTTCTGAGTTTCGTGCCATAATGATTTTGTCGGCTCGCCTATCCGCCTGCCGCTGAGCCCAACCATTAGGCCCCGGCTTTGGCCAATATGTGCTCAAAGAAAATTGAGAAGCTTATCAGAACATGCAATTCTTAAGTTTAAGGAAATCCTTTTGAATACAGATTTCGAGATTGAAATACACCAAAGACCATCTGGCGCGATCCGAGACGAGATCGTCTGTATCGCTCAAGAGCTTACGTCAGATTGGTTCACCTTGAATGTTCCAAACGATACATATTACGACTTGGGCTTTCAGGATGTCATGATACTCAAAGAGACTGGAAGAATTGTATCTTTCATCATGTTCACGTGTCTTGATGGTACGATACAGTTATCCCTGATGGGAACACGATTAGCGTCGAGAACAAAAGGCTTTGGTTCGATACTCATAGATAAGTTTTGCGAGCACATCAAGAGCATCGGCTTCAACCGAATCATGGTATATACCGTTCCGCCAGACAAGAAGCCGGCCTATTCAGCGACACTTAGTTTCTATCAAAAACATGGTTTTAGAATCACGCGCAGGTTTGATGAGCTATGGGATTCTGGAGCCATTCAGTTGGTGAAAGATCTATCGTAGAGCTATAACGTATTTATGATTCGAACAGCCTAACACCGGCTCCAGCGGACGGGTGGCCTGCGCCCGCCCGAGAGTCTGCGCCCAAAAATCGAGCTTCCACAGCCCAGCGAGTCTCGCCAAGTCCGTCCGCCGATGAGCCATACCGTTAGGCGGCTTTGCGCAACAGAATCAAGAGGATGCAAGCACGAATGACGACAGCGGAAGAATTCTTCATGGGACAAGATCGCGCTAAGCAACTCTTCGAGACTCTGCGATCCTCAGTTGACGCTATTGGAACTACGGAGTTGCGCGTGACGAAGAGTCAGATTGCGTTCTACCGTCGGAAGGCATTTGCTTGGGTTTGGATGCCTGGAAAATATCTTCGTGGGAAGTCCGCCCCTCTCGTTCTCACGCTCGGATTCCGTTCCAAGAAAACATCACCACGTTGGAAGGAAATTGTCGAGCCAGCACCTGGGCGATTTACCCATCACTTAGAATTGTATGCTATCAATGACATTGATAACGAAGTCCGCGATTGGTTGCGAGAGGCATGGTTAGCCGCAGGCTAGATCCTTGATTCAATGATGATGTACATGTATTTAAGAACTGTCTCAGGACATAGGCCGCCTAACACAGTGTGCAGCCGACAAGTGGCAGTTGCCGCGTTTTTTGGCAGTTTTCAACATTTCAGCAGAATCCTGCTCCCAAGCCTTGTTCACGTCTCGCCCACTTGCGGTTAACGCAAGCCGTTAGGCCGGAAACCCAGGAGAGTTTGAAATGAAGGTTCATTATCTGGAGATTGTCACCTCGGAAGTAGATGCTGTGTGTGCTGCCTATGAGGCTGCACACGGCATCAAGTTTGGTCCAGCTGATCCGCTTCTTGGAGGCGCGCGGACGGCGCCACTGCCGGATGGGGGCGCAATTGGCGTGCGCGGTCCCTTGCGGGATACAGAGGAACCAGTCGTTCGACCGTACTGGCTCGTTGATGACATCGAAGCGGCGTTAGATTCGGCAACCAAGCAGGGCGCTTTCGTCGCGCATCCCCCGCTGGAGATTCCTGGAAAGGGTACGTTCGCTATATATATCCAAGGAGATGTGGATCACGGTTTGTGGCAACTATGATTTCCGGCCTAACAAATCGCTCCAGCCGACCCTCACTGCGCTCGGCTCGCCAGCCGGTGATGCGCACTGTTAGGCGCTTACTTACCCAACATTATTCAAATACCACTGCTTGTTTCGAGGTTAAGTGATAATCGAGACCATCCTTTGGAAAGGCTTTTTCCTACCAGGCTATGAGACATGCCAACTGTCCATACAGAATTCACGTTGGCAGTTGGACGGAACGGTTGTCTTCTCGTTTAACCATCAACCCTGCCAACTGGGCTATCGGGTTGTTTGTAACGCTGGCTGGCAAACTATTTTCGGGAATATCCAAGGATGGCTCGGCAATACACCCGTCAACATCCAGTATGCAGCTGACGACACGCATCACTGGTCGCTAAATGGGGTCGATTGCACAGAAGTAGCAGGCTGCATTGATCTAGATCTTAACTTTAGCCCGTCTACTAACCTCCTACCTATCCGTCGTTTGGGCTTGGATGTCGGCAAGACAGCTCCTGTAATTGCAGCTTGGTTGCGGTTCCCTAGTTTCAAGCTCGAATCGCTTCCGCAGCAATACACGCGCCTCGATCAGAATACCTATCAGTATGAAAGCGGCGGTGCTAAATTTATCGCTAATCTCAAGGTTAATCCTACCGGTTTCGTGACTAACCATCCCGATCTTTGGCAGGTCGAAGCTTCTACCGCCTGAGAATTAGCAGTTCGTCTGGAGCGCGCCCAACACTGGCTCCAGCGGACGGGTGGCCTGCGCCCGCCCGAGAGTCTGCGCCCGAAAATCGAGCTTCCACAGCCCAGCGAGTCTCGCCAAGTCCGTCCGCCGATGAGCCATACCGTTGGGCGGGTGCCAGAATGGCATGAAAGCAAAATAGACCAAGGAGAAATGTCAATGAATAACCAGAATACAAGAGATATGGAACTGTCCGCATCCAACAGTAAGACGATTTATAAAATTGGCGGAATAGCAGCCTTGCTTACAGTAGTAGTGGCATTTGGCGAAATGGTCATCACTTTCCTGCCAGGAGGATATGCACCCGTCGAAACGGTATTCGATTGGTTCACTCAACTTCAGGGCAATTGGTTTATGGGACTCAGAAACCTAGGGCTTCTGAACATTGTAATGTTTTCTTTAGGAATCCCTATCTATTTCGCCCTCTATACAGCCCATCAGAAAGGGAATAAAGCATTCGGAGCGCTCGCAATGATTACTTCCTTTGCAGCGGTAGCGGTCCTTATTGCTACAAATAGGGCATTCTCCATGCTTGAGTTGAGCGGTCAATATGCTCAAGCTACAACAGAGGCTCAACGATCGATGCTCGCTGCGGCTGGGCAGGCTATGCTTTCTGTCGGTAGGAGTCATTCTCCTGGTACTTTCATCGGCTTTTTCCTCGGAGAGCTTGCTGGAGTCTTAATGTCTATTGTTATGTTTCGAGGCAAGATCTTCAACAAAGCAACCGCTCTTATAGGAATTATAGCCTTTACACTATTATCAATCTTTGAGGTGTGTACTTCCTTTATACCAGTGCTTAAGGAAGTGGCTATGATATTTGCCATCGGTGGCGGGCTTCTTAACGTAATATGGTTGGCATTACTTGGGCGAAGACTCCTTCAGCTTGCGCGCAAAGACGAATGAATAGATCACTATTATGCTGTTATGCCAAATGGTAGCTAATAGATAAACCCGCCCAACACTGGCTCAGCGGATGGCGGCCTGCGCCACCCGAAGAGATTCTGCCCGAAAATCGAGGTTCCAAGGCTCACGAGTCTCGCTCACCCGCCCGCCGGTGAGCCACACCGTTAGCCCGCTTGTCCTCACTTTTAATTGCGTGATGCGAAGAGTAGCAGTTTACATTATGGTACTAAATCCATAATTCCGTATTGTTGGAGACAGGCATGAGTAATAAAACCCCTCGTACAAACCTTTTCGATACGGAAGAGAGGACGATATTCTGTTCCAAAATTGGCAGGGAATATCATCTCTCCGTCTGGTTGCCTCAAACCTACTACACATCTGATCAAGATTATCCGGTGATTTACCTGCTGGATGGAGATATTAATTTTGGTATGGCTACAAGTTTTACCCCTCTTCTACATTGGATGGGAGGAATACAGGAAGTGGTCGTTGTGGGAATCAGTTATGCTATGAAAAGTTATGATCAATTTGTGAAACTGCGGGAACTCGATTTTAAAATTCCGGAAATAAAAGATGCTCCTCTCAATAGTTATGCAGACCTTTTCTTAAACGCCCTCACTCAAGAAATGATTCCATTTATCGAAGCGAACTACCGTACTATCCCGTCTGACCGCTGCCTGTATGGTTATTCATCGAGTGGTTTTTTTGTACTTTTTGCGCTGTTCAATCAACCGGACGCTTTCCGGTGTTATCTTTCCGGCAGCGGTGATCTGGATGTCGCTTATCCTTATCTGATAAACCACGGGCAAATGCTGGCAGAAAGGAACCCTGACGTCCCGATCCAACTTTATTTATCGGTGGGCGGGATGGAAGAAAATCTGATCCCATCATTTCATAAGTTAATCTCCTATTTGGAAAACAAGAAATTTCCTGGCCTCACACTGAAATCTGAAATTTATAAAGGCGAACAACACGGCTCAGAAGGTGTTGCACTGACATATCTTCACGGAGTTCGTAGTGTATACCAAGCCAGCAACAACAAGGACACTGCTTAATAATAAGGTTAGTGATGTTCGAGTAAGCGGGCTAACAAAGCGTGCACTGGACGCTGGGGACCCTGTCGCCATCTCAGGCAGTTTTCTACGCCTCAGCCTTTTTCCCTCGGACGAGGTTCCCCCGTCCGCCCCAGTGCCTGTAACGCAAACCGTTGGGAAAAATGGTCAATCCTTGTTCTTCTCTCACCGGGAACAATTTCTTGAGTTTATCCCTGGCATTAGGGACCATGAAACGCCAATCGATAGTTGCCCGAGCAGCGTTCCGTTCAGATTCCCAAGCACCGACTTCGCTTGCTATTATTAGTTGGCTACCCAACCTGCAGTCTAAACGAAGACTGTTCGCTCATTTGATTTTTCTGGCACCTGGGCGACCCTTTTAGGTCAACTCAACCAATTCTGCCTTTTCATCTTTGTCCAAGTCTGCAATGTATTTCTTCACCATTGCCAACTCCTTTCAGGCTTTTGGAGAATTTTAACGGTCTAATTTTTTTTGATGAAGTACTGGTATAAAAGACCAACTCCAATACCCACAGAAATGCCATACCATAATTGAGTTTAATCCAAGTAAAATACGGGGTAACTACAGGATAAGAAGTTCATTGATGCCGGACAAAACCCTTTCAGCCAGCCAGGCTATGAACCAGGCCTATGCAGCCCTGCAACGCGGTGACAAACGTGAAGCCCGAGCTTGGGCGCAAATGGCTGCATCGACAGAACCGAAAATGGAGGAGGCATGGCTGATCCTGGCAGGGGTCTCCCATCCAAATGCCAGCATTGCCTACCTTAAGCGGGCATTGGAACTCAACCCGAAAAGCGAGCGTGCCCAAAAAGGGCTGGAATGGGCCACCCGGCGGCTTAACGAGGATCTGCAACCTGTCAGGCGAAAGGGGGAGATTTCTTCCAACCAGGTGAAGCCACCTGGACAATCCACACCGGTCATCCAAAATAAAAAACCGGCAGCCAGGGCAACCACCAGGAGTATCCCGACCCTGCGAATTTTCATCCCAATCCTGATCCTGACGCTGGCCTTGCTCCTGATCGCGGCCTGGTCCTTCCGACCCAGGATGGGGGCACCAGCAGCGGACGTACGCGATAATCCGGTTACGTCTCAGGAAGGGACGCTCCCATCCGGATCGCAAGCGGATCCGGTGCAACAAACCACACCACCTCTATCCATGGAAACCAAGCCTCCAAACGCGAGTCCGTCTCCAACCGCATTCCAACCTGCCACACCCACCGCCAACCCGCTGACAGGAAATGCCACCTTCCTTTCGAACGGGCTGCGGGAAGGTGAATTCCTTGCAGATCAACTCCCGGCAGGCGGCGAAAAACTCATCATCGTTTCAATTCAAGAACAGCGGCTGTATGCCTACCAGGGAGGGACGCTCGGAGCGGTTTTTATCGCCTCGACAGGCGGCAAACAAAATACGATGACCGGCAACTTCCAAATCCTGGATAAAATTCCCAACGCTTACAGTGAAATCTGGAATTTCTGGATGCCGAACTGGATGGGGATCTATTACGCCGGCAGCCTGGAGAATGGAATCCACGCTCTCCCGGTCCTCCCGGACGGCGAACGCATGTGGACCACTGCGCTGGGTACACCCGTCTCCTACGGCTGTATCGTCCTGGGCGTGCAGGAAGCCCAGGCTCTTTACGACTGGGCCGAGGTAGGTACGACCGTGCAGATAAATCCCTGAGCATGTAAGCAAAGAATCGAAAAGCCGCCAACTTAAAGTTGGCTGCTTTTTTTAACGGAGATAGTTGAATGTAATTATTGTGAAAATATTCCCGAAATTGTAATTTCTTATGGAAGTCGTATACTAATCTCATCTACATTATGGTGCATCCCCGGGCAGTAAGAAATAATTTGGGGGATAGCTTTGTCATGACCGGAGAATTTTCCAATAATGATTGTAAAACCTTGAACGAAGAGATCGTTTATTAACGAAATCATCCATAAGCTATTTACCTGCGAATCAGTCGACGAAAACCTGGTTAACCTGCACAAATCAGACGTACCGAATCTAAATGATTCTGCCAAAAGGAGATAGCCATGAATTCAACACTTCGTTTCGGTATCATCCAACTTCAAAACCGACCATGGGCAACCCTGGCGGAGAACTGTCAGAAAGTAGAGTCCCTTGGCTATGATAGTTTCTGGGTTGGCGATCACTTTGTCAACGGGCACAACCTGGAGGAAGATTGGTTCGACGGCTGGTCAGTCCTCACGGGGTTGGCGGCGCAAACGCACACGATCCGCATCGGTGCGCTGGTTACAAATATCATCTATCGCAATCCCGCTGTGCTGGCCAAACAAGCCCTCACGGTTGATCACATTTCCCAGGGGCGTCTGAACCTGGGCATTGGCGCGACTACCGACCGCGATCCCAGCCATCACATGACGGGAGTCGAAGTCTGGAAGACTGCCGAGCGCGTGCAACGTTTCCGCGAGGTGATCGAAATCGTCGACCAAATGCTGCGCAACGAACTCACCACTTACCAGGGGCGCTATTACACGATCACCGACGCATTAATGAAGCCGCCGCCTATCCAAAAACCACGCCCACCCCTGACCATTGCCGCCATCGGACCAACGACGCTCAAGATCGCGGCGAAATATGCCGACACATGGAATACGTATGGTGGTTGGAACCTAACGCCGCAACAGACGCTTGATACGCTCCGCGAGCGCTGCGACCAACTTGAGCAATATTGCGCGCAGATCGGGCGCGACCCGAACACAATCACCCGCTCCTTTTTGGTTGGGCTGACAGAGGATAAGCCCTTTGCCTCACTGGATGCGTTCCACGATTTTATTGGGCGCTATCGCGAAATCGGATTTGGCGAGTTTATCTTTTACTTAGATTATCCTGCCATCTCAACCGAAAGGGGCATGAACCGCGAGATGCTGGAGCGCATCGCATTGGAAGTCATTCCGACATATAAAACGAAGACGGCAGCCTGATAGCGGGCAACAGAGGTTATTCCACTGGACGACCCACCGTATTTGAACTACAGCGCTAAATTTCCATAACTACATACAGATAATTAATTTCCACCTTGATTGCCAAAGTTGTCTGACAACCTTGCCAAACGACGTGTTTTGGATATAATTTATCTTTAAAGGAGATGATTATATGCGCCGAACTCGTTTTTTTGCAATTCCCCTCATAATGTTGTTTTTATTGGCATGCGGCTTGACCAACGGCATCTCAGGGATCGCCACCCAGCTGCCCGGGATATTGACCAGCGTACCGACCGCATTGGGAGCGGTTGAAACGCTCTCTTCACAGCAATCATCCAGCAATTGTCCTGCCACTCCCGCGGCAAGCGGCCTGGGAATTTCCCTTGACCAAGTAAAAACCGTCCTGGAAGCCACCCAGCAGTTCGTTTTCACCGATGGAACCGTAAATGGTCTACCTGCCTCTACCGCGACCCTGGGCCCGGCGCTGACCGCTTCCTTCCCGGATATTGCCGCCGGATTTTCCGCCCAGTTCATAGGCGATCCGTGCAATATCGGTGAGTTAACCATTTCCCTCCCGCGCAACGATCAACAGACTACCGTGGACCAGGCGGTCGGCCTGATCGATGTGCTCATCGTCGCATTCCTGCCGTCAGGAGATCAACTCGCCGTAATTAACTGGATGACTCAGAATTATGGCACCGTCCCGGTGGGAGGGCAGTCGCAAACCACCGCAGGAAGCATGCAGTTCACCCTTACCCGCAGCCAGACCGGAATGGTGCTGGATATCGTCCCCGCAAAATAGCGCGCGAGGTCAATATTTAACGGGCGGCCCGCAATGGGTCGCCCTAATGATTTTAGAAGTCAGGCTCTCCTCCGCCCATATCGCCTGCCCCCAGGTCGGGTAGTTCTTTTTCTATTTCCTCCGGGCTTTGGCCTTTTTCCAACCGGTCAGCTACATCGTTAAACTCCGGCGGCAGCTCCTCGCCCATTTCATTGCCCATTTTGCGCAGCATACGCCCCATAGCCTGCGGGTCGTTCTCGAGACCCGCCAGGGCAGACGGATCGGAGAAATCACCGGCAAGGGAGTCCATGCGGCTGTCGTCCGATTTCGCCACGCGCACGCGCGGAATCCGCCGGCGGACATTCCTGCTCCCGCAGGCCGGGCAGGTTACTGGCTTGGTGCCATATTCGGCGTACGTCATAAGAACGTCGAAGCGGTTTTTGCAGTCTGGGCAAACATAATCATAAAGCGGCATGGGTTCTCAGGTCCTTGCTGAAAAGCTGGAAGATGTACATCCAATCAGGGGAGGGAAAAAGAAAATCGGAGGTCACTTTTTACCCGGCAGGCTGTATTTTACTCCATTCGCCGTCTGGTACAATACAGACATGCCTGATTCAGAATTCAACCTTCACAATCCCCAGCCACTGTTAATCGTTATTTCAGGACCGTCAGGGGTGGGAAAAGACAGCGTCCTGAACTGCCTTAAAGAGCGAAACCTGCCAATGCACTTCGTGGTAACCGCCACCACCCGACCACGCCGCGAAAACGAGGTCCAGGGGGTGGACTACTTCTTTCTATCGAAGGACGAGTTCGCCCATATGATCGAGCAGGAAGAGTTGATCGAGTATGCCATCGTCTACAACGATTATAAAGGCATCCCCAAAAAACAGGTGCGCGAGGCGCTGGCTTCCGGGCAGGATGTGGTCATGCGGGTGGACGTGCAGGGTGCAGCCACAGTGCGTAAACTTGCAGCGGAAGCAGTGCTCATCTTCCTGACAACCGAAAGCGAGGATTCACTGGTGCGACGCTTGAAGATGCGGCGGAGCGAGACAGCCGAAAACCTGAGCCTGCGCATCGCCACTGCCCGCCAGGAACTCAAGCGTGCAGAAGAATTTGATTACGTGATCGTCAACGCGGATGGTAAGCTGGAAGAGGCGGTGGACACGGTGGTGGCAATCATCCGTGCCGAGCACCACCGGGTGAATCACCGCAAGGTAAGTTTATAAGTAGAACTTTAAATTATGTTTTTGGAGAGAAATGAATCAAAACCCGACCCCCACACAAGCACCTCAGACACCCCCACCGCGCAGCATGCAGGTGGCGATGCCGAACGTGAAACCATACGCCACTTACATTATTTTAGCGGTTACCACCTTTATCTACCTTCTGCAAGTTGGCGGGCAGTACCTGCTTAATGCGGACGTGGTCACGGCCCTGGGTGTTAAGGACGACGCTCTCATTCGCGCCGGGGAAATCTGGCGGCTGATCACACCTGTTTTTTTGCACGCCTCCATATTGCACATCGCCTTCAACATGTATGCCCTGTTCATTTTTGGGCGGGGGATCGAGGCACGCTACGGTCATGTCAGATTCATGATGCTGTATTTCCTTTCCGGTTACGCCGGCAACGTGATGTCGTTCCTGCTCACGGTCAGTCCATCGCTGGGAGCCTCCACCGCCATATTTGGATTGATCTCGGCGGAGGGCGTTTTTATCATCCAAAACCGTAAATTGCTGGGGAACCGTGTCAACCGGTCGTTAATGAATTTAGTATACATAGCCGGGATCAACCTGCTGATCGGATATACCACCCCGGGCGTGGATAACTGGGGGCACATCGGTGGACTGCTGGGCGGACTGCTCTTCGCCTGGTTCGGTGGCCCGCGCTGGAAGTTGGAGGGATTCTACCCATCCGTGACCCTGTCGGACGAGCGGGAAGGCCATGGGGGATTCGCCGGGACGCTGGCTGTGCTGCTGTTTTTTATCCCCCTGACCGCACTGGGGTGGATCTGGGTGGTGCACTAAGCATTGGCAGAACAAACAAACCTTCCGAGGGATCAAATCTCCCCGTGCAGGAATCGGGGATTCGTTGGAAGGTTTTTTTATCCAATCGCCTCTTTCAACCGGCGCGCCAGTTCCCCGAAGTGCTCCGTGTAGCGGATCTCGTCCGCGCGCGGACGGGGCAGGTCCACGACCAAATTGACCTTGATCCTGCCGGGACGCTGCGTCAGCACGAGCACCCGGTCAGCCAGGAACAGCGATTCGCTGATGGAATGTGTGACCATCAACACGGTCTTCTGGCGTCTCTGCCAGATGCGCGACAGTTCGGTCCACATGCGTTCGCGGGTAAGGGCATCCAATGAACCGAAGGGTTCATCGAGCAGGAGGATATCGGGATCGTGGATCAGGGCACGGGCGATGGCCACACGCTGGGCCATACCTCCCGAAAGGTCGCGCGGCCAGGAAGACTCAAAACCCTGCAAACCCACCAGGTCGATCAATTCCTGGGCGCGCAGACGGGCCTCCTCCGAAGGAATACCCTGGAGTTCCAGGGGCAGGGTGATGTTCCCAAGGGCGGTCCGCCAGGGCATCAGGTTGGATTCCTGAAAGACCATGCCGATCTTCGGCCTGCCTCCGGCAAATGTGAAAGAGCCGCCCGTGGGGTCGAGCAGCCCAGCCAGGATGCGCAGCAGCGTGGATTTTCCGCCGCCCGATGGTCCCAGGACACAGACAAACTCGCGGGGTTGGATGGTAAACGAGACCGTGTCGAGGGCATCCAGACCCCCGTTGGGGTCCGGGAAGGTGACACTCAATTGGTGGACGGTTAGAATTGGATCGGCCATGGTATTCCGCGTTGGGGGGATAAGGAGAGCTGCCCCGACTTCCATATCATTATGGGAGAAACTGGTTGGTAAAAGCTTTTGTCAGATCCAGCGGCTGGGTAAGCAGACCCATATCCAACAATACATTTTGCATATTTTCCCAGGCGGATGGATTGGATAGCCCCAGGGGGGAGGCTTTCCAAAGTTCGATGGAGGTTGCCAGCACTTGTTTTTGGATGACAGGGTCGGCCTGGGCAAGAGTCGTAACGTAGCCCAGGGAAATTTGATAGGCAGCCTCGGGGTCAGCGATGGTATCGGAGAGACCGTGCAACAAAGCGGCGACCATGCCCCGTACCAGGGCGGGGTTCCCGGCAGCGGTCGCCTCGTTCGTTATCAACCCGTTGGATGCAAGTTGAACGTAGTCAGCCACGCGCAACTCGGACAGGTTGTACCCCTGGGCATGCAGCTGGATCGGTTCATTATTTGTATAAACCGAAACGGCCTGGTCGCGGCCTGCCACCAGGGATGCCACCTGGGTGTAACCAATGGAGTCCAGGGTCACGTCAGTCTCTTTCAACCCGCCGGCGTGAAGGAGGGCGCGCAGTCCGATGTAGTTGGCGCCGTAAGGACCCGGCAAGCCGATGGTCTTGCCACGCAAGTCAGCCAGGGAGGTGATGCCCTGGTCTGACATGGCAACCACAGAGACCGGGTATTGCTGGTACCAGGCTGCCACGTAAACCACCGGCAGTCCCTGGGCGCGAGCCAGGAGCACCTGTTCACCGGAAACCACGGCGAACTGGAGGGTGTTGGCACCCACCAGCGCCGTCGCCTGGGTTTCGTCCTGGTAGGCAAACTCGATCTCGATGCCTGCGTCGGCAAAATAACCCCGTTGGGCACCTACATAAAGCGGGGCGAACTGGATATCAGGAATGTATCCAAGCGACAGCTTGATATGGGTGAGGCTGGGGGTTGGTTTCGGCCCACAGGCGGCCAGCAGGACCAGGGCAAAGATCGATAATCTTAGAAATATTTTCATAAACGCTCCCATTCACCACATCTGGGAGGAACCTGATCAGCCTTTAAATGGTTCCTGCCAAATGAGTAATTTTCTTTCCAAATATGAAACCAGACCATAAAGGACCAGCGCTAGGGCGATCAGGGTAAACACCGCCACGAAGACCAGCGCAGTATCGTATTGCCCGCGTCCCACGTTGACCAGGAATCCGAGACCACGGTCGGAGCCGACCAGTTCCCCCACCACCGCCCCGATGACCGAGAGCGTTGCCCCAATCCGCAGCCCACCCAGTAAAACCGGGAGAGAGGCGGGGAGTTCGAGCATGCGCAGGGTTTGGGCGCGGGTGGCGTGCAGGGACTGCATCAGGTCATGGAAGGGGCGCGGCACCGCCCGCACCCCCACCACCGTGTTGACCAGCACAGGGAAAAATACGATCAACGCACAAATCAGCACTTTAGAAAAGACACCCGGTCCAAACCAGATGACCAGCAAGGGGGCAATGGCAACTACCGGAATGGCTTGTGTGGCAACCAGGTAGGGGGAGACCAACTGTTCGAAAAGGCGGCTCTTGGCAATGGCATAACCCAGGATCACAGCGGCGGTCGTCCCAAACAGGAGTCCGAGCAGGACTTCTGTCAGCGTGGCGGCTGTGTGCAGGACCAGGGTGCCATCCATCAACGCTTTCCAGAAGCGGACGGCAACCTGCTCCGGAGCGGGCAGGATGAAGGCGGGCAGCCCGGCGAAGCGACTGAGCAGCCACCAGCCCAGCAGGGCTGCGCCCAGCGAGACGAAGGCTGTCCAGCGCAGGGATCGGCGCGAAGTGCGGGGAGATTTGCGAAGGATTTTCCAATCCATGAATAAAAAAACCTCGTCCATAGGAACGGGGCAGGCGCGTTTCATCAATAAAAAACCCCGGAAACAAGTTCCGGAGCGGATAGACAGACCAGACCATGGCTGGTCGCGTCGTCACCTTCTTCTATCCGGACTGTTACGGTCGGCTACGGAATGCACTTGTCGAGCGAGTGTCACCGTATCATGCGCATTTGCGCTCGTGGGCTTTACCACCGGTCGGGAATAGCCTTGCATCGCACAATAATCAGTGATCTGCAGGGGTCACCCTGCCCCGAAGGTCGAATATTCAGTTGGTGGGATTATACTGCAAATCCCGGAGCCGCCTGGTCCCTTCCTGGAAATTCCCGCTAAAGACAACTCAAACCATTAAATGTTCAGGGGCGGAGAACTCCGCCCCTGACAGGTGACAATATTCGTTATGCCTTGAGGATGGCTGTATCAGCCACCGGGCAGACGGACTGGCATTGCGGGGTATCGAAATGGCCAACGCACTCCACACAGGTGGCGGCATCGATCAAGTAAGGGGTACCTTCGGTGATCGAGTTGGTCGGGCATTCCGGGACACAAGCGCCACACGCAATGCACTCATCAGTAATTTTCATTGCCATGGAAAACACTCCTTGAAGTAATTCGGATAACTATCGTCCTGAATTTACTTTATCGCCGGTTGCATGTCAAATGACGAATGTCTTTGAATTGACTGCTTTTGTCACAGGTCTAAAATGGATCTCAATAGGCCAATTCCCATAATCATGTGTTCCCTTTTAATTGGGAGCGAATTTTCCCGGCGGTTCCCTTGAAGGCTGCCAGGCGCTCGCGCTCCTTGCGGACGACCGCCTCGGGTGCCTTGCCGGCGAAGTCGCTGCCGAGCAGTTTCTCCAGCCGGTCGATCTGGACCTGGGCCTCAGCCAGCTCTTTTTGGAGCCGACTGCGCTCCTCTTCCTGGTCGATCATGCCGGAAAGCGGGACATAGATTTCCAGCGGACCAGCAACCAGGGCGATACCATTTTCCGGCTTGGCCGAGAGAGAGACAAGGATCGAGAGGCGGGCTGGGTCGAGCCCTGCGAGGGTTGCGATGATAGCGGCCTGCTCTTTCAACAGTGCAGTCTTATCCCCACCTGCTATCGTGACGGGAATACGCCTGGCAGGACTGACCTTTTTCTCGGCGCGCAGGTTGCGAATCGAGCGGATCGCATCCTGGATGAGGGCAAAATCCACAACTTTCGAGGTTTCCCATTTTTCGACAGGGCGCGGCTCCGGCCATGGGGCAATGATCAGCGCCTCGGGCCAATCTTTTGCCAACGCAGCCAGCGGCGAAGACCGCAGGGCGCGGCGCAGGTGACCCCAAAGCTCCTCGGTCACGAAGGGAGTGATGGGGTGCAGCAACCGCAGGGAAATATCGAGGATGCGCGCCAGCGTCTTGGCTGTATTAAACGAACGTTGTCCGCCTTCGGCCATTTGCAGCTTCGCCACTTCCACGTACCAGTCCGCGAAATCATTCCAGAAAAACTCGTAGACCTGGCGCCCGGCCTCGCCGTATTGATACGCCTGGAACAGGCGCTCCACTTCCCGGACGAGAGCTTGCAGCCGCGCCCAAATCCAACTATCGGCAAGAGTCCATTCGGATTTACCATCGACACTGGAAGACGGAGAATAGGTATCGTTCTGCGACACGGGGCGTGTCTCAAGGCTGTTGATGGCGGAGATCACGAACCTGCCCGCATTCCAGATCTTGTTGGCAAAGTTGCGGTTGCCTTCCACCTTTTTCAAACTGATAATCGAATCGTTGCCCGGGGTGGAGCCCACCAGCAGGGTGAAGCGCAGGGCATCGGTGCCAAACTCTTCCATGACCGGCAGAGGGTCGACACCGGTCCCCTTGCTCTTGGACATTTTCTGCCCTTCTTCGGTGCGCACCAGACCGTGCAGGTAAACCGTCTCGAAAGGAACTTTGCCGGTAAACTCCAACCCGTCCATGATCATGCGCGCCACCCAGAAGAAGAGGATGTCATAGGCGGTCTCCATCATGGTGGTGGGATAGAAGTACTTGTAATCGGGGGTTTCTTCCGGCCAGCCGAGCGTGGAGAACGGCCACAAGCCCGACGAAAACCAGGTATCCAGCACGTCCGGGTCCTGGTGGATGTTTTTGCTGCCGCAATGGGCGCAGGCAAGCGGATCGGCACGCGTGCAGGTTTGCTTTCCGCAGTTGTCGCAGTACCAGACCGGGATGCGGTGGCCCCACCACAACTGGCGGGAAATGCACCAATCCCTGATATTTTCCAGCCAGTTGTAATAAACTTTTTCGAAGCGCTCCGGGATGATGCGGATGCGCCCATCCCGGACAGCTTCCAGGGCGGACTTTGCCAGGGGCTCGATCTTGACGAACCACTGCTCTGAGATCATTGGCTCAACGATCTCACCACCGCGCTGCGAGTGGGGCACGTTGACAGTGTATGGTTCCTCTTTGATGACCAGCCCGGCGAGGCGCATATCGGCCCAGATTTTTTCGCGGCAGACAAAGCGGTCCAAACCGGCGTAAGGTCCGCCAGTATCGGTCACTTTGGCTTCCCGATCCAGCATCGAAAGGACCGGCAGTCCATGCCGCTGGGCGATGGCATAGTCGTTGGGGTCATGCCCGGGGGTGATCTTCAACGCCCCGCTGCCAAACTCGCGGGTGACATATTCATCGGCGATGACCGGGATCTCGCGTCCCAGGATCGGCACGACCACTTTTCTCCCGACGAATTTATTGTAGCGTTTATCCGCAGGATGGACCGCAACGGCGGTATCCGCCAGGATGGTTTCGGGGCGGGTGGTGGCAACCGGGATAAATTCGCTTTTCTCCGAATGGGGATCCGACCCGGACAGCATATATTTGAAATAATACAATTTACCGGGCTCCTCGGAGTATTCCACCTCCAGGTCACTGACAGCAGTCTTCAGCCCCGGCGACCAGTTGATGAGGCGCGGGCCGCGGTAGATGAGACCCTTCTCGTAAAGGCGCACGAAAGCCTCGCGCACTGCTTTTGAAAGTCCCTCATCGAGGGTGAAGCGTTCGCGCTCCCAGTCGCAGGAGGCCCCGATCTGGCGGATCTGGCTGGTGATGATCTGGTGATATTTCTCCTTCCACGACCAGACCCGCTCGATAAACTTTTCACGCCCAAGTTGTTCGCGTGTGACCTCCTCGGTACGCAGCAGGTCTTTTTCCACCTGCAACTGCGTGGCAATACCGGCGTGGTCGGTGCCTGGCACCCACAGGGAGGGGATGCCTTTCATGCGGTGGTAGCGGATCATCAGGTCTTCCATCGCCACGAACATCACGTGACCGATGTGCAGTTCCCCGGTAACATTCGGAGGCGGGATGGAAATGACGAACGGTTTTTTAGCCGGGTCGAAACCGGGCTGGTTGGGGTCGTTGGACGGCCGGAAATAACCCCCTTTCTCCCACATCTTGTAAATACGCGGCTCGGTGGACTTGAAATCGTAGGCTTTGGGTAACTGGTATTCGGTCATACTGGCTCCTTGTTTTGCAAGGCGGGCAGGCCTGGATGGTCATCCCGGCAGGAACACCGACCGGCAAGACATTTAAAACAAAACGCCCGCATCCTGATGAGGACGGCGGGCGCCGCGGTACCACCTCACTTCACCCGTTAGGGTGCACTCTGTGCCTGACCATCATCAGGCCGGCCTGTAACGGGACCTCCCGTGCTGTTCTACTCTCGATAGGATTTCTTCAGCACTGTGACCGTGCGACTTCGGCAGGGGGTTGCTGCGGGGGCTTCCAGCCAGGGCCGTCCTTCTCTATCAGCATGCCGGGCTGCCTACTCCTCACGGCATTCTTGAGCAGATTATACAGAGGTCGGCGGGACGAGTCAAGCTCAGATTTTCATTCATCGGGGCATTCTAAAAATGCCTGTCCTGTAAACCCATCCCCCTTACCCCCTTCCCAATGGGAAGGGGGAAGATTGGCACTTCTACAAGGATGGTTATTTTCCAACCTAAAGACTGTCAGGCTATTTGACTAGTAGACTTCTCCTTTTATGGTATCCTTAAACCACCATTTTTCCTTGCGGGAGAGACCATGTATATCGCCATCGAGGGAGTCATCGGGGTCGGCAAGACCACCCTGGCACGCATGCTGGCGCCGTCGTTCGAGGCGGAGCTATTACTCGAAGTCTTCGAGGAAAACCCGTTTCTTTCGGATTTCTATTCCGACCGGGCGCGTTATGCCTTCCAGACGCAGATCTTCTTTCTCCTCAGCCGGTATCACCAGCAACGGCGCGGGGTCACCGCCCTGGTCGAATCAGGCAAGAACCTGCTCTCAGATTACACGTTTGCCAAAGACTCGCTCTTCGCCCGGATCAACCTGCAGGGCGACGAACTGGAAATGTACAAGCGCGTCCACGAAGCGCTGGCAGAGAAAATCCCCATGCCTAATTTGCTGGTTTACCTGCGCGCCGACACGGATGTACTGTTGCAACGTATCGCTTCGCGCGACCGCAGTTACGAGCGCAATATGGAGCGCAATTACATCGATGACCTCAACCGGGCCTACGAAGAATTCTTTTCCAAACCATACGACGGCACGCCGGTGCTGACCATCGACACCAACCCGCTGGATTTTGTGCGCAACCCGAACGACCTCGGCATCATCGAGAACCGCATCCGCCAGAAATTGACCCTGCCCCCATACCAGCCATCCTTGATCGATCACTAGGGATTATTTCGATGCGCATCACGCGTGAGACGCTCATCCGCGTCGCCAAAGAAACCGTCCTGAAACGCGCCAATGCGGACCCCGGCCTGGTGATTGCTTACCTGACCGGTTCCCTGCGATCCGAGAACCCCTTCCTCGGCAACTCCACCGACGTCGATATCGTGCTTGTCCACGCAGGAAAAGTAAAAATCCGCCGCGAGATTTTGCCGCTCACACCGGATGTCCACCTGGATATTGTCCACAACCCGCGCAGCGAATACGAAAAACCGAAAGAGCTGCGCGTCCACCCATGGCTGGGACCCGAACTGTACGACGCATTACCCCTTTACAACACCCAGCATTTTTTCGAATTTGTCCAGGCAGGTGTGCGGGCTGGATATGATGAACCGTCCAACATCCTGGCGGTGGCGCGCCGGAATGCCGACCACGCCCGTCAAATCTGGAGCGACCTTGGACCCAGCCAGGAGACTGGACCGGCGCGGCTGCTTTTATTCCTGAAAAGTGTCAACCACGCTGCAAACGCGGTCGCCGTTTTGACCGGAAGTCCGCTGGCTGAGCGGAGATTCCAGCTCCAGTTCCAGGAACGGGCCAGTGTGGCCGGGTTGCCGGGTCTCGCGGCCGGGCTGGAGGGACTGCTTGGCGCGGCCCAGGTGGATGGCGCAATACTTAGAAAGTTCCTGCCGGAGTGGGAAAAAGCATTCGTCGAGGCGGCTGGCCAAGACAAAGTCCATCCTAGCATCGCCGCACCACGATTGGGATACTATAAACTTGCGTTCGAGGCCATGCTGGTGGGTGAATCTCCCCAATCTATCTTATGGCCGCTGGTGCGGACCTGGACATTATCCGCGGCGGTCTTTCCGCCGGATCGCCAATCAGGATGGAAGGTTGCTTGTGAAACGCTCGGTCTGGCAGGCAAATCGTTCAATGAACGCCTGAAAGGTTTGGACCGTTTCCTGGATACCGTGGAAGAAGTGCTCGAAAATGTGGCTGCCAGCCAGGGGATACGATCCCAGCTATAGCCACCCCTCCCCATGCTCAAATTGGCAGGGCTGTGGATAACTGCCCAAAATCTGTGGATAACCCGCGCGGAAAGTGGATAAGTCGCTCAATTGTTCGAAATATAACCCCCATATGCAGGGGCTGGTTTTTAATATTAATGGAGGAATCTGCTGTAAAGATAGATTCTCATGTCAACGTATAAAAACCGGGTCGATATTTCCGGAACTTATCCACAGGATCAGATTGGCTGGATTCATGAGAAAACGCCACCCATACGGTCCAAGATCAGCGCCCTGCCACCCCTTCCGGGTAAATAAAATTATCCACTTATCCACAAGCCCTACTACAAGTACTATTAACCTATTTATCTATTAATGAGGAAGAGATTTATAAGGGAAATTTAATAAACAGGTAGTTGCACTTTGCAAAAACAATTGTATAATGTTCTTTACTATGATGGAGAGGAGGTGCCAGGTCTAGATACTAATCCCATATTCCTCCAAATTTAACCTTTATTTTTCTCATAAAGTCAAGAGGAGAGAGATTGTGAAACGCTCAATGTATTTTCTCGTATCACTGGTCGCAGTGACCAGCTTTGTCCTGTCGGCGTGTGGACCTGCAGCTACAACTGTTGCCCCTGCAACCAGTGTTCCACCCACTGCACCTGCTGTAGTTCCGACCACCCCCGCGGGCGGATGTGCGCCGGCAACCGGGAATGCCGCCATTGCTTTCCCCACCGGCGGGAAATCGGTCACCGGTGCCTGGTCTCAGGAACCCGACAATATCGCAGCCTACTGGAGCCAAATGTCCTATGCGGACTGGATCACACAACTGACCCTGGTCGGCTTGGGAGAATGGGATGACAAGGGCAACTTTATTACTGAACTGGGTGCAGAAGTCCCGTCAGCAGCCAATGGCGGCGTATCTGCCGACGGCCTGACCGTCACCTGGCACCTCAAACCCTGCCTGTACTGGTCGGATGGCCAACCGCTTACCTCTGCGGATGTCAAGTTTACATGGGAAACCGTCATGAATCCGGCTTTGGCTGCGTTGCAGACAACCGGCTATAACAAGATTGCCAGCATTGATACCCCAGATGACACAACGGCAGTGATCCACTTCAGCGAACTCTTCCCTGCCTGGCAGACGCTCTTTACGCAGGGACCGAACAACTCCGGCGGACTCCTGCCCAAGCATATCCTCGAAGGACAGGCCGACATGAATGCCTTCATCCATTGGCCGACGATCGACTCCGGTCCGTGGATCATTACAGAATGGGTTGCCGGCGATCACATGACCCTGCTACCCAACCCGAACTTCTGGTCTGGCCGCGCTAAACTTGACCGCATCCTGATCAAGTTTGTGCCCACCCCTGAAACCGCCCTGGCTGCCTTGCAGACAGGTGATGTGGACTGGTACCCGGATTTCTCCGAGTCCGACATTCCCACCGTCCAAGCCCTTGAGCCGGCGATCCACCTGCTGGTCAAACCCGGGTTTGATTTTGAGCACTACTTCTTCAACCTGGGAACCACCGCTGGTGTGACCAAGCCGGACGGAACCGTTGTTGGCAAGAGTGACGTAAACGGTTTCTGCCCGTTCAGGGATATACGCGTCCGCAAAGCAATCACCCTGGGAATTAACCGCCAGGCAATTGCCGACACCCTGTTGAACGGCGCCACCCAGGTTTCCGCTACCCAATGGCCGAACTCCTCCTGGACGAATACCTCCCTGGTTCCCGATGCGTACGATCCCACTGCAGCCGCAGCCCTGTTGGATGAAGCCGGTTATACGCTGGGTGCAGATGGCATCCGCCACGGCACATGCGACGGTGTGGATACCAAGTTATCCTTCGGGTTCGAGACCACCGACAAACAGATCCGGGTGGATGCCGCCCTGGCTACCCAATCCGACCTGAAGAAACTCGGTATTGAATTCAAGCCGACCCACCTCCCCGCCGGGACATTCTTCGCTACCTATGCGGATGGCGGCGATATGGCCCTTGGCAAGTTCGACATGGCCGGTTACACCACGGGCTTCTACCCCGATCCCATGACGGGCGTGCTTGACTCCTACGCTTGCGACATGGTCATGAGCAAGGATAATCCAGGCGGACTGAACAACTACCACATCTGCGATCTTCAACTGGATACACTGATGGCGGCAGTGAATGCCACCGCTGACCCGGCTGCCCGCAAGGTCGCCCTGGACGCGGTGCAGAAGTACATCTATGACCAGTATTATGTCGTCATGATGTACGTGCGTGCCAATGTGTACGGCTACGTGGACCGCTTTGTACCCGGACCCTTCAGCTTCACAAGCAACATGAACTGGGATTCTGAAGTTTGGGATGTAAAGTAACTAAAAGTATTATAATGATGAGGAGGCAGGGGAAATCCCCTGCCTCTAAGTTTATACATAGACATGGTGCGTGAGCCGGCCGTTTAAACGGGACACGCACCATGATTCAATATTTATCGATGTTGGATGGAGGTAGGCATGTGGTCTTATCTGGCCCGCCGCTTGATCCAGGCACTGTTCACCCTGGCAATTATCACCATGATCTGCTTTACGTTGACGCGCTTTTCTGCAGATCCGCTGGCTCAATATGCGACGAACCCGAATATGTCAGCCGAGGACAGGGCTGCCCTGCGTGAACGCCTGGGTTTGAATCAACCCCTGCCCGTCCAATATGTTAAATGGATTGGCCTGGTGCTGCAAGGCGACCTGGGCAAATCCTTCTTCTCGAAGCAGCCGGTTGAGCAGATGATCGCACAGCGCCTGCCTCTCACCCTCGAACTGACCGTCACCGCCGAACTCTGCACGCTGGCAATCGCCTTGACCCTGGGGATCATCTCGGCCGTCAAACAATACTCGCTCCTGGATAACGTCATTACCGCGTTCTCTTTCATCGGTTATTCTATGCCGATCTTCTTTATCGCACTGGGCCTGATCCTGATCTTTGCGGTCCAGTTCAAGGCAATGGGCTGGCCATATATGCCGACCGGGGCAGATATTTGGGACCCGAAAAATTTGGGTGAATTGGCGCGCCACCTTGTCCTGCCAGTAACCGCGCTGGTCATCATCACCACTGCCAACTACTCGCGCTTCATCCGCTCCAGTATTTTGGAAGTTCTCGGCCTGGATTATATTCGGACAGCGCGCGCCAAGGGACTCACTGAACGAGCTGTGCTTTACAAACATGCCCTCCGTAACGCTGCGCTTCCAGTTGTGACCATTATCGGCCTGGATATCCCCGCCTTGTTTGCGGGGGCGCTGGTCACCGAGTCCATCTTCGCCTGGCCGGGGATGGGCCGTTTGTTTTGGGAATATGCCCAGCGCGGCGATTTCCCGGTGGTGAACGGTGTGCTCCTGGTCCTTTCCACAATGGTGGTTCTCTTTACCATTATCACTGATATCGTCTATACCTTTGTAGACCCTCGGATTCGATTATATTAGCAGGCGGAGAGTCTCATGGTCGTTGAAACAACCAAATCAGACGGCATATCCACGCTAAAAATAGAATCCACGAGTGCGACTGCTCTGACTCCTGGTCAGTTGGTCTGGCGTCGTTTTCGGAAGCACAAGATGGCCTTGGCAGGCGGAGTGGGAATCGGACTATTGCTATTGTTTATCATAATCGGGACAATTTTTGTCCCGTTGGTAATCGCAAACTCCGTCGATCTTCAAGCGCGCCTTTCACCGCCTTCCGCGGTGCATTTGCTGGGCACTGACAGCACCGGAAGGGATTCCTTCGCCCGAGTCATTTACGGCGGCCAGATCTCCCTGATCGTGGGCGTCCTGGCGGTGGTCCTATCGGTCTCCGTGGGAACGGTGGTCGGGGGAGTGGCGGCCTATTATGGAGGCTGGGCGGACGCTGTATTAATGCGCTTTACCGAAGCCATGCTTTCCATCCCGCAACTCTTCCTGCTGATCGTTTTGGGTAAGTTTTTGGGCAGGGATGTACAGACTATAAATATTTTTGGCCTTTCCTTCAGCGGAAGTGTAGGGATCGTCATTGTGGTCATCGGCATGACCTCCTGGATGTATCTGGCCCGAATCGTGCGCGCCAATGTGCTGTCGCTTAAGGAAATGGATTATATTTCAGCCGCGAAATCGCTGGGTGCGAGCAACGTGCGTATATTTTTCAACCACCTGGTCCCCAACACCCTGGGCATCATAATCGTCTCGGCCACCCTGGGTCTTGCCGGCGCAATATTGAACGAAGCCTACGTCTCCTTCCTCGGCCTGGGCGTACAGCCCCCCACTGCTTCCTGGGGCAACATGCTCACCAGCGCCCAGTCCTTCATCCAAAGGGGGGCATGGTGGATGTGGGTCTTCCCAAGCATGTTCATCATTTTTACGATCCTGTGCATCAACCTTTTGGGTGATGGGATGCGCGACGCCCTCGACCCGCATGCCAGTCGTCACTTATAGCAAAATCTACAACCCGGTTTCTCAAAGAAACCGAGTTTATAATTTAATATAATGACCATGCCTGATTACTTCCGCTTTGAAGAATTAACCTGGCCTGAAGTGGCCGCATTGCCGCGCGAGACTCCGCTGGTGCTGCCGCTCGGCAGCATGACGGAACCGGATTCTTTGTCCGCCCTGTTGAAAGCAACCCAGTCAGTTGGCATCCTGCCGGCCATCCCCTTCGGCTGGAAGGGGAGCGGACTGGAGGTGCACGACCAGGTTTTCATAGCCCTGGTACACAATTTGCTCGGGAACCTGATGGAAGACGGGTTCACTTCCGTGCAGGTGCTGACACCGCCAGGACTGGACCTGGGGCCAGGCATCCCAGGCGTGGAATTGCTACGCAAGGACGGGGTTCCCCTGGCACTCCCGAGGGAGCGTGACAAGGTGGTCATCCTGCCCATCGGTCATACCGAACAGCACGGCTATCACGCACCGCTGTCCACCGACACGCTCATCATCAAGGCCATCGGAGCAGGTACCGCCCGGGCCGTCCCGGAACAGGCATTTTCCCTGCCGGTCTTCCCCTACGGAGTGAGCACACACCGGCGCTCGTTCCCCGGCACCTTCAACGTGGGGGGGCGAGCCTTCGAAGATTTCTGGCTGGCAGTGATCGACACGCTCGTCAAGGTCGGTTTCAACCGCTTCTACCTGATGAGCGGGCACGGCGGCAACTCGTCGTTTCTAGTGAACGTGGTCAAATACGCCGGGGAAAAATACCCGCAGATATTTTGTGCCACGGCATTCCTTTATCTTTCCGGGTCGAAAGGTGTGGCCGCGCTGGAAGCCAAACGCCAGTCAAAGCTGGGCGGGATGGGTCACGCCTGTGAGTTGGAGACTTCACTCATCCTGCATTTGCGACCTGAACTTGTCCACCTGGAACGGGCCGTGGACGAGACCGATTTCATCACCACCCCCAATTACTATATGGACTGGATCGAAGGCGGCGCGCTGACCGCCAACCCGCCCTGGGAGGATGATACTCGCACCGGCGCGTATGGTGCCGGCAGCCTGGGGACAGCAGAAAAGGGAAAATACTGGCTGGAAGCTGCTATCACCGAGAAGGTGGAACATGTGGGGGAGATCCACGAGCAGTACCGGCGCAGGCGCGAGCGGAGACATACGGATCATTCCAACCGCAGTTAATTTATTTATATACCAGTAGACGAACTGGAATTGATGTTATTTCCCCGCGCTGATGACCACACGCTCTCCAATTACTGCCCAGTCATACAGCCATTTGGCATCCGCCGGTGACAGGTTGATGCAGCCGTGCGAGGCGGCGGTTCCAAAATTATCGTGCCAGTAGGCTCCGTGGAAGCCGAAGTTCAGTGCATAGGTCATGAAATATGGGACGCCCTGGATGTAGTAATCACTGGTGGACTCTGAAGGAGGAGAGATCGTACTGTAGGGTGGATTTTTATATTGGATGTTGAACGAGCCCTCGAATGTCCACGAATTTTTCCCGGATGAGACCAGGGTGGCAAATTTCAGCCGGCAGCCTTCGTAAACGCTCAGCGTCTGCTCGGACAGGTTGACGTAAATGAAGCGGCAGGAGCCAGATCCCGCGTCTGCCGGGACCTGCGGGTCAACCAGCGCGACCTGGTCCTCCGGCAGCCACTCGTCTGCGCCAACCGCGATATAACCGGGGTTTTGAGTCACCGCCGGCACCTCGTGCACCACCTGGTAACGGGTGTACGCCTGGATGGGTGTCCCCGCCGCGTCGATGCTGGTGGTATCGGTCAGAACCCAGCCAAAGCGGAAGGTCACTGTTCGGGTCAGCTGGATGCCTGAGAAGGTGGATGGGGTTAGGGATTGCAGGTCTGCCCCGTCCATCCAGCCGGAATTAACCGGAGTATATAAATAAGTTCGGCCGTCACGCGCTTCGGTGATTGTGTAAGCAACGTAAGCAGGATAGTTCGGTAAATAGCCAAAATTCCCGTTTTTCGACACCGCGTCTTGCAGAGTGTCATAGACCCGTGCGCGATTATTCATCACCTCGGCATACTGGTAATTCAACAGGCCCAGGGACGGGTCGAGCGGTGTATACCAGGCCGGTTCAGGCGTGGGTGTTTTGGTGAGAGTTGGTAAGAGGGTGGAAGTGGCAGTGGGCGTGAGTGATGGAAGGGGAGAGGCCGGTACGGTGGAGGTTGAGGCGGGTGTTGGAGCGGGGGCGCAGGAAGCGAGAAGAATAGCAATTCCTAAGATTAAACCGTAGTAACGACTTAAGTCGTTACTACGAGGGTAACGACACAGCGAATGGGATCTGCGGGAGAATTCGTTAAAACGCTTCCTAATCATCCCAACCTTCGCCAAGTTTTTCAGAAGGTTGGTTGAATTTCCATTGCTCAAGGAGCCATTCGCTTTCTTTACTCTCTTCATATATTTTGTAACTTGACCAATACCACTCTTTAATGTCATGGACATACCCATGTTTTACCGGATTGTAATGAATGTAATTAAAAGTCTCATGCAATTGTTTTTCATTTCGGATTAATCGATCGGAGAATTTATACCAAACGCGACGCTTCCTGGTGAGACAGTCCTCTATATTCCATTTTCGGGATGTTGTTCCATGCAGATATTTCAGGGCTGATGAAACCGAATCAAGGGAATCAACATCAATCAGAATGTGATAATGGTTTGGTAGCACTACCCAA
>Ga0326726_10000240_pt1 | contig 53253 bp, 54 predicted proteins | sample MHFenrmetagenome_2_FD_207603 | JGI IMG/M metagenome (GOLD analysis project Ga0326726, IMG submission 207603) | Lab enriched peat soil microbial communities from Michigan Hollow, Ithaca, NY, United States - MHF15MN | ecosystem: Environmental > Terrestrial > Soil > Wetlands > Peat | place: USA... | reverse complement strand
CTACCAGATCGTCCAGCTTGGCCTTGGCTTCGTTCTTCAGTACCGATTTGCCGGTGTCGAAGAACGCGTCAGCGGCGAACGTCACCTTCTCGCTCACCGGCGCCGGCGGGGGCGGCGGGGGTGGCGGGGGCGGCGCCGGGGGAGCAACTGCCGCAGCCGGCGGCGGGGGCGGTGGAGCCGGCGCCGGGGCGGGTGCTGAAACAGGAGCCGGCTTCAGCGCGCCATCACAAACGTCTGCTGCAGTGGCGGGTGTCCAGCTGGCATCGCGCCAGCAGAACTCGCCCGAACCATTCTTCCAGGCCGTGCCATCGGCGCTGCGCCAGTTGTCGCCGCCAGTCTTGGCCTGCGCGAATACAGCGAGCGGCGCGGCCAAAGCGGCGGAGGCAAACAGCACCGCCACCTTGTTGAGCTTCTTCATGATTCTCCTCTCAGGGGGATAGTCGCAGCTGCCTGCGGATGTCCATATCGGAAGTGAGAAAACCCGCGAAAAACCTGACCCTGCAAGCGCCCACCACCGAAGGCGAAGATTGTGCCATAGGGTCTATTGTGATCCGCGAGGGCGCTGACACGCTTCTCTTGTTGCGAAGCTGCTACACGGGTTTAGCCCCTTAGAATTGCCCCTTACCCGCACAGCCGCAGGGCCGCCGGCCCTCCTCAGACGGCTGCGAGGCAGCCCCGTTCATGACCCAATTCGCCAAGGAAACCCTGGCCGTCAGTCTCGAAGAAGAGATGCGGCGCTCGTACCTCGACTACGCGATGAGCGTGATCGTCGGGCGTGCATTGCCCGATGCGCGAGACGGGTTGAAGCCGGTGCACCGGCGCGTGCTGTTCGCGATGCACGAGCAGAACAACGACTGGAACCGGCCGTTCAAGAAAAGCGCCCGCATCGTCGGCGACGTGATGGGTAAGTACCACCCGCACGGCGACACCGCGATCTACGACACCATCGTGCGCATGGCGCAGCCGTTCTCGCTGCGGCACATGCTGGTCGACGGCCAGGGCAACTTCGGCTCGGTCGACGGCGACAACGCGGCGGCGATGCGCTACACGGAAATCCGCCTTGCCAAAATCGCCCACGAGATGCTGGCCGACATCGACAAGGAGACGGTCGACTTCGGCCCCAACTACGACGGCTCGGAAAAAGAGCCGCTGGTGCTGCCCTCGCGGCTGCCCAACCTGCTGGTCAACGGGTCGGCCGGCATCGCGGTGGGCATGGCGACCAACATCCCGCCGCACAACCTGAACGAGATCGTCGATGCCTGTTTGCACCTGCTGAGGAACCCGCAGGCCGTCATCGAAGAGTTGATGGAGATCATCCCGGCGCCGGATTTCCCCACAGCCGGGATCATTTATGGTTTGGCCGGCGTGCGCGAGGGCTACCGCACCGGGCGCGGCAAGGTCGTGATGCGCGCCAAGTGCCACTTCGAGGACATCGACCGCGGCCAGCGCCAGGCGATCATCGTCGACGAGATCCCGTACCAGGTGAACAAGAAGACGCTGCTCGAGCGCATCGCCGAGCTCGTCAACGAGAAGAAGCTCGAGGGCATCAGCCACATCCAGGACGAGTCCGACAAGTCGGGCATGCGGGTGGTGATCGAGCTCAAGCGCGGCGAAGTGCCCGAGGTGGTGCTCAACAACCTGTACAAGCAGACGCAGCTGCAGGACACCTTCGGCATCAACATGGTTGCGTTGATCGACGGCCAGCCCAAGCTGTGCAATCTGCGCGAGCTGGTCGAGATCTTCCTCGATCACCGGCGCGAGGTGGTGACACGGCGTACCGCGTTCGAACTGCGCAAGGCGCGCGAGCGCGGCCACCTGCTCGAGGGCCTGGCGGTGGCGCTGGCCAACATCGACGAGTTCATCGAGACCATCAAGACCTCTCCGACGCCGCCGGCGGCCAAGGCGGCGCTGATGAGCAAGGGCTGGGACAGCTCGCTGGTGCGCGAGATGCTCGCCCGCGCACAAGATCAGACGCCGAGCGGCCGCGAGGCCTTTCGCCCCGAAGGCCTGCCCGCGCACTACGGCTTGCAGTTCGACGGCATGTATCGCCTGTCCGACGATCAGGCGGGCGAGATCCTGCAGATGCGCTTGCAGCGCCTCACCGGCCTGGAGCAGGACAAGATCATCAGCGAGTACAAGGAGGTGATGGAGCGCATCGCCGACTTGCTCGACATCCTGGTCAAGCCCGAACGTGTGGTGCGCATCATCGGCGACGAGCTGGTGGCGCTGCGCGAGGAGTTCGGCCAGACCAAGGCCGCCGCGCGCCGCAGCGTGATCGAGCGCAACGTGCAGGAGCTGCTCACCGAAGACCTGATCACGCCGCAGGACATGGTGGTCACGCTCAGCCATACCGGCTACATCAAGAGCCAGGCGCTGTCGGACTACCGCGCGCAACGGCGCGGCGGCCGCGGCAAGCAGGCCGCGCTGACCAAGGAAGACGACTGGATCGACCAGCTGTTCATTGCCAACACGCACGACTGGATCCTGTGTTTCAGCAACCGCGGGCGCGTCTACTGGCTCAAGGTGTGGGAGGTGCCGCAAGGCGGCCGCACCAGCCGCGGCAAGCCGATCGTCAACATGTTTCCGCTCCAGGCCGACGAGAAGATCACCGTCGTGCTGCCGGTGACCGGCGAGTTCCGCAGCTTCCCGGCCGACCACTACGTGTTCATGGCCACCGCGCTCGGCACCGTGAAGAAGACGGCGCTCGACGACTTCAGCAACCCGCGCAAGGCCGGCATCATCGCGGTCGATCTCGATCCGGGCGACTACCTGATCGGCGCCGCGCTCACCGATGGCAAGCACGACGTGATGCTGTTCTCCGACGGGGGCAAGGCGGTGCGCTTCGACGAGGACGACGTGCGGCCGATGGGCCGCCAGGCGCGCGGCGTGCGCGGCATGATGCTCGACGACGGGCAGCGTGTCATCGCGATGCTGGTGGCCGAGGACGAGTCGCTCAGCGTGTTGACGGCCACCGAGAACGGCTTCGGCAAGCGCACGCAGATCGCCGAGTACACGCGGCACGGCCGCGGCACCAAGGGCATGATCGCGATCCAGCAAAGCGAGCGCAACGGCCGCGTGGTGGCAGCCACGCTGGTGCGGCCCGAAGACGAGATCATGCTGATCACCGACCGCGGCGTGCTGGTGCGCACCCGCGTGGCCGAGATCCGCGAGCTCGGCCGCGCCACCCAGGGCGTGACCCTGATCGCGCTGGACGACGGGACCAAGCTGTCGGGGCTGCAGCGCATCGTCGAGAACGACGCCAACGGCGACGCCGAAGAGGCGGAACCGGCCGACGGCGACGCCCCGGCCTGATCGGCTGCGACGCAGACCGAGGCATCGGCACGCCGTGTCGGTCGCGCGGCGTGCAAGAATTCGACACATTCCATGGCCGATGCCGCGACCAACCCTCAACTGCTGGCATTGCGCGATCGCATCGATGCGATCGACCGCGAATTGCTGTCCGCGCTGAATCGCCGCGCCGCCCTTGCGCAGCAAGTCGGCGAACTCAAAAGGCACGAGGGCTCGGTGGTGTTTCGGCCTGAGCGCGAAGCGCAGGTGATCGACGGGCTCAAGGCGCTCAACGCGGGGCCGCTGGCCGGCGACAGCATCGCGCCGATCTGGCGCGAGATCATGTCGGCCTGCCGCGCGCTCGAGACGCCTTCGCGCGTGGCCTACCTGGGCCCGGCCGGCACCTTCAGCGAAGAGGCGGCGCTCGGCTACTTCGGCAGCTCGATCGTGCGCGTGCCCTGCGCCAGCTTCGACGAGGTGGTGCGCACCACCAGCGCGGGCGCGGCGGACTTCGGCGTGGTGCCGGTGGAGAACAACACCGAGGGCGTGGTCGCGCGCTCGCTCGATCTGTTCCTGACCATGCCGCTGTTCATCATCGGCGAGACCAGCCTGATCGTGCGCCACAACCTGCTGCGCAAGGAGAACTCGCAGCAGGGCATCCAGGCCGTGCTGGCGCACCCGCAGGCGCTCGCGCAATGCCACGGTTGGCTGAGCCTGAACCTGCCCGATGCCGAGCGCCGCCCGGTGGCCAGCAACGCCGAGGGTGCTCGCCTGGCGGCCAAGGATCCCACGCTCGCGGCGATCGCCAGCACGCGCGCGGCCAGCGAGTTCGGCCTGCACGTACTGGCACCCGCGATCCAGGACGAAGCCCACAACCGCACGCGCTTCGCGATCCTCACCCACCCCGATCGCCATCCGGCACCCAAACCGTCGGGCCACGATTGCACGAGCCTGGTGGTGTCGGTGCCCAACCGACCCGGCGCGGTGCACGACATGCTGGTGCCGCTGAAGAAGCACGGCGTGTCGATGAGCCGCTTCGAGTCGCGCCCGGCGCGCTCGGGTCAGTGGGAGTACTACTTCTACATCGACGTCGAGGGCCACCCCGACGATCCGCGCGTCAGCGTGGCGCTGCGCGAGCTGCGCGAGGCCTGCGCATTCTTCAAGGTGCTGGGCGCCTATCCGATCGACGTGCACTAGATGGCCTCCGATCGAGACACCATGTTCAACCAGCTCGGCGTGATCGGGTGCGGCCTGATGGGCGGCTCGTTCGCGCTCGCGCTCAAGCGCGCCGGATTGGTCAAACGCGTGGTCGGCTACAGCAAGTCGCCCTCGACCACCGACCGTGCCAAGCGCATGGGCGTGATCGACGTGGCGGCCGAGTCGGCGTTGCTGGCGGTCAGCGGCTCCGACATCGTGCTGCTGGCGGTGCCGGTGTCGGCCACCGAGGTCACGTTCAAGGCCATCCGCCACCTGGTCGAACCCGGTGTGCTGTTCATGGACGTGGGATCGACCAAACGCGACGTGGTCGACGCGGCGCGGCGTGTGCTAAAGGAGCGGGTGCCGTCGTTCGTGCCGGCACACCCGATCACCGGCAAAGAGGTCGCCGGCGTGCACAACGCCGACGCAGCGTTGTATGCGGGCCGCCAGGTCATCCTGACGCCGTTGCCGCAGACGCTGCCCGAGCTGGTGCAAAAGGCCACCGACGTGTGGGCGGCCATCGGCGCGCAGGTGCTGCGCATGACGCCCGAGAATCACGACGCGGCGTTTGCTTCGGTGAGCCACCTGCCGCACCTGCTGGCCTTTGCCTACTTCAGCGCCGTCGTCAATCAGCCCGCGGGACGCGACTTCCTGTCGCTCGCCGGGCCGGGATTTCGCGATTTCACCCGCATCGCGGCGAGCGATCCGGCGATCTGGCGCGACATCCTGATGGCCAATCGCGAAGAGATCCTCAAACAGTCGGCGCGCTTTCGCCACACGCTCGATGCGATGGAACATGTCATCAAGAGCGGCAACGCTGAGGCGCTCGAAGACCTGATCCGCAGCTCCTCGGAGGCACGGGCCGGCTGGCAGCTGGGCGGCCCGCGCGGCGGCGGCGGCAAGGGCTGACATGTTGGCCCCCACGCTCACTGCCTTGGCTACGGCCGGCGCTTCGCGCCTTCACTTCGCTGCGAGAAATGAGCCTCGCCGCAACGGCTTGCTGGCTGCTGTCGCTGCCCCCGGAGGGGGCTTAACCGGCGTGGGACGGCCCAGCGCCGGCTGAGCCGCGGCGCCGCGGCGTTCAAATGCGGTCGGTGCCATGTACGACATTGCTCAACTGGACTTGCCGCCGCTGCGCCGTGCGGCGGGCACGGTGCGATTGCCGGGGTCCAAGAGCATCTCCAACCGCGTGCTGCTGCTGGCCGGCTTGAGCGAGGGCTGCACCGAGATCCACGACCTGCTCGACTCCGACGACACGCGCGTGATGCTCGAGGCGTTGCGGCGCCTGGGCTGTGCAGTCGACATGGTGGATCAACGGACCCGCGTCACCGGTGTCGGCGGCACGCTGCGTCGGCTCGATGGTCCGCTGTCCTTGTTCCTCGGCAACGCCGGCACGGCGATGCGGCCGTTGGCTGCCGCGCTGGCACTGCTGGTCACGCGCGACGGCGGTGACATCGAGTTGAGCGGCGTGCCGCGCATGCACGAGCGGCCGATCGGCGACCTGGTCGACGCGCTGCGCCAGCTCGGGGCGCAGGTCGACTACCTGCGCCACGAGGGCTTTCCGCCGCTGCGGCTGCGCGGCGGCGCGGGCGGCGCGCTGCATACCGAACAGGCGATCCGCGTGCGCGGCGACGTCTCCAGCCAGTTCCTCACCGCGCTGCTGCTGGCGTTGCCGCTGGCCAGCGGCGAGCAGCCGATCGTCATCGAGGTCGACGGCGAGCTGATCTCCAAACCCTACGTGGAAATCACGCTGGCACTGCTGGCGCGTTTCGGCATCGTGGTGCAACACGAGGCGCTGCAGCGCTTCACGATCCCACCGGGCAGCCGCTATCGCGCGCCCGCGCGCATCCACGTCGAGGGCGATGCCTCGTCGGCCTCGTACTTCATCGCCGCCGGCGCCATTGCCGCAGTCGAAGCGCCGCTGCGCATCGAGGGCGTGGGACTCGACTCGATCCAGGGCGACATCCGCTTCATCGACGCTGCGCAGGCGATGGGCGCGCGCGTCAGCGGCGGCCTCGGCTGGATCGAGGTGCGCCGCGGCGACTGGCCGCTGAAGGCGCTGACGCTCGATTGCAACCACATGCCCGATGCCGCGATGACGCTGGCCACGATGGCCCTCTATGCCGAGGGCCGCACGAGACTCACGCACATCGGCAGCTGGCGCGTCAAGGAGACCGACCGCATTGCGGCGATGGCCGCCGAGCTGCGCAAGCTCGGCGCCAACGTGATCGACGGCGCCGATTTCATCGAGGTGGAGCCGCCGCGCACCTGGCGCCGCGCGACGCTACACACCTACGACGATCACCGCATGGCGATGTGCCTGTCACTGGCGGCGTTCAATCCGCTGGCCGGCGGCGGCGTGCCGGTGCGGCTGCTCGACCCGCGCTGCGTGGCCAAGACCTTTCCCGACTATTTCGAAACGCTGTTCGCCGTGGTGGCCGCCGAAGCGCGCGACATCCCGGTGATCACCATCGATGGCCCCACCGCGTCGGGCAAGGGCACGCTCGCCGCCACGGTGGCGGCTCGCCTGGGTTGGCACCAGCTCGACTCGGGCGCGCTGTACCGGGCCACCGCGCTGGCCGCGCTGCAGCGGGGCATTGCCGACGACGACCCCGCCGCGCTGGCGCAACTGGTCGCCGCGCTGGCGTTGCGTTTCGACGGCGAACGCATCTGGCTCGACGGCCAAGAGGTGACGCAAGCCCTGCGCGAAGAGGCGGTGGGGGCATCGGCCTCTCGCGTCTCGGCGCTGCCGGCGGTGCGCCAGGCGCTGCATGGCTTGCAGCTCTCGTTCCGCCGCGTGCCCGGTCTGGTGGCCGACGGCCGCGACATGGGCACCGTGGTGTTCCCCTCCGCGCCGCTCAAGGTGTTCTTGACGGCGAGCGCGGCCATGCGTGCCGAGCGGCGCCATAAGCAATTGATATCAAAGGGCATTTCGGCTAAACTGCTCGACCTTCGCGCCGACCTCGAGGCGCGCGACGCGCGCGACATGCAACGCGCGGTCTCGCCCCTGAAGCCTGCGCAGGACGCGCTCCAACTCGACAACTCGTCGCTCACGATCGAGCAATCGGCCGATCGGGTGCTGCAGTGGTGGAGCGAGCGCAACGCCTTCGATTGAAACGCCACTGCGGCACCTCCATCGGGGCAACAAGGGCCCGCTGTCGGCTCACCGGTCGCGCACTGCGCCGGCGCCATCAGCGGATGTTCAACTCAACCCGCAACCTCGGTTGCACTGGCCGGCTCACACCATCGTCGTCCCTGCCCGGCCGCTAGGAAACCACATGCCACAAGCCCAAACCGCCACTGCGGGCGGCGAATCGTTTGCCGCCCTGTTCGAAGAATCGCTCAAGCGCAGCGAGATGCGCGCCGGCGAGGTCATCACCGCCGAGGTGGTGCGCATCGACTTCAACTACGTGGTGGTCAACGCCGGCCTCAAGAGCGAGGCCTATGTTCCGATCGATGAATTCAAGAACGACCAGGGCGGACTCGAAGTCCAGGTCGGCGACTACGTGTCGGTGGCCATCGACGCCATCGAAAACGGCTACGGCGACACCATCCTGTCGCGCGACAAGGCCAAGCGCCTGGCTTCGTGGCTGGCGCTCGAGACCTCGCTCGAATCGGGCAACTTCGTCAGCGGCACCGTCTCGGGCAAGGTCAAGGGTGGCCTCACGGTGCTGGTCAACGGCATCCGCGCCTTCCTGCCCGGTTCGTTGATCGACACGCGCCCGGTCAAGGACCTGACGCCGTTCGAAGGCAAGACGCTCGAGTTCAAGGTCATCAAACTCGACCGCAAGCGCAACAACGTCGTGTTGTCGCGCCGCGCCGTTGTCGAAGCCAGCATGGGCGAGGAGCGCGCCAAGCTGCTCGAGACGCTGACCGAAGGTGCCATCGTGCACGGAGTGGTCAAGAACATCACCGAGTACGGCGCGTTCGTCGACCTGGGCGGCATCGACGGCCTGCTGCACATCACCGACATGGCATGGCGCCGCGTGCGCCACCCCAGCGAGGTGGTGCAGGTCGGCCAGGAACTCACCGCCAAGGTGCTGAAGTTCGACGCCGAGAAGAACCGTGTGTCGCTGGGCCTCAAGCAGCTGGGCGACGACCCGTGGCACGGCGTGTCGCGCCGCTACCCGAGCGGCACGCGCCTGTTCGGCAAGGTCACCAACATCGCCGACTACGGCGCGTTCGTCGAGATCGAGCCCGGCATCGAAGGGCTGGTGCACGTCTCGGAGATGGACTGGACCAACAAGAACGTCGCACCGAGCAAGGTGGTGTCGCTCGGCGACGAGGTCGAGGTGATGGTGCTCGAGATCGACGAGGACAAGCGCCGCATCAGCCTGGGCATGAAGCAGTGCAAGGCCAACCCGTGGGAAGAATTCGCCGGCAACGTCAAGCGCGGCGACAAGGTCAAGGGCCCGATCAAGTCGATCACCGACTTCGGCGTGTTCGTGGGTTTGGCGCAAGGCATCGACGGCCTGGTGCACCTGTCGGACCTCTCCTGGAACGAGCCCGGGGAAACCGCGGTGCGCAACTACAAGAAGGGCCAGGAAGTCGAGGCCGTGGTGCTGGGCATCGACATCGAGCGCGAGCGCATCAGCCTCGGGATCAAACAGCTCGACCAGGATCCGTTCACCAGCTTCGTCTCGTTGAACGACCGCGGTGCGCTGGTCACCGGCAAGGTCAAGACGGTCGACCCGCGCGGTGCCGAGATCCAACTCAGCGCCGAGGTCACCGGCTATCTGCGCGCCAGCGAGATCAGCCGCGACCGCGTGGAAGACGCGCGCAATGTGCTGAAGGAAGGCGACGAGGTCAACGCGATTATCGTCAACGTCGACCGCAAGGCGCGTTCGATCCAGCTGTCGATCAAGGCCAAGGACGCGGCCGACCAGCAAGAGGCGATGCAACGGCTGGCGCAGAGCAACGAGCGCGAGACGGCGGGCACCACCAGCCTGGGCGCGTTGTTGCGCGCCAAGCTCGACAACCGCGACAACCCCAACGGCTGATGTCCCGGCCGCGGTGGGCGCTGCGCGATCGCAGCGCCCACCGCGCGTCACCTTGCCGCCGGCCGGTCGTGCCGCCGAGCCTCTGCCCACATCGCACCTGCGCACCCTCGCTGCTGACGCCATGACCCGATCGGACCTGGTGGCCCAACTCGCCGAGCGCTTTGCTCAGCTGACTCAGCGCGACACCGAATTCGCGGTCAAGACCATTCTCGATGCGATGTCGGACGCGCTGGCGCGAGGCCACCGCATCGAGATCCGCGGCTTCGGCAGCTTCTCGATCAACCGCCGTCCGCCGCGTGTGGGCCGCAACCCCCGCAGCGGCGAACAGGTGACGATTCCCGAGAAGCTGGTGCCGCACTTCAAGCCGGGCAAGGCATTGCGCGAGTCGGTGGACCGGCAACTGCCCGCCACCACCCAGCCAGGCGATCTCTGAGCGCCGGGTAGGCAGCGGCCAAGCCGCTTGAGGGCGGGTCCTAGAATGCGCCCTCGATGCGCATCCTGACCTGGCTGATCCGCGGGTTCATCTTCTTCACGCTGTTCGCGTTCGCGCTCAACAACCAGCACGACACGACCGTGCACTGGTTCTTCGGTGCGCAATGGCACGCACCCCTGGTGATCGTGGTGCTGGCCGCCTTCGGCGCCGGTCTCGCATTGGGCGTGCTCGCGATGGTGCCGCGCTGGTGGCGTCACCGCCGGCTCGCGCAACGCCAGGCGCGCACGCCGCCCGCGCCGACAGCGGCCGCGACCGAACCGGCGACCACCGTGCCGTCCGACATCGCCTTCGCGCAACCACCGCGCGACGGCCTGTAGCGGCAGCCACTGTCCACGATGGACTTCGACCTGCAATGGCTGCTGATCGGTCTGCCGATCGCCTTCGCGTTCGGTTGGATCGCTTCGCGACTGGACATCGGCCAATGGAAACGCGCACAACGTGAAGCACCCAAGGCGTATTTCCACGGCCTGAACCTGCTGCTCAACGAGCAGCATGACAAGGCCATCGACGCCTTCATCGAGGCGGTGCAGCGCGACCCCGACACCACCGAACTGCACTTTGCGCTCGGCAACCTGTTTCGCCGGCGCGGCGAGTTCGAGCGCTCGGTGCGCGTGCACCAGCACCTGCTGCAACGCGCCGATTTGAGCGCCGCGGACCGTGCACGCGCGCAGCATGGTTTGGCCAAGGACTTCGTCAGTGCCGGCCTGCTCGATCGCGCCGAGGAGGCTTACCGGGCGCTCGAGGGCACCGGCTTCGACATCGAGGCGCGACTGGCGCGGCTAGCGCTGGCCGAACGCGCGCGCGATTGGCGTACGGCCACGCAGATGGCCCAGCGCCTGGAGGCCAGCGGCACGGGCTCGTACGCCACCCGCATCGCCCACCACTGGTGCGAGCTGTCGCTGCAGGCCAGCGACACCGGCGACGAGGCGGCAGCCGGCGATGCGCTGCACCGCGCACGCGAGGTCGCGCCGCAGGCCCCGCGGCCGCTGATCATCGCGGCACGGCGCGCGGCGCATGCGGGCGACGCGGCGGCGGCGTTTGGCCACTACACGGAGCTGCTGCAGCACGCGCCGGCGTTGTTCCCGTTGATCGCCACCGAGTACGCCACGGCAGCGATCCAGTCCAGCCAGGCCGAAGCGGCCCGTGCCACCGTGACGCGTCGCATGCAGGAGCAGCCCAGCGTCGACCTGCTGCAGGCGATGCGCCTGCTCGACGGTGCGGCGCCGGTGCCAACGAACGTCCCCGATGCGGGTGAACGCGCGCAGGCGCTGCTGCACGCACAGCCCACGCTGTCGGCAGCGCTGGCCGTGCTCGACGCGCCGCTCGCTTTGCACGACGAGTCGGCGCTGCGCGACGTGCGCGAGGCCGTGGCGCGCGCGGCACGCACCCAGCAGCGCTATCGCTGCGCCGCCTGCGGCTTCGAGGCGCCGCAGCACTTCTGGCAGTGCCCGGTGTGCCTGAGTTGGGACACCTTTCCTGCCCAGCGCATAGAGGAGCTCTGAGGGTCGGCTCGCCGCTCAAGCCGACGCGCGCTGGCGCTCCACCAGCGCCAGCACCTCGGCCAGCGAGGGCACTTGGCCCTTGCCGCCGACGCTGGCCACGCCGCCGGGGCCGACGATGCCGGCCAGCCCCGGCTCGTGGTCGCAATAGATGCCGATCGTCGGCTTGCCCAACGCAGCGGCCAGGTGCGAGAAGCCGGTGTCCAGCCCGACCACGCGGCGCGTCTGCGCCAGCAGCGCGGCCATGTCGTGCACGTTGAGAAACGGCGGCACCTCGCCCTCGCAGCCCGCCGCGATGCGCTCGGCGCGCACCTGTTCTTCTTCGGTGCCCCAGATCACCACAGGCGACAAGCCCATCGCCTTGATGCGCTTGCCCACCGCGATCCAGCGCGCCTCGGGCCAGATTTTCTCGGGCCGGCTGGCGCACGGGATCAACGCGGCGCTCGGACCGCGCAGCTTCCAGCTGCCGTTGGCGGCCACGATGCCGAACACGGGTGGCGCGCTCGGAGCCGGGTACCCGAGGTGGGCGGCGGCCAGGCGCCGGCAACGCTCCACGGCGTGCAGGTCGCGCGGCACCGCCGCCTTGCGCGCGTACAGCCAGGCCGCCATCGGCTCGCGCGCGCTGGCCGCGTCGTAGCCGGCCAGCGGCCCCAGGGCCTGGCGCCCCCACAACGCGCTCTTGAGCAGACCCTGCAGGTCGAGCACGCAGTCATAGGGTTGCGCGCGCAGCTGCGCGCGCAAATCGCGCATCGCATGCCAGGTGTCGCGATCGAACAGCTTGCGGCGCCAACGCCGCCATGCCAGTGCGTGAACACGGTTGACGCCCGGGTGCAAGCGCGCGATGGCGGCGAACGACGACTCGACCAGCCACTCGATCTGCGCGTTGGGCAGGGCCTGGCGGATGTCGTGCACCACCGGCAAGGCGTGCACCACGTCGCCCATCGACGACATCTTGACGATCAGCAGGCGCATGGCGGCTCAGTGCGGCGCCGCGAGGCACCGCGCGCGCGAAGCCACCCGCGTGGCACTCGGCATGTCAGACGCCACGCTGCCGTTGCTCCGACACCAGCGCGGGGTTGAAGCGCGGGTCGTTGTACATCTTGAACTGGCGATAGACCTTGAAGTGCGCGCGGCCGGCGCGGCAGTCGGCCAGCAGGGCGTCGAGGCAGCCGGCAAGGTCGGCGCGCTGCTGTTGCAGCCGCTGCAGCTTGCCGCGACTGGATTCGCGGTGCGCGTCGTCGACGTCGCGGCGCTCGGTCTGCGCCCGCATCGCGTGGATCTTCAGCGCCAGGATCGACAGCCGGTCGATCATGCTGCCGGCGGTCTCGCTGTTCAATCGCGAGCCGCCGACCGCCGTGGACACCGGCGCGTCGCTGCCAGCCGAGGCGGCGTCGACCAGGCCGAGCGCGCCGAGCAACAACTCGTCGACCCGCTCGGTGGCATCGTTGCGCGCCTGGTTGTAGCGATCGATCGCCCGCTTGTTGGCCGCGATCTCGCCATCGCCCACCTGCGTGCGGCGCGCCAGATCCTCCTCGGCCCACAACAGGCAGTTGAAGCGGTGGTTGGTCTGGATCCACAGCCACAGCGCCTGATCGCGTGACGGCGGCTCGCGCGCCGGCCACTGCGGCGCGCCGAGCAGTATGTCGTGCAAGGCGATGACCTCGGCCGCATTGGGAAGCACGGGTTGCATGGCGAGCAGATGGCAGAATGCGCAGGCGCCGATTATCGGCGCGTTGCAAGCGCCTCGGATGACGTCTCGCCCGTTGATCGTTCGGTTGCGCAACTGGGTTGGCGATGTGATCCTCGGCGTTCCCGCGCTGAAGCTGCTGGCGTCGCACGACTACCAGCTGCAACTGGTCGGCAAGGGCTGGGCCGCCGCCCTGCTGGCCGGCGAAGGCTGGCCCATCCACACGAGAGCCGGTGGCGCGTGGGCGCGCGTGCGGCAATTGCGCGGGCTGCGAGCCGCGGCGCGTGCCCGCGATCCGGCGTTCGACGAGCGCGACAACGCGATGGTGTTGACCACGTCGTTCTCCAGCGCGCTGGACATGCGGCTGGCCGGTCTGCACGCAGTGGGCTACTCGCAGGAGGCGCGCGGCTTTCTGCTGTCGCGCAGTGTGCCCATCGTCTACGGCGGCCACGCGCTGGTCGCCTACTGGGACTTGGCATGCCGGTTTCTCGGCATCACGCAAGCCGCGCCACGCGAGATCGGCCTGCAGCTGGCGAGCGCCGACGTGGCTCAGGCCGACGCGCTGGTGCGCTCGCGCGGCTTGGGTTCGAACTTCGTCGTGATCTGCCCGTTCACTGGCGGCACGTTCGAAAAGCTCGACAAGGCATGGCCCCAGTTCCCGCAATTCGCCCGTGCGTTGCTGGCCACTGGAAAGCAGGTCATCGCTTGCCCGGGCCCTGGCGAAGAGGACCTCGTGCGCGAACACTATCCCGGCGTCATCTCGATCGAAGGCGTGGAGCTGGGAACGTACGGAGCCATCCTGCAGCGCGCAGCGCTGCTGGTCTCCAACGACTCGGGGCCGGGCCACTTGGCGGCGGCAGTCGGCGCATCGGTGCTCAGCGTGCTTGGGCCCACCAGGCCCGAGCAGTGGGCGCCGTGGGGACCGACGGCGACGATCGTGCAACGCCAGCAGCCGCTGGGCGGCATCGCCTGGCCGGAAATCGACGAAGTGATGCAGCGCGTGTCGGCCCTGGTCGGGTCCGCTTGAAAACTGGATCAGGCAGGTGAGCCGCTTCATCCAACACGTGGGCGTCAGCTTCGGGCGCATCGAGCATTGGCACGATGGACTCGGCGAGTTTTCGCAGCAGTTGGGCCACGAGCTGTCGGCGCGCGCCGCCGAACTGCGCGACCGGCATGGCATCACCCTGCACTTTCACCTGCCTCAACGATGGCACGGGCGCTTCGGCGCCGAAGTCGCCTACCTGGGCAGCCACACGCTGCAGCGCTTTGTCCACTGGCGCAGCACCCAGTTTGCGCTGTGGCACCTGCTGCATCAACACATCCGTCTGCGCCCGCCCCTGGGCTGCACGGCGACCATCGAGACCGTGCACGACCTGAACTTCCTGCACACCAAGCGCGGTGCCAAACGCGACCGCTATCGTGCACGGCTGCGCCGCAGGTTGGCGCCGCGCCGGCTGGTGGTGGCGATCAGCGAACACGTGGCGGCCGACATCCGCCGCGAGCTGGCGCCATCGCCAGTGCCGCTGCAGGTCGTGCACAACGGCGTCACCGACTTGTCGGCTGCGCCGCGCGAACCGATCGCCGCGCTGGCCGATGGGGTGCCGTTCCTGCTGCACATCAGTCGCATGGCGCCGAGCAAGAACATCGCTGCGTTGCTCGATCTAGCCGCCGCCTGGCCGGAACGGCGCTTCGTGTTCGCCGGCGCGCACAGCCCCTATTCGATCGACGTGCGGCGCTGGGTCGCCGAGCGGCGCTTGGGCAACGTGCGGATCCAGCTCGATCTGCGCGAGGAGCAAAAGGCGTGGCTGTACGCACACTGCGAAGGCTTTCTGTTTCCCTCCCTGGCCGAGGGCTTCGGCTTGCCGCCGCTGGAGGCCATGTGCTTCGGCAAGCCGGTGTTCCTGTCACGCCTGACTTCGCTGCCCGAAGTGGGCGGCGACGCGGCGTATTACTTCGACGACTTCGACGCCGCGACGATGCGCCAGATCGTGGAGGCAGGACTCGTGCGCCATGTCGCCGAGGGGCGTGCCGCCCTGGCGTTGGCTCAAGCGGGGCGCTTCAGCTGGTCGCGCTGCGCGGACGCCTACGTCGCACAGTATCGAAACGTCTTGGCGAGAACCGGCGGCCCCGCCGATGCGCATGCAGCTGCCTGACGTGACGCTGTGCTGCGTCGACACGCGCGATCCCGCGCTGGCGATCTGGGCGCTGCAACGCTGCATGGCGCAGATTCGATTCGCTGAGGTGTTGCTGTTCACGCGAGCGTCGCTGCTGCCGTCGCCGCCGGCTGGTGTGCGCGTGGTCGACGTGCATGTGGATACTATCGAGGCGTATTCGCAGTTCATGTTGCGCGGCCTCGCCCAGCACCTGCGTTCGTCGCATCTGCTGGTGGCGCAGTGGGACGGCTTCGTGCGCGATGCCGCACGCTGGGACGCGGCGTTTCTCGACTACGACTACATCGGCGCCCCTTGGCGCGACGCGCCCACCGGGCACTCGGTCGGCAACGGTGGCTTCTCGCTGCGATCGAGCCGTTTGTTGCAGGCTCTGCTCGACCCGGGCCTCCGGCTCACCCATCCGGAAGACGAATCCATCTGCCTGGTCAATCGCGATCTGCTCGAAGGGCGCCATGGCGTGCGCATTGCACCGCTGGAGGTGGCGCGCAGGTTCTCCTACGAACGCGTCGATCCCCCGTCGCCGACCTTCGGTTTTCACGGCCTGTTCAATTTTCAGCGCGAGTTGTCGACCGCCGAATTGCACGACATCGTCGTGAGGCTGCCGGATCGGCTCGCGCGCGGGCTCGACGCGCACGATCTGTGTGCGACGCTGATCCGCTCGGGCCAACTGGACAGCGCCCGCGCCCTGTTCGACAAGCGCTGGCGACTGGGCATGCGCGACCGCCGCACACTGCGTCTGGCCTGGCGGCTGCGATTGGCGAGCTGGCGCAGCGCACGCGCGGCGCGGACTGCGGCATGAACATGGCTTCGAGTGTCGAGCCTGCGTGGTTTCAGCGCGTAGGCAGCTGGCTGCGCCAGCTCAATCGCCAACGATTGGTGCGCCGCAAGGCGCGCAAGCAGCGCGCCATCGATCGCGCTTGGCTGCGCGCCGACGACCCGCAGCGGCCCGAGGTCGCTCGAGCATTGCAGCAACGGGCTGCCGTCGAACGCAGCCGGCTGAAGTTCAGCGTCATCGTTTGGCCGACCGGCGACGAGCCCGTGCAGTGGCACCAGGGACTGCACGCCCTCAGCCAGTCGTTGCATCCGGATTGGGAGCTGCTGTGGCCATGGGTCGGCGAGCTCGCGGCGAGCGCCGATGCGCGCATCCGGACCTTCGAGACCAAGAACGTCACCGGAGTGGGCCAGTTGGAACTCGCGTGGCGCAACGCAACGGGCAGTCACGTCGTCTTCGTGCCCAGCGACTGGATCCCGGCGCCCCATGCGCTGCTGCTCGTGGCCGAGGCGATCGCTGCTTTCGCGCCAGCGCAGATGATCTACGGCGACGACGATTGCGTCGATGCGCATGGCCAGCGCCACAGTCCATGCATGCGCTGCGATTGGAACCAGGAGTTGCTGCGCTCTGGCCTCTACGTGAACGGCCTCGTGGCCGTGCGCAGCGACGCCCTGCCTTCGCTGGGCACGCTCGAGGCAGGCACCTGGCGCGCCGCATGGTGGTCGCTGCTGCTTCGTTTGGCAGAGCGGCTGCAGGCCCACGAAGTGCTGCATGTGCCGCATGTGCTGGGCCACCGGATGTCCAACGCCGGGGCCAGCCACGAGCCGCTGCTGGCCAGCGATGCCGAATTGGCGGTGCTGCAGGCCCATCTGGATCGCAGCGCGCCAGGCGCGGTCGCGCAGCGTGGCGCGGAAGGCGGTGTGCATGTCGGCTACCCCGTGCCCGAACCGATGCCCTGGGTGTCGCTGATCATTCCCACGCGCAACGGCCTGCAGCTGCTGCGCCAGTGCGTGCAGAGCATCGTCGACAAGACCGACTATGCGCACTACGAGATCGTCATCGTCGACAACGGTTCGGACGACGACGCAACGCTCGAGTACCTGCAGCAGCTTCGCGGCGACGCGCGCATTCGCGTGCATCGCGACGACCGGCCATTCAACTTCTCAGCGCTGAACAACGCAGCCGTGCGCATCTGCCGCGGCACGCTGGTCGGCTTGATCAACAACGACATCGAAGTCATTCACGGCGGCTGGCTGCGCGAGATGGTGGGCCTGGCGCTGCGGCCCGACGTCGGTGCGGTCGGCGCCAGGCTCTGGTTTGCCGACGGCACGCTGCAGCATGCGGGCGTGGTGCTCGGCATCGGCGGCATCGCGGCGCATGTGCACCGGCTGCTGCCACGCGCGCAGCCGGGTTACCACGGGCGCGCGCGACTGACGCAGGAATTCAGCGCGGTGACCGCCGCCTGCCTGGTGTTGCGGCGCGAGGTGTTCGATCGTCTGGGCGGCTTGGACGAAGTGAACCTGGCGGTGGACTACAACGACATCGACTTCTGCCTGCGCATCCGACGCGCAGGTCTGCGCGTGATCTGGACGCCGCACGCTCAGCTCTACCACCACGAGTCGGCCACGCGCGGCAGGCAGCGGCCGGCGGCGCAGCAGCAACGCTACGACCGCGAGGTGGCGTTCATGCAAACGACGTGGCGGCCATGGCTGCACAATGATCCGGCATACAACCCGAACCTGACGCTGCGCGGCACGCAGTTCGAATTGGCGGAGCGACCGCGCGTCGACCTCGTCGACCCCTGGTACCGAATGCCAAGGCCGCCGGCTGCCGCGGCACCTCTGTACAGTGACCCACTAGATGCGAGCCACACACGATGAACATCCATGCAGCATCAAGACTGAGTTGGATTCTGCCGGCCGCCTTGCACCGGCGCGTCAATGCGATGACCACCGCCCGGGAACGCAAGCGCGCCGCCAAACAACTCACGCGGCAGTCCAGGCTTCACCTGGCTTGTGGCAGCAATCTGCTTGCCGGGTGGGCGAACGTCGATATCGACGGCGCCAGCGAGGTGATCAAGCTCGACCTGACTCGGAGCCTCCCCGTGGCGTCCGAATCGATCGACTTCGTGTTTTGCGAGCACTTCATCGAGCACATCTCGGCCAGCGACGCGGAGAGACTCTTGCGCGAGATCCGAAGATGCTTGCGCCCTGGTGGCGTCATTCGGCTGTCGACTCCCGACCTCGCTGTGCTGGTGACCCACTATCGAGACCAGAAACTGGACACCTGGCACGACGTCGGATGGACACCGCAAACTCCCTGTCGTCTATTGAACGAGGGGTTGCATTCCTGGGGGCACCAGTTCGTCTACGATCAGCGTGAACTCGAAACGCTGCTCGGTTCAGTGGGCTTCTCCGCGGTCAGGCGGGTCCGCTGGCGGCAAAGCGACCATCGCGAGTTGAGCGGGCTGGAATGCCGGCCCGATCATTCGGAACTCATCTACGAGGCTACGCGATAGCAGACTGCGGGTGCCGCAATCAAGCCTCGGTCACGACAGCATCCGCGCCCATGCGCCGCGAGCGGCAGCGCGGGCCAGCTGCATGGCCCGGCGCCATGCCACAACGGGCTCGCCGAGCCAGGTGGGCCGGGCGCGCCATGCGCAGCCAAGCGCCTGCCGTGCGGTCGCCGAGAAATCTCCTCTGCGCCAGGCGTTGCGTGCCACCTGCAGTTGTTGATCCGAGATGGTCCGCCGCAGCGTCGACAGCGCCTGTTGGCATTCGCGACAGTCGGGATGCACGCGAGTGCTGGCTGCCTGCGCAAACCTCCAATGGTCAAACCAGAATCGATAGTCGCCGGCGCTGCGCTGCGCGACTTGAAATCCCTGCGGATGCAGGCGGTAGTCGGCGAGGACGTCGTCCAACACCGCGACGTGCGCGTGGCGTGCCACTGACAGCCAAAGGTACCAGTCGCCGATGCTGACCGATTCGTTCGGCATCCCCATCTTGGGAAGCAACGCGCGGCGAAACATGCCCGAGGACACGTAGTAGCGGTTGGCTGCCAGCAGGAGGTGCAGCACGTCGCCGTGCGGCAGCGGCCCGGCCTGCTCGCCGGTGGCCTCGCCGGATGCCCCGATGAATCGAACCCGGCAGAACACCGCACCAACGACGGCGTCGCCCGCCACAGCGGCGAGTTGGCGCCGAAGTTTGTCGGCTGCCCATCGATCGTCCTGGTCCAACGGTGCGATCCACTCGCCCTGCGCCATCAGCATCGCGTGATTGCGGGCCCCGATTCCCATCGTGCCGTCGTTGGGTTGATACACATAGCGCAGGCGGGGGTCCGAGAACGAAGCACAGACGGCGCGCGTATCGTCCGTCGACCCGTCGTCCACGACGATGACCTCCAGATCGGTCATCGACTGCGTCAGTGCCGATGTCAGGGCTTCGCGCAGAAAGCCGGACTGATTGAACGCAGGGACGACGACGCTGACTTTCGGCCCGCTCAAGGCCCGCTCCGCAACGATCTGGCCAGCCCGGGGCCCGCCAGAACTGCGGTCCTGATCACACTGGCGATCGCGGCCACGTCCATCGGGGTCAGGTCGGGCCCTGTCGGCAGCACCACCAATCGGGCAGCGACAGCCTCGGTGACCGGGAGGCGCCGGCCGGCCTCCGGATACAGTGTTCGATAGGGCTCCATGCGATGGCACCCCGGATGGAAATAGCGGCGCGCGATGACATTTTCCGCCCACAAGATGTCGATCAACTGGTCGCGCGTCACGCCACCCGCCAAAGGCTCGTACTCGACCACAACATACTGAAAGTTGTTGCGCTCGGCCTCAGGATAGGTCAACAACCGCAGGCCCGGGATGTCGCGCAGCGATTCCGCATACGCCGAGTGATTGCGCCGGTTGGCATCCATGACATCGTTCAACGACAACAGCGAGGTCAGCCCCATCGCGGCACACACCTCGTTCATCTTCCCGTTGGTGCCGATTTGCACGACATTGTCGTAGCCGGCGAAGCCGAAGTTGATCATCAGGCGCAGCCGCTTGGCGAGGTCGTCATCGTTGGTGGTGATGGCACCGCCCTCGAACGTGTTGAAGAACTTGGTCGCGTGAAAGCTGAACACTTCCGCACGCCCGAAGCCGCCCACCATGCGACCCGCCTTGGAACAGCCAAATGCGTGAGCGGCGTCAAACAGCAACTTCAGACGATGCCGATCGGCCACCTCGGTGAGACGCTCGACGTCGCAGACCCTGCCCCAAAGGTGGACGCCCAGGATTCCAGTGGTTCGCGGCGTGATGAGCGCCTCTATTTGGTCGGGGTCGATCAGATGGCTGCTCGCTTGCACATCGCAAAAGACCGGGGTGATCTGCTGCCATTGCAGTGCATGCGCCGTCGCCACGAAAGTCAGCGAAGGAACAATGACTTCACCATCCAGGTCGAGCGCGCGGATCGCGATTTCAAGACCGATGGTCGCATTGCACACCAGCACGCAGTGGCGCACGTTCAGCAGTTGGGCTATTCGCGACTCCAGCTCCTGCACGCAAGCGCCGTTGTTCGTCAGCCACTTGGATTGAAGGACCGCGTCAAGCCGGCTCAGGAAATGCGCGCGATCCCCGATGTTCGGACGCCCGACATGGACTTTCTCGGCATACAAGGGCACGCCACCGTGAATCGCCAATTGCGTGGCAGAGTCCTTCACACTGGGCTCCTCTGCATCGGCCGTGCCGGACAACCGATCACCACGCTGCCGGCAGCCACGGGGCGCGTGACCACCGAACCCATGCCGACCATGGCTCGGGCACCCACGGTCAGTCGATCGCGGACCAGGGCACCCGCACCGACCCAGGCGCACTCGTCGACCTGCACCCATCCAGCCAGGACTGCCGCCGGACCGATGTGCACCGACCGCGCAAGGCGGACGTCGTGTTCGACGATGGCGCCGCTGTTGACAATCGATTGTTCGCCGACGATGGCGGCTGGATTGACGATCGCTCCGGGTCCGACGTACACACCGGCGCCCAAATGCGCATCCAACGCGATCGACGCGCTCGGGTGCACCAGCGTCGGAAATTCGAAACCCATCGTCGCCAACTCATCGGCAAGCTTGGATCGAGCCTCGTTGGCCCCAAAGCCAAGGAACACATGGCGCACGCCCCGACGCATCAGGTCGGGCAGGGCTTCGCGGCCACCCAGCACGGGCGCGCCGCAAAACTGAGAGCCGCGCCGCTGCGGCGACACGTCATCGATGTAGCCGGCGATCTGCCAGCACTTCGCGAGGTGAGCGACCGCGCTGACCACTCGAGCGTGCCCCGAAGCCCCCCAGATCGCAAGCGCCGTCATCCCCATCGGGATCATTGTAGGTTCGGCCCCTCGGGCCTCTGGGACCAGGCTCGGTCAGCGCCGAGGCGGCGCGTCAACCCAACGCACTCGCCGCAGCTTGCGGCGCGGCCAGTCGCGTGGGCTGCCACCCGAAGAACGCCACCACCTCCTCGCGCCGCGCCATCGCATCGGCCTCGCCGAGCGCCATCAGTGCGCGCGTGTACGGCGCCTCGAAGAGCAGGTAGCTGGCCAGCGCGGCGCCGCGTGCGTCGCGGCCCTGACCCGTGACGCCCATGCCGCGCAGCATCGCGCGCACCGGCACCGGCAATTCGTGCTGGTAGTCGGCGGCCAGGTCGTCGAGCCGCTGGCTCGGTGCGATCACCAGCACGTCGATCGGGCGCAATGCCGTCTGCGCGAGCGCCGACTCGGGCAGCAGCGACAGCGTGTGGTTGATGCGCCGCATGCGCTCGACGTCGACCGCCAGCGCATCGAGGAAGATGTTCGACAGCGCGTGCCCGGCGATCTGCGCCAGGCTCGGATAGCCGGCGTTGGCTTCCACGCGCCTTCCCGGCGGCTCGTGCATGCGTCCGGCGCCAATCACCAGCAGTTTTTGCGCACCCAGGTGCACGGCCGGGGAGATCGGCGCGGTCTGGCGCATCGACCCGTCGCCGAACCACTGGTGCGCGCCGTCAAGGTCGATCGACGCCGCGGGGAACACGAACGGGATCGCCGACGAGGCCAGCAGATGGGCATGGTTGATGCGACCCTGCACCGCGATGCGCTGCGAGCGCGTCCACGCCGCGATCGGCGCCGACGCGTCGTAGAACGTGACGTGCAATCCCGACGTGTAGCTCGACGCGCTGACCGCCAGGCCGTGCACGTGGCGCGCGCGCAGCATCAGGCGCAATCGCGGCAACGGCACCATGCGCTTGAGCAGCTCGGCCAGCGGCTCGTTGTCGAGCAGCGAACGCGGCCGCGCACGGCGCCAGCGCGCGATCACCCAACCGATCGACAGCATCGTCAACCACTGCGCGCCGCTGCGGATCACGCCCAGCGAGTCGGCGCGGTACACCTGCTCGGCATGGAAGTCGCGCCAGACCTGGCTCACACGCTCGACCGCCGATTCGAAGTCGTCGGCGCCGCAGGCCAGCGCCGCCGCGTTGATGGCACCGGCCGAGGTGCCCACGATCACCCCGAAAGGGTTGCGCGCCAGGTCGGCGCCGCTCTCGCGGCGCAGCCGCGCCACCGCGCGCAGCACCCCCACCTGGTAGGCCGCGCGTGCGCCGCCCCCGGTGAGGATCAAGCCCGCCAGCGGTGTCTCGTACATGGCCCGTCCACTGTCGTCAGCGCGCGCCTGCTTGCGAAGCGGATGCGTGCTCGGCGCGGCGGTTAGTCGCGGCCCTTGCCGCGGCCTCTGCCGCGCTCGTGGCCATGGTCGTCGTCATCGTGGCCGTGCCACTGCCCGCGCGGCTGCACGTGCTGGTCGTACCAGTCGTGGCGCACGAAGTACACCGGCACGCCGCACGCGTTGTACTGGTGGCAGTGCTTGCTCCAGTTCTTGCGATGGCCCGGTGGCACCCACATGTACACCGGCTGCACCGGTTGCGCCACCACGACAGGCGGCGGTGCCACCAGCACCGGCTGCGCCACGATCACCTGAGGTTGCGGAAAGCGCCCAATGTCGACCCGGCCATAGACCCCGGGCTGGCTGATCTGCACCGAAACCCCCACGTCGGCGGCGCTCGCCGCCATCGCCGCGAGCAGCGCGCAGGCCGTGAGGCACAGGACAGGAATGCTCTTCATCGCTGGACTCCTCGATCGCCGCCAAATGTGCGAATGCGCCAGCCTAACGGGCCACCGCGCCGCGCCGGAGACAGCAGCGCGCCGTGTTTACGGCCAATTACAACCGGCGCTCGCGCATGCACGCGGTTCGCCTATTCGTACACGATCGCGGCCTGCCCGCGGTGCGCCACCGCCTTCCAGCGCGACAGCGCATCGTCGCTGGGCCAGAAGCGGCCGTCTTCGCCGAGGTCGAGCTCGGCCGTGGCCTCGCTGCGTTCGATGCACAGCCGCACAGGCAGGCCGAGCGTGGTGCTGCCCTGCTCGCTGGCCACGCGCCGCACCGGCCATTGGCGCAGCAGCTCCTGCAGCGGCGGCACCGTGCCGTTGACACTCACCGCCAGGTAGCGGCCGAAACGCGCCCGCGCGCCGGCCAGGTCCCACACCTGCTGCACGTTCAAACGCAGGCCGCCGGCAAAGCGGTCGGGCTGCGCGCGCCCCTGGATCACGAGCAGCTCGTCTTCGCGCAGCAGATCGCGCGTGGTCTCGAGCACATCCTCGTTGACCACCGCCTCGATGCGCTCGCTCATGTCGTCGAGCTTGAAGATCGCCACCCGCCCGCGCTGGCTGTTGACCAGCCGCAGGTCGGTGACCACACCGGCCAGCAACACCGGGTCGCGCGAATCGACTAGATCGGCGATGCGCCGTTTGGCGATGCGCCGCACCTCGGCAGCGTAGGGCTCGAACAGATGGCCCGAGTAGTAGAAGCCGAGCGCGGCCTTTTCGAGCGACAGCCGCTCGCGCACGCCGAACGGCTCGGCCGCCACCAGCGCAGGCTCGTGGGTGGAGGCCGCATGCGAGTCGCCGAAGTCGAACAGGCCGCTTTGCGACTGGTTGACCTCTTGGGTGTCGGCCCAGTCGAACGCCAGCGGCACGCTGGCCAGTGCCGTCGCGCGATCGGCGTGCAGCGTGTCGAACGCGCCGGCCTTGACCAGCGCTTCGACCGCGCGCTTGTTGACGCGCTGGCGATCCACTCGCGCGCAAAAATCGAACAGGCTGCGAAACGGTCCGCCCCCTGCGGCACCGTGGGCGCCATCACGCGCCGCGACGATCGCCTCGATCGCGCCCTGGCCCGTGCCCTTGATGGCACCCAGCCCGTAGCGCACTCGTTTGGCGTCGATCGGCTCGAAGCGGTAGACGCCGCGGTTGACGTCGGGCGGCTCGAAAGCCACGTCGAACTGCTTGGCGTCTTCGATCAACGCCCGCAGCTTGTCGGTGTTGTCGATTTCGACGCTCATGTTGGCAGCGTAGAACTCGGCCGGGAAACGCACCTTCAGCCATGCGGTGTGGTACGCGAGCAGCGCATAGGCGGCGGCATGGCTCTTGTTGAAGCCGTAGCCGGCGAACTTCTCCATCAGGTCGAAGATCTCGTCGGCTTGTTCGACGCCGATGCCCTTGGCGGCCGCGCCTTGCAGGAAGACAGCGCGCTGCTTGGCCATCTCTTCGGGCTTCTTCTTGCCCATCGCCTTGCGCAGGATGTCGGCCGAGCCGAGCGAGTAGCCGGCCAGCACCTGCGCGGCGATCATCACCTGCTCCTGGTAGACGAAGATGCCGTAGGTCTCGGCCAGCACCGGCTCGAGCAGCGGGTGCGGGTACTCCACCGGCTCGCGGCCGTGCTTGCGCGCGCAGAAGCTCGGGATGTTGTCCATCGGCCCGGGCCGGAACATCGCGTTCAGGGCGGTCAGGTCTTCCAGCCGGTTGGGCCGCGCGTCGCGCAGCATGCCCTGCATGCCGCGCGATTCGAACTGGAACACCGCCTCGGTCTGCCCCTGCGCGAACAGGCGGTACACAGCGGGGTCGTCCAGCGCAATGCGGTCGTAGCTGAAGTGGGCATGCTGAGGATGCCGCGCAACGATCAGGTTCTTGGCCAGCTCGAGGATCGTCAACGTGGCCAGGCCGAGGAAGTCGAACTTCACCAGGCCGATCGCCTCGACGTCGTCCTTGTCGAACTGGCTCACCGCCGATTCGCTGCCGGGCTGCTGATACAGCGGGCAAAAGTCGGTGATGCGGCCCGGTGCGATCAAGACGCCGCCGGCGTGCATGCCGATGTTGCGCACCAGGCCCTCGACCTGCGTGGCGAGCGCCAGCAACTCCGCGACTTCTTCTTCGGCCGCCTCGCGCTGGTTCAGCTCCGGCGCCTCCTTGCGTGCGTAGATCAGCCCCGGGTCGGGCTTGTCGGGCACACGCGCCAGCGTGACTGTCTTGCCAGGCGGTGCGGGAATCAGCTTGGCGATCGAGTCGACATGGCCATAGCCCATGCCGAGCACGCGCCCCACGTCGCGCAGCGCGGCCTTGGCGGCCATGGTGCCGAAGGTGGCGATCTGGCTCACCGCGTCGCGGCCGTAGCGCTGCTTGACGTAGTCGATCACGCGCTCGCGGTTGGCCTGGCAGAAGTCGATGTCGAAGTCGGGCATCGACACCCGCTCGGGGTTCAGGAAGCGCTCGAACAGCAACTGGTAGTGCAGCGGATCGAGGTCGGTGATGCCCAGCGCGTAGGCCACCAGCGAGCCGGCACCCGAGCCGCGCCCCGGCCCCACCGGGCAGCCGTGGCCACGCGCCCAATTGATGAAGTCGGCCACGATCAGAAAGTAGCCCGCGAAGCCCATCTTGCGGATGGTCGCGATTTCATAGTCCAGTCGCTCGACGTAGCGCGCTCGATTCGCGTCGCGCGCGTCGGTCTGCGGATACAGCGCCAGCAGGCGCCGCTCCAATCCTTCGTGGCTGGCGCGGTGCAGGTAGTCCTCCAACGGCGAGCCGTCAGGCGACGGAAAGTCGGGCAGCCGCGCGACGCCGAGCGACAGCTGCAGATTGCAGCGTTGCGCGATGCGTTCGCTGTTGGCCAGCGCCGAGGGCACATCGGCGAACAGCGCCTGCATCTGCGCCTGGGTCTTGAAGTACTGCTCGCGCGAAAAACGCTTGACGCGCCGCGGGTTGGCCAGCGTCTCGCCCTCCGCCACGCACACCCGGGCCTCGTGGGCGTCGAACTCGTCGGGTGTCGCGAACTGCACCGGCTGCGTCGCCACCACCGGCAACTTCAACTCGGCGGCCAGCGCCACCGCGGCGCGCACATGCACTTCGTGGGTCGGCAGGCCGGCGCGTTGCAGCTCGATGTAGAAGCGCCCCGGATACAACGCCGCCAGCCGCTGCGCCAGCACGACGGCGCGTTCGCGGTCGCCCGCCAGCAACGCGGCGCCGACGGCACCGGCATCGGCGCCCGACAAAGCGATCAGCCCTTGCGAGCGCGCGGCCAGCCACTCCCACTTGACCCAGGCCTGCGCGCGTTGCACGTTGCTGGTCCACGCCAGCGACAGCAGCTCGCACAGGTTGTGATAACCGGTGGCGTCGCACACCAGCAGCAGCAGCCGCGAGGCCTGCTTGTCGCTGCTGCCGGGAGCCGGCTCGACCCACAGGTCGACGCCGATGATCGGCTTGACGCCCTCGGCGCGGCACGCCTTGTAGAACTTGACGGTGCCGAACAGGTTGCCCAGGTCGGTGATGGCCAGCGCCACTTGCGCATCGTGGCGCGCCGCGCGCACCGCATCGGCCACCCGCAAGGTGCTGTCGACCACCGAGTACTCGGTGTGTGTGCGCAGGTGGACGAAACCCATGCGGCCGATTGTAGGCAGCGCCGCCGCGCGCGCGGCTTCTACAATCGCTGCAATGAGCAACTGCCGGGCCGCGCGCACTCCGCTGTGATGGGCCGCTGGTTGCCGCGCATCGTCGGCGCGCTGTTGATGGCCAGCGCTCTGGCGCTGGCGTTGTCGCGCGCGCCCGACCGAAGTGTGCAATCGCTGGTGGCGCGCTGGGCGCCGCCGCCGTCGCAGTTCATCGACCTGCACGGCCAGCTGGTGCATTTGCGCGACGTCGGGCCGCGCGGCGACGCGACGCCACTGGTGCTGCTGCACGGCACGTCGTCGAGTTTGCACACCTGGGAGGGTTGGACCGCGGCGTTGCAGGCGCAGCATCGCATCATCAGCCTGGACTTGCCCGGGTTCGGTCTGACCGGGCCGCTCAGCGGGCGCTATGCGCAAGGCTCCTATCGCGGCGACGACCTCGCGCGCTTCGTGCTCGACCTGCTCGACCACTTGCAGGTGCGGCGCTTCGCGATCGCCGGCAATTCATTGGGCGGCGAAGTGGCGTGGCGCGTGGCGTCGCTGGCGCCCGATCGTGTGCAACGCCTGGTGCTGGTCGATGCCGCCGGATACGAGCTCAGGCCCGAGTCGGTGCCGATCGGCTTTCGCCTCGCCGCGTTGCCGGGCGTCAACCGTTTGTTCGAGTGGCTGCTGCCGCGCGGCGTGGTCGAAGACAGCGTGCGCAACGTGTACGGCGATCCGTCGAAGGTCACGCCGCAACTGGTCGACCGCTACTTCGAGATCACGCTGCGCGAGGGCAACCGCGGCGCACTGGTGCAGCGCCTGCAGGCGCAGGCACTCGATCTGCAGACAATCGACGCCAACGTGGCGCGCATCCGTGCGCTCAAGCTGCCCACACTGGTGATCTGGGGTGGCCGCGACCGTTTGATTCCACAGGCGATGGCGCAGCGCTTTCAGGCCGACATCGCGGGTGCCCGCCTGGTGATGTTCGACGCCCTCGGCCACGTGCCGCAGGAAGAGGACCCGGCGGCCACGGCGGCCGCCGTGGCGGCGTTCTGGAAGGAAGTCCCCTGACCGGCAGCGGCACGATCCCTCAGGGCCCTTGACGCAGCGCGTCGAGCACCTGGGAGTGGAATTCGCGGCGGTAGAGCACCCACACCACCAGCGCAGTGGCAGCCGCGAACCCCCATGCGGAGAAGAACCACGCCACCAGGGCGAAGGCCAGGTAGTACGCCCGCAGTCCGTCGGTGAAGGCCTCGGCGGCCAGGCTCATCACGCGGCCCGCGCGATCGGCAAACGCCTCGCGTTGCGTCGCGTCGGCCGCGCCCCTGGCATCCGGCGCCGCCCCGACCAGGATGGCACCGAAGGTGTACTGGCGCAGGCTCCAGGTGAAACGGAAGAACGCGAACACGAACACCGCAGTCAGCAGCGCGACCTTCAAGTCGAACACCAGCACCGAGGTGCGCGCCGCGAACGGCAGTTCGCGCACCAGATCGCCCGCCTTGTCGGTGGCGCCGAGCGCCGCCAGCAGGCCGCCGATGATCAGGATCGTGGTCGATGCGAAGAACGACGGGCTGCTCGACAAGGTTTGCAGCACCGCGGCATCGACGATGCGGTTGTCGCGCTGCGTGGCCTGCAGCATCCACTGCCGGCGCCACTGGTTGGTGCTGGCCAGCACCGACGGCTGCACGTTGGCGCGGCGCCTGGCGAACACCGTGTAGCCGATCCACGCGGCGAAGAAGAACAGCAGCGCCAGCCAGTCGAGGGGCGGCAATACCGCGAACACGCGCATCAGGATGTCCATCGCCGCACTGTAGCGGCCGCGGCCGCACGCTCAGGGCGCGAGGTCGAACACCAGCACGTCGGCCTGGCGGCCGTGAGCGAGCTCGATGTGGGATTCGCCGCGCAGCAATGCCGCGTCGCCGGTGGCCAGCGCCGTCCCATTGACCTGGATGGCGCCGCGCGCCACATGCACGTAGCCCAACCGCCCGGGCGCCAACGGCATCTGGGCGCGCTCGTCGCCGTCGAACAGGCCGGCATACAGGCTGGCGTCGGCATGCAAGGTCAACGAACCATCACGGCCATCGGGCGCGGCCACCAGTCGCAGGCGGCCGCGCTTGTCGCCGTCGGCGAACGCCTTTTGCTCATAGCCGGGCTGAATGCCCTGCTGCGTCGGCAGGATCCAGATCTGCAGGAAATGCGTGGTGGCGTCGGGCGCGGCATTGAACTCGCTGTGCATCACGCCACGGCCGGCGCTCATGCGTTGCAGCTCGCCGGGCACCACGGTCGCCCCGTTGCCCATGTTGTCGCGGTGCGCCAGTGCACCCTCGAGCACGTAGCTCAGGATCTCCATGTCGCGGTGGCCATGGCTGCCGAAGCCGGTGCCCGGCGCGATGCGGTCTTCGTTGATGACGCGCAGATTGCCGAAGCCCATGTGCGCCGGATCGTGGTAGTCGGCAAACGAAAAACTGTGGCGGCTCTTGAGCCAACCATGGTCGGCCAGGCCGCGGTCGGCGGATTTGCGCAGCGTGATCATCGGCTACCCCCGGAGTGCATGTCGCAACTGTAGAAGTGGTTACCGCAGGCGTTGCCGATGCGGTTCGCAGCCGCCATTCAAATATGATGAACTCCGAATGTGCGAACAGCCTTTTCGAACCCCCATCCCGAACTGTGCTGCGTTCGCACCGGCCCATCGGCAGGCCCCGCGATGAGCAACGAACGCCGCAATGCATTGACGCCCGAGGCGTTGGGCATGGTCGATGCGATTGCGCGCACTGGCAGCTTCGCCGCCGCGGCGCGCGAGCTGGGCAAGGTGCCGTCGGCGCTCACCTACAGCGTGCGTCAGCTCGAAGACGCGCTCGACGTGCTGTTGTTCGACCGCAGTTCGCGTCAGGCCAAGCTCACGGCGGCCGGCGAGGAGCTGCTCGAACACGGCCGCCGCGTGTTGGGCGAGGTCGATTCACTGGCCAACCGCGTGCGCCGCGTGGCCACCGGCTGGGAAGCCAGCCTCACCATCGCAGCCGACGGCGTGATCTCGCGGCTGACGCTGTTCGAGCTGGTCGAGAGCTTCTATGCGCAGCGCGGCACCGGCGCCAGCACGCAACTGCGCCTGCGCACCGAGGTGCTCACGGGCGTCTGGGAGGCGCTGGTCACCGGGCATGCCGATCTGGCGATCGGCTTGAGCGGCGACACCGGCGCGCACAAGGGCATCGAGACACGCCACCTGGGCGAAGTGCCCTTCGTCTTCGCCGTGGCGCCGCATCATCCGCTGGCTGCGGCGGCAGAGCCGCTGGCCGATGAAGAGATCCAGCGTCACCGCGCGATCGCGGTGGCCGATTCGGCGCAACGCTTCGCCCCAGCCACCTACAACCTGCTGGGCGGGCAGGACGTGCTGACCGTCGCCACGATGCAGGCCAAGATCGAGGCGCAGCTGCGTTGCCTGGGCTGCGGCTTCCTGCCCGAACCGCTGGCGCGCCCGCACATCCGCAACGGCGTGCTGGTGGTCAAGCGCGTGCAGCGCGGCAACCCGCAGCCGCGCATGGGCTACGCCTGGCGCGCCGACGCGGTGGGCCAGCCGCACAAGGCTCCGCAAGGCCTGGCGCTGCAGTGGTGGTTGCGCCAGCTCGACAGTGCCTCGACACGTCAGGCATTGCTCGAGCGCCATCGCGACGCGATGGCCCACGTGGACTGACATGGCCAGCTACACCGGCCGCTTCGCACCGACACCGTCGGGCCCGCTGCACGATGGTTCGCTGGTGGCCGCGTTGGCAAGCTGGCTCGATGCACGCGCGCACGGCGGGCGCTGGCTGGTACGCATCGAGGACATCGACACGCCGCGCAACGAGGAAGGTGCCGACCAGATCATCCTCGGACAACTGGCGATCTGCGGGCTCATCGCCGATGAGGAACCGCTGCTGCAATCCACACGCACTGCGGCCTACGAAGACGCGCTGCTGCAGCTCGCAGACGCCGGCCAGGTCTATCCGTGCGGCTGCAGCCGGCGCGAAATCGAGGAGGTGCTGATCACGCTGGGCTTCCTGCAGGAGCGCGACGAAGAGCGCGTGTATCCCGGCACCTGTCGCGGCGGCCTGCGCGGCAAACCGGCGCGCGCGATGCGCGTGCTGACCACGCTCGGCGGCGAGGACATCACGATCCGCTGGATCGACCGCCGCCTCGGGCGCCAGCGCCAGAACCTGACACGCGAAGTGGGCGATTTCATCGTCAAGCGCGCCGACGGCATCTTCGCCTATCAGCTCGCGGTGGTGGTCGACGATGCGCACCAGGGCATCACCCATGTCGTGCGCGGCGAGGACCTGGCCGACAACACGCCGCGCCAGATCCATCTGCAGCGGTTGATGGGGCTGCCCGAGCCGCAGTACCTGCACACGCCGTTGGTGATGGGCATCGACGGGCACAAGCTGTCCAAGCAGAACGGCGCCGCCCCGCTCGACGTCAGCGACCCGGTGGCCGCGCTGCAGCAGGCCGCGCGCGTGCTCGAGTTGCCGCGCATCGAGGCGTTGTCGGTGTCGGAGTGGCTGGTCGCAGCCACCCGCTCGTGGGCCACTCGCTGGGTCGTCTGACCCGGCACGCGTCGACCTGCCATTCGACGCCTCGTCACGCAGCGAAGCGGCGCCACGACGCGGCGCCGCACGCCTCAGCCGTTGAGCCAGTGCGTGCGGTAGTACAGCAATTCGTCGATCGACTCGTGCACGTCGGCCAGCGCGGTGTGCGCCTGGTTCTTCTTGACGTTGTCGAGCAGCGCGGGGCGCCAGCGGCGCGCCAGCTCCTTCAACGTGCTGACGTCGAGGTTGCGGTAGTGAAAAAAGGCTTCGAGCCGCGGCATGTGGTTGGCGAGAAAGCGGCGGTCCTGGCAGATCGTGTTGCCGCACATCGGGCTCTTGCCCGCCGCCACGTAGCCGCGCAGCCATGCCATCACCGCGGCTTCGGCGGCTGCCTCGTCGATCGTCGAGGCGCGCACGCGATCGACCAGGCCGCTCTTGCCATGGGTGCTCTTGTTCCAGGCATCCATCGCATCGAGCGTGGCGTCGCTCTGGTGGATCGCCAGCACCGGCCCCTCGACGCGGCGCGCCACCTGCGGGTCGGTGACCACAACCGCCAGTTCGATGATGCGGTCGCGCTCGGGCGACAGGCCGGTCATCTCGAGGTCGATCCAGATCAGGTTCTGGTCGCTCGGCGCCAGCGCGCCCGCGGGGTCTTCGGCAACGGCATTCATGGCGGCATTGTGGCAGGCCTACACTGACGGCCATGTCGCTGCACCCGTTGACCTGGCTGTTCGCGTTCGCGCTGCTCGCTTCGCTGGCCGCCCAGCTGTGGCTGGCCACGCGCCAGATGCGGCACGTGGCCGCGCACCGCGGTGCCGTGCCCGCCGCGTTCGCGCCGCGTGTCTCGCTCGAGGCGCATCAGCGGGCCGCCGACTACACGGTGGCCAAGACACGCTTCGGCCTGCTGACCACCGCCTTCGGCAGCGCGCTGCTGCTGGGCTGGACGCTGCTCGGCGGCCTGGACGCGCTCAACGAATGGGTGCGCGAGGCGGTGTTGCCGCGCTGGGGCGCACTGCCGTACCAGCTGGCGCTGCTCGGCGCGTTCGTTCTCATCAGCGCTGCGCTCGACTTGCCCTTCGAATGGTGGCGCACGTTTCGCATCGAACAGCGCTTCGGCTTCAACCGCAGCACGGCGCGGCTGTTCGTGGTCGATCTGTTCAAGAGCATGGCGGTGGCCGTGGTGCTGGGGTTGCCGCTGGCCGCGCTGGTGCTGTGGATCATGGCCAGCACCGGCGGCTGGTGGTGGCTGTGGGCCTGGGCGGCGTGGACCGCGTTCAACCTCCTGATCCTGGTGATCTATCCGACGCTGATCGCGCCGCTGTTCAACAAGTTCGAGCCGTTGCGCGACGAAACGCTGGCCGCGCGCGTGCAGACCTTGATGCAGCGCTGCGGCTTTGCGGCCAAGGGCCTGTTCGTGATGGACGGCAGCCGTCGTTCGGCGCATGGCAACGCGTACTTCACCGGCCTGGGTGCCGCCAAGCGGGTGGTGTTCTTCGACACCTTGCTGGCGGTGCTGACACCGGGCGAAGTGGAGGCGGTGCTGGCGCACGAGCTCGGGCACTTCAAGCGCCGCCACGTGCTCAAGCGCATGGTGGCGATGTTCGCGCTCAGCCTGGCGGGCCTGGCTCTGCTCGGCTGGCTGGCTTCGCGCAGCTGGTTCTACAGCGCGCTCGGTGTGCAACCCAATCTGGCGGCGCCCAACGACGCACTGGCGCTGCTGCTGTTTGCCATGGCGCTGCCGGCGTTCGGCTTCTTTGTCTCCCCGCTGGCGGCGCTGCTGTCGCGGCGCCACGAATTCGAGGCCGATGCCTACGCCTGCGTGCAAGCCAGCGGTGCCGACCTCGCCAGCGCGCTGATCAAGCTGCACCAGGACAACGCCTCCACGCTGACGCCCGACCCGGTGTACGTGCGTTTCTACTACTCGCACCCACCCGCCGGCGAGCGGCTCGCCGCGCTGTCGGTCCATCCGATATGACAGCCGCACTGACCGCGCAACAGTTGCGCGACTCGCATTGCGGCCATGCCTCAGCGGCCGATCGGCTCAGCGATGCCGAGCTGGCCGAGCAGCGTCTGGCCACGCCCGACTGGCGGCTGGTGAACGACGCGCTCGAACGCCTGTTCTCGTTCGGCGACTTCCATCGCACGATGGCCTTCGTCAACACGGTGGCGGCCATCGCCGACAGCGAGGACCATCATCCGCAGATGTGGGTCGAGTACGGCCGCTGCGTCGTGCGCTTCAACACCCATTCGGCCGCTGGTGTGACGCGCAACGATTTCATCTGCGCCGCCAAGATCGACGCGTTGCAGCTCGATGCCGGCTGAAGGCCTGGTGGAGCCGGGCACCGGTCTGGTGGTGGGCGCCCACGGCCGGCACTTCATCGTCGAGGCGGCCAACCGGCAACGGGTGCTGTGCCATCGACGCGGCAAGAAGGTCGATTGCGTGGTCGGCGACCGCGTGCGCTGGTGCGTCAGCGGCGATGACGGCGTCATCGAAGCCGTGTTGCCGCGCCGCAGTCTGCTGTGGCGGCAGGACCGTTGGCGCAGCAAGTCGTTTGCCGCCAACATCGACCGCCTGCTGGTGATCGTGGCCGCCGCGCCGCCGATGGCCGAGTCGCTGCTGGCGCGCGCGCTGATCGCCGCCGCGCATGCAGGCATCGCCGCGCAGGTGCTGCTCAACAAGTGCGACCTGCCCGAGGCCGGCGCCGCGCGCGCGCGCCTCGATCCGTATCGGCGCATGGGCGTGCCGGTGCTCGAAGCCTCGCTCAAGCACGACGCAGCGCACGCACGAGCGCTGCTCGATTCGCAGCTGGCGGGAAAGGTGACGCTGCTGCTCGGTGCCAGCGGAGTGGGCAAGAGCACGCTGATCAATGCCATCGTGCCCGACGCGGCGGCGCAGGTGGGCGAGATCTCGCGCGCGCTCAACGCCGGGCGCCACACCACGACCACGACATCGTGGTATTGGCTCGACGATCGACACGATGCCGCGGTGCTCGACTCGCCGGGTTTCCAGGAATTCGGTCTGCAGCAGATCGCCGCCGCCGATCTGGCAACATGGCTGCCCGACGTGGCGGCCCATGCGGCGCAGTGCCGCTTCGCCAATTGCACGCACCGCAGCGAACCCGACTGCGCGGTGCGCGCCGCCGCCGAGCGCGGCGACGTGTCGCCGGGTCGGCTGCGCCTGTACCAGGAGCTCTACGAAGAGCTGTCGCAGCCGCGCTGGTGACCCGCTGCAGCGCGCACTGAGCCGGCGAGCCGCGCGTCAGCCGATCAAGTTGGCCAACGTCAACAGCGCCAGCAACAACATCCACAACACGACCGAACGCCACACCAGCCCCACCACGCTGTCGAGGTGGCCGATTTGCGGATCGGCGCCGGGGGTGGAGCCCGCCGCGTCGGCCGCAGAGGCGCCGCTTTCGAAGGTCTTGGACCGATCGGGCGTGACACCCGGTGCGGCGGCACCGCCCAGGCTGACGCCCACCGCCCCCGCAGCCGCCGACAGGATGACACCCTCGTTGGCGTGGCGCCAAAGGCCCGCGTCGCGGCGCCACCCGTTGACGGCCTCTTCGAAGTTGCCGACCACCGCGAAGCCGAATGCGGTCAATCGCGCGGGCAGGTGATCGATCAGCGCGAACAGCCGCTGCGACAACTCCATCGAGCGATCGTTGGCCGGCGCGCCGAGCGCCTTGCTCTTGAAGGTCCAGTAGCGTCCTGCGAACTCGGCCATCCGGTACAACACCGCGCCAGCGGGCCCCAGCCCGATCGTGGCCAGCACCACGAACCAGAAGAACACGCCGAACACGTGGCGGTGCGCCGCCAGCAACGCGTGTTCGATCACGTGGCGCAGGAACTCGGTGCGCGGCAACTCGCTCGCGTCCAAGTGGCACCACTGCGCGAGCTGCCGGCGTGCCTGCGCTTCGTCGCCCTGGTCGAGCGCCTTGCGGATGTCGGTGAAGTAGTGGCTGAACTGGCGAAAGCCGAGCGTCAGATACAGCACCCCGACGTCGAAGCCGAGCGCGGCCAGCGGGTGGATCCAGAGCAACCAGACATGCACCCCTGCGGCGGCAGCAGCCGGCACCAGCACCGAGACACACCATACCACCCAGGCATGGCGCTCGCGGCCAGCGTCGAAGTGGCGGCCGGTCCAGCCGACCCACGAGATGAGGCCGTCGTGCACCCAGTTGTCGCGCGGCAGCGGACGCAGCTGCTCGATCATCAGCGCGAACAAGACAGCGAAGAAGCTCATCGGTCTCTCATCGGCCGCCGATGATAACGAGGCGTTCGCGCAGGCCCTCAGCGCAGGAAGCTGTACAGGTTGCGCAGCATCGCGGCCGTCGCGCCCCAGATGAAGTATTCGTGCGGCTGGCCTCGCGCATCGACACCTTGCCACGGCATCGACAGGAACTGTCTGCGCACGCCCTGAAACTCGGCGGCATGCCGGTGGTGATTCGATGGTGTCATCAAGAACTGCAATGGCACCTCGAACGCCTCGGCGACCTCGAACGTGTCGAGCGTCAATTCGAACGGCGGCTGCACCAGTGCGACGATCGGCGTCACCACATAGCTGCTGATGGTCGAGTAGGTGTTCAGCGGGCCGAGCACCTGCACCCGATCGCGTGCCAGGCCGACTTCTTCGAGCGCCTCGCGCAATGCGGTATCGACCACGTCCACGTCGCCGGCCTCCGCGCGGCCGCCGGGAAAACTCACTTGGCCCGCATGGTCGGTGAGGTGGTCGGTGCGGCGGGTCAGCAACACGTTGAGCCCATGGTCTCGTTCGACCAGGGGAACCAACACGGATGCGGCGACCGGCTCGCGATCGAGGGCGAACAGACGAGCGTCACCGTTGAACTCAGGCGTCCACGGTCGCGCTTCGGCGAAGCGCCGGCGCAGCGCGGCGGGCGTCAGCGCGGCGGCAGGCAGCGCCGGCATGTGGTCGTCGACGCCGACCACCGGGTACTGCTTGGGGTCGCGGATGCGAGGCGGTCTGACGCCCATGCCAGCAGGCCGCAGGTCGCAACGCCGGCACGGGGCTGCCGGCGCTGCACGACCGTTCAGGCCAGCTTTTCCTTGATGCGAGCCGACTTGCCCGAGCGCTCGCGCAAGTAGTACAGCTTGGCGCGCCGCACGTCGCCGTGGCGCTTGACCTCGATCGAGGCGATCAGCGGGCTGTAGGTCTGGAACGTGCGCTCCACGCCCTCGCCGCTGGAGATCTTGCGAACGATGAAGCTGGAGTTCAGCCCGCGATTGCGCTTGGCGATCACCACGCCCTCGTAGGCCTGCACGCGCTTGCGGTTGCCTTCGACGACATTGACGTTGACCACCACGGTGTCGCCGGCGGCGAACGGGGGAATACTCTTGCCGAGCCGAGTGACTTCTTCCTGCTCGAGGGTTTGGATCAAGTCCACTGCAATTCTCCTGGCGATCGTGCCGACCCGCTGATGGTGTTGTGGTTGGGTGGCAGAGGATCGAAAAGCTTGTGATTATAAGCCGAGGGTCAGCAGATAGGCCTCGTCGGCAGCGCCCAGCAGGCCTTGCGAACGCGCCTGCGCGATCAGATCCGGCCGCCGCAGTGCGGTGGTGCGCAGGGCCTGCTCGCGCCGCCAGCGCGCGATGTCGGCATGATGCCCCGACAGCAGCACCTTCGGCACGGCCAGCGGGCCCTGCGGCGTGTCGAGCACCTCGGGTCGGCTGTACTGCGGCCCTTCGAGCAGGCCATCGGAGAAGCTGTCCGCCCGGTGCGACGGCTCGCTGAGCACACCCGGCAGCAGCCGCGCCACCGCATCGAGCAACACCAGCGCCGGCAGCTCGCCGCCCGACACCACGTAGTCGCCCAGGCTCACTTCGAGATCGACGTGGCGATCGATGAAACGCTGGTCCACGCCCTCGTAGCGCGCGCACAGCAGCACCGCACCCTCACCCGCCGCGAACGAGCGCACCTGCGCCTGCGTCAGCGGGTGCCCGGTGGGCGTGAAGTGCAGCAACGGCGGCTTGTTGCCGCGGTCGGCGAACACCGCCGCGAGCGCGCGCTCCAGCGGCTCGACCCGCATCACCATGCCGGGTCCGCCGCCGAACGGCCGGTCGTCGACGCGGCGGTGCGGATCGTCGGTGTGGTCGCGCAGCGGCCACAACTTCAGCTCGATCGCGCCGCTGTCGTAGGCGCGGCGCGTCACGCCGCTCGTCTGGTGCGGTGCGAATAATTCCGGGAACAGCGTGATGACGTCGAAGCGCATCAGTCCGGCGCCCGGCCGCCCGCAGCCGCGCCGCAACCTCTCGGGGCGCACGGCAGGCGCGAAGCGACACGCGTGAGGGTCATGGTCAGTAGTCGAGCGCCCAATCGACCTGAATGCGCCGGGCCGCCATGTCCACGGCGTCGACATAGGCCGCCACGAACGGGATCAGCCGCTCAGCCTGCGTGTCGGGTACCTCGGGACCTGCATCGGGGCGGCGCACGCACAACACGCTGTGCGGTCCGGTGTCGATCAGTGCGCTGACCTGGCCGAGTGCCACGCCTTGGCGGTTGATCACCTCGGCACCGATCAGATCGACCCAGTAGTACTCGTCGTCGGCTGCAGTCGGAAAACTGCTGCGCGCCACGTACACGCTCGCGCCGCGCAAGCGCTGCGCCGCATCACGGTCGCTCAGTTCGCGCGCCGCCGCGACCACCGCGTCACCGTGCACTTTCGAGTGGGTGATGTGCAGCAGACGGGGCGTCGTGGCGACGCCGACCGCGAGGGCGGGCCAGCGCAGGTGCCAGCGCCGCGAAGAGAACAATGCCTTGGGGTCGGCCGCGAAGGGCTGCAGCTTGATCCACCCCTTGAGCCCCCAAGCGTCGACCACTCGGGCGACTTCCACGGCATCGGCCGGCCAGGGATCGGCGGCATCGTCGGCGGGGTGAGGGTGATCCATCGCCGGTCAGGTGCATCGCCAGCAGGTCGCATCGGTCGCGACCGGGGACGCCGCGGCGCGCTCAGGAGGCGGCTGCGGGGGCCGTTTGTTTTTGCGCGTCGACGACCAGGCGCTTGACCGTGGGCGACAGTTGCGCGCCGACGCCGGCCCAGTAGGTGATGCGATCGAGAGCCACACGCAGCGGCTGCTCGCCGCCGGCGGCCATCGGGTTGTAGAAACCGAGCCGCTCGATGAATCGACCATCACGCCGATTGTGCGAGTCGGTGACCACGATGTTGTAGAAGGGGCGCTTGTTGGCGCCGCCGCGCGCCAGTCGAATGACGACCATGTTGGTGTGTCCCGGTGCATCATGACCGCCGCGGCGAAATGCCACTTCGCCGCCCGCGGTCGGGTTGAAACGTCGCTTGGTGTGGGCGCTGGATCTCGCGCGCGCCCCATCGGGACGGCCGGCGCCGAAAACCGGGCATTATAAGGTTCTGCCGGACTTTGCGGCCGGTCGCACGCCGATGGAATCGACACCCCTGCTCATCCGCCCCAGCCAGGACGCCGATCTGCCGGCGATGACTGCCATCTACAGCGTCGCCGTGAAGACCGGCACTGCGAGCTTCGAGCTCGAGCCGCCCGACGAGGCCGAAATGGCGCGTCGGCGGCAGGCCATGAGCCAAACCGGATTGCCGTGGCTGGTGGCCGAACGCGCCGGGTTGGTGCTGGGATATGCCTACGCCGGGCCCTTCAGGCCGCGGCCGGCCTACCGCTTCTGCGTCGAGAACTCGATCTATCTGGATACGCGCGCGCAGCGCCAGGGCATCGGCGCCTGGTTGATGGCTGAGCTGATCGCGCGCTGCGAAGCCTGGGGCGCGCGGCAGATGGTGGCCGTGATCGGCGACTCGGCCAACGCCTCGTCCATCGCGCTGCATGCGAGGCTGGGTTTTCGTCACGCCGGGCGGGTCGAGCAAGTCGGCTGGAAGTTCGGCCGCTGGCTCGACGTGGTGTTCATGCAGCGCACGCTGGGCGCCGGAGCCACCGTGCCCCCGGCCGAATGAACCACAGACCGATGCGTTATCGCTCCAAGACGCTGGCCACCTGGCTCGGTGTGATCGCGGGCGCCTTTGGCGCGCAACGCTTCTACCTGCACGGCTCGCGCGACGCGCTGGCCTGGCTGCACCCGGTGCCGACGCTGCTCGGCCTGTGGGGCGCCTGGCGCATGCACACGCTCGGGCAGGACGATCAGCTGGCCTGGCTGCTGGTGCCGGTACTCGGCGTGATGCTGAGCATTGGCATGCTGTCGGCGATCGTCAGCGCGCTGACACCCGATGCGCGCTGGGACGCGCGACACAACCCGGGATACCCGCCGCGGCAGACGCGTTGGGGGCCGGTGCTCGGCGCCATCTTGGCGCTGTTGATCGGCGGCATCGTGCTGATGGGCACCATCGCCTTCGCCGGGCAGCGCTTCTTCGAGTGGCAGCAAATGCAGGCCGCGCTGGCCGCCGGCCTCACAACAGGCTGAGGCTGGCCCAGTAGGCGACGGCGGCCACGAAGGCCGACGCCGGAATCGTGAAGATCCAGGCCCACACGATGTTGCCGGCCACCCCCCAGCGCACGGCCGACGGATGGCGCACCGAACCGACGCCGACGATGGCACCGGTGATGGTGTGCGTGGTCGACACCGGAATGCCCAGCCCCGAGGCGATGAACAGCGTCAATGCGCCGCCGGTTTCGGCGCAGAAGCCGCCGACGGGCTTGAGCTTGGTGATGCGCTGGCCCATCGTCTTGACGATGCGCCAGCCGCCGAACAGAGTGCCCAGGCCGATCGCCAGATAGCAGCTCCAGATCACCCAGCCGGGTGGATAGGCGTCGCTCGCCGCCACCGTGCCGGCGGCCACCAGCAGCATCCAGATGATGCCGATGGTCTTCTGCGCATCGTTGCCGCCATGGCCGAGCGAATACAAGCCTGCCGACACGAGCTGCAGGCGGCGGAACCAGTTGTCCACTCGCAGCGGCGAGCTGCGCCGGCAGATCCACGACACCACCACCATCATCAGCGAGGCGAACAGGAATCCGAGCAGCGGCGACACGAAGATGAAGGCCACCGTCTTGAAGATGCCGGCGCCGATCAGCTGGCCGGCGCCGGCCTTGGCCATCACGGCGCCGACGATGCCGCCGATCAGCGCGTGCGACGAGCTCGACGGGATGCCGTACCACCAGGTCAGCACGTTCCAGACCATGGCGCCCACCAGCGCACCGAACACCACGTAGTGATCCACCACGCCGGGCTCGACGATGCCCTTGCCTATGGTGGCCGCCACCTTGAGGTGGAACACGAAGATCGCGATGAAGTTGAACACCGACGCGAAGGCCACTGCCTGATGCGGCTTGAGCACACCGGTGGACACCACCGTGGCGATCGAATTGGCGGCGTCATGAAAGCCGTTCATGAAGTCGAACGCCAACCCCAGCGCGACCAGCAGCGCGATCACCCAGAAACTGAGCTCGACGGCTTGCATGGCGCGCGATCAGTCGGCGCCGGGCCGCCCCAAGCCGACTGTGCCCTCTCGGAGGGCAGCGAACGAAGCGAGCGTGGGGGCCCGCATGCCTTATGAATTCTCGAGGACCACGCCCTCGATCAGGTTGGCCACGTCTTCGCAGCGATCGGTGATCGATTCCAGGTGTTCGTACACCGCCTTGAGCTTGATCAGCTCGCGGGTGTCGACTTTCTCGTCGCGAAACAGCCGCGAGATCGCCGAGCGCATCACGCGGTCGGCGTCGGATTCCAGGCGATCGATCTCCTCGCAGGTCTTCAGCGCCGCCTCGGCCACCGACGCCTCGCTGATCTTGGGCAGCAGGCTGACCGCGTGCTGCACCCGCTCGCAGCACTTGACCGACAGCTCGCCCAGCCGGATCACGTCGTCGTTCATCTGCTTCACGTCGTACAGCGACAGCGTCTCGGAGGAGTCCTGCAGCAGGTCGAGCACGTCATCGAGCGCGTTGATCAGGCCGTGGATCTGCTCGCGGTCGATCGGCGTGATGAAGGTCTTGTGCAGCGCGCGGTTGACCTCGGCAGTAATCTTGTCGGCCGCGCGTTCGGCCGCGTCGACCTCGGCGGCGTACTTTTCGCGCAGCGTGGCATCCGCGTAGTTGTGGATCAACTCCATGAACGAACGCGCGCCGCTGGCGATCAGATCGCCATGCTCGTTGAACATCTCGAAGAAGTTGCCCTCGCGCGGCAGCAGCTTGCCGAACAGCATCGTGTGGATCTCCCGTGGCGGACGCCGCGGCGCGCTCGGGGGCCAGCGCGGCCACCTGCGACCAGGCCCTCAGCCGGCAATTGTAGGCGGCGACAGCAGTGACTCGCGCGGGCCTTCGAAGGTGGCAATGCGCTCGATCAGGTACTGCAGGTCGGCAGGCTTGCGCAACGGATCGAAGCGATCGATGTCGACCACCAGCAGCGGCAGGTCGCCGCGCGAATCGAACAACGCACCGTAGGCATCGGCCACCGCGCGCAGGTACTCGCCCTCGATGCGCCGCTCCATCGGCCGCCCGCGACGGCGAATGCGCTCGCGCAGCACCACCGTCGGGCCGTCGAGCCAGATCACCAGGTCGGGCTTGGGCAGCTTGGGCGCCACCTGCTCGTGGATCAGCGAATACAGGCGATATTCCTCGTCCGACAAGGTCAGGCGGGCAAACAGGCGGTCCTTTTCGAGCGTGAAGTCGCTGACGATCAGCGGTGCAAACATGCCCGGCTGCGCCAGCGAGCGCGTCAGCTCGACGCGCTGGAACAGAAAGAACAGCTGCGTCTGGAACGCATAACGCGGGCCGTCGACGTAGAAATCCTTCAGGAACGGGTTCTCGTGCGGGCGCTCGAGCAGCAGCTCGGCACCCAGCGGCGGCGCCAGCAACGACGCCAGCGTGCTCTTGCCGGCCCCGATCGGGCCTTCGATGGCGATGTGGCGCAGGCGCTTCACGACAGCAGGCCCCTCACGCGCGGAAGATGAAGTACACCGCGGCCACCAGGCACAGCGCGGCCCACAGATAGTCGAGTTTGAGCGGCTGGCCCATCAACACCACGGCAAACGGGACGAAGACAGACAGCGTGATCGCTTCCTGCATGATCTTGAGCTGCGCCAAGCTCAGCCCCGCGCCAAAGCCGATTCGGTTGGCCGGGACCTGCAGCAGGTATTCGAACAGCGCCACACCCCAGCTCGCCAGCGCGGCGATCACCCAGATGCGGTGATTCAGGTACTTCAGATGACCGTACCACGCAAAGGTCATGAACAGGTTCGATGCCGCCAGCAAGGCGGCAGTGGTGACGATCGGCGACCAGCCCGCGTTCATCGTGTGACCTCCTCACCATCCAGGCGCGTCACTTTCTGGGTGCCCAGGCGCGACAACCACCACGACAGATCGCCAAGGCCGTTCACCTGCAATTGCGGCGCGATCTCCAGCAGCGGCTTCAGCACGAAAGCGCGCAGGTGCAGCCGCGGATGCGGCAGGCTCAAGCCCGGGTCGTCGCTGCGCTGCTCGCCGTACAGCAGCAGATCGAGGTCGAGCGTGCGCGGCGCGTTGACGGTCGATCGCACGCGGCCGTGTTGCGCCTCGATCGCGTGCAGTGCGCGCAGCAGAGCGTCAGCCGGCAGCGTGGTGTCGAGCGCGACCACCGCGTTGACGAAGTCCGGCCCCGCGGCATCCAGCGGCGCCGACGCGTACAGGCTCGACCGCGCGACCCAGCGCGTCGAAGGCAATGCGCGCAGCGCCGCGATGCCGCTGAGCACCTGCGCGCGCGCGTCGCCCAGGTTGGCGCCGAGGCCGACGAAGGCCCGCACCGGTGCGCCTGCGCTCATGGCGCTGCGGTCGCCGGCGCGGCGCCGCCGCTGCCGCGCACACCGCCCGGGCGGCGCCGCCGCCGGCGCTTCTTGGCCGGCGCGGCCGCCGCCACGCTTGTGTCGGGCTGGCGGCGGGTTCGCTCTGCCTCGCGCGCGACCTGCAGCAACGCCTCGCGCTCGTCGTCATCGCCGAGTGCGAAGTCCTCCCACCAATCGGCCAGCTCGCCGTCGAGCTCCTGCGCGTCGGCGCGCAGACGCAGGAAGTCGTAGCCGGCGCGAAAGCGCGGCTGCGCCACGAGCGCCTGCGCCGAGTTGGCTTGCCTGCGCTCGAAGCGCGGCTGCATCATCCAGATCTCGCGCATGTCGGCCGCCAAGCGGCCGCGGCCCGAGACGTCGCCGATGCGCGCGTCGAACACCGCGTCGATCGCTTGTTGCAGTGCCGGCATCGGGTGCTCGCCTTTGTCGCGCAGCTGCTGCCAGCGCTCGAGCGCGTCGTGCCACAGCAGGCAGGCGAGCAGAAAACTCGGCGCCACCGCGCGGCCCTCGGCGACGCGGCGATCGGTGTCGGCCAACGCCAGCTCGATGAAACGATGGCGCTGCACGCTGCCGCGCTGTTCGTCGAACACCGCCTCCAGCACCGGGAACACGCCGCGGTGCAGGCCATGGCTGCGCAGCGCCTCGATGCTGGCCAGCGCATGGCCGGTCTGCAGCAGCTTGATCATCTCGTCGAACAGCCTGGAGGCCGGCACGTTGGCCAGCAACGGTACCGCCTCGGCCATCGCCGCGGCGGTCTTCTTCTCGATCTGAAAACCCAGCTTGGCCGCGAACCGCACCGCGCGCACCAGCCGCACCGGATCTTCGCGATAGCGCGTGGCAGGGTCGCCGATCATGCGCAGCACGCGGCGCTTGGCATCGGCGATGCCGTGGTGGAAGTCGACCACCACGCGCGTCTCGGGGTCGTAGTACATCGCGTTGACGGTGAAGTCGCGCCGCGCCGCGTCTTCGATCTGCGGACCCCACACGTTGTCGCGCAGCACACGGCCGCTGGCGTCGACCACGTGGGTCTTGCCGGCCATCTCGGCCTTCGAAGTGCGCTCGTTGCCCTGCACCTGATCGGCCTCGCTGGCGTCGCGGTAGGCGCGAAAGGTGGAGACCTCGATCACCTCGTGCTCGCGGCCGCGGCCGAACACCACGTGCACCAGCCGGAAGCGCCGCCCGATGATGAAGGCGCGGCGAAACAACTGTTTCACCTGCTCGGGCGTGGCGTTGGTGGCGACGTCGAAGTCCTTGGGCCGGCGGCCGACCAGCAGGTCGCGCACCGCGCCGCCGACGATGTAGGCCTCGTGCCCGGCCTGCTGCAGCGTGCTCACCACGCGCACCGCGTGTTCATCGACCAGCGAATGGTCGATGCCGTGGACGTCGGCAGCGACGTCGACCCGTTTGCCCAGCGGCACGCGCGCGGCCGGTTTGCCGAGCAGCTTGTCAATGAATCGTTTGATCATTCGAAGAGATGCAGGATACGCCAGCCTCGCTCACGCGCGATCGCTTCGAGGGCGGGGCTCGGGTTGGTCGCCACCGGCTCGCTCACCGCCTGCAGCAGCGGCAGGTCGTTGGTGGAGTCGCTGTAGCAGACGCTGGACTCGAACGCGCTGAAGGCCCATCCCTGCTCGCCCAGCCAGTGCTCGACGCGCTTCAGTTTGCCCTCGCGCAGCGCCGGCACGCCGCGGATGCGACCGGTGACACGGCCCAGCGCGTCGCGCTCGAGCTCGGTGGCGATCAAGGCGTCGATGCCGAAGGCGCTGGCGATCGGCCGTGTGATGAACTCGTTGGTCGAGGTCGCGATGGCCACGCGGTGGCCGGCGTCTAGGTGCGAACGCACCAGCGCGCGAGCCCGCTCGCCGATGGCCGGCAGCATGCGTTCGCGCATGAAACGTTCGACCGCCGCGGCCTGCTCGGCGAAGGGGCGGCCGCGCCAGGGGCGCGTCGCGAAGTCGACGTATTCGTCGATGTCGAGGCAGCCGGCCTGGTATTGCCGGTAGAAGCGATCGTTCTCGCTGTTGAACTCGGTGGCATCGGCCCAGCCGAGCGCCACCATGAATTCGCCGAACGCGTGGTCGGAGTCCTTGGCGATCAGCGTGCCGTCGAGGTCGAACAACGCCAGCTTCATGCCTGCTCGACCAGCATCTTCTTGAGCAGCGGCACCGTGACGCTGCGGTGTTCTGCCAGCGCAAAACCGTCGAGACGGTCGAGCAGCGCCATCAGGTGCGACAGGTCGCGCGCGAAGCGCGTCAGCAGATAGTCCATCACCTCGTCGGACAGGAAGATGCCGCGGCGATCCGACTCGCGGCGCAGCACCGCGCGCGCCTGCTCCTCGGGCAGGCTGTGCAAGGCGAACACCGGGCCCCAGCCGAGGCGTGTGCGCAGGTCCTCGCGCACGCCCAGGTCCACCGGCGGCACGCGCGCGGCGGCCACCCAGGCCACGCCGTGCGACTGCGCCTCCACCAGCAGCGCGAACGCGCTGCGTTGCTGCGCATCGTCGTAGTCGTCGCAGCCGTCGAGCAACAGCAGCGTGCAGCCGGGCTCCATCCACCACGGTGGCCGCGAGCCGGCATCGAACCAGCCGATGCGCTCGCCGCGCTGCTGGCGCTGGTGCGCGATCGCGCGCAACAGGTGCGTCTTGCCGCTGCCCGACGGGCCCCACAGATAGATCGGAGTGGGGCCGTCCATCTGCTCCAGGTGCTGCAGCACAGCGGCGTTGGCGCCGGCCACGAAGGTGTCGAAACGCGCCGTCGCAGGCGCCACGATCGGCAGGGGCAGCTGCTTCATCCGGTGTACAGCCGGCTGCCGACATAGGCTTGACGCGCCCGCTGCAGCGCCACCAGCACCACGGCGCTGGCCGGCAACGCCACCAGCACGCCGACGAAGCCGAACAGCGTGCCGAAGGCCAGCAACGCGAAGATCACCGCCAACGGACTGAGCCCGATGCGCTCACCGACCAGGCGCGGCGTCAGCACGAAGCCCTCGAACAACTGGCCGATGCCGTAGACCAGCGCCACCAGCAGCAGCCCCTTGACGGTGCCGAACTGCAGCAATGCAGCCAGCAATGCCAACGCCAAGCCGAGTCCGAAGCCGACATACGGCACCGCCACCGCCAGGCCCGTGAACACACCCAGTGGCAACGCCAGCTCGAAGCCGACCAGCGCCAATGCGACCGCGTAGTACACCGCCAACACCAGCATCACCATCAATTGGCCGCGCAGGTATTGGCCCAGCACCTGGTCGCAATCGGCCAGGAAGGCCAGCGTCGGAACGCGCCAGCGTGGCGGAATCAGCGCCTGCGCGCGCGCCACCAGGTGCGACCAGTCGGCCAACAGGTAGAACAACACCACCGGAATCAAGATCGCATTGCCGAGCAAGGACAACACCACGCTGCCGCCCAGCCGCGCCGAGCTGAGCAGGGTGCCCAGCCAATCTTCCATGTTTGCGTCGAGAGCCTTCAGCGCCCAGGCCTTCACCGTCGTCATGTCGAGCGCGAAGTTGATGCCCCATTGCGCAAGCGTCGGTGCCAGCATCTGGTTGAGGCGGTCGAGCAGCGGCGGGATCTGCGCCTTGAGCAGCGGCAGCTCCTTGGCCAATACCGGCACGATCAGCAACAGCAGGGCCAGCACCAGCAGCAAGGCGGTGAATTCCACCAGCACCACCGCCAGCAGCTGCGGCACGCGGCGTGCGACCAGCCGATCGACGACAGGATGCAGCGCGTAGGCCAGCGTCGCGCCGACGATGAACGGCGTCAGCACCGGCGCCAGCAGCCACAACAACAGCGCTGCGGCGAGCGCCAGGCCCGTCGCTGCGAACATGCGGCTTTGCGGCGCGCTGAAGTTCATTCGTTCGATCGGAGCGCTCAATGCAGGCGCGGTGTGCGGCGCAGCTCGTCGAGCCGCTCGGACATCGCCAGCGCATCGTCGGCGTCGGGACGGTTGGCGAGGTAGGCCTCGAGGTCGGCGATTGCGATGTCGATCCGCCGCAGTTCGATCGCCGCCAGCGCGCGGTCGCGCCGCTCGTCCCAGTTCTGCGGCAGCAGGATCACCAAGCGCTCCTGCACCGCGAGCCAACGTTCGCCGTCGCGCCCGCTGCGGTGGATTTCTTTCAGGTTGCGCAGCATGCGCGCCAACACGTCGCGCGGCTGCGCCGCCTGCAGGAACAAACCCAGCGGCGCCTCGAATTCGCCCACCAGGCCCTGGCGGCGGCGGTACGGCGCCAGGCGCTCGTCGAGTTCTTCGCGCGACAGCGAGCGGCCGTTGTACGGGTCGAGCACCACTTCACCTTGCGGCATGCGCAGCTTGATCAGGAAGTGCCCCGGGAACGACACGCCGCGCGCGGTGAGACCGAGCTGGCCGGCCAGCTCGATGTACAGCAGCGCCAGCGTCAGCGGGATGCCGCGGCGCTGCGCCAGCACGTCGTTGATGAAACTGTTGCGGCGGTCGTAGTAGTCGTTGACGTTGCCGGCGAATCCGAGCTCGCGGTAGAAGTAGCGATTGAGCAAGCGCAGGCGTTGCACCGGTGCCGCGTCGGCCGGCACCCGTGCCTTCAGCTTGGCCGCCAGTGCATCGATCTCCGACAGCACCGACTGCACGTCGAGCTCGGGGTATTCGTCTTGGGCGATCGACACCGCCGCTTCAAGCAACGCCAAGCCCGAGTCCTCGGCCACCAGAGAGGCGAAGTACTGCAACGGGGTGGGTGCACTGAACAGCGACTGGAGCGGCATCGGCGGGCGGATCGACGCGGGGTGTCCTGGCCCTGCAGTGTAGGGGTTTGCCGCAACCGGCAGCGGCGCCCGGTGGGCCCAGGTCTCAAGCTCGGCGCATGAATTCGCGCAAACGCACGCCGCAGGCAGCCAGCACGCCGAAGTACAACAACGCCGCTGTGCCCAGCACGGCGGCCAAAACACCGGCGCGCCACCAGGGCCGCGACTGGGTGCCGATCCAATCGATCGCCATCGCCGCCCAGGCCAACGCGGCACCCAGCGCCACACAGCCGAGCAGCACGCACAGCGCGAAGCGGCCCCAGCCCGGCGCCGGTGTGTACACCCCGGCGCGCATCAGGCCACGCAACAACCACGATGCGTTGATCAGCGCGCCGATGCCGATGGTCAGGGTCAGCGCCGAATGGGCCAGCCAGGGCACCAACACCAGGTTCATCGCCTGCGTGAGCAGCAACACCGCGATCGCGATGCGCACCGGCGTGCGCACGTCCTGGCGCGCGTAGTAGCCCGGCGCCAGCACCTTGACCGCGACGATGCCCAACAGCCCGAAGCCGTAGGCCGCCAGCGGGGCCGCGCTTTGCGCCACGTCGCGCGCCGTGAAGTGGCCGTGGTGGAACAGCACTGCGAGCATCGGCTTGGCGAAGAGCACCAGCGCGACCGCGCAGGGCAGCGTCAGCAGCACCACCAGGCGCAGCCCCCAGTCGAGCATCGCCGAGTACGCGGCCTGGTCCTGACGCGCCTGCGCGGACGCCAGTTGCGGCAACAAGACCACGCCCATCGCGACTCCGAGCAACGCGGTGGGCAACTCCATCAGGCGATCGGCCATGGTCAGCCACGACACCGAACCCACCGCCAGGCGCGACGCGATCTGGGTGTTGATCAACAACGAGATCTGGGCCACCGACACGCCCAGCACGGCCGGCCCCATCTGCCCCAGGACACGCCGCACGCCCGGGTGGCGCCACGCCGCGGCCACCGAACCAGGCGCCAAGCCCAGGCGAGGCAAGTAGCCGACCGCGCGCAGCGCAGGAATCTGGATCGCCAGCTGGATGACGCCACCCAGCACGGTGCCGCAGGCCACCGCATAGATGGGCTCGATGCCAAGCGCCGCGAACCACGGCGCGCCCCAGATGATGGCCGCGATCACCGCGAGGTTGAGCAACACCGGCGTAGCCGCGGGCGCGGCGAATCGACGCCAAGTATTGAGGATGCCCGCCGCCAGCGAAACCATCGAGATCAACGCGATGTAGGGGAACATCACGCGTGTCATCCACACGGCGTCGTCGAAGCGTTGCAGGCCCGAGGCCACCAGCCACACCACCACCGGCGCTGCCGCGATGCCGACCACCACGGTAGCCAGCAGACTCCACCACAACACGGTGGCCACCGCGTTGACCAGCTGGTGGGTGGCGACATCACCGTCGCGCTCGCGCGTGCCCGCCAGGATCGGCACGAAAGCCTGCGCAAAAGCGCCCTCGGCAAACAGGCGGCGCAGCAAGTTGGGGATTCGCCATGCGACGTTGAACGCGTCGGTCAGCGCGCTCGCACCGAACACGTTGGCGACGAGTGCGTCGCGAACCAGCCCCGTCACCCGCGACGCCAGCGTCAACACCGAAACTGTGGATGCGGCCTTGAGCAGGTTCATCGGGCGCGCGGATTATAGGCAGCGCCCTCCGGCGGCCCGGCCTTCGACGACCGGGCGCCAGGCGCGCGGTGCTATACTGAAAAGCTTCGCAAGGGGCCTTTGCTCCGTATCACGCACCTCACGCCATGGCCACCGCCACCAAAGCCAAGAAGAAGACCGTCCGCCTCGCCTCCGGACGGAAGCGCGCGCGTCAAGACGTCGAACTCAACGCGCACAACACCGCGCTGCGCTCGCGCTTTCGCACAGTGATCAAGAACGTGCAAAAGGCCGTGGTCGGTGGCGACAAGGCCAAGGCCACCGAACTCTTCAAGAGCGCGCAAGTGGTGATCGACTCGGTCGCCGACAAAGGCATCTTCCACAAGAACAAGGCGGCTCGGCACAAGAGTCGGCTGGCGGCCAAGCTGAAGGGGATGTCGGCCTGACGGCTGACCTCGCTCTCAGATCAAAGGGCCTGCTGGTGCAGGCCCTTTTCGTTGCCACAGGCCGAAAGCTCACGTCAGGTCCTCGCCCGCTGTGACCTCGCTGATGACCAGGTGGTTGTCGCGCGCAAAATTCATCACGAAGTCCAGCGCCATCGGTTCCAACTCGCGCAGGGCCGCGTTGACGATCACGCACTTCACGCCACCCACCACGCGTGGGATGCAGTACGGCGAGTAGCCGATGTGCGCGTCGATACCCGAACCGGCAGGCCTGAACGACGACAACGCGCCGGCCAGGCGCTCGGCCCAGTCGCTGGGTCGAAACGCCTTGCCTTCGCGCGTGATGCCCTGGATCTTGAACAGGCGTGGCGTGGGGGCGAGCATGGTGGCGGTGGCAGGCATTGCTTGGCCACCAGGCACCGCTCGGACGCCGTGCGGCACGGCCGCATGCGGCGGCGCGGTACCTGCCAAGGCGGCGATTGTGCCCTGACGGTGTTGCGTTGCAGCATGCATGATCGCGACGACGGGTACTCCCGTGCACTTTGTCGGCCCATTGGGACCCCGCCTTTAGAATGAATCTCGACCGGCGCGTGATCCCCGTGGCGCCACCGGCCGTTTCATCGACCTGGAGTTGCCCCATGCCCGCCGCCTCGCATCTGATGAACACGTACGGCCGCCTGCCTTTCGCGCTGTCGCACGGGCGCGGCTGCCGTGTGTGGGATACCGACGGCCGCGAGTACCTCGACGCGTTGGCCGGCATCGCCGTCAACACGCTCGGCCACGGCCACCCCAAGCTGGTGCCGGCGCTGCAGGAGCAGGTGGCCAAGCTGATCCACTGCTCCAACTACTACCAGGCACCGCTGCAGGAGCGGCTGGCCGCCGCGCTATGCGAGGTGTCGGGGCTTGCCGCCGCGTTCTTCTGCTCCACCGGACTCGAGGCCAACGAGGGCGCGATCAAGATCGCGCGCAAGTACGGCCACGACCGCGGCATCGAGCGACCCGAGATCATCGTCTACGAAAAAGCCTTCCACGGCCGCTCGATCGCCACGCTGTCGGCCACCGGCAATCCGAAGGTTCAGAAAGGCTTCGAGCCGCTGGTCGAAGGCTTCTTGCGCGTACCGCTCAACGACATCGGCGCGGTGCGCGAGGTGGCGCGCAGCAATCCCAACGTGGTGGCGGTGTTCCTCGAGACGATCCAGGGCGAGGGCGGCATCAACCCGACACGCTGGGACTATCTGCGCGAGTTGCGCACACTGTGCGACCAGAAGAACTGGCTGTTGATGCTCGACGAGGTGCAATGCGGCATGGGCCGCACCGGCAAGTGGTTCGCGCACCAGTGGGCCGGCGTGGTGCCCGACGTGATGCCGATGGCCAAGGGCCTGGGTTCGGGTGTGCCGGTGGGCGCCATCGTGGTCGGGCCGAAGGCCAAGGACGTGTTCGGCCCCGGCAACCACGGCAGCACGTTCGGAGGCAACCCGTTGGCGATGCGCGCCGGAATCGAGACGATGCGCATCGTGGCCGAGGACAGGCTGCTCGACAACGCGGCCGCGGTCGGCGAGCGCATCAAGAGCGGCCTGCAGCGCGAGTGGTCCGGCACTCCCGGCGTGGTCGAGATCCGCGGCCAGGGCCTGATGCTGGGCATCGAGCTCGACCGCCCCTGTGGCGATCTGCTCAACACGGCCGCCGACGCGGGCCTGTTGATCAGCGTCACGGCCGACACCGTGATCCGCCTGTTGCCGCCGCTGATCATGACCGCCGCCGAAGGCGACCAGGTGGTCCGCATCCTCGCGCCGCTGGTGCGCGAATTCCTGGCCGGCAAGGCGTGAAGGCCGGCCCCAGCCTGATGAGGCACTACCTGCAGTTCAAGGACTTGCGGGCCGAGGAATACGCCTACCTGTTCGAACGCACCCGCATCATCAAGACGCGCTTCAAGAACTACGAGAAGTACCAGCCGCTGGTCGATCGCACGCTGGCCATGATCTTCGAGAAGGCCAGCACGCGCACGCGCGTGAGCTTCGAGGCCGGCATGTACCAGATGGGCGGCTCGGTGGTGCACCTGACCGCTGGCGACACCCAGTTCGGTCGCGACGAGCCGGTCGAGGACGCGGCGCGCGTGATCAGCCGCATGGTCGACATCGTGATGATCCGCACCTACGAGCAGGCCAAGATCGAGACCTTCGCCGCGCACTCGCGCGTGCCAGTGATCAATGGCCTCACCAACGAATACCACCCGTGCCAGATCCTGGCCGACGTGTTCACTTTCATCGAGCAGCGCGGCAGCATCCAGGGCAAGGTGGTGGCCTGGGTCGGCGATGGCAACAACATGGCCAACACCTGGCTGCAGGCGGCCGACATCCTGGGCTTCACGCTGCACATCAGCACACCCGGCGGCTACGAGATCGATCGGGCGCGCGCGGGTGTCGCCAATCCGGGCTGCGTCAAGTCGTTCAAGAGCCCGTTCGCGGCCTGCGAGGGCGCCCACCTGGTCACCACCGACGTCTGGACCAGCATGGGCTACGAGGCCGAGAACGAGACGCGACAGAAGGCGTTCGCCGACTGGTGTGTCGACGCGCAGATGATGCAGCTCGCGCAACGAGATGCGCTGTTCATGCACTGCCTGCCTGCGCACCGTGGCGAAGAGGTCGCGGCCGACGTGATCGATGGCTCGCAATCGGTGGTGTGGGACGAGGCCGAGAATCGGCTGCACGTGCAGAAGGCGTTGATGGAATATCTGCTGCTCGGGCGCATCGGGTGAGCCGTGTCGTTTGAGCGATGCGTGGCGTTCACCTCACCGCCGATCTGTTCGGCTGCCGCGACCCTGCAGGATTGATGCGCGACGGCGCGTCGCTCGCCGCGCTGTGCGAGCGATTGGCGCAACAAGCCGACCTGACCGTCGTGGCTCGCCAGTTCCACGCTTTCGCGCCGGGCCCGAGCGGCGATGCCGGTCACACCGGCGTGCTGCTGCTGGCCGAGTCGCACCTGGCCGTGCACACCTGGCCCGAGCTGCGCGCGGTGACGCTCGACGTTTTCGTCTGCAACTTCGTCACCGACAACACACACAAGGCGCAGCGCCTGCTCGACACTCTGGTGCCGCGGTTCGAAGCATCGCGCGTCAACCGCCAGCAGCTGGCGCGCGGGCTGGCGCCGTGAAGACCGCGCTGGTCACCGACCTGCACGCCAACCGCGAGGCCGTCGAGACCGTGATGGCGCACGCACGCGAGCAAGGCGCCGAGCAGTGGGCCTTTCTGGGCGACTTCGTCGGCTATGGCGCCGACCCGGCGT
>Ga0326726_10000239_pt1 | contig 53277 bp, 46 predicted proteins | sample MHFenrmetagenome_2_FD_207603 | JGI IMG/M metagenome (GOLD analysis project Ga0326726, IMG submission 207603) | Lab enriched peat soil microbial communities from Michigan Hollow, Ithaca, NY, United States - MHF15MN | ecosystem: Environmental > Terrestrial > Soil > Wetlands > Peat | place: USA... | reverse complement strand
CACTTCTTCCGCGTCGCCCTCTTCTTCCTCCGCGCAGCAAGGTCGTCGATCCAGCTCAGGGCGGCCATTGCCGCGGGAAACCCGATCGTCGGCATTGCGAGAAACGCCGCATGACGCAACTCATCCGACCGGAGGCCGACCGCAGCCGACTTCCGGACCTGCGCGTGCACCGCACCTTCCTGCCGTGAACCGATAGCGATCCCGAGCTTGACAAGCGCGCGCGTCTTTTCGTCGAGCGGTCCCGCCGCGTGGCACGCGCTGCCGAATGCTTCGTAGGCTTTTGCCAGGTCGGGATGCTCTCCCCTGAAATCGACAAAGTGTTTCGGGAGGGTGCTCATTGGATCAACAACCTTCTTTCTTCTTTTTGACGGGTGCTCCGCCAGCAGCAGACCCGGCTGCCGGTGCCGGAGGCATGACCGGCTCTGGCATGGCGATGGTTCTTCCCGGTTGTTCGGGGGCCGCCCCCGTGAGCGGACTGCCGCCGAAGAATTTACTCACTTCCTTCTTCTTTTCAAAGACGGCGGCCTGCTCGGCCGTGGGCGTGGACGGGAGTCTGGGGAACAGGATGGTCTCTTTCCACTCCTCCAGGCCACCGCGCAGCAGATAGACACCCCGGTATTCCCGGGCCTTCATCAGGAACCAGGCCTGGGCGGAATGAATACCCCCCTCGGAATAGAGAATGATCTTCTCATTCCGCAGGAGGCCGTGATCGGCGAGCGCGGGAAGCTGTACGTTCTCGGCGCCCGGAATATGGTATGCCGCGAATTCCGCCTCGCTCCTGAGATCGATCAGACGGAAGTCGTCCTTCCCGCGGATGATCCAGTCGGAAAGCTCCTCAACCGAAACATGGTCGGTTTCGGTCTGGACGATCCGGCTCAGCTCCACAGGATCAAGCGTTACGGTGGAACCCGCGGCGGGGTTCCCGATCACAAGAGCCCCGACGCCGAGCAATCCGAGAAGGAGTCCGAGACGCGCATTGAGCGTCAACAGGGGGAACGGGCGCTTCATGATTGCGCTCCTTTCTTTCTTGCGGCGACGTATTTCTCCACCCATGTTCCTCCCGCGAAGCCGCCGATAGCCATGGCCACAACCAGAAAGACGATAAGGCCATACGGAAGATTCAGCAGTTGCGGGAGCGTCACAATTCCCATCGGTGTGGAAGCATAGAATTCTTTCACCACCGGGAAAGCTTCGCCGAAGATGAAGATCCCTGCAATGACGCCCGCCAGAAACACCATGCCATCGTATCGTCCGGTGGATATTGAAACAGCTGCGGTGCCGGGGCAGTAGCCGCCGATCACGAAACCGAATCCGAGAATCAGTCCGCCCACGACCTGGGGGACAATGTATGTGGGACTCACGTACACCAGCGAGAGGTCAAGATACCCGATCCACGAGAGGTAGAATATGCCCAGCATCGCCGTAACAATGGCCGTGAACATCACCTTGAAAACAGCGAGGTCCGTAAAGTAGAACTGCGCCGCGAGCTTGCGGGCGTTGCCGAATCCGGCGCGCTCAAGGAAGAAGCCGAATCCGATGCCGATCACGAATGCCAGGATCAGGCTCACGTTGTCGCCGAAGAGACCGAACTTGTAGAAGGGTGCGCTCATTGCCATTGTCTCCTCATAAAATATGCAAGCATGTAGGCCCCGCCGAAGACCGCCATCATGAACGCCCAGCTCCCCACGTTCAGAACCGCTCCTCCGGTGAGCGCCTGCCCGCTCGTACAGCCGCGGGCAAGCTTGGCACCAATTCCCATCAGTGTCCCGCCGGCGAACGCGAAGAGAAGCCGCCCCCTCGTGGAAATGTTCGGACCCTTCTCCGTGGTGAGCCTGATCCGGCCGGCAAGTATCCCGGAAATGAATCCTCCCACGAATACGCCGAGCACTTCAAAGACGAGCCAGTCCATCAGGGGGTTCTTCGTGCCGTCGCCGAGGTATTCAGCAAAAAATTCACTGGTCCGTGCGTGCGCTGGCGCGACGGCGTCGACGCCCACGGCTACGAGCGACGTCATCGCACCGGACGCGCCCAGCCCGCGCCCCATGATCACATAGGAAGCGAGGAGGACGAGCCCCAGCCCGAGGCCCGCGATATACGGGTTCCAGTACGGTTGGGGGGAGGCACCGTGTGTGATATCCTTCATTCCCTATCCCTCTCATGCAGTGTATGGATAGCTACCAGAGTTGAGCCGCGCGCGTCCAGTGGCTCGCCTGCCCTGCGGCGACAATGACGAAGCGGAGAATCAGCCCGCCGAGAATGACCATAAGCGGTGGAACGGGAGAGTGCTGGATCCTGTGCGTCACCGCCAGTGATTGCAGGATGAGCGGAATGACGATCCCCAGCCCTACGACGAAGACCCAGAAGACAGGAGCGTAGGGACCGCCGATCAACATCATTGCCGCCGCCTGGTGAACCCGGGTGGAGGTGATCAGGCCGACGAGGAAGAGCGCGAGCACGAAGAGCTCAATGGTCAGAAAGGCGTTATCTGACTTTGCCAGCAATTCTCTCTCCTCGCGATTGGGCGCGAAGATGTGTACGAATGCCGCGGCGGCGGAGAGACCGGAGACGAGAAAGAGAAGCCCGAGCGCCGCACTGTTCCACAGGGGCCGGGCGCCGAAGGAGCTGAGAAGGATGCCGGTATAGATGCCCAGCAACGCCCCGAGGAGCATGTTGACAACGCCCACGGTCCTGATCCCCACCGGGTGGCGGTGCATCTGTTCCGACCAGCGCTCAAAGAGCGGGACCCGCACCAGGATCCACCGGGGCTGCCGGACCAGCATGTTCAGGAAAAGCGCGGGATAGACCAGGACCAGAATCCACGATCCCCAGGACATGGGCGAGGTTATCTGAAATGTCGCGTACATCCTCCAGACATGGACCTTGTACTCCAGGTCGAGGAAGAGCGCGAACATGCCCGCGCTGAGCAGCACCATGCTCAGAAAAGGAAGAATGGTGCTGGTGGACCTGGTGTCCCGATACCGCTCCCTGAAGAGAAAGAACCCGGAGATGATCATCATTCCGGCCACGAGGCCCCCGAGGAAAAGGTAAACGGAAATCTCCCAGCCCCAGATATCGAGGGACGGATCGATACGATGGTTTCCCCGGGTGATGTCGAGTTCCTGCATGGCGTCGTCTCAGGTAAGATAGAAGATCTGTGGCTTTGTCCCTGCCTGCGGGACCAGGGGATGGTTCCGGCGGGACAGGAGCAGCCTGCTCACGTCGCTGTTCGGATCGTCGATATCGCCGAAATGCATGCAGTGCGTCGGGCAGACCGATACGCAGGCGGGAGCGAGCCCCTGCTCCACGCGGTGGATGCAGAAGGTGCATTTGTCAGCGTACCCGTCCGGGTGGATGAACCGCGCGTCATACGGGCAGGCGGCCATGCAGGCCTTGCAGCCGCTGCACTTCTCGTGATGGACCAGCACCACTCCCCCGCGTTCGTGAATATGGCTGGCTCCGCAAGGACAGCAGTAGACGCACGGGGGATTGTCGCAGTGGTTGCACCGCTCGCTCCGGATTTCCATGTGGAGCGCCGGATTCGCACCGTGGATGTCGTATGCGATCCAGTCCCTGTTGAACCCTTCAGGAACATTGTTCTCCGTCTTGCAGGCGACGACGCAATCCATGCACCCGACGCACCGCGCGGTGTCGACAACCATTCCGTAGCGTGCCATCGTTATGCCTCCTGCGCCTCAAAGGTGACGAAGTTGATATTCATTGCGGTGCCGCCCATAAGGGGGTCGGTGGCGTACTGTGTGATCAGTTGCGCGTCGCTAGCTCCCTTGCCCAGCGCGTGCCGTAAACCGCGCGCAGTGTGGCCGAAACCATGCACCATGTAGACGCAGTCTGTCCGGATCCGTTCGGTGACGTTCACCTTGATCCTGTTACTGCTTACGCCGTCCTGGTTCTTCAATCGGACGTACTGGCCGTCCCGGAGATCATGCCGCCGTGCTGTGACGGGATTGACCCACACCTCGTTCTCACTCATCATGTCGGAGAGAATGCGGTTGGTATGTGTCCGACCGAAGGAGTGGACCGGCGCGCGCCCGAAGAGCAGACGATAGTATCCTGCAGGCCCGCCGGCGGGGCGTTTGTAAACCGGGACCGGATCGAAGCCCGCCTGTGCAAGCTGGGGAGAGGTGAATTCAATTTTTCCGGTCGGCGTCGGGAATTGCGCCGGAACGCCCTCGTCGAAGTAGTTGGGCTGCTTCGGACCCAGGATGATTCCCCTGGCTTTCAGTTCGTCATACCTGAGGCCGGCCCCCGACAACCGCGTCCTGAAGTAGTCTTCAATGTCGCTCCAGGGATAGTACTCACCCAGATCCAGCTTCTCGGCGAGCTGTTTGGCGATCCACCAGTTGGGCTTCTGCTCGTGCGGGGCGTCCACCACCGGCTGACGGAGCGCGACAAAGGGATCACGGAACCATTCCACGTTCAGGTCGTCGAACCGTTCGAGGTAGACCGATTCGGGGAGCACGACGTCTGCCCAGCCTGCGATCTCGCTCGGGATCACATCGATAACGACGAGGAGGTCGAGGTTCTGGATCGCCTTGATCGTTTCCTGCTCGTTCGGAAGCGCATGCATGAGGTTGGTGGCGTAGACGAGCCATCCCTTGACGGGATAGGGTTGCCCCGTCAGCGTTCCGTCGCGAATGCCGGTCGTGATGGTCTCATGCGCAAAAGGGTACTTGTGGTCCGGGTTATCAACTTTCCCTTTTTCCGTTTTCGGGTAGGGGGGATAGGGATACGCGGGAACATCCATACTCACGGGGTAATAGAATCCTCCCTTGCGTCCCCAGCTTCCAAGCAGTGCATTGAGGAGAGCGAGCGCGCGGCTTCGCTGGGTGTCGTCGCCGTACCATGTGGCATGTCGGCCGGGATGAACCAGTGTCGCAGGGCGGTAGCGCGCCATTTCACGTGCGGTTGCCCGGACCAGCTCGGGGTCGATGCCGGTCTCGGGATAGGCCCATTCAGGAGTACAGTGCCGGATATATGCCGCAAATTGATCGAATCCGAAGCCGTATTTCTCAACATACTCTTTGTCGTAAAGTCCCTCGCCGACGATCACGTTCATCCAGGCAAGGACGAGCGCGAGATCCGTTCCCGGTTTGATGGGGAGATAGTACTTCGCCTTGCTTGCGGCGATAGAGAAGCGTGGATCAACGACAATAACGCTCGCGCCGTTTCCCACCGCATCGGCGAATTCCTGAACCTGGGTATTGTGCATGTTCTCGCCCAGGTGGCACCCGATCAACACCAGGCACTGCGCGTTGCGGATGTCGGTCCGCTCCGGCGAGCTGACGTCCTCGCCAAACGTGAGCCGGAAGCCCACGTCACGCGGACCGCGGCATTGTGCGAACGACGGCGCAGCAATGTTCGGTGTGCCGAAGGCCTTTATGGTATGTTTGATAAAGTTCCCGCCGATGCCGTGGCTGAAGAGGGCCACCGCTTCGGGGCCATACGAGGCCTTGATCGTCTGCATCTTCTTCGCGATGAACGTGAGGGCTTCGTCCCATGTAACCTCGACCCATTCCTCTTCTCCCCGGGTCTTCTTCCGCATGAGCGGAGCGCGGAGGCGGTCAGGGTCGAAGTGCGCCCCGATACCGCCCGTTCCTCTGGGGCAGAGACGGCCCCGGCTGAGCGGATCGAGAGGATTCCCCTCGATTTTCCAGAGGATGCCATCCTTGACGGACGCAATGGCGCCGCACTTCCAGAAGCAGATGTCGCAGAAGGTGGGAATCTTCCGTACGCCCGTGGCGGCGGCCTTGCGGGAGGTATTTCCTGCCGCCCTGACGAGTGCGGTGCCGGTCGCGGCGATGCCGGCCGCCGCACCGCTGATCTTGAGAAACTTCCTGCGTGAGAGGGAGTTCATGGGGTTATAGTGTGTTGAGCGATGATGTGTTTTATAGTATCACAGTCGGACGTCTGGGTGTACACCGGGCAGGCGCGGCACTCCGCGCGGCTGCATTTCCATGGTTTGTTCCCCACCATCCAGCAGGGACGATCGGTGGCTTCATACGCGGGACAGGACATGCGAACGTCCTCCGGGCAAGGCTTGATCTTCCAGCAGGGGAGCATGGAGAGGAGAGTCCGGACACCGGCGATGCTGATCTTCTTGTGATTGATCGCCTCGCGCAGGCAGCGTATACGATGGAGATCCGCTTCGGTATAAAGACGGTGCTTCGAAGACTTCCGGATGGGGAGGATCAGGCCCTCACGCTCATACAGGCGGAGTGTCGGGACCGACAACCCGACAAGGTCTGCTGCTTCGCCGATTGAATAATAGATTTCGTCTTCCATGGGATGTCCGATTTGAGGATTAGCACTCGACAGGAGAATCTATATTTTTGATTAGCAGATTTTATGCCATGGGAAATCGGCCAAATTAATAGATTTACTTCAAATGGGAGACGGAAAGCTCTCATTTGCAGAAGCTCGTTCTCAAAACTGGGGAAAAGAGGGGCTTGCCAGGGATGCTACGGTTGCCTGAGCTGCTGGGGATTCTATGGCAGCCCTGTAGCCCTCAGAACCGAAGGAAAAGGGGGGAGAGAGCGAAAAAAGAGAGCCGGCTCTGATAAGCCGGCTCTCTTGGAGATAAACGATGGTAAATGTCAGTGGTCGGGATGGCCATCGTGGTTCCAATCCCTGCCACCTCTCATCAAATCCTTGAAAGCGTGCTTGATGTTCCAGCGGATTTGTCTCCGGTCCCAGAAGTTGTTGGGGTCGAGCACGCGTGTGCGTCCGTTGAACCAGGTATCCATCTTGAAGTCAAGAGCATAGGGAACAAGATTGCTCCCTTCCTCGACCAGGAAATCCCCCCGAACCTTGAATTCTTCGTTGATATCTGCTTTGAAGACGAACGGGGTTCCAACAACCTGTCCTGCAGAGAACGCGTTGCCGCTCACCACGATGCTGTAGCCAACAAGGCTGTCAGGGAAGAGCGGATTCGCCGCAACATCCCGCTGGTGCAGCTTGTGAAGGATGAATTTGATGCCGTCATAATTCCCGGGCGGGATCGTGTCGAGAGCAATCTGCGTCGGAGTGTTATTGAGGAGCTCAACCACATACGGGCCTTTGAAATGCTGCATTCCTTTGTGGTAGTCCCCTTCGTGATGCTCTCCTTCGTACTCATCCCTGTCATCCCGGTCACATTCCGAGGAATCCCGAACGTGTGCGGTATCGATGCTCGAATGGAACCCAATGTCTTTCAGGACGATGATCGCAGATGCCACGCGTATGGAGTCCACAGCTCCTACAGCGCCATCGCTCTTCATCATCTGAACCGCACTACCCTCCAGACCCGCGACGCCAAAGACTGCAACAGGTACTCCCGAGCTGATAGCGGCGGGCTCGGAACTCTTGTCGGTGCAGCCGATCAGGAACAATAGTGCGGCGATGCCAGCCAGAGTTATCCTTTTCATTTTCTCCCCCTCCTCGAATAGTGTACTGGTCAATACTGCAAAACAATTCCGGGAGAGTCAAGCAAAATGCTGCGAATAAGTGAAATTGCGTGACAGCGATCTCACGTGTTTGTTGTTAGACATGGCGGGATTACATCTTCTGTCTTGAATAGTAAGGCTCACCTACCATGTTACAAGTAGGTGAGCCTCACGTTCGCTGGAGAGGCCTATTACCTGCTCTTATTGGGAGAAGGCGGCGGCGGCGGCAAATTGACCGGATGCTTCTTCATCTCCTCCTTCACAACTTCAATCGCTTTGTTCAGCTGATCGTCGATGCCCTCGAATTCGTGAACGGGATCATTGTCGACCACGATATCGGGCTCGACACCAACTCCCTCCATAATCCACTCTTTCCCTTCGATATCGTACCGCGAAAACTCCGGCCGGTTCAGGAACCCACCGTCCAGAAATGGCATCGTTCCACGGATCCCCACCACACCACCCCAGGTCCGCTTCCCGATTACGGGTCCCAGCTTGTATTTCTTGAACCGAAACGCAACGATATCTCCGTCGGACGCCGCAAACTCGTCGATGAGCATCACCTTCGGACCCACCACCATTCCCCCGGGGTCGGGCGCGATCGCGGCATTCCGAGCTATGGTGATCATGGCAATTTCACGCCGCAACCGCTCGATAATCATCGGCGAAACATTCCCGCCGCCGTTTCCACGCACGTCCACAATCAACGCCTCCTTCCGGAGCTGGGGATAATAATATTTCGCAAACTCATTCAAACCGGGGACACCCATGTCCGGAATGTGGATGTACCCCACTTTGCCGTCCGTGGCTTTGCTCACCCGGTCGATGTTGTTCTGCACCCAGGTATGATAGTAAAGCGGGAGTTCGCTGCTGATCGGGACGACGACAACATCGCGCGCACCGTCACTCTTCGGCGTGCTGCTGACGGTCAGCGTCACCTGCTTTCCGGCCGAGTTCACCAGAGAGGCGTAGATGTCGGTCATCTCCCGTGTCGGTGTACCGTTCACAGCCAGAATGTACTCCCCCTCCTTCACCTGAACGCCGATGTCCGTCAGCGGAGAGCGCAGTTTCTTGTCCCAGTTCTGTCCCTTCAGGATCTCCGTGATCCGGTAGGCACCGGTCGGAGCGTCACGTTCAACTTTAGCACCCAGCAATCCAACCGGAATCCGCTCGACTGTGGGAAGGTCTCCGCCGCCGACATAGCAGTGGCCGAGATTCAGCTCTGCAATCATTTCTCCGATGACATACGTCAGATCGGCGCGATGATTGACGAATGGAATCAGCGCGGCGTACTTCGCTCGCATGGCCGGCCAGTCGACGCCGTGCAGCCCCGGATCATATACGAAATCCCGCATCTGCCGCCAGCTCTCCTGGAAGATCTGGCCCCATTCGGCCTTCCGGTCGAGTGTAACCTTCAGGTCCGAAAGGTCGAGCTTGTCTTTGACGTCGATCTTTGCAGTGGGGAGGTCGATGATGGCATACGTTCCGGACTGGCCAAGCAGCATCTTCTTGCCGTCGGCGGAAATCTCAAACCCGTTGAACTCCCCGAGCTCTGTCTCCTTCAGCTTGTCGAGTTCGTAGAGCATGATCTTGCTCTTTTCGTCCTTGGAGCCGTTACGGATGTAGTACAGCTTGTCTCCCACGGACTGGGGGTTCCCGTACCCTGACCCCGGAATGGGCAGTGCAGCGATCCGGTTCTGGATTCCACGGGGGTCCACTTTCACGGTCACGGCGGCCGGTGCCTTTTTGTCCTTCTCCGCCTTCGTGTCTGCACTCTCGGCTTTAGTCTCCCGCACCTTTACCTCATCGCTCTTCGGCTCGAAGGGGGACTTTGTGTCTGCGGCCAGGGTCACAAGAAAGATGCCCGCCATATCGTTGTACACATGGTTCCACTCGGTTTGTCCGTAGGTGGGATTGAACGTGCGGTTCGAGATGAAGAACAGATACTTCCCGTCCGCACTGAAGACGGGAGCGTAAGAAACAAACCAGCCGTCCGTCACCTCGGTCGTCTCTTTCGAGTCCAGGCTGTAGAGCTGGATTGTTGTCATCCGTTTCTCTTCCGGGCGTGCAAAGGCGATCCACTTGCTGTCCGGAGACCAGACATAGCCGGTGAACTCCCACGCCGTGGCCTGTGCCACGTGTGTTACCACTCTGGAATCCACCTCGACATACTGCAGGCGCAACTTCTTATCTGCCCAGAGCAGCTTCTTGCTGTCCGGAGACCAGACCGGCTGGTATTTGTACGTATCGCCCCCCGCGGTAAGCTGTTTTGCCGTGCCTTTGCCGACCTGCGGTAGGATCCAGATTTCGTCTTCCCCCGTCTGGTCGGAGATGTAGGCGACCAACTTGCCGTCAGGAGACCAGAGACCATTCCGCTCGTGGATGCCTGGGGTTTCGGTCAGGTTGCGTGTGTTGCCGTACTTTGCCGGTACCGTGAAGATGTCGCCCCGTGCTCCGAAAAGCGCCCGGTTTCCGTCTGGCGAGATCTCGTAGTTGGTCACCTGCTTGCCGACATCCCATAATCCGCCACGGCCAGTCGCAAAATCCTCTCCGATGTGGATGGTGATCTTCTGCGTCTGCCCGTTGGACAGGTCGTGGCGATAGAGGTAACCGCCGTTCTCGAAGACGATGGCGCTGTCGCCCAGGGAGGGGAATTTGATATCGAATTCTGTGAAGCCGGTCAGTTTGGAAGTCTGCCGCGTATCCAGGTCATACACGTAAAGGTTCATCCGCTTGTTTTCATCCCGATCGGAGATGAAATAGATCTTCTTCCCACTCCACATGGGGAAAACATCCTGGGCGGGATGGTTGGTGATATTCGTGGTCGTCCGGGCGGCAAAATCGTACACCCAGATGTCGTCTGCCTGGCCGCCGCGATAACGCTTCCACGTCCGGAACTCCCGGAAGATTCTGTTGTATGCCATTCGGGATCCGTCGGGCGAGAACGAGCACCATCCGCCGCGTGGCAACGGGAGCTGGACAGATGGTCCCCCGGCAACAGGGACCGCGAAGAGCTGTCCCTTCCAGTCGTTCCACTCGCGCTGACGAGAGCGGTAGACGATCTCATCGGCTCCTTTCCACGTCATGACGATGTTGTTCGGTCCCATCCGGTCGGAGACCTCGTCCCGCGAAAGCGTTGCCGTGTACGTGAGCCGCTTCGGGACTCCCCCGCCCGCCGGCATGAGATACACCTCGGTATTGCCGTCGTACTGGCCGGTGAACGCGATCCACTTTCCGTCGGGTGAGAATCGCGCAAACATCTCAAACCCGACATCGTTTGTCAGTTTCCGCGCCACACCGCCGGTGGTCGGAACGGTATAGAGGTCGCCTGCGTAGGTAAAAGCAACCTGATTGCCGTGCATCGCCGGGAAGCGGAGAAGCCGCATTTCGTCCTGGGCGTTCAGCATGGAAACGACCAGGACAAGACTCGGGAACATCAGAGAAAATCTGCGGAGCATAAGGAAATCTCCTTGGTCAAGGTTGGATCGGAACGGAGAGAACAAGAGTTGTACGAGTTGTACGACAAATCGCCAGGGAAAGTTGCGGTGTTCGTTGAATCTTCCGACCTGCAATGGTATCTTCCTTTCATTTCTGGAGGAACCTAAGAAGTCAAGGCGGTTGGCGGTGCTTGCCCTGTCACAGGCTCTCCTCATGTTCGCTTTTTCTCTCGTGGCGGTTTCGCAGGGGGGAGACTCTTCCCGGTTCCAGGACGAGAATCGGTTCCGGCTGCTTGCTACCGAGTGGATGGAGGCGTATAACAGCAGAGATACCCTCCGGCTCGGTGCCATGTACGCGGAGGATGCGGACTACGTCTCCCCGCACGTCCCCGCGCTCATTCTGCACGGACGGCAGGCGATTGTAGCGAACTTCAGGAAGGGAATCGATGCCGGGGGGCATGTCGATGCGGTCGAGATTCTTTCCGGAAACGTTTCGAGCGATCTGGCGTATCTGGTGTGCCGGTACGACGCAACGAACAGCGGCAAGAAGGTTTCCGGGAGAAATGTACTTGTGAGCCGCAAGGTCCACGGGAAATGGCTGCTTGCGGTCCATGCTTCCGTGGTACGAGACTGATGGGCCGACGCGCCCGGGGCATGCCAGACCCCGTGGCGCTTCAGAACAAAGAGTCAGCTGGTATCGCAGTGCCTCATAAGTACCGGGACGGTGAGGATGCCGGTCTTCCTGCCGGCATCACTGCCCGGCATGCCAGTGACGAATTCTCCATTCCCCGTCGCGGGACCGCACACAGACAACAGTGTGGAACCGGAAGGCGCCCGTCTTTTTGTTTACGGTTCGCAGAAGCAGGGTCGCCAGTTGTGCCCCGTCGTCCATGACGGTATGAACCAGACTGAGCTCCCATCCACGCTCGTCCGGAAGCCCCTTCGGAGTCCCGCGGCGCTCGATCGCATCAACGAGTGGAACATAGTGGCTCCCGATTACCGCGTACGCGTCGGGCGTGATGGAGGGCTTGCACTTGGCCACATCCTTTTCTGTCAGAAGGCTCACGATGCATCCGATCGCTCCCTGAAGCCCGACCGGCAGTCCCTTGATGTCCGCTCCATCGGTCTTATCGGCGAGTTTGAACTTGAACGGGACGGTCACCCAGATGGAAACCGGCTTTCCGTTGACGCTCGCCGGGGCAAATTCGAATTGCCGGGCGGCATCGATCGCAGACTGATTCAGCACTTCGTGGTCGGTCTTGATGACCTTGACGTCATGCACCTTTCCCTCCGCGTCCACCCACAAGCGGAGAAAAACCTTCCCTTCGATCCCGGCAGCCATGGCCAGCTTCGGATAGACCGGTTCCGCCTTCTTCCTGAGGACCGGCTGTACATCGACGAAGACAGAGTCGGGTGGAGCCTTCTCCTGCTGCTCCCGATCTGCACTCGGAACGACTGCCACCGCGATGCCAAGGCTCAATACCCCGGGAGGAGAGCCGCCGGTAAGCGGCTGAAGGGTTGTGCAGTTCTGTGCCCCCGCGCTCCACGCAGCGAGCATCACGGCAAGAAGAAGCAGAAAAGGTTTCATGTTCGCATCTCCTAGTGTTGAGAGTTCTCAGAAGCGGTTCGGATCCCGTAGACTTCTACCGTGGGTGTACTGACGACGTAAATAATCTGCCGCTCCGGAACCAATCCCTGGCGCGTCAGGAGCCAGATCGAAAAGCCAAGTGCCACAAGGAGGAGACTCGCTCCCCCTGCCAGGGCCGGGACGGGAACATTAAAGCGGTGCCTGAGTATTGCAGCGAGGCGTGTGGGCCAGTCTCTCTGCCGGGCTTTCTCCAGAGCCGGAATCTGCATGATGCGGCGATCAACTCTCGTCGGGAGATCCGGCACGGGCATCGCGCGGAAACTGCGTTGCAGCTCGACCGCTGATCTGAGGAATGTGCGGCAAACCTCACATTCTGCCAGATGTCGAAAGGCATCGGCGGCGTCGCGCTCCACGGAATTTCCGTCGAGAAAGGCACTCAATGTCTCCTGATATTGTTCGCAGCTCATCGTGAACTCCTTTCGCCCAGCCGGGGTGCCAGCAGCGTTGCCAGCGCACGGCGGGCTTTGAACAGTCGTGACTTCACTGAACTTTCCGAATCGCCGGTGATGATGGCGATTTCCGCATAGGACAACCCTTCTTCCTCGCGCAGCAACAGGACTTCCCGATATTCCGTCTTCAGAGAGCGTAGACCACGCTCCAGCAGCTCGCTTTGTTCCGCGCTTTCCAGAATGGTCTCCGGCGTCTCGGCGTCCCAGACGAGATCGGGGTCCGGGCTGGCAACCTCCCTCTTCTGCCGGGCGGACATCAGCACTTCATTGCGTGCCACACGGAAGAGCCAGATCCTGAGGGCGCCCGGTTCGCGGAGTGTGGCAGCTGAACGGTATAACGTCAGGAACACGTCGTGGAGGATGTCCCCGGCATGATTCTGGTCCCGTACCATTCGGGCGCAGAAAGCAAAGAGGGGACTTCGGTAGCGGCGATACAATTCGCCGAAGGCGTCCGGGTTCCCCGTGCGCAGATCCGCGATCAACTCTTCGTCGGTCCGGGTTTCCAATGCCATAGGCCAGGAAGTTGCTCCAGGGAGAAGATGCGGCCGGGGTCAAAAAGTTGCTCCCCGTTCCCGCACAAACGGCAGGTTATCTACCTCCCCTGCTGCTCCACCAGGGCGTCAAAACGGGGATTTCCTTTGAGGGCATGCAGGTCGCTGTCCGAGGAAGCCTGGGCCCTCAGTTTCGGGTTGAGGGCAATGGCCTTCGCCAGCGCGTCGAGTGCCTCCTGTTGCAGGCCGGCGGCCAGGCGGATAACGGCCAGATCGTAGAGGACCTCCGGGTTCCCTGGTGCCAGTGCTACCGCGCGGTCGATGTGCGGAAGGGCTTTGTGCGGTTGCCGGAGCGTAAAGAGGGTCCATCCTTCGTTCCAGGCGTAGTTCATCTGTGCATAATCGAGGAGGCGCTTCAGTTCCTCGAACGGAGTGGCATGGTCGTCCACGCGGATGTCGACTGCACGATCGGTGAAGCCGCCATACCCCGCGTTCTTTTTTACCACCAGCAGGGCTGCGGATTGCCGACCGCGGGAGTCGCCTCCCTTGCTGTCTCCCGCGGCAAGAGCCGCGAAGAGCCGGTCTGCAAGTGTCCCGTCTGTGCGCAGGAAAGCCGTTTCCATTGCGATGACCACATCCTCTCCGGTCAGGATGTTACCCTGGATGGCGTAGTTGGTTCCATGGCGTCCCCCGGCCCAGGGCACGCAGTTCTTGCCGGTATAGGTCGCCGATTTTCCGTCCGGACCCACCATTCCTACCTGCCGTCTGTCCGGTTCAGGATCGTTTCGGAGAAGGATCGTAAGAGCCTCTTCAGGCGATGCCCCCCGCTCGAGCAACTCCAGGCCTCGCCATCCGAACGATGTGTTGGCGAACGACTGCGTTGCCACGGCGCCGACATCCGCCTTCGCCCAGGGAACAACCGTGCCGACCGCGAAGAAGCGCGACGCGACTGCCACGCCGAATTCTCCGGTCACAGAGTCGCGGCCGACGATCGAAAAGGTTGAAACAGGTTGTGTGGGGAGCCGGTCCTGGGCACGGGCCCATCCCGGCACGGCGAGGAGGGCCGGAAGCAGAAGGACGCATCCTGCACGATGGCGCATTGGCTGTTCTCCCTGCGATGGTTACTTCGGTTTTTCGGCGGCTCCTGGCGTCACTGCCGGCAAGTATTCAGACACGATGATTCCGGTTCCCAGTCCGAGGCCTATGATGAAATTCATGACTACGACCGGCCCTATGCCTCGAAAGACGTTGATCAACCGTACGTCCCCGGGGAGTTGTCTTCCCAGCGCAAGGAGAAGGGTGGCCACCAGCATGACGGCTCCCATCAGGGCGCCGAGGATGATCGGGGAAATCCATTGATGCGGTTGATCCTTGCGATAGATCCGCGAGGAAAAGAGGAACAGGGTGATCCCCACCGCGGCAACATAGACTGCGTCACGCAGGAGCATCCCATGCCGGTAACCGTTTGTGAGAAGCCCGGTCATGATGACGTAGAAGAGGAAGAGAACAAGGAGTGCGTGCCGCATCCCCGCCTGTCGCAGTGTGAAGAAGAAAAGGGATCCGAGTATTCCGGTGGAAACGAACTGAAAGGTTGTCCGGTGAATGTCGAAGACGGGCAACCCGTAGATGATGATTCCCGCAAGAAGACCGACGAGTGCGGTGACGAGTGATTTCTGGAGGATTGAACGCAGCATGCACAAAGATACGTGAAAAGTACTCTGCTGCCAAGGCCGGACGAGGCAGAAGCTGAAAAGTGCCGGTTTTGCGCGAAAAAACCCATTGCTTTTTTCCCGGGAAGGGGCTAGCTTAGAATGCTTACCCGATCACCATATTCACTTCTTTTCGGGGAGGGGGCCATGCCGAAGAGAACCCTTCTTGCTTTCCTGCTGTTCATCACCGCTGTTACGGTTGCGCAGAACGCCACGCCACCGGTACCAACGGACCTCAAAGCTGTGCTTGCTCCGACCATGGGCCCGCTGCCGGTCGTTGAGCTGAGCTGGAATGCGCCGGAAGGTCCCTGGGGATACAGGGTGTTCCGGTCGGATGGAGATTCACTCCATTTCCTTCCGCTCGCATTGGCGAAATCAAGATCGTACTTCGATCGCATTACCAGCGGGCCGAACACCTATTTCTATCGGGTGCGATCATTTACGGTGACCACGGATTCGCAGATCGTGGAGAGCGCGCCCAGCAACACTGCGTGGCTGACGATCGGTCCGCCACCGCCGATGCCCAAGGGCGTCATTGCTGGCATCGTGAAGGACGATACGACGGGCAAGCCGATTTCCGGCGTGTTCATCCAGTTCTACCGGATGTCACCGTCGACAAATGTCTATTTTGCCCTGCCGTTCGCGGTGACCGATTCCCTGGGCCAGTACAAGGCGGCGCTCGACACGGGTGTCTATACGATTCGTGCCGAGCCGGCGCCCTACATGCCTCCGGGGCCGCCAGCGTACATACCGGAATGGTATGATAACGTCCGCGAGCAATCCCTGGCGACAAAGGTTCCCTTGGAAGAGGGAAAAACGTTCGAAGCGAATTTTGGCCTGAGCCGGAAGCAGATCCCGGTTCGCCCAAAGGGCGTCATTGCCGGAACTGTCACGGATGACGGCACGCAACTGCCCCTTCCTTTCGCCATCGTCCGGTTCTACTACCAGGGTCCCCATATCATGATATATCCGCCGCCCACGGTGTTTGCGGATTCGCTGGGTCATTATCAGGCGGTGCTGGATACGGGCATGTATCTCGTTCGTGCGGAAGGCCCGCCGGTGCGAACCTGGTACCCGATGTATCAGCCGGAATGGTACGACAACGTTCTTGAAATCAGCAAGGCAACCCCCGTCCCGGTAACGCCGGGTTCGGAATTTATCGCTGATTTCGGACTGAGCCGGATTATCCCGCCGAAACTGGTGACGATCGAAGGGACCGTGACCAATGATGTTGGAAATACCGATCAACCCACAGTACCGATTCCCGGGGCAACGGTGGCGATCATGCGCCCGATTCAGGCCATGAATGCTCTGTCGGCATCGGGTGTGATGGCGGAGAACGACGGGATGGAGGTTGACGGCCTCGGCTATTGCCGCGGCATTGTATGGAGGGGAAAGACCGATTCGACCGGGCACTACAAAGCAACCGTTCTGTCGGGGTACAGTTACATTGCGGTCGCTGCCAGGCGGGGGTATCTCCCCGAGTACTACAAGGAGAAGGTCAATCCTCTTCAGGCGGATCTTATCAAGGCCGATGAAAGTGTCGCGAACATTGACTTCACCCTTGCCCCGATTCCGGCTCTGCAAAACAGCATCAGCGGGAAGGTCCGCGATTCGCTGGACATTGGCGTAGCCGCGCGGATCGTTCTCTTTCCTGTGCGGCCGGCCTGGCCTATCATGCCCGCAATCCGGTTTGGCCACACGGATTCCAACGGTGTGTACAGGCTGACCCAGGTTCGGGAAGGGAAGTATTTCGTTCTGGCAATCCCGTTCCGCGGCTATGCTCCCGCCTTTTATAAAGAGGGGGCGTATGGCATCAGGTGCTGGAAGAACGCCGATACAGTCCGCGTGAGCGGGGACGTCTCCGGTATCGACATCGGCGTCCGGCCGATCGTGCCGTGGGGTGCGTTGATTATCGCGGGGCGCGTGCTTGATGGTGCGGGCCTCCCGCTCGACGGCGTACGGGTGTTTGCCCTCTCGCAGGAAGGCGACATGCTCAGCTTCACAGTGACAGACAACGCAGGGACGTTCAGCCTGGAGGGTCTTGCCTCAGAGCCGATGACGGTGGCGTTTGATCGCGAGGGGTTTGAACCGGGGCAGAGGGATGTCACCCCGGCGGCAGGTGAATTCCTGGTACGCACCGGGGATATCATTCTCGCTGCCACCGTCACGGGAACAGACGTGACGCTGTCGATCCCTGCGGTATACCGTCTGCACCCGAATTATCCGAATCCCTTCAACCCTTCGACGACGATCACGTTCGACCTGCCGGTCGCGAGCCTGGCGCGCATCGTGGTGTACAATATCCTCGGACAGGAGATCGCCACGCTGCACAATGCGCTTGCGGGGGCGGGGACGCACACGGTGACCTGGAGCGGGAAGGACAATGCGGGCCACATCGTCGCCGCGGGGCTCTACCTGGTTCGGTTCACCGCGCTCAATACGGCCGGAGCAGAACAATTCTCGCAGATGAGGAAGATGGTGATGGTGAAATAGCATCACCCGATACGCGGTGCAGGAGTACCACACGCCCCGGCTTCGGCCGGGGCGTTTTTATGTAGCAGTTTCCCCGAGCCACAACTGTGCCGCCGACTCGCCTGCCACAAAACCTGTCGAGAATGCAGCCTGGAGATTGTATCCTCCCACGGGTCCGGCGATGTCGAGAACCTCACCACAGGGAAAAAACCCGCGAACAAGCCGTGATCCCATCGTCCGGGGATCGACCTCGTCAAGCGAAATTCCTCCTGCTGTCACTTCTCCCCGCTCGAGGGGGATCTCTCTGACCGCGCCGATTTCCCACGACTTGAAGAGTGCCACGATGGTCCGCCGCGCTTCCCGGGTCAGCGCATAACCACGTGTTGCGGGATCGATGGCGGCGGAACGGAGAAACCGGTCGATCATCCGGTTGGGAAGCCACTGCTCGATCAGAGAGGCAATCCGCATTCCGCGATGCTGCTCTATCTTGCCGATCAGCTCCTGGTCCAGACCCGCCATATCGATCGAAGGGAAGAAGTCGTAAGCGAGGCTGACAGGCCCTTCCTCGAGGGCGACCGCGGCCGGGCGTGCGATCTCCAGAACCGCCGGGCCGGAAATGCCGTCGTGGGTAATGAGGATGTCTCCGTCCCGGGAGACGATGGGGTTTCCGCCGACGCGTGCAGTGAGCCGTCCACCACGGAGTGCAACCCCCTGCCATTCGCGGGGAAGGGGAGGAGTGAGGAGAATGGGGGCGAGGGCAGGACGGAGCGGGATCACGGTGTGCCCGAGGCCGCGGGCCCAACGGAACCCATCGCCGGTTGTTCCTGTTCTGGGGTATGAGGCTCCGCCGGTGGCAAGGATGACAACGTTTGCCGGGAGAACTTCATCCCCGACGCGCACACCGATGATTCTCCCGGCCTCGTGGTCGATTGCGGTGGTCGGAGAATTCATGGAAAGGTGGAGTTGCGGGGTCGCGATGAGACGTTCCAGAACCCGCACCACGTCTCCTGCCGTTCCGGTTTCCGGAAACACCCGTCCATTGGGGCGAACGATGGTTTTCACCCCGCCCTGTTCGATCAGTCTGATGATGTCACGGTTCGTAAAACGGTAAAAACATGGCTTGAGGAATCGGGCCTCACGCTCTGTGAACGCACAACGGATTTCTTCCATTGGGCCGTCGTGAGTAATATTGCACCTCCCACCGCCGGAAATGAGGATCTTGATCCCGATGCGGCGGTTTCTTTCGAGGAGGAGAACCCGGGCGCCGAGAGACGCGGCACGCCAGGCGGCAATAATGCCGGCGCCTCCGGCTCCAATAACGATGAGCGGGGAATTTGTCATTGATGCTGTAAAAAAATGTAGGCAATGGGGGCGACTTCTTCAAACTTCGTGGATAATTTAGCGCATTATGGCTGCTGTTATCATGTCGTACTTGACATGACCGCCGGAATCCCTTATTTTGCGTCCGCTACGCACAGGGGAACGTCATGGAAAGAAAGGGGGTATCGCAATATGTTAGAACGGCAGAGCAACTGCTCAATGCCGGGAAGTATGCGATGGCCCTGGAAGCGCTCTCCGTGGCACAGGAACTGGACCCGCACAGTGCGTCAGTCAGGACTATCCTTGATCGGGCATTGATGCTGCGGGCGCAAACCACCTCACGATACCTGTCGGTGACGGTGGGGGAAGAATTTGCCAGGGGCGTGAGAACGGCTGAGGACGAAACAGCCCTTTCGCAGCAAGAGATACACGCCCGGGTTCAGTATCTCGTTGACGTCGCAGACGTTTTCCTCGATCGCGGAATGACCGAGAGTGCACTGGATTCGCTGATGCGTGCCTACCTTCTTGATCCGCTCGCCCCGGAAGTAATCTCCTCGGAGAAGAGGATTCTCCCGGTGCTCGAAATGATGCGAAACGCTCCTCAGAAGTTGGACTCTGATACGCCGGGGCCACTTCGTGTGGGAGTAGCGGGAAAGCGCAGTAAGTGGGGAAGATTCTTCAAAAGGAAAACCCTCGAGCAATAGTTACATTCTCCTGAAGTACCCGGCCTGAAGAGACACGGGTTCCGCGTCAGGGAGTCTCATTGCCCGTTTTTTCGGCTTTCAAATCCTGCGCTTGTATCCTGCATCACAATTTTCTCAGGAACTTCTATCGTATTTTTACAGTGGAAGATACTACCTATGTATAAACCCCCTTCGTCAAAAAGTCCTTTTGTGTTCTCAAGTGCCGTGCAGGCCCAGCGCTCGGCGGTCGGAGAGCTTATTCGTCGTGCCGAGCGAAGCATCGTCGGACAGGACTACAGGATGGCACAGAACCTTCTTGCGGAAGCCTGGCGGCTTGATCCCGGCAATACGTATATCCCCGCAATTGTTGAGCGTGTCCAGATTCTCCAGGGGATGGAGAGCGAATTTGCGGCGCAGATCAACGGGTCCGGCGCGAGATCTCTCTCGGTCTCGGTCGGGAAGGAATTTCCCGGCGGGTTCAAGCCTGTCGAGAGCGGTGATCTGTCGCGGGGAAAGATCCGGCGCCTCCTGACCGTGGCAATGACATTGCTCGAACGCGGATCTTACCAATCGGCGTTTGAGTCGATCATCAAGGCGGAAGAACTGGATCCGCAGGATCCCGATGTGCAGGCATTGAAGGCAAAAGTTCTCCCGCTGTACGAGGCGTCGATGACGCGCAGGAGCGCGGGCACGTCGGCGCCCACGCGTCGCGGCGATTCGGGCGGCGTAGCTGCCTCGATGGCCGGACGTCTGATGGCCGAGACACTGAAGGAGCAACAGGCGGTCGCACAGCAGCCGAAGAATGTTCTTCCCACCTTCGAAGATCGTCTGGAAGCACTCCGGCGCCAGAAAGAGAGCGAGCGCCTCGCACGTGAACGTGTGCTCTGGAGTCAGACAACCCAAAAGCGGACTTCCAGCCGGCAGGCATCACCACCATCCCAGCCTCAGAAAAGCAGCTTCATCAGCACCCTGCTGCGGGGAAAAGACCCTCGGTAAGTGCGGTCGCAACATCCTTCTCCCCTTTCTCGTATCCCGTGGTATCCCGATGATACGTCCTGCGGTTCTCCTACCCCTTGTGGCATCTCTGGCCCTCCTCCTGCCGCATGCCTCGGTGGCGGACTCCCCCGTCGAATGTCGGGGGAGAGTGACCGATGCTTCCACGCGCGAGCCGCTCCCTGCCGCCGTCGTGAGGATTCTCGGGACGGCCCGGGGGACAATCGCCAACGCTGAAGGAGAGTTCATCCTTTCCGTTGACCCGGGACCATATCGCATCAGTATCAGCAGTGTCGGGTACCGTCCGGATACGCTCCTCGTTGACCTTCGATCGCTGACCCGCCTGGAGGTCGCCCTGGTTTCCTCTCCGGTCATCCTCCCGGAAATCATTGTTACGTCCGAAGACCCCGCCGTTGAGATCATCCGCAGGGCCATCGAGCGCAAGAAACGCTGGTTTCAGCGTCTCAAAACGTATGAGCTGGATGCGTTCACCAGACAGACGATCCGCCGGGATACGGGGATCGCCGCCATTGCGGAATCATTCACCAGAGGATACTGGCAGCGGGGAGATACGTTGCGCGAAGTTGTGCAGCAAAAGCGGCAGACATCCAACATGAACGCGGCGGAGAATTTCGCTTCCGTCGGCCGCATTCTGAATTTCAGCGAAGACCGGATTCGCTTTGTCGGATATTCCTTCGTCGGCCCGATCGCGGACGATGCTCTGGACTATTATGACGTGCGTCTGAGAGGAACGCATCGCGATGGCCCGGCAGACGTCTTCGATATTGCGCTCATTCCCCGGGTAAGGACGGCCCCCCTCTTTCGTGGAACGATATCCATCGCAGGAGATTCGTATGCGCTGGTCGGGGTGGTTGTGGAACCGAATGAAGCATTCATCCTGCCGTTCGTCAAAGACCGCCGCCTGGTCTACCGCCAGCAATTTGCCCTGTATGACGGAGAGTTCTGGCTCCCCGCTGATATCCGGGTGGAAGCCTCATTCACCGTCGGTCTCATCGGCCTGACGCTGCCGCGGATCGGGCTGGAGCAGACTTCGGTGATGAGGGACTACAGGGTGAATATCCCGCTCCCCGATACCATTTTCCGGAAACCGAGATTGACGGTCGACTCCTCGGCTACCCGCTATGATTCCACGCAGTGGGCCTCGACACGCATCCTTCCGCTCGATGCGGAGGAATCCAGAGCCTATGCATCGCTCGACAGCACCCAGAAGCTGGACGTGCAGTTCCGGCCGACCGGGATCATGGTAACGGTCGGGGGAAATCTGGGAGTGGCGGGGTCGCTGATCGACAAACTCGATATCGCCTACAACCGCGTCGAGGGATTCCATCTGGGAGCACACTATGTGCCGGTGCATCTCACACCATGGCTGGCAGGGGACGCGCAATGGGCATATGGGATTTCCAGCCGGATGTCGACCTATCTCCTGGGGGTGACCGTCTCACCCTTCAATGGGAGCGCACTCCAGTTCGGAGGTGATGTGTATCGCAGGATGGACCACCGGTCGGACGCGGGATATTATGGAACGCTCTTCACGTCCCTCGTTGCATTGCTGCTCAAGAACGACTACCGGGACTACTACCGTGCCGAAGGGTGGGATGCTTTTCTGGAACTCGCAGGGATCCCGAAAACCCGGGCGCGTATCACATTTGTGGCGGAAGAACAGCGACGCGTCGAGTTGCGAACAGAATACAGTCTCTTCTTCCGATCCCGCTCATTCCGGTTGAACCCCCCGGTGGACGACGGAAACCTCCGTGCGCTTCGAGTGGATGTGCGGATCGGGAAGGCGCCCGTTCCCCTCGATCTTGTGACGCCCGACGCGCTTGACCTTCAGGTGGAGTATTCCGATCCCGGTTTCGCATCGAGCGATTTCCGGTACACGCGCTATGCTGCAACGGGCACGGTGTCACTCCCCACGTTCGGAGAAGGGTTCTTTCTCCGCCCTCACCTGAAGATCCGGGCGTTCGCAGGTGGATCATCGGGGATACTCCCTCCGCAGCGGTGGTTCGACATCGAATCCCGCCTGAGCGGCTACGCGCCCTTCGGGGTCCTCCGCACTCCCGGTGTAAAGGAATTCTCCGGCACATCGGCGGTGTCGGTTGTCGTTGAGCACAACTTCCGGAGCATCCCTTTTCTCGCCCTGGGTCTCCCGTTCCTGTACGAAAACGGAATCGAACTTCTTCTCCACGGCGGTGCGGCGCGGACCTGGACGCACAATACCGCTCTTGTGAACACCACTCCTTCCTGGTACACGGAAGCGGGGTTCGGCATCAGCAGAATTTTCGACCTGGTGCGGATGGACGCCACCTGGCGCTTTACCGGGCCGCGCGGTTTTTTTGTCACCGTGGGGGTCGCTCCGTTGCTCTGATTCCCAGCCCTTCGTTGGATTTGCCTCTCCATTTCCCTATATTTATAGTCTTAGCCCTTGCCGTTTGCCACACAGGAAGTCCATGCAGCGACGCGAAGACATCCGCAACGTCGCAATTATTGCGCACGTCGATCACGGGAAGACCACTCTGGTGGACCATATGCTCCGCCAGACGGGCACCTTCCGGCAGAACCAGCAGTTGGTGAGCCGGGTCATGGATTCCAACGAGCTGGAACGCGAGCGCGGCATCACGATCCTTGCGAAGAACACGGCCGTGCACTACAAAGGGGTCAAGATCAATATCGTCGACACCCCCGGCCACTCTGACTTCAGCGGCGAAGTCGAACGGACGCTCACCATGGTGGACGGCGTGCTCCTCCTTGTGGACGCCGCCGAGGGCCCCCTCCCGGGGACCAAGTTTGTCCTCAAGAAATCCCTCGATCTGCACCTGACTCCGATCGTCGTGATCAATAAGATCGATCGCCGGGATGCCCGTCCGCACGAGGTCCTCGACCTCGTCTTCGAACTCTTTCTCTCCCTCGGGGCGTCGGATTATCAGCTCGACTTCCCCACGATCTATTGCATTGCCAAACAGGGAATCGCGAAACGGGAGATGGATCACGAAAGTAATTCCCTCGAACCTCTTCTCGACACCATCCTCGAAAAAGTTCCTCCTCCTCCCGGCGATGCCGCCGCCCCGTTCAAGATGCTGGTCACCACCATCGACTACAACGACTACCTCGGTCGTCTCGGGATCGGACGCGTGCACAGCGGGACCATTCGCCTGGACTCACCCATGAAGATGGCCCATCGCGACGGCATCGTGGAAGATGCCCGGGTCACAAAGATCTATACGTTCGACGGACTGAAACGGATCGAAACTGAAGTGGCGTCGGCCGGCGATATCATCGCTCTGGCCGGAATGGAAGACGTCGATATCGGAGAGACGATTACCGATCCGACCGACCCGGCTCCTCTGCCGTTTGTCGCGATTGAAGAGCCGACGATCGCGATGAACTTCGTGGTGAACGACTCGCCGTTTGCAGGATTGGACGGGAAGTATGTCACCTCCCGGCACCTCAGCGAGCGTCTCTCCCGCGAGCTTCGCTCGAACGTTAGCCTCCGGATTGAGCTGACGGATTCTCCGGACACCTTCAAGGTCAGCGGTCGCGGGGAGCTCCATCTGGGAATTCTCATTGAAACCATGCGGCGCGAAGGGTACGAGTTCCAGGTGTCGCGCCCCGAGGTAATCTACAAGACGATTGCCGACGTTTTGTGCGAACCGATCGAGCATGTGATCATCGACGTACCCGACGACTATGTGGGGACGGTGATCGAGAACCTCGGCAAACGGCGCGGCGAAATGAAAAACATGATCGCGAGCAACGGCAACACCCGGCTCGAGTTCTTTGTGCCGGCCCGCGGCCTCCTGGGCTTCCGGAGCGAGTTCATGACCCAGACACGGGGAAACGGGATCCTGCACCACAATTTTCAGGGCTACGAGCCGTATAAGGGCGACCTTGCCCACCGGACCCGCGGGGCACTCGTGGCCATGGAGGCCGGGGAGGCGGTTGCGTACGGGATGTGGAAATTGCAGGAGCGCTCCACCTTTTTTCTCAACCCGGGGACACGGGTGTACGTTGGCATGGTCGTCGGGGAAAACTCCCGCGAACAGGACATGCTGGTAAACGTGTGCAAGACCAAGCATCTCACCAACATGCGGGCGTCGGGCGCTGATGAAGCGATCCGGCTGGAACCGCCGTGGCTGATGACGCTCGAGCAGGCAATCGAATGGATTGGCGACGACGAGCTGCTCGAAGTGACGCCGAAGAATATCCGCCTCCGGAAACGATATCTCGACGCGAACGAGCGGAACCGGATGGCGAAGAAAAGGGCGGAGATGACGGAAGAGAAGGCGGGGTAGAACCAGGAGAAGGAACCCGACGTTGCGAAAGATAACAGACAGAGATATCGACGTACTCAGTGCCGAGCTTCGCGAGGTTGCCGGCAACCTCTGGTGGTCGTGGAACCCGGCCGCGCAGCAACTGTTTCACGAACTCTCCCCGTTTTTCTGGCAGCACAGCAACCATAATGCCATCGAGGTGGTGAACTGGATCAGCGGTCAGGAGCTGCGAACCCGGCTGCGCGAACCCGAATTCTTTTCCCGCGTCAACGCGGTGAGCAAAAGCTTCCGGTCGTATATGGATTCGAAAGAGACCTGGGTCCGGAAAAACGCGGTGGCGGCGCTCAAGGCGCCCGTTGCCTATTTCAGCGCGGAATTCGGACTGCACGAGAGCCTGCGGATCTACTCCGGCGGCCTCGGCATCCTGGCAGGCGATCATGCGAAATCCGCCAGTGATCTGGGCCTCCCGTTTATCGGGGTGACGCTTTTCTACCGCCAGGGATACTTCCAGCAGCAGGTCTCCAACGACGGCTGGCAGACGGAACGGTATCCGGTGTCCGAACCTGCTAAACTCCCGATTACCCTCGTGCGCGATGCAAAAGGGGAACCGGTCATGGCGTCCGTCCAGGTGGGGAATGAAACGGTGGCATTCCAGGGGTGGACCGTGGCCGTAGGAAGAGGGATCGTCTACCTTCTTGATACCAATCTCCCGCAGAACAGCCAGCATTTTCGTGACCTGACCGCTCATGTGTATGGAGGCGATCAGTGGGTCCGCATCGGGCAGGAGATTCTTCTCGGCATCGGCGGGGTGCGGTTTCTCCGCGCGATCGGTCTCCGGCCGGCGGTGTTTCATATGAACGAGGGGCATTCGGCCTTCCTGACGCTGGAACTCCTCAGGGAACAGGTTGTTGAACGCAAGATCGTCGCCCAGGATCAGGCGGCCCTGGAAGCAGCCCACGCGGAGGTGAAACGCCATTGTGTCTTCACAACCCATACGCCGGTTGCGGCGGGCCACGACCGTTTCGACTTCGGGATCATCCAGAGCGCATTCGGCGTGTTCGCCGGATCCCTGGGAATGTCGCTCGACCAGCTCATGCGGTACGGGCGCATCCGGCAGGATGATTATAACGAACCCTTCTGTATGACCGTCCTTGCGCTCCGGATGTGCCGTGCGGCCAACGGCGTGAGCGAACTTCACGGGCGGGTGAGCCGGGAGATGTGGAAGGACCTTTACCCGGGGACACCCGTGGACAACGTCCCCATCGGATTTATCACCAACGGCGTGCACGTGACCGGCTGGGCTTCCCACAGTGCAACGAAATTCTGGACCGACCAGCTGGGACCGAAGTGGATCGAGCACATCCGCGACAAGCAGTACTGGCACAAGGTCATCGAAGACAAGAAGATCACGGATGAAGAGCTCTGGTCGCTCCGCGCGATCCTCCGGCGTGAGCTGGTCGAGTTTGCGCGGCGAAGACTCCGGGAACAACAGTTGCGGGGGAATCCCAACGATGTGGGGTTGTTCGATAACGTGCTCTCGCCCGACGTGCTGACGATCGGCTTCGCGCGGCGATTTGCCACCTATAAGCGTGCCCCGCTGTTCTTCCGCGATCTTGGCTGGGCGCTCCGCGTGCTGACGGACCAGCAGCATCCGGTGCAGCTGGTTTTCGCGGGAAAGGCGCATCCGCGTGATGACGCCGGCAAGCGCTTCATCCAGGAAATCGTCAATATCACCAAGAGAGTGGATCTCTTCGGGAAAGTGGCCTTCATTGAAGATTATGATATCAATGTTGCACGCCATCTGGTGGCGGGAGCGGACATCTGGCTAAATACACCGCGCCGTCCAATGGAGGCGAGCGGTACCAGCGGAATGAAGGTGCTCATTCACGGCGGGCTTCATTTCAGCACGATGGACGGATGGTGGCGCGAGGCATACAACGGGAACAACGGCTGGAAGATCGGCGAGGATGTCTCCGCCCCGACGGAACATGAACAGGACGATCAGGATGCCGCCTCCCTCCGTGCGCGGCTTGATGCGGAAATCATCCCGCTCTTCTACGACCGCGGCAAGGACGGCATTCCGCACAAATGGCTGAAGAGAATCCGTCAATCGATGGCGAACCTGATACCCGTATACAATACCGACCGGATGGTCATGGAATATATCCAGCGCGCGTATTTTCCTTCCAGGAGGTCCTCATGAAACCCACTCTTACCATGCTGGTCTTTCTTCTGCTCGTCACGGGCTGTACAGGCAACTCCGATATTGCTGTCGTCAGCAAGGCGGTCCGGAGCGCGGCGAACGTCAGTGCGGCGATCCCCGGTGAGTTCGGCGGAAGTGCCCCCTCGATGGGCGACCTGTACTGGGTGGAAGGGACGGTCAAGAACGGCGGCGCAGAAGAAGTGCGGAAGGTGGCCATCACGTTCCGATGCACCGACGGCAACAACCGGCGGCTCTTTGTTGCAGAAGTGAACCGGATTCCGGCGGGGGCAACGGTGCCCTTTGCCACCGATCGATTTCCGTCGCCGCTGAAGATTACCTTCCTCGAGAGTGAGCCGGAGATCACCATCGGCAAGTAGCCCGTTGCTCAGGGAGCGGGGTAATCTCCCCCATTCTCGCAGGCACCAGGAAACCATCCCGGTGCCTGTCTGCTTTGCGGGGTCTCTGAATCCCCGCGTCTCTGCAACGAAGCGCTTCCAATCCGCCGGCGCAGAAATCGGCCAGGGGGATCGCGCGCTCTCGGGAAGGGCAAGAGTGGCGCTGCTGCCTGCCGGCGGCAGTGTGCTGGCAGCCACGAAATCTGCTGCGGAGCCCGGGAGTTTCAACGTTTGTGCTTGCCTCAGCGTCCGAGGGCCTCTCGTATCCAGCCCAGGTTCGCCAGGGGCACGAAACTGTAATTATAGTAATTGAACTCCGTCACCCCCGCGTCAAGGCACGCAGCCATCCGGCTCAGAAACTCCGCCTTTCCACCGGTCTCGGGCATGCCGAGGTGCATTCCCACACGCACCTCGTTGTTGCCGAGCGCCAACCGGAGCCGGTCGATCTCCGGGCGAATCTCCACTCCGTTCTTCACGTACGCCAGGAGAAGAATTCCTCCCGTTGCTTTTCCCACCTCCACCGGATTCATCCCCACAATCTTTCGTGCCACCGGATCGGGTCCGACAAGCGGCCGGAGTGCGGGCCCGTCCGGACCGACCGCATCACGGAGTTCAGCCGCCAGGGAAACAATCACCGCCTCGCGCCACGCGAAAAGGGGAGCAAAGAGATCGGCAGGGAGGTCGTCCAGCGTTGCTATGCGGGCGGCCGGGCTTTCCACGGGATCGGCGAAGTACTCCGTCAGCGTGTCGTGGACGTAGGTCCGCACCCGCTCGAAGGGGACCGTCGCCGCGGCAGCGCGTCTGCCGCATGAGGGACAGAAGCAGAGGCCCAGGAGAAACCGTATCGGCAGCGTCAGCGGGATACCCTCGCGCTCATGATGGGACCCGTGCGCGTATCCCTGAAACTGGAGCGCTTCCAGCTCGATGGTGTCGACCCCGTACGACGCGACATCTTCGACCAGCGCGCGCAGGTAGGTGCGGACATCGTCGTTGCTGGGACAGAGATTGTGGGGAAGAGCATCGCCAAAAACCGTCCTGGTGGTAATGTCCGGGTATTGCAGCCCGAGCGGCGTATTGTGGCAGCAGACAACCCAGGAGCGCGTTTTCAGACCCTGCTGCTGTGCGGCGAATTGCACCCTGCGCAGATCGTGTCCCTGACCGACCAGAGAATGCGTTATCGGCCGGATCCGACCGTAGAGCGCGAGGCGGGGAGCGAAGCTGACGGTCCCATCCTCAAGAAAGACGACTTTCCGACGGGGGTTGTGGGGCGCAAGAAACTTGCCGGCGTGATATGCCGTGGCGAGGCTGAGCGAACTCAACCCGTTTTCCCGGAGACGACCGAGCACGGTTCCGTACCCTTCATCCACAATATCCCAGAGATAGATCCAGATCGACGTCTCGATCGAACGGGAGGGCGCACTCCGTGTCCATGCCCGCGGCATCAGGGGAAGGGAAGCAGCCGCAAGGGCGGCACCGGTGAGAAATCGTCGGCGATTCATCGCGCAGGTCCTATTCCTCGTCGATGACCCAGGTGTCGAGGAGCTGTTCGGACATTCCTTCGATAAAACGCGAAGGTTTGGAAAGCAGCATCCCGGATTCCCGGTCGTAGATATTGATGGGATACGTAATGAAGAGGTGCTCCTTTGCGCGTGTACACGCGACGTACATCAGGCGGCGCTCCTCTTCCATTGCATCGTCATTCATCGCCGCACGGCTCGTGGGAAAACGGCCGTCGAGCGCGTACAGGACAAAGACCGAATTCCATTCCAACCCTTTCGCACTGTGGATGGTGGAAAGGATTAACTTCTCGTCATCGCTGCTGGTAGGGGTGATGTCGGTGACGCTCTCCGACGCAGGTTCCAGCGCCAGATCGGCCAGCAGGGAACCCACCGAGCGATACCGCTCGGTGATCTGCTGAAACATCTCGAGATCCTTCTTCCGCTTGTTGTAGTCATCATACCGCTTGGTGAAAATTGGTTCGTAATAGGTGAGGATCTGTCCCACCATATCGGAGGGGGAGAGGTGGCCGGAAGAAGCGGCCTTGAGGACGTCGAAGAGGTCGCGGACCTTCTCGGGATAAGCGTTGTACGCGGCCCAGAACGTGGGAAGGGTCTGTGAGGTTCCTCCCGTGGCAGGCGTGGTCCGGCGTGCAAGGATGTCTCCAATGACTTTTTCCGCGGTGCGTGGCCCGATGCCGTCTATGAGAAGAAGAATGCGGTTCCAGGCCACCGCGTCGCGCGGATTCTCGAGGACCCGCAGGTGGGCAACCATGTCTTTGATATGCGCGGTCTCGACAAATTTGAATCCTCCGAATTTGACAAACGGAATGTTGGCCTTGTTCAGCTCGATCTCCAGGTCAAAGGAGAGGTAGCCCGACCGGAAGAGTATCGCAATGTCCGTCAACGGGATGCCCTGTTCGCGCAGTTCGAGCACTTTCTGGACCACAAAGCGCGACTGGAGATTCTCGTTCGCCGCGATAACGATGCTCGGCAGCTCGCCACCGGCCTTCTGCGTGAAAAGCATCTTTGGATATTTGTGGCGGACCGTCATCTCACATCGTCCCGAAGAGGGAAGATACTTTCCGGATGTGCTCCGTCCCCGTTCCGCAGCACCCGCCCACGATGGAGGCGCCTGCAGTGACCCATTCATGTGCGAGGCGTGCGTACTCTTCCGGCTCCACATCGCAGACAAAGTCTCCCTCCTCCTCTCTTCCGGCCCGGCCGGTGTTCCCATAGGCACCAAGAGGGAGATCAGTCAGCGTGCGGAGGCGGGCGATGAGTGGAGATAATGAACGCGCGGGGGCGCAATTAAGCGAGAGCGCGGCGATGTCCAGCGGCTCGAGTACGGTCACGGCGTCGTCAAGAGACTCGCCGCCGTAGAGTAGCCCGTCGGGCCGGCAGAGCAGGCTTACAACGACTTCAAGACCCGTTTTGCGGGCTGCCTCGCTGGCGGCGAAGGCCTCCCGAATGGTCCCCATCGTTTCCAGAAGGAGGAAATCCACTCCTGCTGCGGCGAGGCGGTACGCCTGTTCGGCATGCTCGACGCGAAGGGAACGATCATCGGGAACACAATCGGGACGATAACAGTCCTCGAGTGGAGCGATCGAACCGGCGACAAGAATGGTCCTGCCCGGGTCCCCCGCGCGCGCCTGCCGTGCAAGTCGCACGGCCTGTCCGGTGAGTTCGAGCGAACGGTCGGGAACGCGCGCACGCTTGAACGTTCGTACGGTGGTTCGAAACGTGTTGGCGGTGATGATATCTGCACCGGCAGCGCAGTACTCACGGTGGATCTGCAGAACCGTTGCCGGGGAGGTCATGAGGGCGCGTGCGGACCAGAGGGGAAGGCCGATATCCACGCCGCGGTCGCGAAGCGCTGTTCCCATGGCGCCATCCAGAATGACGGGATGCTTCCGTTCCAGGAGTTGTTCCAGCGGCCTTTCGCTCATTCGCGCCCCCGCCGGAGGATCTCGTTGGTCAGGTTCAGAATCGGCTGCGTGCTCCGGTAGTTCTCCTCGAGTTTGATCACCCTGCAGGCCGGAAACTCCTCGGGGAAATCCAGGATGTTCCGCACGGTCGCCCCGCGGAAGGAATAGATCGCCTGCGCGTCATCTCCGACGACCATAATGTTCCCGTGCGTTGACGCGAGAAGTCGGACGATGTCTGCCTGGATTCGATTCGTATCCTGATATTCATCGACCATGATGTACCCGTAGCGGCCCGACAGGGTCAGGCGGACGTGGCCGATGTCGCGCAGGAGTTTCCGGAGGTGGAGCAGGAGATCGTCGTAATCCATCAGGTTGTGATGCGCCTTGTAGGCATCGTAGGCTTTGTGAAGGGCGGTGATCTCCTCCAGGTATTCTTCGAAGTGGGGATACTCCTCCTTCAGAACATGGTTGATGGTGTGCTGCATGTTGACGGATTTCGAAAAGATATCAAAGAGGGTCTGTTTGCGCGGAAAGCGGCGCTCGCGTGTATCGTACTTCATCGTGGTACGCAGGAGGTTGACGACATCCTCCGCATCTCCCTGGTCCAGAATCGTGAACGATGGCTCGAAGCTGATGAGGGGCGCGTACTGGCGGAGCACGGTATTGGCAAACGCGTGGAATGTGCCCCCTGCCACCTTCTCGCATCGCGCGTCCAGCAGGATCGCGGCCCGGCGGAGCATCTCGCCCGCCGCCCGACGGGTGAACGTCAGGAGAAGAATCGACTCGGGCTTGACGCCGAGCTCCACCAGGTAGGCGACGCGATACGTGATGGTCCGCGTTTTCCCCGTCCCCGCACCGGCGATGATGAGGTGCGGACCGTTCACCGAGGTTACTGCCTCGTACTGTGCGGGATTGAGCGAATTCCGGTAGTCAATCGTGAAATGCGCCGGCGGAATCGGGGCCTCACCCTCGCCGGGTACGACGGTCTTCTTCAGTGTGTACTTTTTCATTGCCACAGGAGCTTTCGAAGTGAGCGAAGCCCTGCCATGGCAAGGACAATGCCCCCGACCACCGTACCGGTGACCGGCGTGGGGACCGCCGCCAGGACGCCGAGAAAAGCGCCAACCGCAAGAGATCGTCCGCTCGGGTCCCTGTTGACATGCTTCTGGATCAGATACGTGGGAATGCCGACAGCGAGAAAGCTGAGGGGGATGGTTACCACCCAGGCGAGGATAGCCCAATCGGCCAGCGCCCAGAGGCCGTCCACTGCAATAAGCAGCGCCGCCGAGAGCGGGTGTATCAGCGGCCGTGGTTCCGACGGCGGGGCGACGCGCTGCGTGTCAGAGCTTTTCGACGGGATAGGTGTCGAGGATGTCAAGTATCGCCTCGATGGTCTTGGGCGAGTTTCCTTCGGCCCTGTTGTTAACATACGCGTAGAGTGTCTTCCCCTCTGCGATGCAGTGCCGGACCAGTTCAGCCAGGCCGCTACGGAGTTCGGGATTTTCTTCTTTGATTTCTTCGTAGGGAGCGAATTTCTCTACGGCCTCCTGGTAGGTCCGGCCGGGGCGAAGCAGGGCACGTGCAACAGAGAACGGTGCGGTCAGTATCCCGGCCATCTGGATCTGTTCGATAATCGGCGGCATGCGGGTCCAGCTGTTGACAACGTGGCCGACGCTGTGGGAGTGCAGGAGCGCAAGGTACTCTTCGGTCAGGAATTCCCTGTTGCGCACCTCGACCGCGTACGAGTACTTCTTCGGGAGCTTTGCGAGAAAGGCGTCGATCAGCTCGACGAAACGCTGCCGGGTGACGCCGGAATTGGGGTAGAAGGCCGAAAACTCGAAGATGATCACCCCCACTTTCTTACGGAGTTCCGCCAGGGGCGCGAGAAAAGCGTCTTCGAAAAGCTCCACATTGAGAAAATCGGGATTTTCCTTGCCGGCGTTTGCGCCATGACGCGGAAAGTTGGGGTACCGTTTCACGGTTATCCGGTCCGTGACCTTGAGCGACAGCGTGAAATCTCCGGTCGTCTGGTCGTGGATCGCTCTCATCCTCCCGGCATCGGGAAAATCATAGAGCGCAAAATCCGCGCAGACAGTTGGAAAGAGGGTCGAGTACTCTGCCAGGCATTCGCGTTCGAAGACTTTCTGGGAGGGATACTCTCTGTTGTAGACGATTCCCTTCCAGCCGGGATACTTCCAGGAAGAGCCGCCAAAGTAAATCCCGCGTGAGGCCCAGCGCCGGAGACGTTCGCCGTTCTTCAGAACAAACTCGGGGAGGGCCGACGGGGCCCTGTCCGGCGACCCCGGCGGTTGTTGCGATGCCGGGGGAGTGGCGTCAGGGAACAGCGGGAGCGTTTCTCCGCGGGGGGGGCGTTTTGCCATGGGGCAATATAAGAACCTTCCGACTGAAACAACAAGGGTCCGCACCGGCGGACCCTTGGACTACGAACGGAAAATCAGCTGCCCGGCAATCAAGCCATGGGTATTCCGATGAGGATCAGAACAATGCTGAGGAGTATCCAGATCGCAAAAATTAGCACGAGAACTTTGGGAAAATCCCGCTGGAACAGTTTTGCCAGGCCGATGCTCGTGACCACCAGACCCCAGATGGTGAAAATGTTCACCATGGAGAGGGCCATGTGCAGTTTGTTGTGCACGTCGAATGGGAGGGCGAAGAGCGCAAGGCTCGGCGAAGCGTGGAACGCCCCCAGAGCAAACCTGAGCGCGGCGGTCACGAGAACTCCCAGGACGCCGATATAGAACGTGAGTCCGTACACCTCCACCACTTTCATGAACGGTGCCGTGGATTTCATCGCGAGCTTTCCGAGCAGCCAGAATACTAGCGAGAAGAGAAAAAGCATGGCGAAGAGCGAAATGGGCGTGCCGACCAGAAGGCCGATCAGAAAAAATGGAGAACCGGCTCCCATCATCTCTGCCTGCCGGTCTGCGACATCCTGCGTGATGCGCCCGTCCTGTACGGCTTTCGCGAGGGCTTCTCGCTGCGGTGCCATCATCTGGTCCATCAGGACCGGGTCCTTCGTGACGAGCAATATGGCGGCGATCGAGAGCACGATCAGGATCAGCGTGGGGATGACCCAGTTGCTCGCGGTGGGCGGTGCGAGGCGAACCTGTTCATAGACTTCGCCCGGGGAAGCGAAAACGCCCGCCACTTTGTCGGTGAACGACATCGGTTTCGCCGGTTCTTGGGGTGCTGTCTGCTGTTCTTGCATGGGTTACTCCGGTTGGTGGATAGGGGAAAGTACGGAAGAACACTATCAGAATCAAAGCGGAGAATTTTGTTGAGGTCACCCCGGATAACTTCTATTGCGTTATAGGGGTGGGGCATCCCGAAAAAGTTCGATACGACAAATTTGTTGCTACCCTCTTGACAGGACGACAAAAATGTCGTACACTCTGTGTGTGATCATCGGTGGGACATGCGAACGATTTTTCTGCTGGACATCGATTGTTTTTTCGCCTCCGTGGAGATGACGTTGCATCCGGAACTGCGCGGGAAACCGCTCTGTGTGGGAGGGCGCCGTGGCGATCGCGGTATCGTTGCCTGTCCGAACTACGAAGCGCGGGCGTACGGTGTGAGGACGGCGATGCCGCTTCGTACGGCGGAGCGCCTGCTGCCGGCCGATGCCGTTTTTCTCCCCGGCAATCACCGGCTCTACGGTGAATACTCCGACCGCGTGATGGGGATCCTCGAGGAATTTACCCCCGACATCGAGCAGGTCAGCATCGACGAAGCGTACATGGACGTGACCGGCTGCCTCCATTTCTGGTGTGACGCGGAACAGATGGCGCTGGCAATGAAAAAACGGATCCGTACCGTCTGCGGTTTCTCCGTCTCCATCGGAATTGCCTCGAACAAGCTTTGCGCCAAGATTGCGGCGGGGCTCCGGAAGCCGGACGGACTGGTGACCGTGCCGGCCGGGACGGAGCGGGACTTTCTGACGCCGCTTCCGGTCGGGGCGGTTCCCGGCATCGGCAAGAAAACGGAGCCGAAGCTGAACGTACGCGGCATCATCACCGTCGGCGACCTGCTGGCATCGCCGGGAGGGAGAGAAACGTCGATCGGTCAGTACCTGACAGCCGTTATCGAAAGACGGCATGCGACCGTCATTCATGTGGACCGCGTGGAACAGTCGATCTCGCGCGACACGACGTTTGCCGAAGACACCGCGGACCCCGTCCGCATCACGGCAACGTTCTATTCCCTGATCGAACGATGCTGCAAAACACTCCGGAAACGACGGCAACAGGCGTCGACGGTGACGGTGAAGGTGCGTTCTGCCGACTTCGTGACGATTCAGAAACAGGCCAGCGTGCATCTCCCGGTGGCATACGAGGAAGAATTCTTCCGCGTGGCGTTCCCTCTGCTCGAGTCGCTCCTGCCGGCCGGTCAGAAAATCCGCCTTGTCGGTGTCAAGGCATCCCATCTGTCGCCGGTGGAGGGAGAAGGGAGCCAGATGGATCTGGGGGTCGCGGCGTCGGAGAAGCTCGGTCTGCTCCACCGGCGGCTCGATGCGTTGCAGGAAAAGCATGGGGAAGAGTGTATCCACTGGGGGATTACCCACGCGCTGGGGCGATCGAGACAGAGGGAGAAAGGTCCGCACCGATGACGATGAGGAATACTCTCGTACCGTACACCGAAGTTTTCAACGGGTTTCGGGCGTCGCCGCCGGGGAAACTGTTCTGCCTGCACGGCAGCAACGTCGTGTTCCGGCTTTCGCTCAATGTCGCCGCGCGGGGACTGGCAACGGGGGTTCCGATGACGCTGATCGATGGCACGAACCGGTTCGACGTCTATTATATCGCCGAGTTTGCGCGGCGCCTGGCAGACCGCCAGCCGCCTGCCCTGCGGCGAAGTCCGGAGGAATTTCTCCGGAATATCTACATCTCCCGGGCGTTTACCTGCTTCCAGATGGAAGCCGTGATCACCGATCGCCTGCCTGCGTTCGTCCAGGCGCAACGGTCGCCGGTGGTGGTGATCTTCGGCCTGCTGGATACGTTCTACGACGAACAGGCGCCGCTGCATGAGGTCCGTGCAGGTCTTCAGAGAATCATTGCCACGCTCCGAAGGCTGAAACAGCACAACATCGCGGTGCTCCTCGCATCGCTCGATATCCGTCCGGCCTCCGATGAGCGCAAGGCTCTCTTTCCCACGCTCGCCGCGGCAATGGACCGGGTGTATACCGTTGCGACGGAAGAGGGAAACCGATTGAGAATTGAGAATGGAAAACGGGGAACGGAGAACTGAAAACGGAGAGCGAAAAGATGGGACGGACAGTACCGACATTCACGATGGTTCTCCAGCAGGAGATGGAGGGATGGTCGAAATTCCGCCGCGGGTTGCGGCGGGAAGACCAGGAAGCGCTGGACGACCTGTTCCGCGCCGCACGGCTCCAGCTGGCAGGCAGCGCCTATGCGGCACGGCCGATACCCTTCGAGAGCATCATCATGTCCATGATGGTGATGCAGCACCGCCTGATACAGGAGTTGCAGAAAACGGTGACAGCCCTGGCCGGGAGCCGGGAAGCCTTCGCCGTCCCTCTGCTGCGCGAGGTGCCGCCCGTGAGCGTTAACGTGGTGGAGGAGCACGATGCAGAACCGGATGATTCACGGCTGGCTCTTTGATCTCTATCCTTCTCCTTCGGGAATCACGCTCTGGCTGGTGGACCGGGAAGGGCGGAAGCAACGCTGTCATGTGGACTTCACGCCGTTTTTTTATATGCACGTGTCGCGGGAGGAGGCGCAGAGCGTCGAAATGCTTGCCCGGCGCTTCCCGTGCCGCGTCTCCCTTTCCTGGGAACAGCAGCGGGAAATCTACACCGACACTCCCTGGGATGTCCTCCGCGTCGGCGTGCACGATCCAACCCGGCTCCGGCGACTCGTCCACCATCTCGAACGCCATTTTCCCCACTTTGTCTTTTTCAATTCCGACATCACACCGCAGCAACTCTTTCTCTACGCGACGGATCTCTTCCCGCTTGCCCTGGGCGAGTACGTGATCGACGAAGACCACCGCCTGGTGGAATGGCACCTGCAGGATAGCCGGGACGCCATGGAATACAGCATTCCGGACCTGACCACGATGACCATCAAGAACCGCCCCGATGTGGTCTCGCCCAAATACCGCAAAACGCTGCAGCTGGAAGTCGGGTACGACGGCACCACGTATGCGCTGGAAAACCGGGATGGCGCAGAAGTGCTCGAGGGACTGTCCTGGCATCTCCGCCGGTGCGATCCCGACATCATCATGACCGAATACGGTGACGCCGTGTTGCTCCCGTTTCTGACACGCCTGTCGCAGGAACACGGGGTGCCCCTCTCATTCAATCGCGATCAGGAAACGGGGTACTTCCGGACCAACGCGTCGAGCTACTTCTCCTACGGGAAGATCGTGCACAAGGACGGCGCCTTCGAGCTTGCCGGGCGATGGCACCTCGACACCGAGAATTCGTTCATGATGGGGGAGTCGAGCCTGGATGGTGTGGTGGAGATCGCACGCCTGACCCAGCTTCCGGTTCAACACCAGGCGCGTTCCAGTATCGGCTCCGCCCTCTCGTCCATGCAGCTCTCGTGGGCGTTCCGCCACGGCTACCTGATTCCGGCTCGTAAACGGGAGCCGGAGGAGTTCAAATCGGCGGCGACGCTCCTCCTTGCCGACCGGGGTGGATTGATCTTCCAGCCGGTGATGGGATACCATGAGCAGATTGCGGAAATGGATTTCGTTTCGATGTACCCCACCATCATGGTGGAACACAACGTCTCCCCCGAGACCGTCAACTGCCACTGCTGCCGGAACACCGCCGTGCCGGAGCTCGACTACACCATCTGCGAGCGCCGTGAAGGCATTGTGCCGTCGACGCTCCGCACGGTCGTCCGCAAACGCTCGGCCTACAAGAAAATGAAGAAAGCGCTCAAGGCGGCGGGGAATGAGCAATGGCATCTCTACGACCGGCGTCAGAACGCGCTGAAATGGATGCTGGTGACCTGCTTCGGATATCTTGGCTATAAAAATGCCCGTTTCGGGAAGATCGAGGCGCACGAGACGGTGAATGCGTATTCCCGCGATGCGATCCTGCAGGCGAAGGAAGTCGCGGAAGCGCGCGGCTTCCGGTTTCTTCATGCAATCGTCGACTGCATGTGGCTGAGCAAACCGGGCGCAACAGAAGCCGACTACGAAGCCCTGGCAGCCACGGTGCGCGCGCAGGTCGGCATCGACATTTCGCTCGAAGGGATCTATCGCTGGATTCTGTTCCCGTCGTCGAAGATGGACCCGCGCATCCCTACCGCAAACCGCTATGTGGGCTGGTACACGAATAATGAGATCAAGATTCGCGGCGTGGAGATTCGCCGCCGCGACACGCCAGTCTTCATCAAACGAATGCAGGGCGAGATGCTGCAGATCATGGGAAAGGCCACCACGGTTGCGGAGGTCGAAAAACTCGTGCCGGAGCTGCTGGCGAAGGCGGGAGAGTTTCTGACAATCCTCCGTTCCGGACAGGCGAATCCGCTCGAACTCGTCGTCCGGCAACACATCTCACGCGAACCGGACGAGTATGCCAACAACAGCGCCAACGCCGTCGTGGCACGTGCTCTCGACGAGGCGGGGGTTCGCCTGGCACCCGGGGAAATGGTGGAGTATATTATCGTCGACGCGTCGGGCAGGAAGAAGCCGGAGAAGGCCAAAGCGGTGGCGCTCTATGCGTTCGAGGACGGCTACGACATCGAGAAGTATACCGAAATGGCGCTGAAGGCCGTGGAAACCCTGCTGTTGCCGTTCGGGTACGACATCGAGAAACTGAAAGCTGTTTTTGCCGTCGAACGGGGAAGGAAGAAAGTCCTTCCTGCTCAAATGCAATTGTTCATGTAGAGAGACCGCCAGGCTCCCCTGCCCGGGAACCTGGCCGCCAGATTTGCGGTTCCGTTGTTACACCACTTCACAGGAGGTTCCATGAACTACCGCAGGTTGCTGTCCGGTGCGTTGTGTGCAGTTGTTTTGTGCGGGGGGCCGAAGAGCGAGGCACAGGAGAAAAGCCCCGGCCAGGATCAGATGAACGAGATGATGAAGAAATGGAAGGAAATTGCCGCTCCCGGCAACCCGCACAAGAAGCTCGATATGTTCGTCGGGACATGGGACGTGGAGACGCGCATGTGGATGGGAGGACCTGAGGCCCCTCCAACAACCACCAGGGGTTCGACGACATTTGCGTGGACTGTCGGCGGGAGATACCTCCGGCAAGATTTTCGCGGCGAGATGGCAGGGATGCCGGTGGAAGGGATGGGCTACACGGGGTACGACAACTTCGAAAAGAAGTACGTGGGGGTCTGGATGGACAACACCACCACGGCGATCTTCAGCATGGAAGGGACCATGAACAGGGAGGGGACGGTCCTGACAATGTACGGGAAGATGGACGAGTGGATGACGGGTGAAGTGGGAAAAATGTCGAAATACGTCTTTCGCGTTCTTGACAAAGATACAATTGTTTTCGAGATCCACGATCTCGCGATCGGCGAGCCGAACACCAAGGTCGTCGAGATGACGTTCACCCGCAAGAAATAACCGTACGCGACACATGCCCCTCCCCGCAACCGCGGGGGAGGGGCATGCGGGCGCTTGCTTCTCTCGCGAAGCTGGTATTCTTCAATCCTTTCCCTCCGGCCATGCAACGACGGCGTTTGCCCTCTGCACTCTTCTCGCAGAGCGGATCGGCACTGCGTGGTCAAGGAGAGGGTTCTACGGACTGGGGGCGCTGACCGCCACCCGCGTCCGCAACAACCAGCACTGGCCGTCGGATGTGTTCATGGGGGGAGTCCTGGGAATCACCTCAGGCCTGCAGGCAATACGACGCGAGGATCAGAGGGACGATTGGGAGGAGGGTGCACCCTGGATTCTCCCCGGCACCCGCGGATTGACAGTGGTCTCCATACTCCGTTGAACCACCGTCAGAATGCAGGTCGCTGATTGGCTGAACCGGGCTGCCTGATCAATCCCGAGGGAACACGCGGCGAACTCAGGAGTTCGCGAAACTCCGACCAGCGCTTCGCAGGGTCGTCGGGCGTTCCGCCCCGCGACTCGATAAAGCGCCGGACCAGATCCTGCCCCAGGTTGTAGTTGATGACATAACTTCTGTACTGATCGAAGAACCGGGTCCGCTGTTCGGCGCGTGCCGGAGCCATCAGCGCGTACTCGGTGAGCCACCGGACGGCCTCCTCTTTGCCGATTGCCCCGTCGAGATACTTGCGCGCGGCCTCGTTCCCCGCATAAGCAAGCTTTACGAAGATCCTGTGCACATCGTAGAACCTCTCCGCTCCGGCGGCTTCCAGACCCGCCAGCGGGAACAATACCTTCCGTTCGAACTCCACCCGCTCTTCCGCCGGGAACGCCATTTCAATCCCGTAGTTCGCGGTTCCTTCGGCGATCAGCGATTGCGGGCTGAAAAGCGCATAGACCGAAAATTCTTGCCAGTTCCGTTCCCGGACGAGATGCTTTTCCAGAAGGGCATTGTACACGTGGTGACCGGGATACCCCTCGTGGCTGGCAAGGTCGACGGCCCGGTCGATGGTGATCGGCAGATCCGTGTTCACCTGGATCAGGCTGGTGCTCTGGCCCTTGTACCAGTTGTACCCGCTCCACGATTTGCCGGTCACGTATTCGACCGTAAACCGTTCTCCCGCAGGGAGGTCAATCCACTCACCGGTCCGCTTTCGACTCTCCGTGATGGCGGCAGTGAAGACTTTGTCGAGTTTTGACGCGGGGACGATGAACTGTGCCTTGAACTTCTCGTAGCGTGTGGAAACCGGCCCGGTTCCGGGAAGGAGTTCACCCAGTTCGCGAACGATCTCTTTGAAATGCTCTTCCGTGTGCGTGGGGGCAACCGCATCGTAGAGCGAGCGGGACTCCTCGTCGAATGTGTATTTCGTCCCCAGAAGCATGTTTACCCTGGTGATGAGTGCCTGGAGTTGCTTCATCAAGAACTGGTGCCGGTAGCCGGACATCTCGTCCATGCGCACCGGGGATACAGTCCGAAGTTCCGCAAGGACAGCGTTTGCCTTTCGCTTTATCCCGTTGAGGGGGAGTTGTTCCTTTTCGGCATGTTCTTTCCATTCGGTCGGACCGTAAAAGGCGTCCACGTAGTCCCGATCGTGCTGTCCGAGGGCCAGAACAAGACGGGCATAGGATTCTGCAAGGCGTTGAAGGACGGGGGAGGTTTTCTTCTGTTTCATGCGAGCTCGTCAGAACTTCGGAAATGGTGAAAGAAATTTGTCAATTGCAGAACAGAGATGCAATTGCTTTCCACGAAGCGACGGTGCACCGTGGACGTGAGACCCTACATCAGTCCCGCCGGATCGACATCGATCAGAAGTTTCACGTCACCGCGGGCCTTCTGATCGTATTCCTGACGGGCCTGTTGTATGAGCGTATGGACGATGTGTCCCGAGGGATCGCGCTGTTTGTCGCTCTTGACGATACTGTGCCACCGGTACTGATTCTTGATCTTTGCCAGCACGGCGGGAGCAGGCCCGAGAACTGTTGTGGTGTCACCCCCACGTCGGAGCAGTGACGCAAATGTCTCTGCTCCCTTCCTCACTTTCTCCTCGTTCGGTCCTTTTGTTTCTACCAGAACCAAACGTGAAAAAGGGGGGTACAAGAGCACGCGGCGTTGCTCCACCTCCTCCTCGAAGAACGTCCGGAAGTTGTGGTCGAGCACATGCGCCAGCGCGTAATGCGTGGGCTGGTGCGTCTGGATGATCACCTCCCCCCTGAGTTCGCTTCGCCCGGCACGTCCCGCGACCTGCGTGAGAAGCTGAAACGTACGCTCTGCGGAACGGAAGTCTGGAAGCAACATCTGCGTGTCGGCGGAAATCACTCCGACCAGCGTCACGTGGGGGAAGTCCAGACCCTTCGCCACCATCTGTGTGCCGAGGAGGATGTCCGCTTCCCTGCTCCCGAATTTCCGGAGAATTCTATCGTGCGACCCCTTTCGCGTTGTGGTATCGAGGTCCATACGGAGAACCCGCGCATCGGGAAACATGGTTGCCAGGTCTTCCTCCACCCGCTGGGTCCCGATTCCCCGGAGTTTGGATTCGGCACTGCCGCACTGAGGACAGATGATATACGGTCTGCGAACCATGCCGCAATAGTGACAGCGGAGATGTTTTTGGGTGATATGGTACGTGAGCGTCACGTTGCAGTTTTCGCACGACTCGGTGTATCCGCAGTCGGGGCACTCGACGAACGGCGCATAACCCCGTCGGTTCTGCAGGAGAATAACCCCTTCCTTTCGTTCGAGGCGATCCTGGATTTTCGACCGGAGGAGTGGGGAAATTCCGGGTTGCTGAAAACTCTTCAGGGTGGCCCGACCCTCGGGCGGGAGCGATTCCTTGAGCGCGGCGTAGATTCTCTTCCGTTCGGCCGTCATGTCAACGATCGTGATCGCCGGCATCGGGACTTCGTCAACCCGTGATGGGAGCTCGAGGAGCGTGTATTTTCCCGCGCGCGTGTTCTGATAGGATTCTACCGACGGCGTCGCGGAACCCAGGAGGACGACGGTCGATTCCAGAGAACCCCGCAAGACGGCAATATCCCGCGCGTGATAGCGGGGCGAAGCATCGAATTGCTTGTAGGAGGCCTCATGTTCTTCGTCGACCACGATGAGGCCGAGATTGGGAAGGGGTGCGAAAATAGCCGAACGGGGGCCGATGACAATCTGACAATCTCCTCGTTGGGCGAGACGCCAGATCTCGCGTCGCTCGGCGGAGGACATCCTGCTGTGCACCACCGCCACACGGTCGCCGAAGTGGCTCTTGAACCTCCGGACGATCTGCGGGGTAAGGGAGATCTCGGGGACCAGCACAATTGCCGAACGCCCCGCTGCCTGCGCATGTTTGATACATTCGATGTAGACCTGTGTCTTTCCACTACCGGTCACTCCGTGGAGCAAAAACGTCTTCCCCGTGGCCGCATCCATTGCCGTGGTTACCGCTTCTCGTACGGCACGTTGGTCGGCATTCAGCACGATCCGGAGTGTCTGGTCGTCCAGACCATACTCCTGCTCGCGTTTCAACTCCCGTCGGACCACGGTGATGATTCCTTGCGCGACCATCGCCTGGAGTGCTTTGTTCGTCGCACCAGACCGTGTCAGGACGTCGGCCGCCTGGAAATCTTCCTGATTCCGTTCGTGCATGCGGAGGAGAGTAGCCAGAAGCTCCCGCTTGTGCACGTTACGAGCCGGCGTTGTCGTTATGAGCGCGGCAATCCGTTCGATATCGATCGATGCATGGAGGACATACTCCCGCGTTCGGATCGCCGACGGGGGAAGGGGGAGGAACTCCTCGGTTGTAAGAATGCCCGCACGTTCCAGTTCGTTCAGTGCGGGGTTGATGCCCGCAATGCCGGTCAGGCGCTGGAGTTCTGTGGAAGTGAGCGTTCCCCGCTCCTCCAGGTGTGTGACTATCAACGAACGCTTCGGGAAACGACGGTGGAGCTCCTCCAGGGTTTTGGCGGAAAGCGATGATGCCAGCGTGACCTTTCGCCGGCTCGCACGAGCAAAGGCGCCGGGATTCGCTGTTTTCAACACCTCGCCGAGAGAGGAAAAGTAATAGTCGGCAATCCAGCGACAAAGGCGCATCAGGGACGGTGCCACGAGGGGAGCCGCGTCAAGAACGTCACGAAGGGGTCTGACACCCTGGACGGATGTTGTTTCGGAAAGTCCGACAATGAGGCCCGTGGCAAGCTTCCTGCCGAACGGGACAACAACCCGGACGCCGACCGTTGCGGAAGGCTCCAGCTCAGCCGGGACGCTGTAGGTGAATTCCCGTTTGACTCCTACCGGAAGGGCAACATCGGCGTAGCGGGGCATAGGAGAATATACGGAAAGGAGGGAGAACCCACCACGTGAACTTAGAGAAGTCCCAGCTCATGAAGAATCGCCCGTGCGATGGGAACGCGGGCCTGGAAAATTCTCTCCCCGTCCCGCTCCGCATCCGGACTGATGATATTCATGGCGAAGAGAGAACACCCCTTCTTCGTTTCGAGGTACCCGACATACCATCCGACGGCAAACCCATCCACCTGTGTTGCGAACCCGGTCTTCGCCCGCAAAGTATACTCGGGTGAGAATTCCTGGATCAGGATCTCTTTGACGATAGCGAGCGACCGTTGTGACACCGGAAGTGTTCCGGCATGGAAGTTTCTCAGGAATTCGATCTGTTCGTCAGCGGAGATCATCATCGTGCTCCCGAGCCAGAAGAGGTCGATCCCGCCCGAGATGTCGCGGTTGCCATATCCGAGCGTATCCACCCATCGTTGCATCTGCTGCTTGCCGACCCTGCGGGCGAGTTCCTGGTAGTAGGGGACAACGGAGTAGCGGATCGCCGAGGCGAGGTCGTGGTCGCGGTTCCATGCTGCGATGGGCCGGACAATACTGTCCCAGGGAATTTCCGTGTGGATGTCATGGATAACACCCGTTTCCAGCCCGATAAGCGAATTGGGGATCTTGAATGTTGATGCGGGTGAGAACCGGGTTGCGCACTGGGCAGGGTTGTAACGAAAGATCGTATCCCTCGGTATGCGCGAAAGGACGAACGCACCGCTCAACGTGCCAAAATGCTTTCCGAGATCAAGGATGCGCTCCGTCGGCTGGCTGAACGCCGATGCAACGAGAAGGAGAAATGCCGGTGTCCAGCGCGCACATCGGCGTACCATCGCTATGTGGGAGGTGCAGCGCATGTCATGCCCTGGGAAAGTCGGGTCCGGGAAGACCGTCGTCGCGGTGCACGGTGTCCGGGGAAAAAGCAGGCAGGCACACGGCAATGTACTCTGCCCCTTTTTCGGTTGGGGTACTGTACTGAACCCATTCTCCCCGGCGGGTAATGACTGCTTCTCCCGCATGGACCTTGAGATTGCCGTCGCGATGAGTCACCTGGAGCATGCCGTGCAGTACGATCGTATATTCGTCGAAGTCGGGTGTCTGACCCGGTTCCACCCACCCTGCGGGACTCTGCATATGTGCCACGCTGACTGCAGAGGTTTTGGAATTCACTCGCCCGATATATTCCCGTATCACCTTGAGTCCGGTCCCGGCGGCGGGAATCACCGTCGGCGAAGGAACGTGGGTCGGCATGGAGATCACTCCGTTTTCTGGCGACGCGCTTCCACGAAGGAACGAATACCATAGGCAAGAAGAACAAGGCAGAGCAATGCCATGATCACCTGGGCGATGATTGCCCCCGGGTGCTCCACCGACCCCCCCTGCAGCATCGTGGCAAAAGGGGCAAAAGCACGCACTGCGCCGCCAAGGAAGCCGATCATTGCCAGACCGATCGCGAAGTGCATGATGTGTATGCGCAGGGCTTCTTTCCTCGCCATCTGTCCGAGCGCGATGAAAATGACCCCGAACGCCGAGGGAATAAGGGCGGTCAGGCTCGATCCGCCGGAAAGGAGATAGGAGATCACGCCGAGCAAAGTGAGCAGGATCCCGATCACCAGGGTGATTCGTGGCATGGCATTCCTCATGAGTAGTTCATTGGTTCGTCATTGCACAATCACGGGCTCCCGCTCGAGCCGGATTCCGAAGCGGAGATAGACTGCATCCTCAATCTCGCCGGCAAGGGTCAGCAATTCGGCGGTCGTTCCCCCATGATTCACGAGAGCCAGGGCGTGATGGAGCGAAACGCCGACGCGGCCTTTCTGAAACCCCTTTGGATAACCTGCTCGCTCTACAAGCCAGCCGGCAGGGATTTTGACAGAAGAACCCGCCGGGAAGTGTGGAATGGGACTTCCGCCCGCTTTCCAGCGGTCCTCAATGGCGTGAAAGGTCGCCGGAGGAACAACGGGATTGGTGAAGAACGATCCGACCGAGCGGGTATTCGGGTCTGCCGGATCAACGACCATGGATTTGCTCCGTCGCAGCCTCAGCACGGCATCGCGAACAGCGGTAAGGGCCGGCCTGCCACTTTCCATGGTGTTGAAATTGACCGTCCGGTCTACGGCGCGCTGCAGTTCAGGATACCGGAGTGACGGGCGCGCATGCGTGGCGAGGGAGAAGGCCACACCAGTAATCACAAAGCGATCGCTGTCTTCCTGCTTGAATCTGCTCGTCCGGTATCCGAATCTGCATTCCGCCTTGGAAAATGTTACGGACTGCAGGGACGAGCGATCCACTGCCTCGACCGAGAGAATCGTGTCTGCCACCTCCTGGCCGTACGCACCGACATTTTGCATGGGCGTTGCGCCAACGAGTCCCGGAATGCCGGAAAGACATTCCAGTCCGCTCAGCCCGCGATCGATGGATGCCTCGACGATCCTGTCCCACGGTTCTCCTGCGGCGGCACGAACCAGAACGTGCGTCCCCCTGTCGGTGAATTCCACGCCGGTCATCGCCATAGAAAGGACGAGGCCGCTGAATCCCTCATCAGCGAAGATCGTGTTGCTCCCGCCGCCCAGGATGTGCACGCGCAGGTGTTCGCGGCGCGCGTGTGAGAGAGCCTCGCGAAGGTCCGCGTCGGAATTGCACGCCGCGAAGAATCGGGCCGTGCCCCCGAGGCCGATCGTGGTGAAGGCGGCGAGCGGTATGTTCGCCTGGATGGTCAAGGGGTCCGGTGGACGTGATAGACCGAGGCCTGGTCTGTTGGCATGATGATCACTTCGCTGATGTCGACGTGCGGGGGACGCGTCGCGGCAAAGGCCACGACGTCCGCCACATCCTCGGGTTTCAGCGGCCGCGTGTTCTGGTATACCTTCCCGCCTTTTTCCTTGTCTCCGTGGTACCGAACTTCGCTGAACTCGGTCTGGACGAGTCCGGGTTCGATCGAGCATACCCGGACACCGGTCCCGAGCAGGTCCATGCGCATCGCATGGGAGAGCGCGTTGACGGCGAATTTTGTGGCACAGTAGACGTTTCCGCCCGGATACACCTGGTGGCCGGCGATGGACCCGAGGTTCAGCACATGCCCGTGCTTGCGGGCCACCATCCCGGGCAGCACCTGGCGGGTCACGTACAGAAGCCCCTTGATGTTGGTGTCGATCATCTCCTCCCAGTCCTGCAGTTTTCCTTCCTGCAGTGTGTCCAACCCGCGGCTCAGGCCGGCGTTGTTGACGAGGATATCGATGGATCTCCACTCCGGCGGCAGTGCCGTAAAGGCCTTCTCCACTTCGTTTGGCTTCATGACGTCGAGGGCGAAGACGTGAGATATTGTCCCGTGGGCGTTCTTCAGCTCATCGGCGAGTTGCCGCAGCCGTTCCACGCGCCTGGCGGAGAGGAGGAGGCGGCTTTCGTGTCGTGCGAATTCCCGTGCGCACGCGAGACCGATGCCTGCGCTGGCACCCGTGATACAAACGATGTTGTCTTTCAGGGATACCATTACCGGGACTCCGTTATGCTTGATACCGGTTCGATATCGACCGGGAATGCGGAGAGCTTATCCAGAGTTCTCTGTACCGGCGGCTCGATGATGGCGAGACGATTCAGCATCTCTTTGGCCTTTTCGTAGTCGCCCATGGCCTGGATGGTCATGATCTCGCCCGTCAGTTTCCTTGCGGCTTCCCGGGCGCGCGCGAAGTCCACCGAAAACGTGCCGGTCGATTCGTTGTACAGGAACGCTTTTTCATTCATGAAGTAATTCAGTTGAAGTGCCATCCCGCGGCCGTGGGCCTCATGGATACCGAAACGGAGCGAACGGAACCCGCTGGCCAGGAAAGTGACGTACATCTGCTTTTCCATCTCTCGCGCAACCACACCCTTGTCCACCAGATACTGAAGCGCAAAGAGGCCCGCCACATCGGCTTTTGCTTCCTCCAGTGCCGATCCGAGCTCCTTCATTGCCTTTCGGACCGTGGTGGCGTGCCCCTTGACCGTGATCGTGTGGGGCCCGAGGCCGTGCATCAGTTCGTGCGCCAGAATGTGGGTGAAGAACGGTTCGAAGGAAATGAGCGGTTGCTGGCGGGGATCGATGGTCATTCCGGCAATCGGCTTGAGGATGTTGTCGAATTTCGCCCGCTGGACGTTTCGGAGCATCACGCGCTTGCTTCCCTTCTCGGCAACAACCCTCTCATCGTTCGGGAGGTTGAATGCTGCCGTTTGCACGCCCGCCCGGGCTTCGCCCCCGATAGCCACCTGATCGACCACGCGGATGGGAGCCAGAGCTCCCAGCCGCGGGTTCTTGAACCGATCGGCAATCGGAAGGTTCTGCTCGATCTCCTGAAGCTCGTTCGAGAATTTCGCGAGCCTGGCCGTTTCCTCGTCGTTGCGGACGGTGATGAACGCCTCAAATGCCGCCTTATAATTGAAGAGCTCGTCCATGTAGACTTCGTAGGGACCGATTGTTGGCTCGATGGGGCTGTCGAGATCCATCCACGCCACATCGCTCTCGTAGTAGTCATTACTCAGGAATGCATCAGCACGCTTTTCCAGAAAGGCTTTCAACGTCGGTTGTGTGGCAGCCTCTGCCGCGTTACGCAGGAGGGCTGCGGCATGGGTTAGGAGATTCCTGTATTCCTGATTGTACGGCACGGCGGTCAGGCTCTGACCGGCATCCCGTCGGATCACCGTGAAGAACCCCGTTGCGTTCTTTTGTCCGGCCTCCGGGAGGCTTCGCACCCACTGCGAAAACTCCTCCTTCGTCATCTCCTCCGGATAGAAATTTGCCTGCGGGGGCTTGAGCGGCGGAACGCCGGGGACGAACGCTTTGCCGCCGTCCAGGCGGGACCAGGGTCCCATATTGATGTGGAAGTAGTGAAGACGCAAGCGCCCCTCGGGGGTGGCATCTCCTTCCAGCGCCTTGAGCGTGGCGAGGTTTCCACTCCAGACCTGCATGAGATACAGCGTGTCCATGACGCGGGCCGCCTCAACCAGGGAATGGAGGACTTGACGGTCGACGGGGGTGAGGTGAGCCGTGTCTGCATGCAACACCACCGGCACGAACCGGTTGATCTTCGATGCGAGCTCACGGGTGGTTTGCGTTTCCTTCTTTTCAGATGACGGAGTGCAGCCCATGCACACTACCCCTGTGATGAAGAGCACAAAGAACATTCTCATGATGAAGCTCCCGAAGTGCTCGATGTTATTGTTGACGTTTCTCTGCGATTTCCTGATCCAATCTTCGCATCACCTCGGGGAGGGGCAACCCGTGCTCCCGCGCGATGCGTTTGCATTCCTCGAATTCCGGAGTAATCGTCTCCCGTCCGCCCCGTACAACAACTTTTGCTTTCACGCTGCCGAACGAAGTGTTGACATCGAGAGACCGGCGCGGGAGTTTCTTCCGCCCTGTGCTCTGAATGCGGAGACCGATGGTTGTCGTGTGGCGATAGATAAGGGTCTCAATTGCGGGGAGGTGAGCCTTCGGGACCATTACCGAAAGAAGGATCCCCGGCCTCCCCTTTTTCATGATGATCGGTATCAGGTAGGCGTCGTGTGCTCCCGCCCCGAGCAATTCCTCGATCAGGAAAGGGTACACCTGCGGGTTCATGTCATCGATGTTCGTCTCCACGATGACAATCTCGTCGCGGTCGTGCTCGTCGGGCAACTCCCCGATGGCGACACGCAGCAGGTTGGGAACTTCGGGGATTTCCTTTGTCCCCGCGCCGTATCCGATGTTCGCGGGAAGGAATTCCTCGTACCGGAGAATGCCGGCGGAAAGAGCCTTGAGAATGCCTGCACCGGTGGGTGTCGTCAGTTCATGAGGGATGTCCGTGAACTGAACAGGGTAGTCGCGCAGAATTTCGAGCGTTGCCGGGGCGGGCGTGGGCATCGTGCCGTGCTGCGTGGTGATGAGCCCGCCGCGACCGAGCCGCACAGGAGAGCTGTACACGCGTTCAATCCCGAACGCCTCGAGGCAGATGACGGTGCCGACGATATCGACCAGAGAATCCAGCGCGCCGACTTCGTGAAAATGCACCCTGTCGGTCGGGACGCCGTGGATTTTTGCTTCCGCTTCCCCGATAACCGTGAAAACCTTTGCGGCGGCCGTTTTAACGCGATCCTTCAATCCGCTCCCGTTGATAAGTCCAAGGATCGACTTCAGATCCCGGTGCAAATGAGGAGGATTCGAAACAACGACGTCGATATGCACGGCGTCAATGCCATTGCGCCGCAGCCTGCGACCGATGAGCTCGTACCCCTCCACGGGGAGGTTCCGGAGCTCTCTCGTGAGATCATCAATCGATAGTCCCGCGCTGACAAAGGCGCCCAGGGTCATGTCGCCGGCGATTCCGCCGATCGTGTCGAAGTAGGCAATTTTCATGAGAGATGCGGTGCCAGACGTGTGAGAAATCGTTCGGTGGCGCCGGTGTTCGCGGTCACGAACTGCGCGGCGCGCTCGCCTGCCATGGTTCGGACGGCCTCGTTGTCGAGGAGATTGTGCAATGTGCGTTCGAGCTCATCGGTATCGTTGACGATGAATCCACCGCCCCTCTCGACCAGCATCAGCGGTTCCTGCGAATTCCGGTGCCGCGGTCCGAACAGGACCGGGATTCCATACACCGCAGCTTCCAGCACGTTATGAACCCCCTGCCGGAAACTCCCGCCCACAAAAGCGATGTGCGCGGAGGCGTACAGCCGCATCAGAATTCCGATGCTGTCCACAATGATAACCCGCTCACCGCTGTATTCGTTCATTGCCGAGAACCGAATGTGGGCTGTCGAGCCGTTCAATTCCCGCTCGAGCTCTTCGAGATGGGTCTCGGTGGGCTCGTGCGGGACAACAATCGCGAGGAGTGAGGGGAGCGACTGCTGAAGCCGGAAGAGAGCGGGCAGAATAACCTGTTCGTCATCGGGCCAGCTGCTGCCGACGACGAAAAGCTGCTTTCCATTCAGGATTCCGGGTGCCAGGGCGGGATGCTTGCGCGCCTCCGCGCTCCGGATGCTCACCTGATCGTACCGCGTGTCGCCGATCGCTTCGATCCGGGGATGCTTCAGACGAAAGAAGCCAAACGCCTCGCGATCATCTTTTGAAACGGTGAGAATCTCGTCCAACGCATCGTACACGTAATGATGAAAAGACCGGATGAGCGGAATCCGGCGCTCGGACTGTCGCCGCATGGTGGCACTGGCGATCATGGAGGGGATGGCGCGGTGGTGCAACTCCCAGATGTGATTGGGCCAGACGTCGTAGCGGATCATTACCGCCACATCCGGGCGGATGATATCGAGAAACCTCCGCGCATTGCGCCGGGTGTCAAACGGAATGTAGCTGATAAGGTCGGCATGGGGGTACTTGCGCGAATGCTCGTACCCGGAGGGAGAGTAAAACGTGACGATCACCCGGACTCCCGGCCACCGCTGCTTCAGCGCCGCAATAATGGGCTTGGCCTGCTCGAACTCTCCCATCGACGACGAGTGGAACCAGACCCGTTTTCCCGCCCCGAGCACGCCCACCCGCCGGGAGAGTTCGTCGAAAAGCCCCCGTCGTCCAATGATCGCGTGTCGGACTTTGGGGTTGAAAAGTCTCAGGATCTGCAGCACCACCCAGAAGAGGGGGATGGCAAGGAAACTGTAGAGCAATTGAAAGAAGAGGCGCATACGTTCCGGTTATCAGTGGATAAGGGCCGACGCGGCGGTGATCACCCGGGCCGGTGCGATGTCCAGCATGCAGCGGAAGTGCCCCCTGGGGCATGATGCCCGGCCGATCGGAGTGCAGGGACGGCAGTTCAATCCGTGCTCTTCTATGACGATGCTCCCCCCGGCCGGGGGGAAGAACCCGAATTGCCGGACCGTTGAGCCAAAAACCGCCACGATGTTCCGCTTCCGCGCGGCTGCGATGTGCATCAATCCCGAATCATTCGTGAGAACGACACTGCAACGATCCATCGCGGCGGCCGTTTCGGGGAGCGACAGCATTCCCGCCGTATTCAGGACGGCAACGGACGGCGCCATCGACGCCACCTGGTTCGCGACGGCGGAGCAGCGATCCCGTTCGCTCGCGGACCCAAAGAGAACGATCCCCGCGTTGTGTCGTGTCCCCAGTGCCGCAGCGGATTCGGCGAAGCGTTCCGGCGGCCACATCTTGGTGAAGTGCCGTGCCGAAGGACAGAGGCCGATCAGAGTGCCGGCGCATTGTTCCTGCAACGGACGGAGAAGCGTCTCCCCCCGCGCATGTGCCTCCCCCGAAGGGAAAAGCTCGGGTCCCTCTCCGTCATCCGCCACATTCCAGGGTGCGAGCGGCTCGAAGTACCGCTCGGTGACGGGCGGGGATCCGCCGAAGAAAGCATACGCATCCTTCTTGAAATGTACCAGGAGAAACCGCGGGAAGACGCGCTTCCGGACGCGCACGACGTTGTTCAACCCCCGGCAGAGCAAATGGCTTCGCAGACTTCCATGAATATCGATGATACAATCATAGCGGGTTGCCGCAATCGCCCGGCGAAGCCGTTGCAACTCATCCAGGGTTCCTTCCCGGGGGAACTCGATCAGGTGCGAGAGATGGGGATTGCCCCGGAGGATGTCCGCGTAGTCTGCCCGGACGAGGTAGTCGATCTGAGCCTGCGGCATCTGCCGCCGCAGTCCGCGGATCAGAGGCGTGGAGAGGACGATATCGCCGACGGAACTAAAGCGGATGATTAGTGTTTTACTTAGTGTTCCCGGCATGTCAGCTTGCTGGTCATGGTATCAAAAATCCCCGGGAATTGCAACGAACGGAGCAGGAATGCAAAGCACATCCCGTCCCATGACGCTCGGCGCTCTCCGCGCCGCAGGCTACACCGTCCGGCCGGTCAAAGAGGAACTCCGCGAAAATCTGATCGACCGCCTGCAACGGAATGTTCCCCTCTTTCCCGGAATCATCGGGTACGACCAGACGGTCATCCCGGCACTCGTCAATGCCATCCTGGCGAAGCACGACATCATCCTCCTGGGTCTGCGCGGTCAGGCCAAAACGCGCATCGTCCGCCAGCTCACGACGCTGCTCGATGAGTTCATGCCGGTGGTCAAGGGGAGCGAGATCAACGATAATCCCTTCGCTCCGGTGAGCAAATTTGCTGTTGACCTGGTGAATGAACTCGGAGACGCCGCGCCGATCGAATGGTTGCACCGCAGCCGGCGCTACGGTGAGAAGCTGGCGACGCCCGACGTGACAATCGCCGACCTGATCGGAGACATCGACCCGATCAAGGCCGCCGCGCAGCGGCTCCACTATGCGCACGAGGGGGCCATCCATTTCGGCATCATCCCGCGTACAAACCGCGGCATCTTTGCAATCAACGAATTGCCCGACCTGCAGCCACGGATCCAGGTGGGTCTATTCAATATTCTCGAGGAGAAAGACATTCAGATTCGCGGATTCAACGTCCGCATTCCGATGGACATCATGCTG
>Ga0326726_10000238_pt1 | contig 53498 bp, 53 predicted proteins | sample MHFenrmetagenome_2_FD_207603 | JGI IMG/M metagenome (GOLD analysis project Ga0326726, IMG submission 207603) | Lab enriched peat soil microbial communities from Michigan Hollow, Ithaca, NY, United States - MHF15MN | ecosystem: Environmental > Terrestrial > Soil > Wetlands > Peat | place: USA... | reverse complement strand
TGCCGATGCGGTCCTTGACGCTTCCACCGGGGTTGAAGTATTCGAGCTTGGCGATGATGGTGCCCAGAGCGTTACTTTCACGGTTGAAGTTTTCGAGCTCCAGCAGCGGTGTGTTGCCGATCAGGTCAGTGAGTTTTTTCGCGATGCGTGCCATAATTACAAAGGGTTTTGTGTTTGATGCTTAACCACTCATAAGATCGTTATCGCAGGGTAGACGTGAAATCCCGACATTCCGGTATTTTTTCTACCGCAAAGAGGGTATGTCGAATCAAAAGGGGGGTATGAACATCGAGATGGCATGCTCGAAAACAGTTCGACCACATACCGAAAACAGCAGGAGGGTGTCTCAAAAGTCAGGATGAGCCAGCGTTTTGTCGTTAGAGCTTCTGGAGTACCCCCCTCCAGCGTAATTCATGATCTGTCATTTAAAACACAATCTTACAGGGCACATAAATGCATTGTTTTATGTAGGGGCGGTTCGCGAACCGCCCTTCGTCCAGCACCTCCAAGGGGAAAAAGCTTTTTCAGAAGCAAAACTGAGACAGCCTCATTCTTATGGATAACCAGAAGGACTCTGCATCAACGACAGCGGATAAAAATCCTGCCCTTTCTTTGCTTTATCAGAAGCTCGCCTGTGAATTGCCGAGCTGGAGCTCGGCGTTCCCGGGGTTCTGGCGTTCCTGATTTTTCTTTTGGGACAGCCTCTCTCTTAACATTGCCTTTCGGATGGCTTAGCAGATAAATCGGGATCTTCCTAGATATAGTACTCGATCGTGTCCACCAACCCCGTCTTTTTGGCGTAATCCATCAGCTCACTCCTGCTGCCCACCCTGAGCTTGCGAAAAATGTTCTTTCGATGGGTCATCACGGTGTTGACACTGACGCTCCTCCTGCTTGCCATCTCCTTTATGGTAAGACCGCGCGAGATCATCGTTATGATTTCTATCTCCGATGGTGTCAGAAGAAGATCCTCGACGGTCTGGCCGTCTGTGTTCAGCAAAAGGTCAAGCACTTCACGCGAATAGTGTTTTTCCGCACTGAGCGCTGATTTAACGGCATTGAGAATCTCGGCAAAGTCATCAGTTTTCATGGCGATATTCCTGATTCCCGCACGATTCAGCTCCTTGATCTTCAGTCTGCTGATCGCTCCTGTCAGGATAAGGATAGCTGTGCCCGGATATTGTTGTTTCAGCCCGGCCAGTTCATCCATGGAGGCATAATCGAATTTCGCATGATCGGTGATTATCAGCGACACATGATGCTTCTGCAGAAATGCATGAAGGGCTTTTTTGCCTGAAACGGCATACACTTTGGGGCCGTAAGCCAAAAGGATCGATTTCAGGGATTCAGTGATCAGATACTGTGAGTCCGCGATCACAATAGTGCCTTTAAGAATTTTTTTGTTCATGGTTGTCTCCTGACCCTTTTTTCATGGGTATCCGGGATTATCTATATGTGCACGATATCCTGTCATCGAAACGCAATCCTGAAAAAAAAGACCGGAAGAGTGTTCCGGTCTTTTTCTCAGCATCATCATCACCTTATCATCAAGAAAAGCACTATATCCCCGCAAGCGCTTCATCGAGCGCATCGATCAGGTCATCCGAATGCTCAAGTCCTACCGAAAGCCGGATCAGGTCGGCAGAAAGCCCGCTCTGGAGGCGTTGCTCCTCGGTCAGCTGGCTGTGCGACGTGCTGGCAGGATGCAGGATGAGGCTCTTAGCGTCACCCACGTTGGCCAGGTGCGAGAAGAGCCTGATCGAGTCGATGATCTTCACCGCCGCTTCATATCCCCCCTTGACGCCGAAGACCACCATACCGCCGAAACCGTTCTTCAGGTCCCGTGAGGCTTTAGGGTATGAGGGGTCGTCCTTCAAGCCGGGGTAGCGAACCCAGGTCACTTTCGGGTGGCGCTTGAGGTGTTCGGCCACCTTGAGCGCGTTTTCGGAGTGGCGGACTATGCGCACCGGAAGGGTCTCGACGCCCTGGATGAAGATCCATGAGTTGTCCGGCGAGATGCTGGCGCCGAGGTTCCTGAGCGGCACGGTGCGCACCCTGAGCGCGAAAGCGATCGGGGCGAGCGGTTCCGGAAGATCGAGCGCCCAGCGCAGGCCGTGGTAGTTGCTGTCAGGGTCGGTGAAGAGCGGATGGCGTCCGGCTTTCCAGTCGAACCTGCCCGCATCGGTAATGATGCCTCCGATGCCTGAACCGTGACCGCCGATCCATTTGGTCAGCGAGTTGATGACGATGTCGGCGCCCAGGTCGATGGTCCTGAGCAGGTAAGGCGTCGTGAAGGTTGCGTCGACGATGAGAGGCAAACCATGGCGATGCGCCACTTCGGCAATAGCCCTGACATCGGTGTAATCGAGCACGGGATTGCCGATGGTTTCGATAAAGATCGCCCGGGTTTTGTCGTTAATGGCCTTCTCGAAGTTTGAAGGATCTTTCGGGTCGACGAAGGTCACGTTAATTCCAAACTTCGGCAGGATGGAGTCGAACTGCGTGTAGGTGCCGCCGTAAAGGTTGTTGGCCGATACGATGTTGTCGCCTGCCTCTGCAAGGGTGATAATGGAGTAGAAGATGGCCGCGGTACCGGAGGCCAGTGCGACCGAAGCCGCACCGCCTTCAAGCTGGGTAATGCGCTGCTCGAGGATGTCGGTGGTCGGGTTCATCAAACGGGTGTAGATGTTGCCGAGTTCCTTGAGCGCGAACAGGTTGGCGGCGTGCTCGGTGTTCCTGAACAGGTACGAACTGGTACGGTAAACCGGTACGCCGCGTGACTGGGTAGCGTCGACCGGCTGGCCGGCATGAAGGGCGATGGTTTCTGGTCGATACGGATGAGGGCCTGACGGCGCACTCTCCCTGTTTTCCTTTTTGAAAATACGGTCGATCAGGTTCCGTATACCCTCTTTTTGTTCGCTTGACATATTGTGCTCCTTGTTGATTTGTAAGTTTATTTTTTTTGTTCTTCGATTTGATGGTTCATCCGGGGCGTGACTGCGACGGCAGTTCATTTCCGCCAGCATCAGCCAGATCGCATTTCTTTCCAGCCTGGCCGAACAGCTTGTAACGCTGCAGGTTGAACTGGTAATAGAGAAAACATCCGAAACAGAATCCCGACAGCGCGACTGCAGCAGCAACCGCCACGATCCCCGAAAATATCCAGCCGGCAATCGACGCCCCGGCGATGAAAGCGATCTGTGCTGCACCAAGCAGGATCAGGGCGATCGAGTTGTTGAACCTCATAAGCCCTGCATCCTCGGTTGTTGCCGTCCGGTTTTTTTCAGCAAAGAGTTTGGAGCCGACAATGAAAATCGGACTGGCTTTCCTGCCGAACACGACTGCCGGAAACAGCAGGACGAAGAGAATGGAGGTTATGATCGGCTGCTGGATGACAATCGCCGTACTTATGCTGCCGAGCAGCAACCAGCGGTTGAATTTTACGATCGGCAAAGGAATACCTGATGGGGAGGTCGATGTTGACATGGTTTTCATTTTTTTGTTGCGCATTATCGAAAAAACGTCATCGGACAGGTCAAAAAAAAGCCGGATCAATGATGTCATGATCCGGCTCCCGAAAAAACGCTCAATGAGGGTTTCATCGACTCCTGCCGAACAGCATCATCCTTTGCATCACGTCGTTACAGCCGACTTCGCCGGTGCAACAGGGGTGGATTTCTTTGATGATTCTCTGCATGTCTGACGCCCGTCGTTTTGTAATTTAATGGGTGCAATAAAGGGATACGGATCTTCTTTTCAGTGACCCGTACCATAAAAATACTATGAACATGGTATTTCGTCCGCGGCCCCTGTCCTCTCGTATTGCATGCACCGGAACTCCTTGACTCGAAGCTTGCCTGTCTATACCGGTTCAGGCTGTCTTCATCGAACCTATAATTTCCGATCAGCCTCGAATAGCCGCTTGTAATAGAAGCCGCTCGTGTAGAGTGCTGCGGCGGGGTTATGGCCGAGTACCCGGTCCTTGGTGATCAGTGTCGTTACGGGAGCATCGGAATACTTGATGAACAGCGAATCATGACCGACACACAAACCGATGATGACGTTCAGTTCTGTCTTGTGGTCGTTGAGCAGCTTCGCCTGAAGGATCGGGTTGCAGATAGCTTCATGCGTCCCCTTCCGGATTTTCAGCGAATCGTCTATACCGATGTCGCCCTTGTCTACGGAACCGATCTTGCACAGCACCGACCAGGGCTCAAATCCGTTAATCTTCAGGATCTTCGCAAAGATGCGGGCTTCTTCGGCCAGACCGATGCAGGTCGCCAGACCGATGTTTTTCACGCCCAGGCGGTTGGCAAACGCGATGATCTCTTCAACACGGGTCAGTTTCCCGTAATAGACTCCTTCAACCTCTGCTGAAGCCCTCGCGATACGGGCGACAAGACCTTCACCCCGATATTGGTCGGTAACTCCTTCAAGCTCTTCCGGCCTGAGCTCTTCAGTGAGGCAGAAATCCGGGAAGTGTCTGTCCTGGCGGTAGCAGTTGTGCGTTCCACACTCCGAACAGCTCAACTCCTGCTTCTTTTTCCTTTTTGACTCGGATGTCATCGACGCCCTCTTTTTGTTTTTCCGCAAACTGCGGGAATGCCAATGCCTTTAAAAATATCTGTTCGAACAGCGGTTCACGCGAAAGTTCGAGCACAGCCATCTCCTCAACGATCGAGACCGCCTCGGCCCTGAGCTCCCTGTCGAGCAGAAAAGCCATCGCGCCGCTGCCCGATGTATTGCCCAGAAACTCCACCCGGTCGGCAAAACTTTCAGGAAGAAGGCCGAGCGTGACCAGGCTCGATACCTGCAGGTGCATTCCGAATGAACCGGCGATGAAAACCCGGTCGACGTCATCAGGATTCAGGGCGCAGGTGCTCAGCATCATGTCGATGCCGGCACGGATTGCGGCTTTGGCCAGCTGAACCTGGCGAATGTCCTGTTGGCTCAGGCTCACATTTTCGGCAAGCCTGAATCTTGTGCGCCCGTCAACGACCTCAAGACGGTGTCGCCATTTTTTGAATACTTCAGAACCAGGTTTTGCAAGCCGCCCGTTTCTGTCGGCAATACCCTCGCGCGCCAGCTCTGCGACCGCATCGATCAGGCCGCTCCCGCACAGGCCGACCGGGACCGTACCGGAGATCACCTGGAGACCGACTTCGCCGTTTCCGAGAACGACCCTCTCGATAGCGCCTGAGGCAGCTCTCATACCTGAGGAAATATTCATCCCCTCGAAGGCAGGGCCTGCCGCTGTAGAGGTGGCTGTCAACTGCCCGTCCCGGGCCAGCACCATCTCACCATTGGTTCCGACATCGACGAAAAGGGTAAGTCCCTTCAGGCGCAGGAGGTCGGCAGCCACGACTCCCGAAATGATATCGGCGCCGACATAAGCAGACGCGACCGGCGGAAACCACACTGTTCCCTTTTCTGCGATGTGCAGTCCGAACTCGACTGCCGGAAACGAGCGATCGGTTTCCAGCTCGACGTTATAGGGATATTTCCCGATCGACGAAGGGGACACCCCCGCCGCAATGGTCAGCATGGTCGTGTTGCCGCTGAGTATAACCTCGTAAATGCTCTTTCGATCGATGCCTGCCGAAGCGGCCAGCTCCCCGGTCATACGGTCAAGCTCCTGCATCAGCTCGCCCTGAAGCAGGGTCAGGCCATCGGCTGTCGACGCGATCTTGATCCGGGATAGAACATCCTGAGCATGCAATGACTGCGGATTGAGGGCGGACGCCGTCCCGATCTCACGACCGGTGTTCAGGTCGACCAGGGAAACGACAAGCGTCGTCGTGCCCAGGTCGATAGCCGCACCGTAGCGGGTTGCCGTAGTGTCGCCGATTTCGGTTTCCAGCAACCGATCGCCTGCAGTAACACAGGTCAGGTTGCGGGACAGATCAAACTCTTTTTCTATCCATGGATTCAGGGCGACGTTCCGGCATTTCCCGTCGGTGATGATAGAAAGCGCCGAGTTCGCTGTCCCCGGCACGTCAACAACTACATCTCCATGAATGAAGGCCCGACATCCCAGCATGAAGCCGGCAGCCTCATCTGCCGCCGTCAGGAAATGAGATCCCTGTTCATATCGAATGGCCGCTTGATCGTCGCTATGCACGATAACCCTGCATTTACCGCAGGTGCCTTCCCTGTTGCATGGCGATTCTATCGATATTCCGGCCCATCGCGCCGCATCGAGTATCGAAGTTCCTGCCGGGACCTGCAACCGTCCGTCATGACCGGAAAAATAGACTGAGGGCATCTCGCTCAACCTCCCTGCACGGCGTCTGTCATTGCGCGAATGTTGGCGACCGTTGTCGATGTGCTCAGTCCGCATGCCGGAGAGATGATATCGATACCTTCGTCGACAAGCTTTTTGGTCTGTGAAGCAATCTTGGCCGGCGTACTCCATTCCAGGGCATAGGTGCTCAGGTTCCCCATGGTTGTTATGTCCGGATACTCCTCTTTCAGCTTTGCGAGGTTGACCATGGCGTCAGTGCTGACAGCATTCGCCCTGAGCTCAGGGATGAGGTGCCTGACCCGATCGATATTGCCGCAGATATGGACAATCACCGGCGTACCAAGGCCATGGACTGCTTCAGACAGGACATTGAGGTATCGCAAGGCATACTCCTGGAACATCGCCGGTCCCAGGATTTCGCCGGTCGCCGAGGGGTCTCCGATAGCGATCACCGTCGCGCCTGCCCGGACAGACTCTTCGGCAAACCGGATCAGCAGGGCTGTCACATATTCCAGGACTCGGTGTGCTCCTGCCGGGTTTTTCCGGAGCTGTTTATAGAACGTCATGGGATCGACAATCGAAGCTGCGGTGCTGACCGGTCCGGTCATGCTGACGATCACCGGCAGATGCGCATGTTTTTCCGCCAGCCTGCCCGTCGCCGAGGTCACGGTGCGGATTCGTCCGCCCTCCATCATCTCGTCGATGTCACGATAGACGACCTTTTCAACGCCGGCAAACGCCTCCCTAGTGATTTTCGGCTCGCAGGCCAGTGTGCCTTTGTTGATAGTGCTGCCCAGCAACTCGGCTTCAACCGTCATGCAGAACGGCACGCCCAGATTTTCAAATCCGGTCTGTTTCTGGATGGCGCCGGCAAGCGAAGCCATCAATTCGGGGCTGTCATGTGCGGCCGGCAACATATACCCGCTGCTGTTCATGACCTCGACGATCGATGCGTTCATCATGCCTCCCATGCAGATCACCGGAGGCCGATCGGTTCGCTTTTTGTTCAGGGCGTCAAGCAGACGCGTTTTCGGGCTTATTTCAATCATTTTATGGAGTTTTTCCCTGCCGTCCGCCCGAATCCGGCATGAACCGGATAACCGATTTCACGAACGGCGTCAAGCATGGCATCGATATTTCCGAAGGGGGTCTCGGTCGGCAGGCTGCATCCGGAAGCGACGACAAAACCTCCTGGGTTGTCGCCGGCGGCGGCGACGCATTGATAAACGGCCTCCCGGATACTTTCAGGCGTTCCCTGGAGCATGATCGCAGATGGGTGGACGTTTCCCATGAGCCTCACGCGATCCCCTATGCGACGCCTGGCATCGAGCAGGTCGGCGTCGTTATCGATCGAAAGGCAATCGGCGCCGGTATCGGCCATCCTGTTCCAGATCGGGCTTGTCTTGCCGCAGATATGCAAGGTGGCCGGACGGCCTTTCGAATGGATAAAGTCGACGAGCCTCTTCAGGTAGGGATAGCTGAACTCTTCGAACTGTTTCGGGCTGATGACCGTCGACGATGACATGGCATCAGTAAGGCTCGGCGTCCCGCCTGCAGCGAAAACGGCCTCGGCGTAGGCAAGCGCTGATTCCAGTGACAGTTTGCAGAGCGCATGCACGGCCGCAGGATCCTTCAAAACCAGTCGCGACAGCGTCACGGCCCCGATCAGGAATGAGGCGTTCGTAAAGGGTCCCGTAAGCGCAGCCGTAACCGGGACTTCGTCGCCGACCTCCTGTACGACCCGTTTGACCGCCTCGATATGTTCAGGAAGGACGCCGTCCCGGTAAGGATCTGCAGGCCGCAGGCCGGAAATCTCCGAGACACTCCGGATGGCCGGTTCATCGAGGAAGGCAGTTTCATCTTCAGGGACCCTTATCCGCGCCCCCATGCCTTCGGCAAGGGTATACAGATCGGTAAAAACACGGATGTTGTCGTAACCGAAGCGGCGATATGATGCTATATGCGCATCGGCAAGGGTACGGTCGTCGTTACGGAGTGAGCCGACCGTAACGCCGAGCACCCTGGCGGCAGTGTTCCCGACAATCGGCACGCACGGCAACCGGTCGACTGGCAACCCTTTCCCATAAGCATCGAGACGCTGCAAAGGGGACAGGCTATCTTTGCGATGGTGTTTTCCCTTGTCAGGCATGAGCTGTTTCCTGGAAAAGCGTGTGCAGGAGCTTTACTGCGGCAGGCGCGGTAGAAGCGTAACCGTCGGCCCCGATCCGGTCCGCGAAGGCCTGTGAAACCGGTCCCCCGCCTACGATGACCTTGACTTTGTGACGAAGTCCCGACTGTCGGAGCAACCCGACGACGGAGGCCATTCCATCCATGGTCGTCGTCATCAGCGTCGACAATGCGACGACATCGGCATTTTCTTCGATTGCAGAGTCCACGAATTTCTGTGGAGGTATGTCGCGACCCAGATCGACAACGTCAAATCCTGCCGCATCGAGCAGCGTCTTGACGAGATTTTTGCCTATGTCGTGAGTGTCCCCCTCGACGACACCGATGACCACTTTCCTGCGGACTTTTTGCCGGGAACGGTCGATATGCGGATTGAGGATGTCCAGACCGGCATACATCGCATCGGAGCAAAGAAGAATTTCGGGGATGAAGTACTCCTCATCCTCAAACAGCTGGCCGGCCCGGTTCATCCCGTCGACAAGACCGTTCTCTATGGCCCGGTAAGCGTCGATATTTTCTTCAATAACCTTATATGCGGCCGCTTCGGCAGTATCCTCATCCATATTCAGCACTGCGTCCGAAAGTAATCTGAATAACGTTTGTTCTGAAGTTTCGCTCATGGCATTCAACATTCGGATTTATAAATCACAGCCCTTTTCCGGACAGTTTTCGGTTTGCGGTTGCTTTCCATGCGCACGCACAAAGCTTGATCGAAGATTCAGCGCACCCAGAAGAGCACCCTTCTTTTAACAAAATCGAGCAGGGCCATTGCGGTGAACGTCACGATACCGGTATAAAGTATGCCGGCGACCATTCGCGGATAGTCTGCATAATCAGCATAGTACTGGACAAATTTTCCCAGACCGTCATTGGCACCGAACAGCTCCGCCACGGTCAGCAGAATGAACGACAGGGCAAGTCCGACGGCCATTCCTGAAAAGATGTTGGGTAATGTTGCAGGAAAAACGACCCGTCGCATATACTCGAATCTGCCGAAGCCGAGAATGCCGGCATTGTCGCGGTATCTTTGCGGAACGGCCCCCGCCCCGGCTGCCGTATTGACAAACACCGGCCAGAAAGCTCCGATAAACACGACCAGGATTGCCGAGACCCTGAACGTCGGCATCAATGCTATGGCGTAGGGGATGTAGACTGTAGGAGGAATCGGGGCGACCACTTTGGCAAACGGACCGAATGCCCTGTGCAACCACCCTACCGTACCGACGATAATGCCCCATCCAGCACCAAGCACCACTGCAAGCAGGTAACCGGGAATCAGGATAAGGAAGGAGGACCACGTCCCTCTCAGGAGTTCCGGCAAAGAATCAATCAGGGCGTGGAACGTTACTGCCGGAGAAGGGTAGAGTCTGGGGTTGTTCAGCGGGATCAGGCTGGTCGTCACCTGCCATAACAATCCGATGGCGATAATGAAAAGCACACCTTCGAAACCTTGTAAACCTTTCCGGTTATCGACAGATCTTGCCGGCTGTTTTTTCATATCAACGCTCCTTCCCCGAAAACCACCGAACCGGCATCAAGCTGCCGCTCGATATCATCATGGTAGAGGGCAGCAATTTGCTCCTCTGTTTCGCGGAACTCTTTCGAATGAAAAAACTGGTGCCGATTATGCTTCCCTGTAAACGGCACCCTGATCTCTGCAATAATACGCCCGGGATTTGTGCCCATGACGATCACCCTGTCACCCATAAAAAGGGCCTCCTCGACGTCATGCGTGACAAATACTACAGTCCTGCGAGCGGCGTTGCTATGGCAAAGCTGGATCAGCAAATCCTGAAGGCGGACCCTGTTGACAGGATCCAGTGCGCCAAAAGGCTCGTCCATCAGAAACACCGGTGATCCTAAAGCGAGAGATCTGGCGATCGCCGCCCTCTGCCGCATGCCGCCTGAAACCTCATATGGATGCCTGGATCCAACTCCAGGCAGACCGACTAGCTCGAGGTACTCTTCGGCGATCCTGACTCTTTCCGATCCGGGAAGTCCCTTTTGAGACTTGTTGATGGCTATCGAGAGATTATCCTGAAGATTCAGCCATGGAAAAAGGGAATAGTCCTGAAACACTACTCCCCTCTTGATATCCGGGCCGGTTATCAAATTCCCGTCGTGAAAAATTTGTCCCGCCGTAGGCTTTTCCAGTCCTGCCAACAACCGAAGGAAACTGGTTTTTCCGCATCCGCTGGGCCCCAGCACTGCGATAAATTCACCATTGGCAATTTTCAGGTCGATATCATCAAGAACATTGACTGAACCGTACGCAAACGATACGTGTTCGACGGAAAGCGAGACGAGGGGTTGATGGCCGCTGTGGCCGGACTGACGGGTCGCGGCCACTTCAGCACTCGCCTTCGAATGGCTCTTAATCCCTGGCATTGAACTGCAGTTTTAATTTTGCCCAATAGGGATCTTTCGGATTTTCAGCGATCAGGCTTTCGAGAGCCGACTTGTATATGCTGGTCACGATAAATGGCTTGATGCTGCCTTTCGACTCGACAAACTCGCTCTGCTGCATGGTTTTCCAGAACGTTTCGACACCTTTCACATTCGGGTCTGAACTCTGGTCGAGGTGGCCGCTGTAATAGGCTTTTTCGATCAGTGCCGGCTCGATTTTCAGGTACTTCTGAATGATTGCGATCGTTTCGGCCCGGTTTGCCGGGGTCTGGGTAAACTTCTCAGCCCTGAGGATCGCCCTGACGAAACGAGGCCAAACATTGGCTTCCGATTTCAGCTCTTCGGCATTGACCGTCAGCCTGCAGCATGGATGACCGGGAGCGAGATCATGTGAACGTGCGACAATTTTCAGCCCCTGCTCCTCGGCGCGAACATCGTGTGGGCCCCATATCACGCCCGCATCGACCTGTCCAGACTTCACTGCTTCAAGGACTGCCGGAGGATTTTTCAACTCGAAGATCTGGAGATCTTTTTTCCAGTTGATGCCGGCCCTGCGAAGGGCTCCCCGAAGGACAGCATCTCCAGAGGCGAGCCGGACCGTGGCGACCTTTTTACCCCTGAGATCCTTGACGGTTCTGATGGTCCTGGCCTTTTCAGGAGTTGTAACAATCGCGGCATCTTCACCCATGATTCCGCCGATGATCCGGATATCAGCTCCCTTGTCAGCATGAACCAGCGGTGCTGTCGTGCCGAAAGCACCGATATCGAGTTTCCTGGCACGAAGGGCGCTCAGGCCGTCGGCCGAATTGGCGAACTGGATCAACTCGACATCGAGCCCTTCCTGATCGAAAAACCCCTTGTCTTTGGCGACGAAAAATTTCGCATGCCCCGTTACAGGCAGATATCCCACCTTGACCGGCACGTCGGGTGATAGTTTAGGATATGTTTCAGCCGACGCCGGCGAATGAATGAGTAGTGCAGAAAAAACAACGAGAGAGAGCACTCTCGCCGCCTTTTGCCGCAACAAACGAGAATAAATTGCGCGATTCATAACAATACTATTAAGTTATTTAATCAAAAAATAATCCAGGTCAAAAAAGGACGCGATGCGCCTCAATAAAAAATATATAAGCAAAAAATCACCATCGGAGCGCCGGGGATAACATACATCCAACAACAGCTACCGAGCCAATAAAAAAACATCTTTACATCACCACATACACCACACGCCAAAAACACCACCAACATATTTCGACTCAAATATCATGGAATAACAGATATAATGAAATCCCGTATTTAAGGTATTTTTCATACCGCGATTAAGCTACAGCACATCAAAATAAACATTGCAGAAAAACGAATTCACAAAACAACTCCCTCTTTAAAAACACAAAATAAACATCCGGGCAACCAAAGGAAAAGAGCACCACACTACCCTTCCCTTGTCATTGCCCGGACTAACGGAGTTACAACACAACAGATGAAACAGATGATCAGAATGTAATGGTCGCCCAGAGTTCGGAACGCAGGCGATCCTTGTCGTTTGCCGGAGTGACATCATCCCTGGTCGTCAGATAGCGCAACGTCGGCTGAATGGTCAGCTTGCTCGCTGCAGAATCATAAACCTTGAACTGGTACTGTGCCCAGACGAAGTTATTGGTATACTTCTGGGTCGTGCTCGTGGATTTGTCGGTCGTCACGTTATGATCGTACCAGGCCAGGAACGGACCGTACTCAGCCTTGACTCTCAGGAGGTACGCGGTGTAATCGACGTTCGCATTGGCATTGGCTCCATAAATCGTGCTCGATGGCGTCGTACCTTTTGAGATGTTATAGAATCCACTGGCGCCCAGCTTGAGATCGCCGACATTCCCGCTAACATTTGCACCGAAAGTGACAGGCCTGATCCCCTGGTGCCATGGCTTTCCATAGGAGGAGCTCGTTGAGGAGAAGGTTTCCTGGGTGATCGAGTCGAATTTGGTAAGCGCGGTCAGCACCAGAGGCTCGATGGTCACGCCGCTGACCGTAGTTTTGTAGCTTATGATCGCTGCATAGCCGTCGTTCAGCAGGCCGTCGCCAGTACCTTTGGTATTGTTGCCTGAGATATTGTCGAATACACCGAGCACCAGGTTCAGGTCGCCGGAACCGATCTTCGTGCCGTAATTCGCACCGAAAAGCCTGTCGTTCTGGAACGTCGTCGTCGGAATGTCAAGCGGGTTTTTAGGATAAAGCGTCAGGTCAAATACCGGGTTGTTTGTGGAGTTGAGCGGAAGACGACCGACGAGGTAGTGGCTGTCGCCGTAGAAGCGGCCGAAATAGGCCTGTGAAACACCGAGCGTATAGGTTTCCGTGTTTCCGTAACCGACCGTCTGCCATCCGCCGCCACCGCCGAATCCGGCTGGAGCCTCATTCAGGAGCTGCGCCTTGAACAGGTAGCCGTTACCAAGATCTGCCGAAGCGTTGAGGCGAACGCGGTACTGCCAGTACAAGTCATCGCTCTTCTGATGAGCGTTGTCATAGGAGGTATCCCTGACCCTCACCGAGGCGTCACCTCCGATATTCAGGGCGGCAGAGGCCGGTGCCGCATATGATAAGGCCGCAAAGAATGCAGCAAATGCTATTAATTTCTTCATGATACTTAATCTCCGGAATGGTTATTTTTTTTCAACAATTTTCAGAAATTGCTATTAACTGTAAAGGCCAGGAAATCAACAATTAACCCCGGCCATAATCTATTCCCGATCCCTTTTGAGGAAAAACTATTTCAACAAAGAAGGAATATCGAAAAAGGCCTGAGTGCTTTGACAACAACATATTGACAAACAGGCAAACCGTTCATTAAACAATGTGATGGGTTGATTCATGGAATGAGGCATTTTGTTGACGAATTGACAATAGAACAAATAAACAATGACCAATAAAAAGAATTAAAATCCCTGTATCCAAGCAAATACCCCATAAATACCATATAAATACCATAATGAAGGGATAAGGAAATATTATTGACTGTATCAAAGCATGCACAGATCCTGTGGAAAAGCTATAATAATCCACACGCAAAAAGCTTGAATCGTAAGGTTTCGATATAAATGGGATGTAATTGAGCATCAATAATCAGGAATGATTACCGGCAAAGCATCCACGAAATTTGCAAATGACGGTACGGATCATCCGGATGGATTTTCATCAATCAATCCACGTCAGAAACCCCTGGGCTTGATTTGACGAAATAACAGTGATGTTATTGTCGGCAGCCGGTTCAGGATTTCCACTCCCGACGAATGCGCTCCCATCCGGCATCGCGCTGCACCGTTACAGACTCGATCTCCTCTTCACTGAAGTGACGGAAACGGCCCTGTTTGAGCAGGTATTCCCGGATGGAGGAAAACGATCCGGGGTCATGGTTGAGAATGAAGCGGCTATCGACGTATTCGGCCAGATACAGGAGGCCGCAATCGACGGCATCTTTAGCAACGGCAATGGTTTCGGAGGTCTCATGCCCCCAACCGGTGGGACACGGCGCAAACACGTGGATATAGGACGTTCCTTCGACCCGGCTCGCATGTTCGACCTTCCGGATAAAATCCATGGGGTAACCCACACTGGCCGTAGCGGCATAATCGATGCCGTGTGCAGCTACGATTTCGAACATCGGCTTCTTCCCTGTGGCGGCACCCCGCAGACGCAGCCCGACGGGTGATGTCGTTGTCCGGGCTCCGAAGGGAGTGAGGCTGCTCTTCTGAACCCCCGTGTTCATGTACGCCTCGTTGTCGTAGCAGATATAGATTATTTTGTCATGCCGGTCGATGGCGCCTGATAGTGCCTGGAACCCTATGTCTGCAGTTCCGCCATCACCTGCGAACCCGACGGCATGGACGTTTTCAAAACCCAGTGCGCGGGCGCCGGCAGCGATGCCGGAGAGCATGGAGGCTGTTCCCGGAAAAGTGGATATGATCGCGTTGCAGGCAAATCCCATCTGTGGAAAAATAAAACCGACAGCAGACATGCACCCTGCCGGCACGACCGCATAAGAGCGCTCTCCCAGGACCTTCAGGGCCAGTCGGACAGCGAGGCTTCCCCCGCATCCCGGGCAGGCTTTATGTCCATAAAAAAACTCACGTTCGTCCAGCTCGCGAATGGAGATCCTCTTTTTCGAACTGTTTACCATGGCATTATTTTATGACCTCTTTAAACAAAAGTCACCGTTTCGCCTTCATCCGAGGCCTGCAGACGGGCGAACAGCGCCTCGATATCCGTGACGGAAATATCTTTCCCACCCAGACCTCCGATGAAATTCAGCAGGCGAGGCGCTTTGGCGCCTGTTCTGGTCAGTGCCGAATTCACATTCGTAAAAACGGTTCCTTCATAACCGAACGAAATGTCCTTTTCGAGGACTCCAACCGATTTCACTCCCGCAAGCGCTGCCCTGATCTCATGCTCCGGAAACGGCCGCATGTATCGAATCCGCAACAGTCCGACCCGCTCTCCCATCGCCCTCAATCGCTCCACGACCGGCCTGACGGTACCAGCGACACTCCCGAGGGTGACGATGACATATTCGGCATCCTCACACAGGAACGCATCAACCAGCCCGGGGTAGTTCCGTCCGAACAGCTGCCCGAAGCGCTCCTCGGTCTCGCGGATCACCCTTTCAGCAGACAACATGGCCAGGTGCTGCAACTGCTTGAAAGCCTGGTTATGCTGCGGACCAGCCGTAAAACCAAGGCTCATGGGACGGTCCGGGTCCATTTTGTTGGTCGTCTGGAACGGGGGCAGAAAGTCATCCACGTCGACCTGATCCGGCACATTCACGAGTTCATAGGTATGGGTGAGAACGAATCCGTCAAGATTGACCATGACGGGAGTAAGCACGTCGGGATGCTCTGCGACGGCATATGCCTGGATGACCAGGTCGAGCGACTCCTGGGCGTCCTCAGCATAAACCTGTATCCAGCCGCTGTCGAGCAGGGAGAGCGAATCGCGCTGGTCACCGTAGATATTCCATGGCAAGGCAACCGAACGGTTGGCATTCATCATGACCACTGGAAAACGACCGCCGCTCGCATAGTGCATGCACTCGACCATGTACAGCAACCCCTGTGACGAAGAGGCCGTGAACGTCCTGGCCCCCACAGCGCTGCCGCCGATGCAGGCGGAAAGGGCCGAATGCTCCGACTCGACGTGCAGGTACTCTGCCGAAAGAGTCCCGTCTGCGACCATCTCGGCAAGACGCTCGATCACCGTGGTCTGCGGAGTGATAGGATATGCGGCGATCACATGAGGCCGAACGAGGCGGACGCCGGCCGCAATGGCCTCATTTCCCGAAATGAATGTTTTACTCCCGCTGCTCATAACCCCTCTTTCTCCATACGGATGACATCGAAACGGCACTCCCTGGCACAAATGCCGCACCCTTTACAGTAGTCGTAGTCGATCTCGAGGCGACCGTCCCCGGTTTTCCGGATAACCCCGTCAGGGCAGAGCAGCCAGCAGATCAGGCAGTTCGTGCACCGTTCCGAATCGATCGCCGGACGCTCACTGCGCCATGCCGCATTGATCTCAACGAGATGACCAGATGGGAAAGCCGTGCCGACCAGATAATCTTCCAGTCTTGTCGGTGGTTTGAATGATGCGTTCCTGACCGGGTGGTTCATGTTGCCTGTCCCCTCACTGCGGCATATGCCGCCTCGGCAAGCGCGACATTTTTTTCGGCAGATGCCCCTTTCATCTCCCGTCGGACAGCGTCAATCAGGGATTGGATTTTGAGGACATCGGAAGAAGCGGCCAGCGCTCCCAGCATGGCGGTGTTTGTGATCGGACGCCCCAGGTATCGCATTGCCAGCGATGTTGCGTCAATGAGAATTGTCCGGATATCGTCAGGCGGGTTGATCGGCAAAGTTGCGTGCGAAGTATTGACGAGGAACAGGCCTCCTGTTCGCAAGCCCTGCAGGACTGAGGAATCAAGCAACGTATCGTCGAGCACAGCCACGACATCGCAGCCGGTGACCAGGCTGCGGTCTGCGACCTTGTGGTCGTCGATGCGTGTAAATCCAAGCACCGGCGCACCCCTGCGCTCCGGCCCGAAGGATGGAAACGCCAGTGCGTAACGGTTCTCGAACAGAACAACCGCCACCCCAAGGAGACGCGCCGCCGTAAAGGCCCCCTGACCTCCACGGCCATGCCAGCGAACCTCAATCATTGCTGAAACCGCCCACTTTGGAACGTAAACGCATCAATCGCTCACCTGCCGCATCCAGGGTCCGGGCACGCTTTGCGAAGTGAAACCTGATCCAGTTGTAAACCGGCTCGCGAAAGAAGCTCGATCCCGGCACAGCCGCAACACCAACTTCGCGAGTCAGCCATTCACAAAACGCCACGTCGTCGGCGACGCCGAATTCGCTGACATCAACCATAACATAATAAGCTCCCTCAGGTCGGGTATAAGAGAGCCCGGCCTTGTCGAGCCAGCCAAGGAACAGATCCCGTTTTTCGGTGTAGCCTGCCAGAAGCTGACGATAATATTCATCCGGAAACTCCAGCGCAGTTACGGCGGCTTCCTGGAGGGGGGCTGCCGCTCCGACTGTCAGGAAGTCGTGCACCTTGCGGATCACGTCCACAACGGCGGGAGAAGCGACGACCGTGCCGAGCCGCCACCCGGTGATCGAATATGTTTTTGAAAGCGATCCGCAGGTGATCGTGCGATCAAACATCCCCGGCAATCCGGCTATGCTGATATGTTTGCGGGGCGCATACACAATGTGCTCATAGACCTCGTCGGTAACCACGAACGTATCGAACTCGATCGCCAGCGAGGCTATGAATTGCAGCTCTTCGAGCGAGAAAACCTTTCCTGTCGGATTGCCGGGGTTACAGAGAACCAGGGCTTTCGGGCGATGTTGCTCAAAAGCCAGACGGAGTTGACCGGGATCAAAATTGAACTCCGGGGGCCGCAGAGGGACATAGACCGGAATTGCCCCGGCAAGGACCGTGTCTGCAGTATAATTTTCATAGAAAGGAGAAAAAATAACGACGCGGTCCCCGGGATTGCAGGCTGTCATCATCGACGCCATCATGGCTTCGGTACTGCCGCAGGTCACCACCACGTTCGTTTCCGGGTCGATGTCGAGTCCCATGAATCGCGACTGTTTCCGGGCAAACGCCTGACGGAAATTCCGGGCTCCCCATGTCACCGCATACTGGTGAGGGCCCTGCCTGGCTGAACGTTCTGCTGCAACGAGCAGCGCCTCAGGCGGATCGAAATCGGGAAATCCCTGTGACAGATTGATAGCGTCACAGCTGTTTGCCACCCTGGTCATCCTGCGAATGATCGATTCCGTGAAATGGCTCGTCCGCTCACTTGTTACCGGCAATGCGTAATCCTTGTTCGTTATCGTTTTTTTTCACGTTCCAGCACAGTCAGCAACGTCCGGCCGCTTTCCCTGCAATCGCCGGGTCGGCTTCAGCTATATTTGAATACACACCTTCCATTGAATCACTCCCGTCAATTTCCCTGTTCAGCCGCAAGCTCCCTGCTTCTCATTCGTTTCGCAGATCCACGACCCGCTTTGCCTTATGGGTTGCACGGGGCAATGTCCCATTTTCCAGTACGCGCACCTGTTTCGGACGAATCCCTGACCGTTGCTTGATCTTTTCAACCACCTCGGCAGAGAGCCTCTCCGCATGGATTTCGTGACCGTCGGCGGTTTCCACTTCCACGTCGAAGCGGATCAGCCTGTTTTCGGTATAAACGGTGATACGATACTCTCCGGTCAGACCCGGCAAGCCCCTGACGACATACTCGATATCGCTCGGGAAGAGGTTGACCCCCGAAACGATAATCATGTCGTCGATACGCCCCTGTACCGAAAAACGGGCATGAGTCCGCCCGCATGGACACGGCTCCGGGAATCGGGTGACAATGTCACCTGTACGGAAGCGGATCAACGGCCGGGCCTGTTTCTGGAGGGTCGTCAGGACCATCTCACCAGGCTCCCCGTCAGCGACAGGTTCCTGCGTATCGGGATCGAGCACTTCGATCAGGATGTGATCCTCTGCAAGATGCAGCCCGTCTTTCCCGGGGCACATTCCTGCGCATGCGCCGAATATGTCTGAAAGTCCATAGAAATCAAACAGTTCAGCCCCCCAAAGGTTTTCGATAGCCACGCGTGTAGCGGGAATCGAACCTCCGGGCTCGCCTGCGACGATGATCTTGCGGATATGCAGATCACGTTTAGGATCGATGCCTTGCTGCAGGGCGCTTTCACCGAGATGCCATGCGTAGGATGGGGTTGTCCAGGTGATGGTAGGCTTGAACTCCTTCATTATATAGAGCAACCGGTCGGAAGGAACCGTACCGGCCCAGATGCACAGCGCGCCAAGATTCTGGGCTCCGATGACATCCGGCCCGCCGACAAACAGGCTGAAGTTGAGCGCATGCAGATAACGATCCTTCGGCCTCATGCCTGCCGCCCAGAAAAGACGAGACTCTACATCCTGGAAATCATCAAAATCCTTTCTGGTGAACGGACTCAGGGTCGGCACACCGGTCGATCCGCTCGATGCAGATACGAATACGATCTCCTCCTCCGGAACGGCCACCATGTCCCCAAGGTCAGGCCGGGCCAATTGCCGGTCACGCTGGATCTTTTTGTCGGTGAACGGAAACTTTGCCAGATCTTCAAGATGCCTGAGATCGGAAGGCCTGACTCCCGCTTCGTCGAATGCCTGCCTGTAATAGGGCGAACGCCGATAGGCAAAGTCCAGGTGCTCCTGAAGCAATTCCAGTTGCAACTGCTCCAGCCTCAATCGCGGAAGGGTTTCAATTTCCTCTTCCCAGTATTGCCGTTCACCCATGGGTTATTATCGTATCGTTAAATCAAGCAGGCTGCCGGGACCTCGCGCCGCCACCCGGTTTCATGGACTAAATGAACTATTGCCGGTTGTGCCGTCGAGTATTGTCTGCTAACAATGCGGTATATCGGCATATCATGTTTTTCCGGCTACAATATCCGACAGCGTCGGCTGCCTATCAATACCACATATACGGTATTTTATTTACCGCATTGATGTTAGCTGCCGGGAACAACCTGCCGTGCGGGCAAGGGAATTCATTCGTTCCCCTACATTCTACCCGGCCAGTTGAGGAAAGCGCCTGTCCTTGTTATAAAAATATTCGTTGATCTCACGGTAGAGCTCTTTCAGTCGAACGGGTTCAATATCACAGATACCCTCATACGCTTCAGTAAAATGCACCTGATGATGATTGAGCCTGTATGGCTCGATTTTACCCTCTGCGATCAGCTCTTCATACAGCGTAGATCCGGGCAGCGGACTGTAGATGCTCCAGGTCCAACGGTCGAGGTCAAGGGATTTGGCAAGCTCGAAGGTCTGGATGACGTCGGTTTCGTCTTCGCCGGGAATGCCTATCATAAAGAAGCCGAACACCTTGACGTGTTTCCTCGCCAGCCGGACTTTCTCCCTGATTTTATCGACGGTAATCCCTTTTTTCAGGCGCAGCAGGCTTTTCGGCGATCCCGTTTCGATACCGAGATCAAGCTGGGTCAGCCCCGCCTGCTTCATCAGGACGAGTTCGTCCTCGTCGATCAGGTCGACCCTTGTAAGCGCCTGCCATGAGATGTCGACGTTGTTATCGATCATCAGCCGGCAGAACTCTCTTGTCCATTTCCTGTTGAGGTTGAAAATGCTGTCCTTGAACCAGACTCCTTCAAGATTGTGACGATGCTTGAGCACAAGTATCTCATCCACGACACGCTGCGGAGATTTGATACGCCATTTACGACCCATTGTCTGATGCACTGCGCAGAACGTGCACTGATAGGGGCATCCCCGGGATACGATCATCGAGATGCCGCGAATGCTTCGCAGGTAACGATTATGTTCGATATAGCGCTCTATGGGAAATGCCTCATAATCCGGCATCGGCAAGGTGTCGAGATCAGCAATCAGGTTTGATTTTTCATTGATGACCAGCTTCCCCTCCCTGAAGAAGCAGACCCCGGCCAAATCATCGGGAGCGTGACCGTGCTCCAGGGCATCGGCAAGTGCGGCAAAGGACTCCTCTCCCTCTCCACGGATCACATAATCAACGTTAGGATCGGCAAGCACCTCGCCGGGAGCGAGTGTCGGATGAACGCCACCCAGAATGGTTAACGCATCCGGAGCAACATTTTTCGAAATTGCGGCAGCCTGCAATGCTTCGGGAATGGTCGGAGTCATAGCCGTTATCCCGACGATATCGGGCTTTATCGCCGCAATCCGGACGGCCAGTTCACGACTGTCCATGAGCAACCCCTGCATGTCGACCAGTTCAACTTCATGCCCACGCTCCCTGAGATAGGACGAGAGAAATGCCAGGCCGATCGGCGGTTCGAAAGGAGCTACGTAGAGGTTTCCCCCTTTGATCCAGTCGATATAGTCTTCAAAACGGTTGCGAAAGTCGTTTCCATCGTAAAACGCCGGATTGATCAGCAAGATTTTCATAGTTACAATGTCTCGATGTTGGTTGACAATACTTTGACGTGCTTGCTTCCTGCCGGGCAGGACAACATGCACTCGCTGCAGGCGGAATAGCCGTATTGGCCGTTATGCGGCCGGACCACGTCGTTGCATCTCTTCCAGTCGATGCCGTCCGGAGACAACGCTGCTCCCGGACAGACGCTGAAACAGGCTTTACAATGTGGGGGGCAGAGCTTATCCGCCTCTTCATGCGTAAGTTTGGGATCAGAAGCGAGATCCGCATCGGTGACTACCGCAGCCAACCTTTGCCGGGGACCGAAACGGGGCGTAAGCAGCAGACGGCTTTTGCCGAATACTCCCAATCCCGCCTCTACTGCTGCATGCCTCGTGGAAATACCGAACAGCTTCGGGTAGATCTCCATGTAATCAGGGCTTTTCCTCAGATCAGGATCGAGATTTCCGATTCTGTGAGGCACCACCACTGCGCGATGTCCGTGATCATCCAGAAGCCTGCCGATATCATAGGCGATCTGGTTATGATGGATATTGAGTGTTATATGGTGAAGCGCCGACAAGAGCAGGTTAGGCCTGACGGTGTCGGCAAGAACTCTTACGCCGACCACAATGACGGACCTTGCCTGCGGAAGCAACTGTCCGGGCCGCCTGTCGGCAGGGTACTCCCCGAACCTGTCGGCCGATGCTATGCCGATGAGATCAGCTCCCTTTTCGACTGCAAATCTTTTAATTTCGGATGAGTCCAATGCCTTTAAACTCATAGGTGTGAATCCGTGTTTTTTATTTTGTTTTCAGGCCCCTGCCGGCGGTTGATTATTGAGTGAAGCCCTGAGGTCGTGACCATGGTGACTGCTATGGCCTTAAGCTCTCTTTCATCCTTCCGGCTTAACCGAGAAACAGCATCCCTAACCAGCACAAGCCGGAAATCGCGCTCGCTCGCCTGATAAACGGTCGCCCTCGGGCAGTTCGGGAAATTGCACCCGGCAAAAACCAGAGTGTTTACCTGCAGCACATTCAGGAACCCTTCGAGGTGCGTTCGATAAAAAGCACCCCAGCGGGGCTTGTACATCACATATTCTTGCCCGGAGATTTGCTGGAACCTGCCTGAGAGGAGGATGGCCGGATTCAATCCATTGTACTCCTCAGGCGTGAGTTCATCAACGATCTCCGCGCCATCCGAACCCGGCAAAACTATCCGGCGGCCATCTTCAATGCTCTTTCTCCTGCACAGGTCGACATTCGATCCGTCAGGAAGATAGAGCCTGACGACATGGATTATCGGCAGGTTCCGGGTACGATAGAGCCTCATCAGACCGGCAAGGTTGTCAACGATCTCCCCCGTTCCTTCAATTCGTGCCGAAGACTCCGGCAGCGTGAAATCATTCTGCATATCGATGCTGATGAGTGCCGAACGCTCGAAGTCAGGCCCCGTATACAAGTCGATGCCATTCATTGCCAACCGCCGTTTCCATAAAGCCTTCGCGCCAGTTCAACCCCCTTTGCAAGCGCCTTGAGCTTTCGCAGGGCGATTTCCCGATCCATCGGGGCAAGACCGCAATTGGTACAGGGATAGAGACGATGCGCCGGCACATGCCACAAGGCGATTCCGATGGTTTCAGCAATCTGTTCAGGAGTTTCCACAACATCACTGGCGACATCGATCACGCCGACCATGATATCTTTCTCCCTGAGCAGCCCCATCAGACGCGGAGGCACATGCGAGTTGCGGCATTCAAGGCTGACCTGATCTATACTGCTTTGCGCTATTGCCGGAAAAATCTGCTCATACTGCCTCCACTCCTCTCCGAGGCTCTTTTTCCAGGCAACGTTTGCAGGGATCCCGTAGCCGTAGCAGATATGAACGGCCGTGGTGCATCCGAGTCCCTGAACCGCACGCTCGAGTGCGGCGATGCCCCATGAGTTGACATCGTCCGGATAAACATTGAAAGCCGGTTCGTCAAACTGAATGATATCAACGCCATCCGCTTCCAATGCCAGAGCTTCCCTGTTCAGCAGGTCGGCGAAAGCCAGAGCCAGTTCACGCCGGTCCCCGTAATAGCTGTCGGCCACGGTATCGACGATGGTCATCGGGCCGGGGAGCGTAAATTTGAGCCTCTTTTTTGTATGTGCACGGGCAAGTCGAGCCTCTGATTCATGAACCCGTCCTGTCAGTTGCAGCGGAGCGACGATCTGGGGGACCAGCGCCTTGTATCGATTGTTGCGGATGCCGATTCTGATTTTTCGTTTAAAGTCGACGCCTGACAGATTCTCAAGAAATCCGTGAACAAAATGGAGACGGGATTGCTCTCCGTCGCCGATAATATCGAGCCCTGCGTCCTCCTGCTCTTTTATCCACAGAAGCGTTGCATCGCGCTTTGCATCCTCAAGCCCGGATCCTTGCAACTTCCATTTGGGCCAGAGCTTTTGAGTCTCCGCAAGCCACGCAGGCTTTGGCAGACTGCCGGCAATGCAGCTTTGAAACAGGGGTGCGGCATTTTTACGATCAGATGGCATAAGCAAACGGCGCTTCCGCGTCTGTAAAAAATTCGTGGTAAATCTCCTTGCGGATCTGCGCAAACTCAAAACTGCTCCGATCTCTCGGCCGTGACATCCCGACAGGAATAATCCGCTTGATCGTCCCCGGCCTGCTCGACATGACGACAACCCTGTCACCGAGATAGATTGCCTCGTCGATATCGTGTGTGACCAGTATCATGGTGGTTTTTTCAACCGCCCTGATCCGCAGAACCTCCTGCTGCATCTGGATTTTTGTCAGTGCATCCAGGGATCCGAAAGGCTCGTCCAGCAGAAGCAGCTCCGGCTGGTTGACCAATGCGCGGGCGATGGCAACCCGCTGGGCCATTCCGCCGGAAAGCTGATGAGGGTAAGCATCGGTAAACCCTGACAGGCCGACAAGTTCGAGATGCTCGCTGACAAGCCTGGCGTTGGCTTCGGTTTTTCCTCCCTTCAGCCCGAAAGTGATATTCTTTTCCACCGTCAACCAAGGCAGCAGTCTATGCTCCTGGAACACCATTCCGCGATCGAGCCCGGGACCGGCGATCCGCTCGTTGCCTAACAGAACCGATCCCTGATAACCGGTTTCAAGACCGGCAATGATTCTGAGAAGGGTACTCTTTCCGCAGCCGCTGCTTCCGACAATGGACACAAACTCGCCATCTCCGATGATCAGGTCGAGACCCGCCAGAGCCTTGACTTCTTCGCCCTGGACCTCATAACTTTTCGACAGGTTCTCGATAATCAGTTTGGCCCGTGCCTTTTCACCTTTGCTCATGACCGATACCCTTCAATAAGTTTATACGGACCGGCCCGATCATGATCGCCCCCACTAAACGCCTGTAAAAACCGGTTTCCATGTGATGACTCTTTTTTCGATTTGGTAAATCAGGCTATCCATCAGCTTGCCGATGATTCCGATGGTGATCATTCCGACAAGAACCACATCCGACTGGGAAAGCTGCCGGGCATCCATGATCAGGTAACCGACTCCGCTGCTCGCAGCGATCAGTTCGGCAGCGACGACGCACATCCACGCAACCATCAAACCGATACGCAAACCGGTCATTATGGCCGGAAAAGCTCCGGGAATAACCACCTGGCAGATAAAGCGTCCCCTTGTGACATCGAGAATACGGGCAACCTCGACCAGTTTGTGGTCGGTTTGGCGTATACCGTCGATAGTGTTGATAATGACAGGAAAGAACGCACCGAGGAAAATGATGAAGACCTTTGATTGCTCCCCGATGCCAAACCAGAGGATTGCCAGGGGAATCCAGGCGATTGGGGGAATCGGCTTTATCACCTGGATAATGAGGTCGGTCATCCGGGCGAGGGTTTTTGACAGACCGATAGCCATGCCCAGACCGAGTCCGAGCAGGGCTGCGATCCCGAACCCTTCAAGTACCCGTAACACGCTGATCCCTATATGGCGAAGCATGACTCCGCTTTTCATGAGCTCCAGGAAAGCGATTGCGACCTGTGTAGGGGGAGGCAGGATGATCGGCTGTATCAATCCCAGCGCGGACAATCCCTGCCAAACCGCAAGAATGACGATCACAAGGCCGAAGTACTGGAGAACATGTTTCGACTGTTGCGTGTATCTGTGAATTTTTCCGGGCATGGCGCAAATCCGTTGATGTTCTACTTGATGCCGAGTTCTTTCGTAAGCGAAACATCAGCAAACGTGTCGATATTGACATCCGACTTGATCAGCCCGCTGCTCCGCAGGAAGAGTTCGCTTCTCTTTATCTCGGCGATATCTTCGGGCTGAATCGACGGGTTGTAATCCAACTTCTGGAACACTTTGACCAGAAGGTCCGCCGGAAGGTTCACATCGGCAGCAATCAGGCTGGCCGCCTCCTGGGGATGCGCTTTGATAAACACCACGCCTCTTTCATAGGCCCTCAGCAACGCCTTGGTCTTCGCACGGTTTCTGGTCACGAAATCATTGGTCCCGATGATCACCAGCACGCCTTTTTTTATACCGGTACCGTCAGCGAGCACCCTTACCGACCCCTGGACGGTGAGCTTCGTGAGCAATGGTTCCCAAACCGCAGCCGCATCGATATTTCCGGCGATGATAGCGGTCGCGATATCTGCCTGGGAAAGATTGATCAACTCGATATCGTTGGCCGTGAGCCCCCCTTTCTGGAGTACAAGCAACAGGAGATGATGTGCGTATGAGCCCTTGACAACGCCGATTTTTTTACCCTTCAGATCTTTCGGCGATTTGATTCCAGACCTGGTCGGGACGATGACCGCAAGGGAGGTCGGTCCGGCAGAGGTCAACGCTATGATTTTGGTGTTGATCCCGGCAGCCTTGCCGATGATGGCGGGCACATCACCAAGGAATCCGAAATCCTGCTGCCCGGCAGCAAATGACTCGTTGATCGGCGGGCCTGCTGCAAAAGAGGACCACTTGACCACTGCCTTTTCGCCGATCCTGGCCAGCTCCTCATCGATAAACCCCTTGTGCTTCGCCACGAAAATCGGGGCATACTGGGGTATCGGCTGGGTAGCCAGACGGATTTCTGCTGCCGAGGCCACTGAACCTGACGCAGGGGTCATTACCATGGCAAATAATGCCGTAAAAACAATCAACAGGATATTTTTCATCTCAAAAGCTCCTTTAGTTATCAGTTATGTTATTCTTGGCCAATCGATCGAGGTGACGGAAAAAAGGTCTCCGTGCCTCCTCATCTCTTCTGCGGATTTCAGGGTTTTCATCGATCACCTCCTCCGGTTCTATGACCCAGACACCGGCCAGGTCGACATCCCCCAGGAGGCTGCGAACCTCGACATAATGTTTTTCAAAAAGCGGACCGGTGACATGCACTTCAACAGGCCTCCCCTTGATCTGAAAACTCTGCTTCCCAGCTCCTTTAATTGCGATCGAGACCTTACGGTCGAACCATATGGCCCGGACAAGGTTATGATTCGTTCTCGATGATTCGAGGAGTTCCAGATAGTGGATGTTTCCGTCTTCAGCGAGATGGATAGACTGCTTGACCACGACATGAGGAGTTCCGGACTCATCAGTGGTCGCCAGCAATTTGAGGGTTTCCCTGTCGGCAATAAGCGCTGTCTGCTCTTTCGAAAGTTGAGCCGCCATTTTCGTCTCCTGTATCTCTTTTATTGTTCAGATTATTTCGGTTGTTCGTCTTGAGGCGGCACATTCGCCGCTTCGTCGATTACAGAAGCCTTGACAAATCAGTATCAGGATGGTTACCGCAGCGCCGGTAGTCGTTGTAATCGATTGATAGGCCATACCTCGCCCTCAGCTCGTGCAGGCCGCTTGCCAGTCGGACGAAATATTCAAGAGAGGGGTTTTCCTGTCCACGGAAATCGGAACCGGGACGAGGTACCCATACGATGAAAAAGGTCGTCACGCCATTCTCTGCAAGTGATTCGGCTTCGTCGAGCGTTGAACGCAGTGCATCGTCCTCGCTGATGAATCCATATGGCCTGGCCAGTTCCACCCCTCCGACAAGGCCTGTGCCCACATTTCCTCTCCCGAAAATATCGACTGCACGGACAAGGCGGTTTTTCCACTCCTGATACCCCACCGACTCGGCCTTGCCCGGACAGATCCAGTTGAATTTTTCTTCTCCAAGGACTTCAAGGTCACTTGTATAGCTCATCAGGCCGGTCTTTTCATAAAGGCGGGCCAGCTGTCTTTCATTGAACGCCGACGAAATCAGTTCGCTTGGAAATTTTTTCGTTGCAAAGTTCTCGCCGATAGCCTGTAATGTTTCGATATAAAATTCGACTTCATTATCGAACAGCTCTTTGCCTTTCAGCACGGAACCTGCCGTGAGACAGATGTTCGTAAAGCGGCCCGGCTCCTTTAACGCTTCCCGGATGGTCTCGGATACGTCCTGCGGCTTGAGGCGGACAGGCACCCCGAGCTCACTCTTCTGCTGTTTTGTATGATTGACGATATCGCAGAAACGACACTCCTTGTGTTCTGCCCAGAAGTGGCAATAACTGGACTGGAAGATATTGAGCCGCTGGGGCCTGGCACTGGCAATGTGGCTCATCGGGATTCCCGAAGAGGTCAGGAGATCGTAGTATTTCGGTTTCGGCCAGAGTTTCACAAACTCTATTACCTCTCCATCGTCCACCAGAGCCAGTCGGCCGTCCACGAGATCGACCAGGTAGGGATTCTGCTCCAGCGGCGTCGGATCGACAAGAATGGTCGTGCCATCCCTCAGCAGAAGGGATTCAGGCAACGGTTTTATCTCTCCGTCTCGTGAGCCGAACAGATACGGGCTGCGTAACTGATGCATATCCGGATCTACAATGCTCAATGCCCGCTCGGTGTAGTGTATGCCACGTCGCTGGACATCGGTCTTGAGAATAACCAGACGAGGTACATCAGGATATTTGGCCACGATATCGTTCAAAGCAAGTTCTCCCTTAAAAGTCCTTTTCAAGGCGACGGACATGATTGTTTCTCCTGGATGCTGTTAAAATGAATTCGATGACATATCAATAAAAAAGCCGGCGCTCTTGTGAGTGAGCATCGGCTTTCGCATAACATTTATCTGATAAACAGATGTTATTTATATAGGCCGAATCTTCTCGTATTTGTATGCCTCGATGGACAACAAATACAGCTGTTTAAGCGCTCAACATATGTTTCAGATACAATATCCATGGCGTCTTTTCCTGGTTGTCGATTGCCCATAAAAGACAAATTCTTCAAGCAATTCAAGACAATACCATAAAAATACCGTAAAGATGGGGTGCATTCAGTTTGGTTGGCAGGAAGGTAAATGGTAGAATGAAGACAATAAGATTGACCGTAACACAAACACTTATAATTGTCCCAAAGGCTTATGAGTAAACGTGTTGTGAGCTAGATTCCCTGAAATTCAAACCTGTTCTGCGTTCTCGTGATTCATTGAATATCACTTACGCAACTGAAGCTTCAGGGAAATCAAACGATAAAAAGGTATGACCATGGCAGAATCGTCCACATTTACTGACAGCAGAACATGGCCTCATCCGGAGGTTCTTGAAGATTTTGCACATTTGCGCCAGAGCGTTCCCCTGGTTCATTGCATCACCAATGATGTGGTGACCAATTTCACCGCGAATGTGCTGCTTGCTGCCGGAGCCTCGCCTGCAATGGTTGTCGCCATCGAGGAAGTTGAGGATTTCGTGCGAATCGCCCAGGCGCTCCTGATCAACGTCGGCACGATCACAACGACCTCTGCCGAGGCGATGCTCAAAGCGGCGGCGGTTGCCCGACAGACAGATACGCCCTGGGTCCTCGATCCGGTCGCTGCAGGTGCACTGGCGTTCCGGACGAAAATTGTCGAGGAGCTCGTCAGGTTTCAGCCGGCCGTCATTCGCGGCAACGCTTCGGAAATTCTTGCGGTCAGCGGAGCTGCAGGAGGGGCCAGGGGTGTTGACACTACGATATCCTCAAATGAGGCTCTGGATGCAGCTGTCAAACTTGCGATCACCGTTGGTACCGTCGTTGCCATTAGTGGAGAGGTCGATTACATCACTGACGGCATCAAGGTCATCCGGGTCCCTGGCGGTCATGAGATCATGACAAAGGTAACCGGGATCGGCTGTACATTAGGGGCCTTGATTGCTGCATTTCTACCCGTAACTGATTCACCCCTCAGAGCTGCCACGGCAGCCTCGGTCATTTATGCGGCTGCTGGAGAGCAGGCAGCTAAAGGAGTCCGGGGCACTGGCAGTTTTGCTGTAGCATTTCTTGATCAACTGTCATCCATCGGTTGAACGTGGTATCGCAAACTTGCATGAGGCGATAGTACAGAACGACAGTGCCTGAAACAAAGTGGTTTTGGAGTTCGCCAGATCAGGCAAACGACAAGATAACCTGTATATTAATCAGCAAACAGGAAGTTCCGTGACCAGTGAGTGAGAGTAGACCGGCATCCTGATCTTTACGCCATGAGGCAAATATCGAAACCTGACGCAAGGAATGCAACGAACTCAGGCCACATTATTCCCCCAGGTCATCAAGAATCCGTGTAATTCATTTAAATAATGCAACATAGGTTATTACTCCCTGTTTCTGACCAACCATGTCAAGGGGATATTATACAGCACCAATCATTACCAAAACCAGATGATGCTGCTTTATGGGCTCACATCTGGCAAGGGAAGTTTGAAAACCGATGACTACTTTGACAATAGCCATTGCTTTTGATGAAGTGAGCGTGCTTGGGTAATACGCAGGATTGAATAAGTAACAATCATCATGCAAAACGACCAGATCATTAATTCCGCTGGACAAAAAGAGGGCTCGCTGGGGTTGAGAGAGCAAAATGCCAGTGTTTTTTTTCACAGGGGCCTTATTAACATACTGCAGAATGGTTATGCGTGTTGCCAGGTAGTTTACGAAAATGGGGTTGCCGTCGATTTGATTTATGAGGAAGTCAATCCGGGGTTTGAGAGATTGACAGGGCTGAAAAATGTTATCGGACTGAGAGTATCAGACGTTATTTCCGACATTCTTGAGTCTGATCAGCTGTTTATCGAAAAAATGCTGGCCGTGGCTGACAGCGGGATCTCCGATCACTTTGAGATGTTCTTTAACAAGTTTAAAAAGTGGCTGGACATCTCAGCCTACAGCCCACAAAATGGATATCTGGTTGCAATTTTTAATGATATAAGCGACCACAAATTCACCGAAGAAGCTCTAAGGAAAAGCGAGGACCGTTACAAAAAACTCTTTGAGAACCATTCTGCAGTAATGATTCTCATCAACCCTGAGTCAGGGAACATCATTGATGCCAATCAGGCCGCAGTAAACTTCCTTGGCTGGCCTCAGGAAAGGCTCTGCAGGATGCACATACAGCAGATCACCAACAGCTCCGCTGAGTTGGCAAAAAGTAATCTTGAAAAAGCCAGGCTCTCGGAACAGAACAAGTTTGTATTTCGGTACAGGAAAGCTGACAGTGCCTGGCGAGATGTTGAGGTATTTTGCAACACTGTCGAGATTGATGGAAAAGAGCTTATCCATGCGATCATACACGACATCAGCGAGCGAAAACAATTCGAGGCGCTGACGGAGTTCAGGCTCCGGTTGCTCGAGATGGCAGAGAACTGTTCGACAGAGGAGTTGCTGACCTTCACCCTGGATGAAGCCGAGAGATTGACAGGAAGCTCCATCGGATTTTTCAATTTCATATCAGATGACCAGACAGCCATACTACGGCAGGCATGTTCAACCTGCGCCAAAACGGACAACTGCGGCGAAGCAGCACACCCTACAGTGATCAAATCCAGTGTATGCGCCGAAGTCGTGAGTAATCAGAAATCCGTGATCCATAACAACTATTCAACGCTCCGACATTGCAATGATGAATCCGTCAGCCATGCAGAAGTCGGTCGGGAACTGATCGTGCCGATTATACGCAATGGTACAGTAATGGCAACACTGGAAATCGGAAACAAACCTATCAATTATGATGAAGATGACATAAGACTGGTAAGCATTCTTTCTGGCGTGGCATGGGATATTATCGCAAAAAAGCGTGCTGAAGAGTCAGAACATAAGATGCAGGAGGCAGTCCAGCATACCCAGAATATGGAACTTGTCGGTCAGCTCGCCGGCGGCGTCGCTCATGACTTCAACAACAAGCTATGCGTTATCCTCGGGTATACCGAAATGGCCCTCGAAGAGCTTGGGCCGTCCGACCGCCTAAGAGCAGAAATGGAAGCGATTCACGACGCCGCGACCCGATCTGCCGATCTTACCTCCCAGCTCCTCGCCTTCGCACGAAAACAGGTGATGATTCAGGAAGTGCTTGATCTGAATGAAGGAATCGACGATATGCACTCCATGTTAAGCCGCTTGGTCGGTGAGTGTATATCTCTTGTCTGGGATCCTGACAAGAGCCCCTGTCTGATTATGGCCGACCGCTCGCAAATTGACCAGATGCTCGCGAATCTCTGTCTAAACGCTCGTGATTCCATAGCGAACATCGGCACCATATCCATTACCACTGAAGTCACCCATATTGATGATGCTGAATATGACTCCGGGGCCCCCTCAATTCCAGGCAATTATGTCAAGCTGACCGTTCGGGATGATGGTTGCGGAATAAACCCCAAGGATTTACCTCATATCTTTGAGCCCTTCTTTACCACCAAGGCAGTCGGGAAAGGTACCGGAATGGGACTTTCGACAGTCTACGGTATCGTCAAGCAGAACAATGGATACATCGATTGCCAAAGCGTTCCGGGCAAAGGAACCAGCTTTTACATCTATCTGCCTCAGTTTGAAAAGCCTGTAGTACCCGGACAGTATGGCCCGCAAGGTAATACTGTCATACGTGAAACCAGGGAAACGATACTGCTCGTCGATGATGACCTGACCATCCTTAAACTCATCAAGAGATTTCTCGAGAAAAACGGTTATACGGTGCATCCAGCGACGATGCCCCTTGAAGCGATTCGTATCGCAGAGCAATCCCCCGACACGATCGATCTGCTTATAACCGATCTGGTCATGCCCGAGATGAACGGAAGCGACCTTTCAATAAGGATTTCGACAATCTGCCCCCATATTAAAACGCTCTTCATGTCTGCGTACTCTGCAGAACATATTGCGCGTCACGGAGTATCTGAAAAGAACACGCACTTTATCAGAAAGCCTTTCAAGATGGATTTGTTGATCCATACCATTGAAAGCATGGTAAATCAGGGGTAGATATCCGGAAAAACCATCATCAGTATTATCCGATAATAAACAGGCAATCAAGTACCCGTAGGATGTAGTTCGAAGCAACTGAATAATGAAGCGGAACTCGCCCCAGAAAACCTGGTACACTTTGCTTCAGAACAAGTGGGACAGTTTAGTCCAGTGAAGTCAGCGAGTCCATTTCAGAAGCTTTACCGACGAGCAAGCTCATGGATTTGAACCATTCCGATTTTTCAACATGGTTTCCTGAAGCATGAGAATACTTTTCTGGCTTACCCGAATAAAACCGCGTTGAGGTCTGTCAATGTCCATAATCAGCCCGATCACCGAAGCGATGAGTAAAGCCATCAGGGCGGTAGCGACATAATGGCGCCATCCGGCGAGGCTGCAGCTGTAACTTGTCAGGCCCATTGAAAGAAGTCCGACACCCCACAACATCAGGATGACTGGCTCCGGAACATGATTGTCAAGTGCGATAACCCGCTTCGTATGCAGGTCGATCACTTCATTCAGCGACTGAATGAAAAGGCCCGTCGAGACCGATCTCGGCTCCTTTGACTCCACGCCCCTGGCAACCGACCAGAGCTGATCGTGAAGCTTTTCAACCTTCTCGTTTGCCTCTTGAAGCTTCGACCTGCTGGTTTCATCAACCCCTGATTCAGAAAGGGCGACTCGTAAACCTACATATTCCCTGAGCAGCTCAGCCGCTTGCGATGCATGTGGCTCCGGCAGCAACCCGGCCCTCAGATACGTTGTACCGATGGCATTGGCCTCTTCGAGAATCAGTTGCTTGCGCAGATCGAAACGGGAAACGGTCATTGAAAAGGTAAAACCGAGCAGAAGGGCCAGAAGGCCAAGAAGAGAGCCTTGAAGAACCGAAATCTGGGACTTCACTTCATCACTGACAAGCTCGCGTTTCCGTCGGCCGGCAAGGCTCCCCGACAACGATGACAGCATCAGGAGAGCAATAAGTATCAGGAAAAGCTGTACACCCGACACCCGGTAAAGCAATTCTTCGTTCAAATCGCCCTCCTTGAGTCAATTGAACCCTTAAAAGAAAAGAGCTGGCAGAACAGATCTTCATTCAATCCGCACAGGCAAATGAACGTCAGCTCTACGATGCTGCTGCAAATACCGTTTTTCATCTCACCATCCTCCTGTTTACGGATTTAAATTATCCGCCGATAGTCATACCTGGGGGGCACTATACCGATCAGTCCCGGTCAACGACAGCGAGATCGTCAGCAAGGCGAAGTTGCGCTTTGCACTGATATCCGTATTGTCAATCCGGAACCAGTGATTCCGGTGACGAATCGCCTTAAAAGCATCCTGCGGCTTTTCGCTGCCGGAAAAAATCCGGGTTTGCATCCAGTCGGGCCCTGAATACTGAGCGATCGCCTTAACCCGTTTCTCCATTATTCGCAGTCAAAAGAAAAATCCGACCCGGGCCTCGACTTCATGATTGTACATCGGATAGCCCTCATCGACAATCGGCGTTTTGTACTCGATGGAGAGAATGGTTGTCTTGTTGAGCATTTTTCCAATAGTGATGTCGAACGGGATGAACCAGCGACCATCGTTCTCCCAATCGACCCGCATTTCAGGAGCGAAGGTGGCAAACCACTTATCCGGAAAACCGATATTGAGGCCGGGCTGTATGACCAGATAATTGGTTTTCGATCTTGAGCTCTTCCCGCCCACATCAATATGATCGCGCAGCAGGAGGTAGCTGAACGATCCCGGACTGATGGTTTTCAGATCGACTTTCAATCCGACGAGAGGTGCGATCTGATACCGCCCGTTACCCATCTGATCTTCCAACGCCGTAGGCCAAATAATCTGGGATCCGAATCCATAGGTCCAGTTCTTCTGTCCCTGGGGTGCGATGAAGATGAACTGATTAAGGAAGTCACTCAACCCGAAATGATAATTCGAGTTCGGATTGTCGGCGCTCGGCACATTATTGACCACAAAAGGCAGATCCGCTCTCAAAGACAGGACCCATCCATCTCCGCTCAGAACGATGGGTTTGTCGGCACGAAACGTCGTAATGAACGAACTTTTGCTATCCGGCAAAGCCTGATACTTCTGACGGATATCCAGACGGGTAAGCGGCTTGGTAAAATCCTGACCCGTGTTTAACTCCTCACCGTTATCCTTCCCGAGTACATTCGAGTTAAAAACGCACAGACAAATGAACGTCAGCGCTACGATACTACTGCAGATAACGTTTTTCATCTCGCCCTCCTCCTGATTATGTTTTCAAATCATCCACCGATAGTTATTCCAGGCGGGGCAACCTTCTGATCAGTCTCGGTCAGCGACAGCAGGATCATCAGCAAGGCGAAGTTGCGCTTTGCATTGATATCCGTGTTGTCAATCCAGAACCAGTGATTCTGGTAACGAATCGCCGTATAAGCATCCTGCGGCATTTTGCTGCCGGAAAAAATCCGGGTTTGCATCCAGTCGAGCCCTGAATACTGAACGGTCGCCTTAACCCGTTTCTCTGCCACATGTTGTTCCGGAACATTAATCGTCGAGGCCATATCAAGCATGATTTCCAGCATTGACCGCGTCTGAAGGGCGATCTCGTCATTACTTCTGGCCAGCGAGCCGAACACTACCCTGTAGCTGCTGATCCCCGGCTTTATCTTGAGTATGCTTCGAACGGTTTCGGTTTCAGCGCGGAACCTCTCTTTGACCGCCACATCGGAGATTACCAGAACGACGGCTTCCTTGTTTTTAACTTTATCAAGACGAATATCGGTGGCTCCGGCCAGCTGCAAGGTCCGTAAGGCCTGGAGCAGGCGGATAAAATCAGATTGATCGACGCCGGAGTTATTCACGCCATTGACTGTTTTTACCGAAAGGGAGAAAATCATGTCGATCGGCCAACCGCTCTGGATGAGACTCACGACGGCAGCCGGCGGTATGGGGGTCAGCAGGTTTTTGATGAATTTCTGTCCGGAGAGCGGCATGAACGTGATCGTCGGCTTATCCGAAAATTTCGAATAGCCGCCCACTCCGCCATTGTTTCCCGAGACGATCGAGTACCATCGATAATCGGCATTGACCTGATTTTCCATGCCATACTGGCTTATGATCGACACCACGTCAAGAAATGTCGGGGGATCAAGGTATCGCAGTTTGACAATGTTCATCAGCATCTGCTTTTTCCATGATTCGGAAAGATCCTGTATGTAATCGACCCTGTCAGCTGCCATCCTTGAAGGACCGAGGGACACACAGCCTGAGAGACTGATCGTCAACATGCCGAGCACGATCCCCTTTTTTGTAAACCTGACAGGCATAAGTACCATCCTTTTCCAGATATGTTTCCAGACCCCTCCGCAGGTTGAAAAACATGCGACCATGATCAAGGGGCCGCTCCGGGAGAAAATCGCCTGATGATCTTCAGGATTATGCCCCACCTCATGACTGGATGAGGATTTGCCAGATACAACAGGGCCGGCAAGGGAACATGGGCCCGATAAGAATATCCTGCGCTCCTTTTTTTGACCGATACCATACTAACTTCCGAGAATGTTGATCGCACGTGAAGCTACAACCACGATCGTCACAAGCGAAATGGCGCTTTCGAGCATCATCAGCATCTTTGCCCTCCTGGTCAACGGAAGCACGTCGGTGGGGCTGAACGCCGTTGATGTGTTGAATCCCAGGGACAAATAGTCCAAAAACGCCGGGCGCCAGTCCATCGGAAAGTCATCGGGCGAGGCCCCGTCCTGGGGAAAAAGCCAGTCCGGTTTCAGTGTTGTGCCGCCCGTACGGGCTTCAGGGCCGCCACGGTCCATCTGCCAGTAAAGAAGCGAGAAAGCAAGCACGTTGGTGACCCATACCGCGATGCTGGAGGCCAGAAGCTGCACTCCGCTGATCTCGCTCGAACGGCTGATCATTGCCGTGATCAGGTTTGCCTGGCTCACGATGCTACCGGCCAGCGTAATAACGAAGAAAATCAGCATAAAAAGGCGCTCGATCCGAAGCCATACCGGCTTGCCGGGCAGCAATCCGCAAACTGCCGTCGGCACTATCACCAGGGCCCCGAGTGCGATCGGAAACCAGACAGGAAAAATGCGGATTCGCCCGGGCATCGCCGTCAACAGCACTATTACCGAAAGGATCGCCAGCACGACCGGCCAACGCGCCTCGACAGGTCTGGCAGAGGCCGGCTCAGTCATAGCTCCTGAATCTCTCATTGTTTCTCCCGGTTGCCGAATTATGCGCCGGCAACGCACCTCGTGTTGCCGGCGCTGAGGCTTTACTGACGCGCCATGGCTATGCGGATCGCATCCTCCGGATCGATTCTGTGATCCGCATCTTCGGCCGCTTCGGCGATTGCGAGCTGCACCCCCTTGACCTCGCCGTTGAAGGCGTTGCCTTGCACTCCGTAGTCAGGGGAGACCGGTGCCCCGCTGTCTTCGCCGACATCGCAACCATCGTCCGCTGAGAAGGCATTGGCCAGGGTCGCTTCGATTTCACCCTCGCCGACCTTGCTGCCATCTGTGAAGAGAGTCACCTTCCCGCCCTTGCCCAGTCCACCGCCGGCATAGGCAAACTCCATGCGCACCTGGTGCTCTCCCGCTGGAATCGGAGTATCTCCTTCGACGAAGAAGTGCTTGAAGCCACCCCAGTTGTAACAATATTTCAGTTTGCCACCTTTGGCGTAAAAAGACCATCCACCGATATTTGCGCCCTGGGAGATGATGACGCCTTCAGCCCCCTTCTCCGGGACCACGATCTCGGCGGTCACGGAGTGGGACTTGTTCTTGAGGTTCAGGACACAGTTCTCGCTCAGGCGACCCATGCCTCCAAAGAGCAACTGGGTCTTGCCCTTGATGAGCACCGGCCGGCCGGCGATATCCGGGTTGAGCTTTTCCAGCCCCCGGTCGTCAATCGGCAGCACCTTGTATCGGGTCGCTTCGATGAGCCAGAGGCGCTGCAGATCGTGGAGCTTCTCCGGATTCTCCTTCGAGAGGTCCCTGGCCTGGCTCCAGTCCTTCGTCGTGTCATAGAGCTCCCATAGATCATCGTCAAGCGCGGGCCTCGGAGCCAGAATCCATGGCGTGTAGTGCTTCGTCATCGCGCTCCATCCCTTGTGATAGATTCCGCGGTTGCCCAGAATCTCGAAGTATTGTGTTTCGTGCCGCTCACTTGCTTTGTCATCATTAAACGAATAGAGCATACTGACGCCTTCGATCGGGTCCTGCTGGATGCCCTCGACCGAGATCGGTTGGGGAATTCCTGCCGCCTCAAGCACTGTTGGCGCCACGTCGATGACATGTGAGAACTGCGAGCGGATTTCCCCCTTCCCTTTGATCCCTTTCGGCCAGTGGACGATGGTGCCGTTGCGGGTTCCGCCCCAGTGCGAGGCCACTTGCTTGGTCCACTGATAAGGCGTATTCAGGGCGTGCGCCCAACCTACGGCGTAATGATTGTAGGATTCAGGTCCGCCGAGCTTGTCGATCCTTTCGATCAGGTACTCGGGCGTTTCAAGCGACTGTAGACCGTTGAAGTAACTCATCTCGTTGTAGCAACCGTAGATCGAGCCCTCGGCGGAGGCACCGTTGTCGCCGATGATGTAATAGACGAGCGTGTCCTCCATGATGCCGAGTTTTTCAAGCGTATCGAAAAGACGCCCGACATGATGGTCGGTGTACTCCATAAAACCGGCATAGACCTCCATCTCCCGGCGCAACACCGGCTTGAACGCCTCTTGCATATCATCCCAGGCAGGCACCTCTTTGGGGCGCGGGGTGAGCAGGCACTCTTCCGGAATGACACCCAGCCTCTTTTGCCTGTCGAAGGTCTCTTCCCGCAGCTTGTCCCATCCCTCATCGAACTTCCCCTTGTACCTGTCTGCCCACTCCTTCGGTACGTGGTGCGGTGCGTGGGTCGCGCCGGGCGCGAAATAGACGAAGAATGGCTTGTCGGGCACGAGCGCCTTCTGCTGCCCGATCCATTTGATGGCCTTGTCGGTCATGTCCTCCATGAGATGGTAACCCTCCTCAGGAGTCCTGTCCGGTTCGACCGGCGTTGTGCCCTCATAGAGCGTGGGATACCACTGGTTTGCCTCTCCACCGATGAAACCGTAGAAATATTCGAATCCACCGCCGCCTGTCGGCCAGGCATCAAATGGGCCGACAGGACTCGTCTGCCAGACCGGAACCTCATGGCACTTGCCGAATTGCGCCGTATTGTAGCCGTTGAGCTTGAGCGTTCTGGCAAGAGGAGACATGGAATTGGGAAGTACTGAAGAGTAGCCGGGCGCACCGGTAGCGATCTCGGTGATGCCGCCCATGCCCGCAGAGTGGTGGTTTCGGCCGGTAAGCAACGCCTGTCGGGTAGCCGAGCAGATCGCCGTGGTATGAAAGCGGTTGTATTTCAGGCCGCACGAAGCCAGCTTCTCCGCATTCGGCGTCTGGCATGGCCCTCCGAAGGCGCTGGAAGAGCCGAACCCGGCATCGTCGATGAGCACGATCAGGACGTTCGGAGCTCCCGTTGGCGGCCGCAGTTGCTCGATCGGCATGATCTTGCAGTCAGGGTCCTTCGCGTCATAGGCGATGAACCGGGGCCTGGTGGTGTTCGGCATCGGGAGATGGGAGCGATGTTTTTTGTCCTCAGCAATCATGTTAGTCTCCAGTTTGTCCATTCAAGTTTCCTGTTATGCGCGATGAGCGCATCATCCGTTTTCTCTGTCCTTTCATGCCCCGTGAAGCCGCTGCCCTCTTGCTCATCGTGTTCTTTGCCGTAATCGCCGTGAATCCCGTCGGGGCTTCACCAGTCCAGCCAGGACCAACCATGAGGCAGAAACCGGGCCTGGTCCCGTAAGCCATTTGCCGAACTCGGCGAATTGGTCAGTGCGTGCGACATAAGCCAAACGACCAACCATCTTGACCTATTCCCTGGTCATGGCGGTACCGGCGACATGACCGGGAACTTCGGCAGCGCTCCTGGGTAGCCGCATTTGCTGCGGTGTGACAATGATATGTTCATGGTCGTCTCATTTTCTTAACTGTTGGCCGAGCCCGCCGAAGTATACCAGCCAAACCTGTCACTCACTGCCGCATCATAATCGCCTTGAATGCTGACTCGTCATCCTTGATCAGATCGCCGCTCACGTCAACAGTAACGTGATGCAGCATACCGGTAAATTTGAATGGCGGCTGGTATTTGTCCCACACCGGTGAACCGCCATCGCTTCCGCAGAGGAACCCGCCACCCAACCCGAGCGAAAGCGGCATGGTCAGCGGAATCTCACCCTGTCCAACCAGTGTGCCGTCAATGTAGATCTGTCCGCGGCCAGGGGCGCCCTTGCCGCTCCTGAAGTCAGGTTTTCCGGTCACTTCGAACTCGAAACGCAGCTGATGACGCCCCTCGGGCAAGACGGCAGTCGATTCGATATGGAAGAATCTGCTCCCGACGTAGTTGTACACATACTGGAGCTTCCCGTTCTGCAGGTAGAAGGCAAAGCCTCCCTGGACATCTCCTGCAGAGAAAAGCACACCCTCCGCCCCGCCTTTGGGGATCTCCGCATCCGCCGTGATGCTGTGCGACCTGTTCAGCACTACGGGACAGGCATTGATCGGCACCATCTGGGTATCCGGGTAGTAGATGTAGCTGTTGCGCGCAACGGCTATCTGGGGACGAGGATCGGCAAACCGCAGCACGCCGCGAGAATCCACAGGCAGCACATTGTATTTGCCCGCCTCGACATACCACGTGGCAATCATCTCGATCAGCTTCGGCCGGTTCTCGGCGGCAAGGTCGTGGTTTTCAGCGAAATCTTTTTCGATGTTATACAGCTCCCAGTGTTTGGCATCGAGCTCTGTCAGTTTGTCCTTGTCGATCGGTGCACCGAAAAAGAGGCCGGATTCCTTAAAGGAGGGCCCCGGCCATGGGCAGACCGCGCGCCAGCCGTCATGATAGATGGAGCGGTGGCCCATCATTTCGAAATACTGGGTGATATGGCTGCTCGGAGCCTTGGCGTCATCGAGCACATGGGCGAAACTGTGGCCTTCGATCGGCGACTGAGTCACGCCCCTGATGCTTGCCGGCGGTTCAATGCAGAGAGCCTCCAGCACGGTGGGCATCATGTCGATGGCATGGGCATACTGCGTACGAATCTCTCCCTTCGCCTTGATCCCCTTCGGCCAGTGAACGATGAACGGGTCGCTGATGCCGCCCCGGTAGGTCTCGCGCTTCCAGCGGCGGAACGGCGTGTTGCCGGCGAAGGTCCAGCCCCAGGCGTAATGGTTGAAAGTCTTCGGACCTCCCAACTGGTCGATCATGGAGAGGTTTTCCTGAAGATCGTCAGGCACGTTGTTGAAGAACTTGTTTTCGTTCACCGATCCGGAGGGACCACCCTCAGAGCTGGCGCCGTTATCGGAGATGAACATGATGAGCGTATTTTCCCACTCGCCGATCTTTTTGAGGAATTCAAAGAGACGTCCGTAATGATAATCCGTATGTGTCAGGAATCCGGCGAACACCTCCATCATCCGGGCATACAATTTTTTCTCATCGTCAGAAAGCGTGTCCCAATCTGGGACGTCGGGATCGTGACGAGAGAGCTCTGCATCCTCTGGAATGATGCCAAGCTCCTTCTGGCGGCGGAAGGTCTTTTCTCGATAGACATCCCAGCCGTCGTCGAACTCCCCGGTGTACTGGTCCGCCCACTCCTTCGGCACATGATGCGGTGCATGCATCGCGCCTGGACAGAAGTACATGAAGAAGGGTTTGGATGGCGCGACCTGTTTTGAGTCCGCGATAAAGCTGATCGCCTTGTCCACCAGATCCTCGGTCAGGTGATAGCCCTCTTCGGGACTTTTTTCCGGATCGACGGAATGGTTGTCGTACACCAGTTCAGGATAGTACTGATGGGTGTCGCCACCCAGGAAGCCGAAGAATCTTTCGAACCCCCGACCAAGCGGCCAGCGATCGTAGGGGCCTGCCGCCGAGATCTGGTCCGACGGCGTCAGATGCCATTTGCCAATGGCATAAGTATTGTAACCCTGCTGCAGGAGAATCTCCGAGAGCATGCCGTTTTCGAACGGGATGTTGCCGTTGCCGCCGGGATAACCGGTTGACCCCTCCGTGATGCAGGACATTGCGTTGGAGTGATGGTTGCGACCGGTGACAATGCATGAGCGGGTCGGTGAACAGAGCGCCGTAGTATGCATGTTGTTGAACAGCAGGCCGTTTGCTGCAAGGGCATCAATGTTCGGGGTCCTGATCGGGCTGCCGTAACAACCCATCTGGCCGAATCCGGTATCGTCCTGAACGATGAAAAGCACATTTGGCATCCCCTCTTTTGCCCGCAGCGGCTCTGGCCATGCGGGAGTTGAAACATCGAACGTGCGTCCGATAACGCCATTGAATGCGGATCCTGGTCGGTATTCCTTGAGTGTCATGATTGCAATCTCCTTTTCATTAGGTCACCTCTGTCTATTTGTCCCGAAACCCGATAACTTCGATGTTCCCGACATGTCGGGACACTCCGGCATCTGCACTCTGTGCGCCTTGTTCCCGGGCTTCTCACTACGCCAATGACCGGCAGCCCACCCTGGGCTGCCGATCCTGGTAATGCAATGTTCACGACCTCAATGGTTGGCACCGCCGCTGGCATCGGCAAGCTTGCGCATCACCTCGTCCAGGTTGAACGCCGCAGCCTTCTGGCGCGGGGGGTATTTCACGAAGTTTTCAATCTGCTGGGCAACCACTGCCTGCATCCCGTAAAGCAGGAATGCGTGATCGAAAATCCAGTCCCAATAGGTGTTCGAGTTCTCGTCCGCCCGCTCGAACGGGTCACGACGCAGGTTGAACATCTTCGGCAGGCGCAGCTTGACGAAAGGTTCCGACCAGCACATCATTCGCTTCGCCCGCTGCTCGGCGAGCACCATTTTCCAGTCGCCCATCCGGATGGCAAGTACATCACCGTCATCGCTGATGTAGAAGAATGACTGGCGTGGGCTCTCCTCTGCCTCTCCGGTCAGGTAGGGCAGCATGTTGATGCCGTCGATGTGAACATTGAATGTCTTGTCACCCGCCTTATGACCGTTGAGGAGCTTGGTGTTGATCTCCGGATCTCCGGCTGCGGCCAGAAGGGTAGGTAACCAGTCCTGATGGGATACGATGCCATTCAGTACCGAGCCGGCCTTGATTTTGCCTGGCCAGCGAACGAAAGCGGGTACGCGCCAGCCGCCCTCCCAGTTGGTGTTCTTTTCGGCCCGGAACGGCGTGATGCCGGCGTCCGGCCAGCTGTTGTAGTGCGGCCCGTTGTCAGTGGAATACATGACGATGGTGTTGTCGGCGATACCGAGCTCATCGAGCTTGTCAAGCATCCGTCCGACATTCTCGTCGTGCGCAACCATGACGTCGTTATAGAATCCCTGCCCGCTCTTTCCCTCATGTTTTTTGGCGCAGTGGGTCCGGAAGTGCATGGCCGTCGTATTCCACCAGACAAAGAAGGGCTTGCCCTCCTGATGACTTTTGTCGATGAATGCAAGGGCGGCTTCAGTCGTCTCTTCATCGACGGTCTCCATACGCTTCCTGTTCAGCGGCCCGGTGTTCTCGATCTTCTGTCCACCCTTGCCATCAGCCCAGCAGTGCAGCACGCCTCTGGGACCAAAATTTTTCCTGAAGTTGGGGTAGTCCGCCTCTGACGGATAGTCCGGAAGTTCCGGCTCCTCCTCGGCGTTGAGATGATAGAGGTTGCCGAAAAATTCATCGAAGCCGTGCAGGGTCGGAAGGTACTCGTCCTTGTCGCCAAGATGGTTCTTGCCGAACTGACCCGTTGCATACCCGTGTGGTTTGAGCAGCTCGGCGATGGTCGGGTCCTCTTTCTGCAGACCGACATCGGCGCCAGGCATACCGACCTTGGTCAGCCCTGTGCGAACCGGGTTCTGGCCGGTGATGAAGGCCGCACGGCCGGCAGTGCAGCTCTGCTGGGCATAGTAATCGGTGAAGGCCACGCCCTCGTTGCCTACCCGGTCGATGTTCGGGGTCCGGTAACCCATCTGGCCGCGGCTGTTATAGCTGATGTTCCACCAGCCGATATCATCACCCCAGAGAATTAAAATGTTGGGTTTGCTGTCCGCCATGATTGCTCTCCTTTTTCATTGACAGTTCTGTTCACACCGCATACCTTTCTCACACATTGCTGCTCCAGCACAAACGGATTACAAAATCACTACTCGCAGACATGTATTGAAAAACCGGCTCCATCTGGGGGTGCACCTCTTTTTCCCTGCATGCTTGCCCGATCCGGCAAGCACTCTGCCGCAGACCGTTCGTCGGTTGATCGAATCCGGATTGCATTTTCCGGAAACACTATCTTGCATTCTCAACCCTTTTCCACTTGGGACCCGGATCGTACGCGCTTGTTTCAGAAGCTATTTTTGCCGTGCCTGGACCCAAGTCGCGCTGATAGACAATTCCGTCATGATTCATGATAAAGGTCATGATGCCGGAGTTGCCATACTCAGCAGGCCAGGCAATAACGGCAAACCCTCCGATCAATTTCCCGTTGACCATATAATCGAGTTCGCCCCCCGGCGCGTTGACTCCCTGACGGGTCAGCATGTGGAATCGGTAGCCGTAAAAAGGCCTGGATACCCCTGTAGTGGACTGGCCGGCTGTGTACCCCTCCTCTGAGGCCTGGGCTGCGAACAGACCGAGAGGGCTGGGAGGTTCATTCGGTTCGGTCGGCCAATACAGCCCGTTCTTGCTTCCGGGTTCGCTGATGAACCTTCTGGCATATTCATGCAAACCGGTGGCGCTTCCGCTGCGCGAAAGGTATTCCCGCTGGGCATCGAGTAAGGCAAGACATGCCTGGATCGCGGAGATTTCGTTTCGACCGATGCGGCGATTGAGGATCTCCTCTTTTCCCGCCACGGTGTCGAACCGCCATTTCCCGGAGGTACGGATGATCGGAATCGGCATCGGCCAATCGTTTTTTCCGACAACAAGAGTTATCGAACCTTTTTTACCTGCGACAAGCTGATGTTTTTCGTCATAAGCTTTAAGGAAGTTGTCGAACATGTTCCGGTCGGCAACCGCGTCGCCGGAAAACATGATTTTTGCGGCCTCAGAGCCGAGCACGGTCATCACTTGATCGTTATTTCGAGCGCGAACGGCTGAAACAAGCGATTCCACAGCTTTATCAGCCGAACCGAAAGTGGCCTGGGCAGCGTATGCCATTGTCGGCAGCAATAACCATAGCAGAAGAAGTAGCTCTGCGCCGATCATGGTTAAGAAGCTACGGCGGACAATTGAGGCTTTTGAAAAATGTCTATGCCTGTTCATGGGTCATTTCTCCGGTTAATAGTTATCGTCTTCCACCACGCCGGCCACCGCCGCCACCTATTCCAGCACCACGGGCACCGCCGCCACCGCCGGAGAACGAAGCACGGCTGGATTGTCCTCTCTGGCTTTCAACACGAGCGGCTGACCCGCCACGGTCAAGGCCTTCAAAAGCATTCTGTCTGCCGGCCGGCTGGGCAGCAGGTCGTTGGATGGCGGCCCCAGCACCTGCACCAGGACGTGCGCCGACACCGGCGGCCCCAGCACCTGCGCCAGGACGTGCGCCGACACCGGCTGCACCTGCACCAACCCCGTCTCTCCCTCGATACGCCTCTCGCGCCTGGGATGCCTGAGGCGAAGTTGTCCGTCCAAACTGGCTGGCGGTTTTCTGGTCACGATAAGCGACACCCTGCCGATGTTCGGGATTGTGCCGGAACGATCCCTGACCGTTCCTGAAGGCGGCATTCCTGTTCTGAAATTCGGCGCTGTATCTCGACCGATTGATATTGGCGTTGATGTTGGTGTTGCGATTCACATTGACGTTCACATTACCATGAGACCAATCGGAATGTCCCCAGGCATAACCCCATGCAGCACCGACGGCTACGCCGGCCGTAAATGCCAACGCCCTGCCCGGAACATATCCGGGAGGATAGTACGGGTACGGAGGATAGGCAGCGTAAGGCCAGGTACCATAGATAACCGCCGAGCTGTAAGTCGGTATGTAGTATTCATTCGGATTGGCAGGCTGGATGATGATAACCTGCGTATCAGCCTGCTTTTGCACGACGACCGTCTGTTGAGGCGTCGTCTTGAGGTTCCCGGATGCCGCCGCCATGCCGCGCAGTTTCTGTATGGTACCCATAACATCTTTCTGCTGGCCGATAAAGGCATCTCCTATCTTGACCGTCACCTCGAGGTTCGAGCTCATCATCGCAAGAACGTCGGGAAAATTGACCAGAGACTTGACGCTGGCATCCCAGTTCTTCGCCTCCAGTGCCTTGGTCAGGGCGTTTCCTTTAAGCCCCTTGTTCTCCTTTATCCACCGGTCTGCCTGCACTACTTCAAGCGGATAGGTGGAAGCCATGAGGATCTGGGAGAGCAAATCGTCCGGATAGAGGGCAATCGGAGCAAGCATCTGCTCGAGCTCTTCCTGCCTGAACGCCGGTTTGTCGTTTGTTGCGGCTTGGGCGGAACGCACCATCACCCCCATCAGAAGCAGCAATGCCAGCACACCTGCCGCACTCCATCTCCTGATCTCGTCGTTTGTCTTTTTCATGGTTCTGTCCGGTTCAGTATTTGGTTAATCGATATACTCATCACTGCAAAACTCGTCCTTTCTCATTACATCCTCTCACCATGGCAGTGCTTGGCCTTGAGCCCGCTGCCGCAGGAACATGGAACATTCCTCCCTTTGCGGGCCTTTCCAAAAGCCGGAACCGACATAATGTCCCCTGCCGACCGACCGCTTCTGATCAGTTCCGCCATGATCTTCATCCCTGGATCGGCATGTTCAAAAAACGACCGGTAACCTTGGCAGAGATAGTTCAAACCTTCCTCTCCCTCGGGTGTTTCGATGAAACGGTTCCTGGGACACTCGCCATGGCAGGCAAAAAGAAAATCGCACCTGCGGCAGTAGCCGGGAAGGCAATCCCATTTGTCCCTGCCGAATTTCAACTGTTTGGGGGAGTCTGCCAGCACACTCATCGGTGTCTGCATGATATTGCCGAGCAGGTAACCCGGCTCGACGAAGTGATCGCAGGAGTAGAGATCTCCGTTGTGTTCAAGCGCCATTCCCTGACCGCAGTTACGCCCGAAAATGCAGACGGTTCCAGCCAGGCCAAGCCATCCTGCCAATGCCCCGTCGAAGTTGAGCACGAACGTCCTGCCGACATCTCTGCCCACCCACTCGTCGAAAATCCCGATCAGGAATTTTCCCCACTGCTCGGGGCGAACAGAGCGCTCCGTAACCTGCGCCCCGGTCTGGATGTTGTCGTCGATACGTTCGACGACTGGTATGAACTGAATGTATCGGGACTTGACCGTGTCGCGGAAAAAACGGTAGACCGGAAGAGGATGAGAGGCGTTTCGGGAATTCACGGTGCAGAGAATGTTGAACTCGACCCTTTGATCCTGCAGCAGACGGACGGCTTTCATGACCCGGTCGAAGGTTCCATGCCCCCCCTTGTCCTTCCGAAAGGTATCATGAAGCTCTTTCGTACCGTCCATACTCAAGCCAACCAGAAACTTGTTTTCTCGGAAGAAACGGCACCACTCTTCGTCAAGAAGGATGCCGTTGGTCTGGAAGGTGTTTTCGACAACGGTACCGGGCTTCTGGTACTTTTTTTGCAGCTCCACGGAACGCCGGAAGAAATCGATTCCCATGAGCGATGGCTCACCGCCCTGCCAGGCCACGGTTATCCGGGGCTCTCTGTGGGCTTCGAAAAGCTGCCGGATATAGGCCTCATGAACTTCATCCGTCATACGAAAATCACTTTCCGGATAAAGCCTCATTTTGTCGAGGAAAAAGCAGTACGAACAGTCAAGATTGCACTGGGCGCCTGTCGGCTTGGCCATTACATGAAACGATGATGGCATGTTTCAACAAGTACGAACTCCGTGATGATATCTCGGGATTCCGCATTGGGCGAAATCCCCCTCGATAGTAGCCTTGGTACTTCTGAACGATGCCCTTATCAGGCACTTATGATCCGGTATTCCTATCAACCCTACCGGCATGCCTGCCTCCTGCGTGTGCGGAGGTTGCCATAACTAAAACTTGATGACAGCGCTCGCGCCGATCACGTCTCCCAGAAAGCGGTCATCAGCGGCATACTCATGCAGGTAATGAAACTTCACGGCCGCGTTCCAGGGGACATAGGCAAGACCCAGCTGTCCGCCTACAGCATGTACCTGATCATGTACGCCGGGATTAATTGCATCCGCCCCGGAATCGTCGGTGATCTGCCAGGAGTCGTAGCCTGAAAGAGCGACTTCAAGCAGCAGCTTGTTGTCTTTATTGAGCGGTAGATAATGACTGACTCCCCAGTTCAGAGTCATAACATTGCCTGGCGTAAGGTCGAAATCCTTTTTCTTCCCATTTATTTCATATGTCAACGCAGCACAGACCGCCGTAGCCCGGTGTTCTCCGGCATACCATGTTGCCGCCCCCTGGAACTGATGCGTCCAGAACCCCAGGCCGATATTGTCTATGGCCTCCGCCTTGACAGTACCGAGTTGTGGAAGTGTCACCGTCTCGATATTATAGCGGCCTACAGGGGCATAGAAGCCGTAACCAAATGCAAAATCCCAGTTTTTTTGCGACCATCCCAGCCAGAGCGGCTGCACAAAGAGATCTCCAACATCAAATTGCGAGCTTTGAACTGAACGGCCGGTTCCGGTCGTTCTGGAAAGGGACGCCCCAACGCTCGAATTGGCAAAAGAGGGGGAGATGTAGGCTCCGTATTTTGCTCCGAGCACTTTCCAATTAGATACCCAGATGACCGTCGGAGCAATCGCGTACACGTTCACATCCACATTCACGCCCAGAGACACACCCGGTCCTGGACCGACAGTGATGGTGCTGACGGTGTTGCCGTTTTTGTCATTGAGTCGATTGGTCCAGTACCAGTAGTTATAAACGCTGCCATAGACGCCCGGCTCAGGCATGGCAAAATCGCGAATGTTCAATACCCCTGGATTGTAATGACCGATCTCACCAGCCTGCGCAACCGGTATGCTGCAGATTGGTGCACACATGAATGAACCGATCAAGACGCCGTACGATACGGTCTTCGAAAAAAACGACCTGACGAGCCTGCTCCTCTGTGCTGATGCTTTTTTCATTGTTTGCCTCCAATACCATGTTGAGTGTTGACTTCGTTTTCCGGGTTTGCTCGGCATTCATCCTGTCCCGACCATGACCAGTTGCAGCACATACCATTCATTTCAGGAACACCCTGGCAATCCTGTTAGCCGGACCGCGCAAAAGAACATAGGGCACAATGGCCAATACAAACGCCACGATCAGCAACTCGCCGGGATAAACCCAGCGAAACACGATCAACTGATAAACAAGGTCAAGTATGGCCCCAATGACAAAAATTTTGCCGACATGCTTCCAACCATCTTTCATAAGCTCGGCGCGATGCTCCGGGTTGGCGATGACCGCCCAGAAATAGGCCGGCTTGTCGTTTCTGGCATCTTTGATTCCGTCAATGACAGCGAAAATGACTGCCATCAGCGGCTGAAAAATGAAGCGGAAGTGAAGCGGTCCATCGAGCCGTCCAAACAGGTTTCCTATCACTCGCTGCCATATCTCTTCCATGATGTCATTCCGTTTTGTTTTTTGCCGGCTGCCAGGGCCAGCGACCTTCGGTTTCTACCGTGATTGACCATCCAAGGAAAGATCGAACGATGATCAGTATGCCAAGCGTCCCTATGCCGTCAATCGTCGGCTCTATCGACACCGTCCTTATGATGTCCGCAGCGACAAGGAACTCAAGTCCCAGCAGCAACCCCTTTCCAACGTAAATCCTGAAAAGCTCGTAGGCATTTTCCCGCTTCTGTCCGAAATGCAGCAGGGCTCGAACAATTGCGTGTCCAAATACAATTGCAATCACCGCCACGCCAAGAATCTCAAGAGAAAGCGCAATCCATTCAATGCTTGTTATCGCTGCATGTGGTTCCACAAAACCGCCTTTCATCCATTAAAAAATCTCTGTATGGGTAAGAATAGTGATAAACAGAAACAGCCCTAAAAGACCTATCAACATTCCTACGCTGAAAGTAAAATTGAACGGGTTGAAGTCTCTGTCAGACAATTTGTTCAAGCGTTTGAGCGTTTTGTAATAATCAATTGCGCCGATGACTACCGACGCCGTTCCAAGACCGATAAGCACAAGCCCCAGGCGCCGTGGATCTTGCGGCTTAAACAGGCCGATCTTGACCCCTGCAGTTACTCCCTGGAGAATTTTGTAAATGGTGAAACCGAAACTGATGAGGGACAACGCAGTCCTGATCCAGCCCATGAGCGTTCGGCTCGCAGCCATTACGGTTCTTTCGACCGCAAGATCGGTACGTTCACCAGACAGATCCGTCTTTGTATGTGTTTGCATCTCTTCCGTCACCGTCCAATTCCCATGAGTCTAGTAATTGCTCGAACCTGCAACACGCTAGAGACTATTCACAAAAAGAGCATACCAATATTGCCACTGGGGAAATACGTATAATTAATTAAAGTTCTTTGATAAGCAAACCAACCTGCGTGGAAAAAAGTTTTGAGAAAGTGTAAAAAGCTGAATTTTTCAGCCCTGAGCGGCAAGTTGCGCATGCCCCGCCCCCATTGAAAGAATTTTGGGAACATCCTTTAGCAGCGGCTTGAACGCTATGAGGTGTAATTCGCCCATACGGTTCTCAGGGGAAGACCTCTCCGCCATGCACCTCCGTTACCCGTCCAATTCCTCATTTCTGTAACATCAGCAACCCTACGCTCAACGACAGGCCTGCCTGCGCCGACCACTCTGAAGCTCTGCCCGAACAAAAAAACACCAGCACAAACACTGAGCTCACCAGATGCTTGCAATTGTTGCATGTATTTAAGTGTATACCCCCCTGAAAAGCCTCCTCCCCCCTTTGAAAACTGCACTGTCAGGTATCAGCAAGTGTTGATATTCCTGTCGGATGCCGATCTGGATGTTGAGTAGTCCCCCTTTGGCTTTGAGAATAGACGGAACCTGCTTCCGACCGTGTTCAATGAAAAATCGGTTTCTGATCAGTATGAAACATGCTCCAGAGAAGGGCACGTCCATCTGTTCAGAAACCAATTGACAGTGGAGGAGCCGATGATGAAAGTAACTGCTCCACTGGATATTATTGCCAACCGCGGCCTGATATCCATGTTTTACCCAATAGGACCGGAACGAGCACCCCCTACATGAAGAGCGACAGGATCTCGATGACCGAAATACGCCGAATAAGGTGCGATGTCGCGACGATTTCAGAAAGAGCGACGATGAACGTTGAAGGCCGATGGCACAGGACCCAAAAGCCTGCGATAACATACCGGAGTTCTGAAATCGATTGATTTGTTGTACAGGCCGAGCAGCCAACGTATTTGTCTTGTATTGGCATGTCTTGCCTGATGTTTTTTTGTTGATCACCCAGAGTACGCATGAAAGTGTTTGCATTTGTTGTTGAACCCAAACAAAATGACCATGAAACAGAATGCTAAAATCTCAACGCTCGCCGTTGCCCTCTTTTCCGGAATCAGCGGCATCGCCCTGTGAAATGGAACCAAAATGCCTCCGCCGGCAGCACCAGCGCCGGCACCACCACAGGCATCTGAACAGTACATCCAGCCTTCGACGCCGGTGTCCAGACCCCAATCAAAAGCAGGGATGTATATCTCGGGCGCTACAGGTGTGGCCATACCCGGCAACAGCGATATTGACACAGGTTATGAACTGAATGCGGCTCGCGGATATGATGCAAGGAAATACGGCACGCCGAGAAGATCACTCTGGTCATGGATAACATGCGCTTGGCTCGCTTTACGAGACCTATGCGCCGGAAAAAGCAAAAGCATTGCTGGATCGATTCGAATTTGTCTACACGCCGAAGCACGGCAACTGGTTGAACATGGCAGAGATCGAGTTGCGAGTCTTGTCAGGACAGTGTCTGAATCGACGAATCGCGCATATCTCCGAAGTGAAACGGGAAGTCTCAGCATGGCAGCGCGAACGCAATAACAAAGAGGCAACGATCAACTGGCGATTCACCACTGCCGATTCGCGGATTAAACTTAAACATCTTTATCCGTCATTATAGCGGAGTTTTTACAGTAGTCTCTCCTCAAGCAGTGCTTCGGGAGCAATACGTCACAACTGGACGGGATCATCGACGATCTCGAATGTGACCTCCCGACGTTGAGCATGAAAACAAACCTTGATGTAATGCAAATTCTCGATCTTGAAAATATCAGCCCCCTTTTCCGCCGCATGCAGTATGACATGTCCCTTATGGTGCCCCAGCTCCTGGGGCAAGTCATTCCATTTCCGGAATACAAGGTTGGTGTAAGACTCACCTTCCCTGATTCCGATAGCGTCGATATCGGCAAGATCGGTGATCATATCTGGCGTCGAAATGAGCGACATCTCCTTTCCAATCCAAATGCTGATGATCTCGCAGTGAAAAGGCAAAAACACAGAGTTCCTGATAACGAACCCTTCCGCGCCGTTCCGAATAGCAGCGATGTAGCTTTTCATGAGCCTTTATATTTGGTCTTCGTCATGCCCTCAATGATAAAAAAACATGATCTCGGTACCGTCCGTTCTATCCAGGTCTCGTGCATGACCCAGATCTACGTGAGCCTATGCAAGCGCTCCAACTCCAGCATGAGCTGGCTGCTTCCATCAGACATTTCTCTAAACATTCATAATAGTCTGAAAGCTGCAGCAGATATTATGGTCGGAATCAGCGCTGCAATGAGTAAACCAAATGGCTGAACCGTCTCCTCATCAAAATGACCTCGAAGGATTGCAATACCCGCAGAATTCGGTGCGTTTGCAATCACGGTAAGACCGCCCCCAGTGACAGCACCCGTGACCAAGGCATACTTGAAATCATCCGGAAGACCTTGAACCAAAGAGCCAAGGTAAGTCAGAGCCGCATTATCGGTAATCGCAGTCAGTGCAGTGACACCGAAAAACACAGCGTCACTGTTCATGCCCATCAAGAGGGGTTTTAACCACCATTCCTGTTGTCCACCCAACACAACCAGCCCAGCCAGGAAGAATGCCACCAACAGACCCTCTATCAAAATCAGTCGATCTTAAGGCTTTTTGTAAGCAGTAGCCACCCCAAGAAAGAAAAGGAATAAGTCCATAAATATTGCAGGTTGGTGGGCGAACACCACGATCCCTATAAGAAAAGCAAAGTGCACCACGATCAAAGCAGGCGAAACCCGATCCGATTCGTCGCCTAAAGCCATCAACGATAGCCCGGAAAGTTCCTTCCGAAAAATCAATACAACACCAACAGCGTTAACTATGACAGCAACAGCTGTTTTCCATCCAAAAGTGGTCATCATGTATGCTGTATCCCATTGCCATTTCCCAGCGCCTACCATCAGCACCGGAGGAGCCGCATAAAAGGTTAGCGTAACGCCAATAGAGATATTTATACGAATAGCACGCCGAGCGTCGCATACTTCAATTGTGTCGATATGCCTCGATCAAAATACCCCTCGGCCAGCATCAACGCGCCCAGCGTCATAGCTGCAGGCTCGGTAATGAAAGAGCCTGAGAGGGGGACAAGAACCATAATTACCAGATAGGTGCCCATGCTACCGGGCAGAGGAACAAGACGAGAAACCTGTCGTATAAAACTCATTGAGGCTTGAAGAATTGGGCGAGTCCCTGCAATAACCATAATGGCAAAGACAAACATCGGCTCGGTGAAATTACGGCTATCGACGTATTGTGGCGTAACATCAGGACCGTCAATTGCGAACATTGGAGTTAAGTAACCTTTTGTGTGGGATTTTGATCTGTCTTTGGCGCCAGAAAAAAGGCTGCGACAGCTCGTTTTCGCTCGGTGGAAAGGCCGCGATGTTGTCTCAAGAGTTCTTTGAGTCGAGCATTC